>Ga0308164_10003809_pt1 | contig 13257 bp, 13 predicted proteins | sample PhyTR2_FD_201031 | JGI IMG/M metagenome (GOLD analysis project Ga0308164, IMG submission 201031) | Phyllosphere microbial communities from UC Gill Tract Community Farm, Albany, California, United States - DLSLT.R2 | ecosystem: Host-associated > Plants > Phyllosphere > Unclassified | place: USA... | reverse complement strand
GTAGATCGGATACCAGTGGCGGTCGTACAGCGGCGGACTGGTCCAGTGGCCGCCGGAGGGATCGGGATTGAGGTTGATGCCGACGCAGCCGAGCTCCGTGACCGCGCGCTCGAGCTCCGGGATGCAGGTGGCCGGATCCACGCCGGGCGACTGCGGCAGCATGGCGGCCGGCGCGAAGCGCTCCGGGAACAGGCCCGCGACCCGCGCGCAGAGGTCGTTGCACAGCGCGGCCCAGGTGGCGGACACGGCGAAGTCGCCGAGGTGGTGCGCCATGAAGCTCGCGCGCGGGCTGAAGATGGTCAGGTCGATGCCGCGCTCGTCCATCAGCCGCAGCTGGTTGGTCTGGATGGACTCGCGCAGCTCGTCGTCGCCGATGCGCAGGTCGGCCGGGTCGGGCGGGGGGGTGCCAGCGTCGAAGGCGGCGAGCTGGCGCTGGCGCCAGGCTTCCAGCGCCTTCGGCGCGGTGGTGTAGTGGCCGTGGCAGTCGATGATCATGGGGAAGACTCCGGTGGAGGTCGGTCAGGAAAGGCGGTCAGGGAGGATCGGTCGGGGGGCGGGTGGCGCCGCGAGGGCGGGTTCCATGCCCTCGGCGCGGATGACGTCGGCGCCGGACGCGCCGGCCAGGTAGGCGACGAGCGCCGCCGCCCGGGATGCCCGGGCGCTGGCCTGGCAGGTGGCGCCGGCGAAGAGGGTGGGGATCTCGGCGCCCGGGGGCATCGGACCCAGCAGGGCGATGCCCTGGCAGTGGATCAGCTCGCTGTGCTGCTGGAAACCCAGGTCGACCGTGCCGCGCGCCAGCAGCTCGCCCACCGGCACGCCCGGCGGCGCCTGCACCAGCCGCTCCCGCAGCGCGTCGAGCAGGTCCCAGCGCGCGAGCAGCGCCAGCAGGGCCTTGCCGCTCGGCCCGGTCGAGTAGCCGATGGCCCGGCAGGCGCCGAGCGTGCGCCGCAGCTCGGCGACGGTGGCGACCGGCGGCGCTCTGCCGGCCGGCGCGGCGATGGCGACCTGCGACACCGCCAGGCCGGTCAGCGGGCCGACGTGGCCCGCCGCCGCCAGCCGGTCGAGGGCATCGGCTGCCAGCACGGCGACATCGAAGTCTTCGCCGGCCGCGATCCGGTTCGCGGCATCGACGCCGCCGACCGATTCGAGCTCGACCGCCCCGCCGCCGTCGCGGGTCCAGCGTTCGCACAGCGCGGCCAGCCACTGCCGCGTCGCCATCGACGAGATGCAGCGCAGGGGCTGGGAAGGGGGAAGGATGGCGCTGTCCATGTCGGTGGTCCTTGTCATGCGGGTCGTCCGGTCCGCGCGCCGGCGGCGCGTGGCGATGTTGTCCCTAAACTGCATCCATGGACCTGAAACAGCTCGAGTACTTCGTCAGCGTCGCCGACCTGCGGAGCTTCACGCGCGCCTCGATCAGCATCGATGTCGCGCAACCCGCGCTCAGCCGCCAGGTGCGCCTCCTGGAGGTCGAACTGCGGCAGAACCTGCTGCTGCGCAATGGTCGCGGCGTGACGCTGACCGAGGCCGGCGAACGCTTCCTCGACCACGCGCGCGGCATCCTGCACCAGGTCGAGCGCACCCGCGAATCCATGGAGCAGCAGCGCCTGGGCACCCTGGCCGGCCGCGTCGCCGTCGGCCTGCCGCCGAGCCTCGCCAAGCGCCTGACCGTGCCGCTGAGCCGCGCGTTCCGCCAGCGCCTGCCCGATGCGACGCTGTCGATCACCGAGTCGCTCTCCACGGCGATGCAGGGCGCGCTGGCCGCTGGCCATCTCGACATCGCGCTGGTCTACAACCCCCTGCCATCGCCCGAGATCGACAGCGTGGTGATGCTGGAGGAGGAGCTGTTCCTGGTCGGGCCGGCGACGCCGGAGGCCGCTGGCGCGCCCGTCACGCTGCACCAGCTGGCCGAGCTGCCCCTGGTGATCCCGACGCGGCCGAACGCGATCCGCACGATCGTCGACCATGCCATGGCCGACATCGGCCGGCGGCCCCGGATCGCGATGGAGATCGATGGCGTCGCCGCCATCCTGGACCTGGTGCAGGATGGCTTCGGTCATGCGGTGCTGCCGATGAACGCGGTGCTGACGGCGCCCGATCCGGCGGCCATCGCGGCGCGCGGCCTGGTCGAGCCGGTGCTGCGCAGCCGCCTGGCGCTGGCGTCGAGCTCGCGGCGCCCGGTCACGGCGACCCAGCGCGCCGTCACGGAGCTGATCCACGAACTGGTCGCGCAGCTGGATCCCGACGCATCCGCGCGGCTCACTGCTTCTCGATCCCGGCCTGCTGGATGATGTCCGACCAGCGCTTGATCTCGCGGGCATAGAAGTCGGCCAGCTCCCGGGGCGTGCTGCCCTTGCCCTGCACGCCCAGCTTGGCCAGGCGCTCCTTGACCTCGGGCGACTCGAGCGCCTCGTTGGTGGCCTTGTTCAGGCGCGCGACGACATCGGCCGGCGTGCCGGCCGGCGCGGCGAACGCATTCCAGCTCGCGACATTGAAGCCCGGCGCGCCGCTCTCGGCGACGGTGGGCACGTTCGGCAGCGCGGGCGAGCGCTTCTCGCCCATCACGGCCAGCGCGGTCAGGGTGTTGCCGGCCACCTGGCCGAGCACCGGCGCCAGGATCTCGACGCCGGCATCGACCTGCTCGCCCTGCAGCGCGGTGATGACGGCCGCGCTGCCGTTGAAGGGCACGATCTGGACGTCGATGCCGAGGCTGCGCTTGAAGAGCTCGGCCGCCAGGTTCTGCGTGCTGCCGGTGTTGATGGTGGCGATGTTGACCTTGCCGGGGTTCGCCTTGGCATAGGCGACCAGGGCCGGCAGGGTCTTGAAGCGCGACTTGGGACTGGCGATCAATGCCATGTCGAAGTAGCCGAGCATCGACACCGGCGTGAAGCTCGCGATCGGGTCGAAGGGCAGCTTCCTGAACAGGCCCGCGCTGACCGCGTTGCCGTTGGACATCAGCAGCAGGGTCAGGCCGTCCGGCGCGGCCTTGGCGACCGTGTCGGCGGCCACCACGCCGCCGGCGCCGGGCTTGTTGTCCACCACGATGGCCTGTCCGGTGGACTGCGTCATCTTCTGGGCCACGACGCGCGCGGTCAGGTCGGCGACGCCGCCGGGGCCGAACGGGACCACCAGGCGGATCGGGCGGGTGCTGGAGGTCTGCGCGCCGGCGGCGACGCAGGCCAGGGCGCAGAGGGCGGTCACGAAGGCGCGGCGCATGGGAAGTCGTTGGATGTTCACGATGTCTCTTTCTGCAATCGGGGATCGAAGGCGGGGGATCAGAAGCGGTGGCGGATGCCGACCACCAGCGAGTTCCGGCGCGTGAAGCCGCTCGCGCGGTCCGACAGGTAGACGCCGTAGAGGTCGGTGCGTTTCGACAGGAAATGGTCGTAGCCCAGCGCGGCCGTGGTGCGGCTGGCCTCCACGGTCGGCGAGTCGCGCCGGGTCCGGGCCACCGAGGCCATCACCGTGCCGCCGGCCCATGGCGTCGACACGCCCAGCTGGGTGGTCCGGGTGACCAGGGAGGTCGCGGGCGTGTCGGTATGGAAGTACTGGCCGAATAGCCTGGCGAAGGCGAGGTCCCACGACAGGCCGGCCATGGAGGCCTTCTCGCTGCCGAGGGGCGCGACCACACCGGGGCCGTACTTCACCTGCTGGGCCGAGAGCACGGCCGCGAACGGACCGCGCGCGTAGTTGACCGTCAGGTTGACGTTGCGCACGCCCGTGGTGTCGATGCGCTCGCCCAAGCCGTAGGTCGCGGATGCCGTGAAGCCGGCCAGGCTCGGCATCGAGTACTGCAGCGCGTTGTCCCAGACGCTGTCGCCCAGCACGGTGCGGTCGTAGGCCGGACTCCACACCTGCAGCATGACCGGCGCCAGGTTCGCCGAGAGGCCGAAGGGGTTGAAGTTGCCGGTCGCCACGAACAGCGGATTGGTCTGACGGCCCAGTGTCAGGGCCCCCTGGCGACTCGCCAGGCCGACCAGCGCGTTGCGCGAGAAGAAGGGATCGGCCGTGGTGCGGCCCGCGATGCCGGTGTCGGCCTGGAGGAAGCTCTCGAGCACGTAGAACGCGCGCAGTCCGCCGCCCAGGTCCTCGTTGCCCCGGAAGCCGAAATAGGACGTGGTGAGGCCGCCGCTGTTGAGCACCGTGGCCCGGCCGGGCTGGTCGCTGCGCCGCACCGATCCGACATAGGCGTCGATGACGCCATAGGCCGACACCGTGCCGGCCGGGCCCCCCTGTTGTTGCGCCGCCGCCGGCAGCGACGCGCCACCCGCGACCAGCGCGCACAGCGACGCGATGGTTCCCACCCGCTTCTGCATCCAGTGTCTCTCCTGTGTCGTTCGATCGATGCCTCGGCCGCGACGGGCCGGACGAGGGCGGCCCCGAGCGCTCAGGTCGCGCTCCGGCCGTCCCAGTACAGCCGCATCGGGTTGTCGACCAGCAATGCCTGGCGCAGGGCCGGCGTCGGCGCGATGTGGGGGATGACGTCGACCAGCAGGCCATCGTCGGGCATGTGGTCCTTGAGGTTGGGGTGCGGCCAGTCGGTGCCCCACAGCACGCGGTCCGGGAAGGTCTCGACCAGGCGGCGGGCGAACGGCACGACGTCGCGATAGGCCTCGCGTTCGCCATCGAGCGCCTTCGGCCCGGTGATGCTCAGCCGCTCCGGGCAGCTGACCTTGCTCCAGACGTTGGCATGCTCGCGCATCAGCCGCACGAACAGCTCGAACTGCGGACCGTCCACCGGCAGGCCGACATCGGGGCGGCCCATGTGGTCCACCACCACCACGGTGGGCAGGGTGACGAAGAAGTCCCACAGCTCGGGCAGGTCGACCGCCTCGAAATACACCACGACATGCCAGCCCAGCGGGGCGATGCGTTCGGCCATCCGCTGCAGGTCCTCCCTGGGCGTGAAGTCCACCAGGCGCTTGACGAAGTTGAAGCGGACGCCGCGCACGCCGGCCTCGTGCATGCGCCGCAGTTCGGCATCGCTGACGTCGGGGGCGAGCGTCACCACGCCGCGCGCCCGGTCGCCGGCCGTCGCCAGCGCATCGAGCAGCGCGCGGTTGTCGCTGCCATGGCAGGTCGCCTGCACGATGACGTTGCGCTCGAAGCCCAGGCGATCGCGCAGCGCGAAGAGCTGCTCCTTGCCGGCATCGCAGGGCGTGTACTTGCGCTCGGGCGCATAGGGGAACACGGCGCCCGGACCGAAGACGTGGCAATGCGCGTCGACCGCGCCGGGCGGCGGTTGGAACGAGGGGATCGAGGGCGCCGGGTGGAAGTCCAGCCAGCCCGGGGTCTTGTCGAAGGACATGTCTGCTTTCCAGGGAGTTGCCGCATCTTGTCGGCTGGCGGCCCCATGCGAAAGCGGGTTGTCCATCTACGAGTTATCGCAAAAGCGCATAACGCGATCGCACGCCCGGCGCCCGGCGCCCGGCGGGCCGGGCCCGCCGCGCGCCGGCCATCGGCGCATCCGGGACAATCGCCCGCGCATCGCCCGATGCGCGCCCGACCTCCCTCGCGCGACCGGGCGCCGCCATCGGACATCCAGACACCAAGGACGACACACCCCATGACAACCAGACTCCGCTGGGCCGCCATCGCGCTCCTGGCCGTCGGCGGCCTCGCCGCCGCGCAGGACTATCCCTCCAAGCCGATCCGGCTGATCGTCGGCTATCCGCCCGGCGGCGGCATCGACTTCGCCGCCCGCACGGTGCAGGTGCCCCTGCAGGACGCCTTGAAGACCAATGTCGTCATCGACTACAAGCCCGGCGCGAGCGGGATGATCGCGGCGACCGAGCTGACGCGCGCCGCGCCCGATGGCTACACGCTGCTGCTGGCCAACACCGGGCCCTTCGCCATCGCGCCCTACCTGCAGGCCAGGCCGCCCTACGATCCCCTCAAGCAGTTCACCTACATCGGCCAGATCAGCCAGGGCAGCTACATCGCGGTGACCCGCGTCGACCATCCGGCGGCCGACCTGCGCCAGTTCGTCGCCTGGGCCCGCACGCAGCCGGGCAAGGTGAACTTCGCCTCCGGCGGCGCCGGCACCTCGACCCATCTCAATGGCGAGCTGATGAACCAGGTGACCGGCCTGGACATGACGCACGTGCCGTACAAGGGCAGCGCGCCGGCGATCCAGGAACTGATCGGCGGCCAGACGCAGATCCTGATCGACGCCGGCAGCGTGGTGCTGCCGCAGGTCATCGGCGGCAAGCTCAAGGCCCTGGCGGTGACCGGGCCGAAGCGCGATCCCCAGCTGCCCGACGTGCCGACGGTCGGCGAGCTGGGCCTGGGCGGCATGGAGGCCGTGGGCTTCCAGGGGCTGGTCGGCCCCGCCAACCTGCCCGCTCCGGTGGTCGAGCGACTGTCGCGCGAACTCGCCCGGGTGCTCGCGCAGCCCGGCATCCGCGCCAAGTTCGCCGGCGCCGGCGCCGAGGTCCACCCGCAGGGTCCGGCCGCCTTCTCGGCCTTCGTGAAGGCCGACAACGAGAAGTGGGCCCGGCTGATCCGCGAGCGCAAGCTGCAACTCGACTGAGGAGGACCACGATGCCAACGAATGGAGGATTCCCGCGCCGCGCGCTCCTGCGCGTCGCCTTGTCCGTGGCCGCCTCGGCCACCGCCTTCGGCGCCGTGGCGCAGACGGCACCGACGGCGCCGACCCCGCCCCGCACCGTCCGCATGATCGTCGGCTATCCCGCCGGCGGCGTGAGCGACACCATCGCCCGCGCGCTGGCCGACCGGCTCTCCGCCCAGCTCGGCATCACGATGGTGATCGAGAACCGCGCCGGCGCCAGCGGCACCATCGGCATGGATGCCGTCGCCAAGGCCGCGCCGGATGGCGCCACGCTCGGCTTCTCGGCCATCAGCCCGCTGGTGCTGAGCCCGCATCTCGGCCGGCTGCCCTACGACGCGCGCAAGGACATCCAGCCGATCGCCAGCGTCATGTACTCGCCCGTGCTGCTGATGGCGACGCCCGCCAGCGCGGCCCGGGATTTCGCGGGGCTGCTGGCCGAGGCCAGGGCGCGTCCCGGAGCGATCCGCTGGGCGACCTCCGGCCAGGCCTCGCTCGGGCACATCATGCTGGAGCAGCTGCGCGCCGCCGCCGGCATCGACGTCACGCACGTGCCCTACAAGGGCGGCGGCCAGCAGATGAACGACGCGCTGGGCGGCCAGTTCGAGATCCTCTCGACGAACGCCGGCGCCACGCTGTCCCAGCACATCCAGGCCGGCCGGATGCGGCCGCTGGCGGTCGGCGCCCCGGCGCGGCTGGAGAGCCTGCCGATGGTGCCGACGCTGGCCGAACTGGGTTATCCGGCGGCCAACCTGTCCTCGCTGTTCGGCGTCTTCGCACCGGCGGGCCTGAGCGCCGCGCTCGCCGCGCGCTACAACGCCGAGATCGACAAGGCGCTGAAATCGCCGGAACTGCGCGCCAGGCTGACCGCGACCGACAACGTGCCCACGGGCGGCACGGCGGCGGACTTCGCCCGGTCCATCGCCACCGAGTACGAGAGCAACGGCCGGATCGTCAAGGCCTCGAACATCAAGGCCGACTGATTGCGGCCGAGGGAAGCGATCACTCTCAACTTTGCCGAGGACATGCCGAAGACCAGGGAGTTCCATGTGAACGCAACCTTGGAAATGACATGCATCTCTCTCAGGCGTCCTCCGGGCGCGCGCCGGGCGGCCGGCGATCGCGCTCGACGGCGGCCGTGCTCGCCGTCGCGGCGGCGACCCTCCCGTTCCTGGCCCTGGCGCAGGAACGCTCCACGGCTTCGCTCGACTCGCCCTGGCGCGTGAGCGGTTTCGGCACCCTGGGCGCGGTGCAGCAGTCGGGTGGCCACGAGTGGGGCTTCGTGCGCAACAGCACGCAGCTCGGCGCGAGCTCGCGCCTGAGCGCCGCGCCCGACTCGCGCGCCGGACTGCAGCTCAACTGGAATCCCGGCACCCGGTGGGAAGCCGGCATCCAGGGCGTCCTGCTGCCCAAGCCATCGGGCACGCCGGCCGTCGAAAGCATCGAGTGGGCCCATGTCGGCTACCGGCCGCTGCCCGACACGCGACTGCGCATCGGCCGCGTCGCGCCGGACATCTTCCTGTTCGCCGACAGCCGCAATGTCGGCTTCGCCCTGCCATGGGCCCGCCCGCCGGTCGACTTCTATGGCTTCGTGCCCTTGGCTTCCGTCGATGGCGCCGATCTGGAGCAGCGCTGGTTCACGGAGGCATCGACCTGGCGCGCCCGGCTGTCCGCCGGCTCGGTCCAGACCAGCGTGACGGATGTCAATGGCGGACGCGTGAAGATGAAGGGGCGCGACACCTGGGCCTTCGGCCTGACGCGCGAGGAGGGCGGGCTGCTGCTCAAGGGCAGCTACCTGCGCAGCCGGCTGCAGGTCGACACCGGCGCCGGCGTCGGCCCGTTGCGCGACGCGCTGGGCCAGCTCGGCCAGCTGCCGGTGCCCGGGCTCGCCGGCGCGCTCGACGACCTGAGCCAGAACCTGTGGAACGGCGGTTTCTCCAGCTACTGGGCGCTGGCGGCGCAATACGAGACGGGCCCCTGGACCTTCACCGCCGAGGGCAGCCAGCTGCGGGTGCCGCGCAGTCCGCTGAGTGCCCGGCGCGCCTATGTCAGCGCGGGCTACCGCTCGGGTGCCTTCACCTACTATGGCATCGCCAGCCGCGTGAAGCCCGACAAGCCGGCCTTCACCGCGCCCGACCTGGCGGGGCCGGCGACACCCTTCCTCGGTGCCGAGGACGCCCAGGCCGCGCAGGCGCTGGTCGGCATCGCGGCGGCGGCGGGCGACAATTTCCGTTTCGACCAGAGCACCCTCGGGGTGGGACTGCGCTGGGACTTCATGCCCAATGCCGCGCTGAAGCTGCAGGTCGATCGATTCGACGTCCGCTCCAATGGCGCGGCGGGCTGGCGCTTCGCCGACAGCCGGGGCGCCCGGGGCACCCTGGTGTCGGTGCTGGTGGACTTCGTATGGGGACAATGATGCGCACCATCCTCTCGCGCCGCAGGATCCCTGCGCTGATGCTCTCGCTGCTGCTCGCGGGGGCGCCGGCGGCGGCCCTGGCGGCCGACACCCTGTACGTGGTGGTCTCGGCCCAGAGCGCGATACGGGCCCTGACCCAGAAGGACCTGCTGGCGCTCTACACCGGGCGGACCCGGACCTGGCCCGGCGGCGAGCCGGCGACGCCCTTCGACCAGCCCCGCGACAGCGCGGCCCGGGCCGACTTCTACCAGACGCTCACCGGCATGGACATGGCCCGCATCAACAGCTACTGGGCGCGCCTGCACTTCACGGGCCAGGTGCAGCCACCGCCGGCACTGGGCGACGACGCGGCCATCATCCAGCGGCTGCGCGCCGATCCCAGCGCGGTGGGCTACCTGACGCAGGAACCGACCGGCGCCGCCGTGCGCGTCGTGCTGCGCCTGCCCTGACGCCGGCGCCCCGGGGCCACGGGGCCACGGGGCCACGGGGCCACGGGGCGGCCCACCACCCTGCGCACAATCGAGCCCCCTCCACGGCACTCGATCGAGATCCCTCCCCATGGCGCCCCTCCACAGATGGACCCCCCTCATCATCACGCTGGCGATCCAGGCGATGGTGGCGGCCGCGGTCCTGGCCGTTCCCTCGGTGGCGCCGCGCGTGGCGCAGAGCCTCGGCATCTCGGTCACCTATGTCGGCCTGTTCGTCTCGGTGGCCTATGCGGCGGCGATCTTCGCCAGCCTGGCCTCGGGCACCGCGACGGCGCGCTACGGCAGCATCCGCGTCAGCCAGATCAGCCTGCTGCTGTGCGCCACGGGACTGGTGCTGTGCACCCTGGCGTCGCTCTGGACGCTGGCGCTGGGCGCGATGTTCGTGGGCCTGGGCTACGGGCCCATCACGCCGGCGAGTTCGCACCTGCTGGCCCGCACCACGCCGGCCCATCGCATCGCGCTCGTGTTCTCGGTCAAGCAGACCGGCGTGCCGCTGGGCGGCGTGCTGGCCGGCGTCCTGGTGCCGGGCCTGCAGGTGGTCGTCGGATGGCAGTCCGCCATCCTCTGCGTCGCGCTGCTGTGCGTGCTGTGCGCCTGGGGCGCCCAGACCCTGCGGCAGCGATTCGATGCCGATCGCGACATCGGGCGCCGGCTGGCGCTCGGCCAGCTGCTGGAGCCCGTGCGGCTGGTCATGCGGCACCCGCCGCTGCGGCTGCTCGCCCTCAGCTCGTTCGTGTTCGCCTTCGCCCAGCTCGCCCTCACGGCCTATGCGGTGACCTACCTGACCAGCGACCTGGGGCAGGGCCTGGTGGCCGCCGGCGCCATCTTCGCCATCTCGCAATCGGGCGGCGTGCTGGGCCGGGTCTGGTGGGGGTACGTGTCCGACCGCTGGCTGGGCGCGCGCCGCATGCTGGTGGTGCTGGCCGTGATGATGAGCGCCTCCGCCCTGGCCACCGCGCTGCTGCACGCGGTCGTGCCGGTCGCCGTGGTCGCGGCCGTGCTGTTCGTCTTCGGGGCCTCGGCGATCGGCTGGAATGGCGTCTACCTGTCCGAGGTGGCGCGCGCCGCGCCCAAGGACCAGGCCGGCATCGCCACCGGCGGCACCCTGGCGATCACCTTCCTGGGCAATGTCCTGGGGCCGGCGATCTTCGGCGCCGTCGCGGGAGGATTCGGCAGCTACCGGGCCGGCTTCCTGGCCGTGGCACTGGTCCTGGCGCTGTGCGCCATCGTCCTCGTGCGCTCCGGCCGGAGCGCGGCCGTCTCCCGCGCCTGAAGCGACGCGGCTGGCGGGCCTCCCATATTTCAACAATAATTGAACTATGGAAACGGAAACCGTCGTCAAGGCACTGGCCGCGCTGGCCCAGCCCAGCCGCCTGCGCATGTTCCGCGCGCTCGTCGTCGCGGGTCCGGAGGGCCTCACGCCGGGCGCGCTCGGCGAGGCCCTGGAACTGCCGTCGACGAGCCTGTCCTTCCATCTCAAGGAACTGGCGAACGCCGGCCTGGTGTCGCAGGAGCGGCAGGGCCGCAACCTGATCTACCGGGCGTCGTTCGACCGCATGAACGCCTTGCTCGGCTATCTCACCGAGAACTGCTGCCAGGGCCGGCCCTGCGCCGTGCCGGGCGCGCCGGCCTGCGAGGGCTGATCCGCCGACCCGCCCGCCCGCCCGCACCCGTTCTTCCTCTTCTCCCTCGCTCGTCCCGACCCTCCCATGCCGACCGCCTTCCTCATCTTCCTCGGCACGCTGGTGCTGGTCATCTGGCAGCCGCGCGGCCTGGGCATCGGCTGGAGCGCCGCCATCGGCGCCGCGCTGGCGCTGGCGACCGGCGTCGTGCAGCCGGCCGACGTGCCGGTGGTGTGGGGCATCGTCTGGAACGCGACGGCCACCTTCATCGCCATCATCATCGTCAGCCTGCTGCTCGACGAGGCCGGCTTCTTCGAATGGGCGGCGCTGCATGTCGCGCGCTGGGGCGGCGGGCACGGACGCTGGCTGTTCGCGCTGATCGTGCTGCTGGGCGCGGCGGTCTCGGCCCTGTTCGCCAACGACGGCGCCGCGCTGATCCTGACGCCGATCGTCATGGCGATGCTGGTGGCGCTGGGCTTCACGCCGGCCGCCACGCTCGCCTTCGTCATGGCGGCGGGCTTCATCGCCGACACCGCCAGCCTGCCGCTGGTCGTCTCCAACCTGGTCAACATCGTCTCGGCCGACTTCTTCGACATCGGCTTCGGCGACTACGCGGCCGTGATGGCGCCGGTGAATGTCGCCTCGGTGCTCGCGAGCCTGGTGATGCTGCTGCTGTATTTCCGGCGCGGCATCCCGGCGCGCTACGACGTCGCGGCGCTGGGCGCGCCCGCCAGCGCGATCCGGGACCGCGCCGTGTTCCGCGCCGGCTGGGTCGTGCTGGTGCTGCTGCTGGTGGGCTTCTTCGCGCTGGAGCCGCTGGGCGTGCCGGTCAGCGCCGTGGCCGCCGCCGGCGCGGCCCTGCTGCTGGCCGTGGCCGCGCGCGGCCCGGCGATCGACATCCGCAAGGTCCTGCGCGGGGCGCCCTGGCAGATCGTGGTCTTCTCGCTGGGCATGTACCTGGTGGTCTATGGCCTGCGCAATGCCGGCCTGACCGACCGCATCGCGCAGCTGCTCGAGGTCTTCGCGCGCGGTGGCGTGTGGGGCGCCGCGCTGGGCACCGGCTTCCTGACGGCATTGCTGTCCTCGGTCATGAACAACATGCCCACGGTGCTGATCGGCGCGCTGTCCATCGAGGCGACGAGCGCGACCGGCGCCATCCGGGAGGCCATGATCTACGCCAACGTGATCGGCTGCGACCTGGGTCCGAAGATCACGCCGATCGGCAGCCTGGCCACGCTGCTGTGGCTGCACGTCCTGGCCCGCAAGGGCACGACCATCACCTGGGGCGCCTATTTCAGGGTCGGCATCGTGCTGACCGTGCCGGTGCTGGCCCTCACGCTGACCGCGCTGGCGCTGCGGCTGGGCGCGGGCTGAAGCATCGCGACCTCCGTCCTTCTCGACCCTCCACCCGATCCTTCCGATCCACATAGCCACCATGAGCGACATCACGATCTATCACAACCCCGCCTGCGGCACCTCGCGCAACGTGCTCGCGCTCATCCGCAACACCGGCACCGAACCCGTCATCGTCGAGTACCTGAAGACGCCACCGGACCGCGCCACCCTGGAACGGCTGATCGCCGACATGGGCGTGCCGGTGCGCGAGGTGCTGCGCCGCAAGGGCACGCCCTACGACGAACTGGGCCTGGACGACCCGAAGTGGAGCGACGCCGAACTGATCGACCTGATCGCGCGGCACCCGATCCTGATGAACCGCCCGATCGTCGTCACGCCCCGGGCCACGCGCCTGTGCCGGCCCTCGGAGGCGGTGCTCGACATCCTGCCCGGGCCGCAGCGCGGCGCGTTCGCCAAGGAGGACGGCGAAGCCGTGATCGACGCGGAGGGCCGGCGTGTCGCTCGATCCTGAACTCGTGCACGTCGATGCCGCCCAGTTCCAGCGGCCCGATCCGGCGCGCCTCTTCCCCGAGCCGCGCGCCACGCATCCGCCGCGCATCCTGCTGCTGTACGGCTCGCTGCGGGAGCGCAGCTACAGCCGCCTGCTGACCGAGGAGGCCGCGCGCCTGCTGCGCGCGCTGGGCTGCGAGACGCGCATCCACGACCCGCGCGACCTGCCGCTGCCCGATGCCGCGCCGGACGACCATCCCAAGGTGCGGATGCTGCGCGAGTCGGCGCAATGGGCCGAGGGCATGGTGTGGACCTCGCCGG
>Ga0308164_10003808_pt1 | contig 13259 bp, 12 predicted proteins | sample PhyTR2_FD_201031 | JGI IMG/M metagenome (GOLD analysis project Ga0308164, IMG submission 201031) | Phyllosphere microbial communities from UC Gill Tract Community Farm, Albany, California, United States - DLSLT.R2 | ecosystem: Host-associated > Plants > Phyllosphere > Unclassified | place: USA... | reverse complement strand
CTGACGCCATCGCCGGCAAGCCGCCTCCCACGGGGTACGCATTCAGTCAGACACTTTGATGATCGTTCCCACTCCAGCGTGGTAACGCCGCCCAAGACGCTCCGCGTCCGCTTTCGAACGTGACGCAGAGCGTCACGGGATGCATGCCAACGCGGAGCATTGGCACGATCAGAACCTTAACCAAGGACCTTTCCAATGACCGACTTCATCAAATGCCAACGCCTCAAGGTGGCCGTCAATCTGCAACGCTTCGTCGAGGAAGAGGTCCTGCCTGGCACCGGACTGGACCCGGAAGCGTTCTGGGAAGGTTTCGATGCGCTGGTCCACGAACTGGCCCCGCGCAATCGCGAATTGCTGGCCGAGCGTGAGCGCCTGCAGGCCGAACTGGACGCCTGGCATAAGAAGCATCCCGGCCCGATCAGCGACATGCCCGCCTACCGCGAGTTTCTGACATCCATCGGCTACCTGCGCCCGGTGCCGGAGCAGGTCAAGGCAACGACTTCCAATGTCGATCTGGAAATCAGCGAGCAGGCAGGCCCGCAACTGGTGGTTCCCGCCAGTAATGCCCGCTACGCGCTGAACGCCGCCAATGCCCGCTGGGGTTCTTTGTACGACGCGCTGTACGGCACTGACGCCATCGACACCTCCAACGGCGCCGAAATCAGCGCAGGCTACAACCCGCTACGCGGTGCAAAGGTGATTGTATTCGCCCGCGAACTGCTCGACGAAGCCGCGCCGCTTGCCAACGGCAGCCACATCAACGCCCGCAATTACCGCATCGAAGACGGCCAGTTGCGCATCGCGCTGGCCGATGGCACCCAGACCGTTCTACAACAGCCGGAAAAGTACGTCGGTTTTCAGGGCGAGCCAGGCAAGCCTGACGCGATCCTGCTCAAGAACAATGGCCTGCACATCGAGATCCAGATCGACCCACGCCACCCGGTCGGCAGCAGCGATGTGGCCGGAATCAAGGACCTGCTGCTGGAGTCGGCACTGTCAACCATCATCGACTGCGAAGACTCGGTGGCTGCAGTGGACGCCGACGACAAGATACAGGTGTACCGCAACTGGCTGGGCCTGATGAAGGGCGACCTTGCCGCCACCCTCGACAAAGGTGGCAAGCCGGTCACGCGCACCCTCAATCCGGATCGCACCTACAATGCGGCGAATGGCGGCGAACTCAAACTGCGCGGCCGTTCACTGCTGTTCATTCGTAACGTCGGCCATCTGATGACCAACCCGGCGATCATCGACCACGACGGACATGAGATTCCCGAGGGCATTCTGGACGGCGTGATGACCAGTCTGATTGCGCTTCACGACCTCGAACGACGCGGCAACTCCCGCGCAGGCAGTATCTACATCGTCAAACCGAAAATGCACGGCCCGGACGAAGTGGCGTTTGCCGATCAACTGTTCAGCCGGATCGAGGACGTGCTCAAACTGCCTCGCCACACCGTGAAGATGGGCATCATGGACGAGGAGCGGCGCACCAGTGTCAACCTCAAGGCGTGCATCGAAGCGGCCTCGGCGAGGGTCGCGTTTATCAATACCGGCTTTCTGGACCGCACAGGTGATGAAATTCACAGCGCCATGCAGGCAGGTCCTGTGCTGCGCAAGGGCGAGATGAAAAACGCGCCGTGGATCAAGGCGTATGAGCGCAGCAACGTACTGGTGGGACTGGCCTGCGGATTGAGAGGACGCGCGCAGATCGGCAAGGGCATGTGGGCGATGCCGGACCGCATGGCGGACATGCTGGAGCAGAAAATCGGCCATCCGCAATCTGGCGCCACCACGGCCTGGGTACCGTCGCCGACTGCAGCGACCCTGCACGCCCTGCACTATCACCGGGTCGATGTGCGCGCCGTTCAGCAGACACTTGAACAGGTGAATCTGGAGGACGTCAGGGCACAGTTGCTTGACGATCTGCTGACCATCCCGGTGGTCGCCGATCCGCAATGGACCCTGGAGCAGATTCGCGAAGAGCTGGAGAACAATGCACAGGGTCTGCTCGGCTACGTGGTCCGTTGGGTCGAACAGGGCGTGGGCTGCTCCAAGGTGCCGGACATCCATGATGTCGGGCTGATGGAAGACCGCGCGACTTTGCGCATCTCCAGTCAGCACATGGCCAACTGGCTGCTGCACAAGGTGGTCGATGCGCAGTACGTGCAAAGCGTGCTGGAGCGCATGGCCAAGGTGGTGGACAAGCAGAACGCCGGGGACTCGCATTACCAGGCCATGGCGAAGGACTTCAAGCACTCGTCAGCGTTCAGGACCGCCTGCGATCTGGTATTCAAAGGCTGCGAGCAACCCGCCGGTTACACCGAGCCGTTGCTGCATGAGTCAAGACTGGCGTTCAAGGACAGGAAGCATCCATAGATCGTCCGCACTGCAGTGCCGAATATTTCTCTGGCCCGTACGCGGTGCCCGGAGAAACATTCGGCGTATGTCTGACGGAAGATAATTGAAGCGCTGGTGACGGCGGGATCGGTGCAGGTAACGCTAGAGCGTGTAGATGGAGATCCAGTTCATATCGGTATGAGTGCTGTACAGGCGGGTACCTGCCCCGTTCAGCACCGAGCCTCCCATGGACGGAAAGAAGGCCACGCAACTGACCGTTCCCTTGACCGTGTCGATTCTGTACACATCGAAGTTGCAGGTATAAACCACGTAGACATAGCGGTCATCCGGCGTGATGCCGATGATGTTGACAGGGTAGCCCTGTGCGCCGATTTTCTCGCGGTAGAACATTCTGCATGTGGTCGCATCGACCACGTACACCTCATCAATCCCTCCGACGTACAAACGGGTTCCGTCCGAACTGACTGCCAGTGACCTGGGATCGGTGAAGCCGAGAATGTCGTGCTGCAGGTAACTGACCGTACCAATGGCGGAGACGGCTGTCGTACCAATGCCGTCCGCCAGTGCCGAGGCGTATACACAGTCGTTTCCGGGACCGACGCCGAGTGCCAGCGAGGCGTTGGACAAGGTGCCCAGATCGAAATCGTTGACGACGCTGTAGTGCTCCGTCTCGATCTGGCGGATCAGCCCGCCCGGTGCATACTGGAACGACAGGTAAATGAATCGGCCGTCCAGGCTGCAGACGATCCTGTTGACGCTGCCCGAGGGGATGACTCTGATTGCCTCGCGCGTGAGGGTATTGATCACAAAGCACTTGTTATAGCCCGCCGTGTAGAGCCGACTGCCATCGGGACTCAGGGTGATATCGCCCGCCCCGGCCCCCTTGATACAGCTCACCACACTCGATGTCTCGACATCGACCACGCTGATTTCTCTACCGTTTTCATGAGACACATAGAGCGTCTTTTCATCGGGGCTGATGACGATTTCCTTGGGCACGAAACCCAATGGAATGATGCCTGTCAGCCATGCAACGTCCAGCGGTACTCCTGCGCCGTCCGGATCTGCCATGTGGGTAAAAGCGTTTACGTCCTGAGATGCTTTTTTGTGCATGTCACTCACCTGTGAATAGGTCTCGCGAGACCGCCACGATGGGGGGAAAGACAGGAAGGTACGGCCCCATCAACAAACGATGTGGCGACTGCACTTATGCCACTCGGATCCAAAAACCTCAGGTCATTGAATACTGGCCGAGACGGGTTGGGTACTGACAGAAATGACAGTTTGAGGCGGGCTGGAAGTGGTGGCAAAAAGCGCTTTTCAGGGTTGAGAAGCAACGCCATCGGGGGCTGGCGTCGAAGCCTGTGAGGCCTGTAAAGGCCGTTCACCACTGGTCAGCAATTTGCCCAGGGTTGAATCACGAACTCTCGCGAACCACCAGTTCAAACCCCAGATCAACCCTTGCCTGCTGGGGTACGCCGTCGAGCAAACCCAGCAGCAATTGTGCGGCGCGCTGGCCGACTTCCTGTCGCGGGGTGCGAATGGACGTCAGGCGCGGCACCATGTGCGCCGAGCCCGGCAGGTCGTTGAAACCCACCAGCGAGACCCGTTGCGGAACGGCGACGCCAAGACGCAAGGCCTCCAGTGACGCGCCCTGCGCCAGGTCGTCGTTGCAGAAGAAAATGCCGTCGACATCAGGGTGCTCATCCAGCAGCCGGGCGAACAGTTCGCCGCCCAGGCCAATAGACGATGGCAAGGGTGTCGTGACTTGCAGTTCGGCATCGAACAGGCCGGCGTCTTCCAGAACCTGACGAAAGCCCGCGCCGCGCTGTAATACGCGCGTATCGAGCTGGGCCGCCATGTAGGCCAGCCGCGTGCGTCCCCGACCGAGCAGATGAAGCGCTGCCTGCGCGCCCGCCTGTTCCTGGGAAAAGCCGACACTGTAAGCGCCCTGACGAGGGTCCAGCTCCATCATGTGCACACAGGGAATGCCACTGGCTTCCAGCATCTGATGCGAAGCCGGTGTGCGGTCAAAGCCGGTGAGCAGAATCCCCCTCGGTCTGTTGACCAGATGGTTGCGCAGCAGCTTTTCTTCTTCCTCCGGGGAATAGTGATAGTTGCCGATCACCACATCCAGACCACGAGGACGCAACACATCCTGAATCGCCTCAAGCGTCTCGATGAACAGCTGGTTGGACAGCGATGGCACCAGCACCACCACGGTCTGGCTGCAGGACGACGCCAGTGCCCGCGCTGCGGGGTTGGCGACATAGCCCAGGCTCTGAGCTGCGGCACGGACCTTTTCCACCAGTTCCGGCGCAACCGTGGTGACGCCACGCAATGCGCGGGATGCGGTAATGGGGGAAACCGCGGCAAGGCGGGCAACTTCGTTGAGGGTCGGACGGCCGGTAGAGCGGGAACCAATGCGTATCATGCGTTGCCAACTAACATAGGGGTTGCCAAATGTGTCGAATGCCCCATAAGGTAGCGCTGTCTCATGGACCGTGACAACGCTTTATCGCTGGTTTCACATTTGCCGCCCGCGCCGGGTCGCCACGGAGAACAGCCTCCGATGTGTATTGTTGAACCCAAAACAACGACAAGAACTGGAACAGCTCAGGCTGGACAAGATGTCCACCGGATAAAGACAGCGCTGTCTCCAGATGAGGTGCCTACTGTGACAACTGCGAAAACTGCTATTTCCGCCCTCGTGGTGATGGGTGTTTCGGGCTGCGGCAAAAGTGCTGTGGGTGCCGAGATTGCCCTCAAGAGCGGAGGTCGCCTCATCGAAGGTGATGCCTTCCATCCACCGGCCAACATCGAGAAGATGAGCGCCGGAACCCCCCTCAACGATGACGACCGTGCCGGCTGGCTGACCCGCCTGGGTGAAGAAATGGTCGCGGCGCTCGCCCGTGGCGAACACCCTGTCCTGACCTGCTCGTCCCTCAAGCTGATTTATCGCCAGCGTCTGCGCGACGCCGTTCCGGGTCTGGGTTTCGTTTTTCTGGAACTGACCAAAGAACTCGCTGCCGAACGTTGCTCGCACCGTCCGGGGCATTTCATGCCCGCAAGCCTGGTCGACAGCCAGTTTGCAACGCTCGAGCCTCCGTACGGCGAACCTCTCACATTGGTGGTCGATGCAACTCAGTCCATCGAAGAGATTGGCACGCAAGCGGCAGCCTGGTGGAAAGACTCCCACGCCTGATAAAGGCGTGAGTGCAAAAGACAGCGCTGTCTTGCACACACGAAGCACGGATGACGCTGGCAGTAGCTGGTAGCACCCCAGAATAATAACCGGAGAGACACCCATGTTCGGTATGACCCACGAGACGTTTCTGCTAGTCGATGCGTTGGTGACCATCGTCGGCCTTGTGCTGCTGATCACCCAATTCAAGGTCCACCCTTTCGTCGCGCTGACCCTGGCGGCTGGCTTCCTCGGCCTGACCTCCGGGATGCCGGTGGAAAAAGTCATGAAATCCTTCCAGGACGGCTTCGGCGGCGTACTGGGCTTTGTCGGCATCATCCTCGGGCTGGGCACCATGCTCGGCAAGCTGATGGCCGATTCGGGTGGCGCGGATCAGATCGCGCAGACCCTGATCCGTACCTTCGGCAAGCAAAAAGTCCACTGGGCGATGATGTTTTCCGCGTTTCTGGTGGGCATCCCCCTGTTCTTCGAAATCGGCTTCGTGCTGCTGATCCCGCTGGTGTTCATCGTTGCGCGTCGCACCGGTGTGTCCATCGTCAAGATCGGCATCCCGTTGCTGGCAGGTCTGTCGGCCGTACACGGTCTGGTTCCGCCGCACCCGGGTCCGCTGCTGGCCATCGGCATCTTCGGCGCCGACATCGGCAAAACCATTTTCTACGGCCTGATCGTCGCATTGCCGACCGCAATCATTGCAGGCCCGATCTACGGCAAGTGGATCTCCAAATACATTCCCGGCACACCGTCACAGGAATTGATGGATCAGATCGCCAAGGAATCGAGCACCGAGAACCTGCCAGGCTTCGGCATCACGCTGGTGACGATCCTGCTGCCCGTGTTCCTGATGCTGCTCAAGACCTTCGCTGACGTTGCGTTGCCGGAAGGCAACATGTTCCGCATCTGGATGGACCTGATCGGTCACCCGATCACTGCCCTGCTCGCGGCCTTGCTGCTGGCGTTCTACACCTTCGGTGCCGCACGCGGCTTCGACCGTGCCAAGATCATGAAACTGCTGGACCAGAGCCTGGCCCCAGTCGCCGCCATCGTACTGATCGTCGGTGCCGGCGGTGGCTTCAAACAGATGCTGGTCGCCAGCGGTGTGGGTGACGTGATCGGCCACATGGCGGTGCAGGCGCAGATCAACCCGATCATGCTGGCCTGGCTGGTGGCTGCGGTGATTCGCGTGGCAACCGGTTCGGCGACCGTCGCGACCATCACCGGCGCAGGCATCGTGGCACCGGTCGTGGGCCTGATTCCGGGCGTTAACCGCGAATTGCTGGTGCTGGCCACTGGCGCGGGCTCGCTGATACTGTCGCACGTGAACGACGCAGGCTTCTGGCTGGTCAAGCAGTACTTCAACATGACCGTAGCCGAAACCTTCAAGACCTGGACCGTGATGGAAACCATCCTCTCGGTTTTCGGCCTGATCTTCATCATGCTGCTGTCCATGGCGCTTTAAGCTTAAAAACGTCCAGCACCTTTGCGGGCCAGCAGGCCCGCGAAGGTGCAAAGCGTTACCGCTCTACCCCTCCGCTTTTCCGCCTGCACCCCTGATTTCCTTCCTGACCTCACCCGCCCCTACATAACCTGCGTTTGCTGCCGACAACATGACAGAGCGATTCGATTCGTGTCTGCGAAACCTGTCTGAAAGCTGTTTCCTACGAGCGCCTACAACGCTTTCAGTTGAATTTTCGGAAAGCTCAGGCAATGTTTCAAAGTCATGCCTACGCTTAGGAACAACGTGGGATCAGGCCGTTCAATCGCCTCCAGCACAGTCATGGCAAACCCGATTTGTGCGCCGGATCACGTTACTTTTTAAGTTGCACCAGTAAATACGGGCATTCTCAGGCCAAAACGGGCAGAATTGGCGCACTCGTCGTACTGTGGATGCAAATCCCGATGACAAGAAAATGAACCGAGGGAATTAAATTCACCACCGCAACGTCATAAGACGGATGCATTTGGATGCACTCGGCAACAATCACCACGCAAAGGCAAACGCCAGCCTCTTGAGAGAGGCGTTTTCAAGAGGCCATCAAGGAAAAGATTATGTTGATACTCACTCGCAAAGTTGGCGAAAGCATAAATATCGGTGACGAGATCACCGTGACGATTCTTGGCGTTCAAGGGCTTCAGGTCCGGCTGGGCATCAATGCACCCAAAAATGTATCTGTACACCGTGAAGAGATCTACAAACGCATCCAGGCAGAACTGGCTCCAAACCAGGACCCACAATAATTCCCTCGCCACACCCCCTTATTCAATGCTGATCTGCCCTCGCGGCGGGTCATCAGCCGTACGGCGTCTTTCATGACGCCGTTTTTTATGCCCGTCGTTTCTCTACCCGCCACGGCACGACCATTTGTCACCCTCTCGGAACATCACCAAAAAAACACCAGTCGACTCTCTGCAAGCAAGCACAACAATGCCAGCCCGTAGTATGCAGTGAGCCGAGCATTCTCTTTATCTGGGGACAGAAAACGGTGAATGATGATGGTGACTACCAACGAAACCTCCATGAGCGGCAATGCCCATACCGGCAGCACGAGCAGCCAGGATCACCTGCACGGACTGCAGGATGACGATCAGCGCAACGCACATGGCAACGCAGAAAATGTCGCCCGTCAGGGAGGCGAACAGTTCGAGCAGTACCGCGACAGCGCTGCAGAGCAGATAGAGAATCTTGCGCAGAACGCTCAGTCGGCGGCGCAGCAGATTGACAGCAATGACACCCTGGGCCTGTCGGGATACGTCACGGACATGGCGCAGGCCATGACCCGCCTCGCCGACAACCTGCGCAACAAAAGCGCCGAGCAACTGCTGCAGGATGCAGGCAGGCTCGCCCGGGAGAACCCGGCGCTGTTCATCAGTGGCAGCGTGGCGCTCGGCCTGGGTCTGTCGCGACTGCTGAAAGCGACCACCTCTTCGAATGACACAACCTCCGACACGAGCTTCTCTGACAGCTCAATGTCTGGAAGCTCGACATCAGGCACATCGGCATCAGATCCGTCGACATCCGGGTCGTCGAATCAGAGTGATCTGACGGATGTCGATTCGTCTGCCCCCTACGACCCCATCAGCCCGTCGGCGCTGGCCGCCGAAGAGATGGCCGCGACGCATCCCCACGACAACGACGTCGTGCACAGCGCGCGCCCGGGAACAGGGATTCCTGACAGTCCGCCCATGACCGAATTCAACGACGATCTCGACGATGAAGTCACGCGTGACGGCTCGTCCAGGTCCGGCTTGTCCAAAGGAGACGTGTGATGAGTACCCCACCCAATACTCAGCAGGACAGAAACCCTGAAAATGAAACGTCGGTGCTGAGTCTGATCCGCCAGTTAGCGCATGAAGTGCCTGCGTTGGTGACCAAGGAAATGGCGCTGGTGAAGGCGGAATTCCGTGAGTCGCTTCAGGCGACCAAGCAAGCAGCCACCACCGTCGGTATGGGTGCCGTCTTGATGCTGGGCGGTCTGATCATGGTCCTGATGGCCGCCGTCTATGCCTTGAGCTACGTCATGGAACCCTGGCTCGCGGCACTGATCGTCGGTGTTGCGGCTCTGGTCATCGGCTTCTTCATGGTTCAGGCGGGCAATAAAAAACTCGACGCTTCGAACCTGATTCCCGAGCGCACCACCAGCACCCTGCAAAAAGACAAGGAAGCCATTCAGAGGAAAGTCTCATGAGCATCGACAGCAGCTTCGACACACCAGAACATTTTGAAGAAGAATCGAAAAAGAGCCCGGAAACCCTGGAACGGGAAATCGATCAGCAGCGTTCCAGCATCGGCAACATCGTCGATGCACTCGAAAAGAAAATGTCGCCCGGCCAACTGGTCGATCAGGCGCTGGGCTACGTGAAGGATAATGGCGGAGAGTTTTTCGGCAATCTGGGCCACAACGTCAAGGCCAATCCGGTGCCTGCCGTGCTCACCACCGTCGGAGTGCTCTGGATGATGATGGGCAACAATCGTCCGGCAACGGGCGGGTCGTCCAGCGGCTCTTCGGTTCTGGGCAGCGTCACTGAGCGTGCCGGCAGCATGGCGGGCTCGGTCAGCGACAGTCTGGGAAGTGCCAAGGCCCGGGTGCAGGAAACCGTGTCGCATATGAAGGACAGGACATCCCACATGACCCACAGCGTGCGCGACACCTTTTCGGGCAGTTCCGCGTGGCAGGACGCAGACCTTACATTCCAGGAGAAACGTGAGCACATGAAGAGCAGTACACGGCAACTGGTCAACGAGCAGCCTTTGACGCTGGCGGCCATGGGTATTGCGGTGGGAGCGCTGATCGGTGCAGCGTTGCCTGTCACGACGAAAGAAAAGCAGCTCGTCAGCCGGGCACGGGAAAAACTGAGGGGTAAAAGCGGTTCTCTGTCTTCACCTTCGTCGTCGCCGCCCACTTCCAGCAGCTACAGCAACCTGTCCGGGACAGAGCACGATGGCAACGGTACAGGCGCGTCTTTCGCCAGTGAACGTCCTACATCGCCGGGACTCGGTTGAGGATGTGATGGAGCACTGAAAACGGCCCCTCGGAGGGGCCGCTTTTCATGATTGGCAAGCTGTTGTTCAGGCAGCGAAGTCGTTTATATTTCGGAAAGACGCTGGACGATTCGATCCTTTACCAGCAGGCGCTTTTCCTTGAGCGTCCTCAATGCATCATCGCCGATACCTCCCGCTGATCCTTTTTCGGCATTCAGCACTTCGACGTCCGCGCTTTCATAGTCATTGAGCAATTGCTGCAGCCTTGCGTCGCGCCTGCCTCGCTCGGCGACCTCGTCTCGGGTCAAGCTCAAATCCGCGAACAAATCGTGTTTGACTGGCATGAGTAGCACCTCCAAATGACTACTTGAATGCAGGGATAACCGTGACGATTTCAGACCTCACGGCTGTTCCCGAATACGGCGTGCTTCGTACGCCCTGACATGAGTGCAGGCAACGTCCAGCACCGACAGTTCATTCGAAGCGACACCCAGCGCGTTACGCCTGACCAGCATATCGCTCAGAATCTGTTCGACCTCGGTGGGTGTACCCCGTTCGATGTCTCTCATCATCGAGGCCGTGAGCGTCGAGCCACGCGCCGTCAGCAGCTCAAGCTGACGCTGACGTACTTTCGCATCCGGTGGATAACCGGCGGCCAGCGCAATCGCTGCACATTCGGACAGCGTTTTAAGAATCAAACCCTCTCCGCCTGCCTCCAGCACATCGCCAATGGTTGCGCGCATACTTGCCGTGACTGCCGCCAGCGTGGCGATAAAGCACCACTTGTCCCACATGGCCTGCACGATGTGCTGACTGAGACTGGCTTCGAAACCCGCATCGGCCAGGGCCTCGGCGACCCGCAGAATGCGCGGCGTCAATGCACCGCTCAATTCACCGAATGACAACTGGTGCATGTCGTTCAGGTGCAGAATCGCCCCGGTCGAGTCGCGGTCCACGGAAATCAGACACTGCCCGCCCAGCACGGCCTCTTTACCGAAACGTTCGGTCAGGCGATCGAGGTGAGCCATACCATTAAGCAGCGAAAGGATCGACGTCTCAGGCCCGACTGCGGGTTCGAATGCGTCCATTGCCGAGTCCAGATCGAATGCCTTGCAACTGAGCAGAATCAGGTCAAAAGGATCGGCAAGCCGGTTGACGAGTACATAAGGTGGCGACGGGTACTGAAAGTTGCCCTGCGGACTGCGCACGACAAGCCCGTCACGGTCCAGCTCTTCGGCCCGGCCTGGCCGGACCAGAAAAGACACCTGACGCCCGGCCTCCAACAGTCGGCCACCGAAATAGCCACCGACAGCCCCTGCCCCAACGATCAAGATACGCATGGCCCTGGATCTCCTGGTTGTGCTGTTCTACAGAACGCTGGCGGCGTTCGAGCACCCTGGTTCAGGGACATTACCCTACACCCCGCCTGCCATCAGGCCTGAAAACGCGGTTCCAGCTGCAGGAACCCGGCCAGACATGAAGTATCGACGGCAGAGGCCTTTTGTTGCAATCGCGCCGTGACGGCCTGAATCACCACACGACTGGCATCATGATGAAACTGCCAGACGCCATAGATCCTGCCTTCGAACGAAGGCTCGCTGCCCAGCTGAGGATCGGCCCCGAGGCCGGCCCCCAGGCCGAACAGGTAAAGGCCCTTCAATCGCCGTCCGTTCTGATCCATCGGGCATCCCGCCTGATCAGAGTCCAGACCGCCCTTGGTCTCACGCAGGGTGATCAGGCTGCCGTCACCGTGGCGCATCACGGGCAACTGCGGTTGATAGCCGGAACACTGCACCACCACACAGGACTCGGCCAATGCGAGCCTGGCCTTTTCGAATGCTCCGGCGGGACCGTCACTGGTCTGCAACAACTGCACACGCACACCGGTTTTACCGATACGACCGTGCTTCAACGCCTGCCGACCGATGTCCAACGCCCGGTAGCGCAGCCCGCCGGAGCGATTGATGCGCCCGGAAACCGGACACACATCCAGTTGAGAATCGAATACATAGCCCGCAGCGTCCGCGTGTTCAGCGCTTTCGTAAAACAGCCTGATCCGGGTTCGGTGGATCAGCGTCAGCTCTTCAAGCCCTGCGAACTCCAGAGCATCAGCGAGGTTCTCCAGCATCGAGAACGCACTGTGCGAACCGCCGACAACGCTGATGCGGCCCCCGCTGGCCAGCGCAAGTGCAAACACTTCACGAAGTTGCACGGCGTTCATGCGCAACAGCCGGTCGGCGCTTTGAATATTGGTGGCCGGGGACAGTGAAAGCCCTTGTTGTGCAAGACTTGCGATCAGATGACCGGGATCCTGACGTCCGCCCAGGTTGAGCACCAGCGTTTGGCACCTTACGAGCCTGACGCAACCTTCCGTTTCTACCTTGAGGCAGAATTCGTCATCTTCACTGATCACTTCGGTGATGGTCGTGCTGCGCCAGATTTTCACCCTGTAACAACGCGTCAAGTGCTCAAGCACCAGTCGTGAGGCTTCGACCATCAGTTGCCCCACATCTGGCAACTGCGGGGCACTCTGGGCCTGGCCTCGAATACGCCAGTAAGCCGGAGAATATTCCAGGGGCTCGAAGATTTCACGCAAGGCCGGGTCACGCAGGCAATCGATGAAAACGTCCCCCACCGAATTGGCGGTGATCCGGTATTGTCCCAGCGCACCGGTACCCGGTCTGTCGCTGGCATCGATGACAATCAGCCCGCTTGCGGCAATGTCCGCCAGCGTACCGCTTTTCAAGGCATTGAACAGAAAGCCCATACCGGCAAGCCCTGCTCCGCCGACGACACAACCGCAGACTGTTTCCGAAGGATTTTCAAACATGATGATGCTCCATCGTCATAGCTAAACGTTGGTGCATTCCAGAAGTCCTGGGTGATCGAATACCTGGCCAGCACTGCAAACCAGCGTCCATGCACAATTTAAAAAGAGAACCGACAACACGACAAACAGCGCACGCGCAGCATCACCAGATGCCTGACTGAAGGCCCTGCTGTTTTTATAAATAGAAATGAGCTGTTACATACACTGATCGAGACAGCGAACCACCGACATACAAACCGCTGGAAAACAACGCGCCACGCTACCGCCAAACCTCCAGGCGAGGTTTTAACGTCAGGTATTCAATCAGAAGGGGGTAAGCACACCGAAGCGGACGGGTTAAAAGAATAGTTGCAAAGAATCGACGAAGTGTCAAATAAGCCACTGCT
>Ga0308164_10003805_pt1 | contig 13264 bp, 12 predicted proteins | sample PhyTR2_FD_201031 | JGI IMG/M metagenome (GOLD analysis project Ga0308164, IMG submission 201031) | Phyllosphere microbial communities from UC Gill Tract Community Farm, Albany, California, United States - DLSLT.R2 | ecosystem: Host-associated > Plants > Phyllosphere > Unclassified | place: USA... | reverse complement strand
GTGTGGTGTTACTCCAGAGGCAGTTAAGCAAGCAACTGACTTGCAAGACAAGTTCGGGATGCTGAGCCAGCGCACGGATCAAGCCTTCACGTCGATCGTAACGGCAGCGTTGCCGGCGCTGACCGGTTTGTCTGAAGGATTCACCGATGTACTCGAAGCCGAGAATGGCCTGATCGACAACGGCGAGATTGCCGAGTGGGCTGGGATGGCCGCAATGGGGATCGCTCGGGTAGCCGATGTCGCAGTATTGGCGGTCCGCGGGTTTTCAGCTCTCGCAAGTAGCGTGGAAGTAATCACCGCCGACCTTGAAGTGCTGTGGACCGCCTCGCCTGCGAACATGGGTCTAACCTTGGCAAAAGGTGGATCGCCTCTTGCGGACTTGAAAAAGGTGGTTGCTGAGCGAAATCAAGTTTTGGAGGCCGCCAACACGAAGTGGGCAGCGTTATACAACGCTGACGGCAACATGTTTGAACAGGCAGTCCAGAAAAGACTGTCTGCGAAAGTTATTAATGCAAAGCCGCCCGAGGACGAAAAGCCGAAAGATAAAGATCTCAATGGATACAAGCCAGGTAGCGACGGCGCAGACAAGGATGCAGAGAAGCAGGCCAACGCCTATCAAAATCTGACGAAAGCCATTCAGGCAAAGATTGTTCAAGCCAATCTCGAACTCAGTGCAGGCGCCCCCCTGCTCGCGAGCCAGCAGGAGCAGCTCAATTTGACCGAGCAATTGGCTGAAATGAAAGGAAAGCTTACCCCTATTCAATATGCCTATTTGGAAAGCCAGGCCAAAGAGCTAGTCACCAAACTCGAGGTAATCGAATCGAACAAGCGTGCGGCGGCAGGGTTGGAGTCATACAACAAGATGAGGGCTGCGTATGAAACCAACGTCGCCAAAGCGATTGAGAATGCAATCACTGAGGCAGACCGTAATGAAGAACTTGCCCTCACATTCGGTAAGACAAAAGGCCAGATTGAAGCGCTAGAGTTGGCGCGCCTGGAAGAGCAACTAGCGCAACGATCTTCGCTCGGTTTGACTCTGGACGAGATCGAGAATCTCGAAAAGCTGATCGCAGCGAAGAAACGCAGCGCGGTTGCGACTGGCAAAGTTGATATATTCACCGCCGGCAAGAAAGCCGCCGAAAGTCTCGACGAGTTCCTTGACCCTGCCAAGGCCCAGTCGTTCGGGGAAGCCCTGCGCGAATCGCTTGGGGGTGCTGGCACGGCGCTATCCGCACTGACATCAACACTCGACGGATTCGGCAAACGGCAGGCAGCAATCGATGAGCAACGGCAAAATGCGGCGCTTGCTTTCTCCAGCGGTCAGCGTACCGAAATGGAGAACATGGAGGACCTCGCGCGTCTGACCGAAATGGAAACCAAGAACCGCTTGTCTGGCTATGGCGACATGGCGGGCGCAGCAGCTGGATTCTTCGGCGAGCAGAGCCGTGGCTACCAAGCGCTGATGACGGTGTCCAAAGTATTCCACGCCGCCGAGCTAGCGATGACGATGGCCGAACTGGTGCCGAAGGGCATCGCTGCGGTGCTGGGGCAGGGTGCAGGGGATCCGTACTCGGCACCCGTGCGCATGGCGGCAATGGCAGCAGTGGTGGCTGGCTTGGGCGTGGCCATCGGTAGCGTGTCGGGCGGCAGTAGCGTGAGCTTGTCTGAGTCCCGCCAGAAGGAGCAGGGCACTGGTACCGTGCTGGGTTCGGACGCAAAGTCTGGATCCATCGCCCGCGCGCTCGCTGAGATCGAGCAGTCGTCGCAGGGTACGCTCGGCGTGAACAATGACATGCTGATCTCGCTGCGCAACATCGAATCGGGAATCGATCGCTTCGCCTCGTTGCTCGTGCGTACGACCGGGGTGACCGGAGACTTCGGTAAGGACATGAACAAGAACGTGTTCGACTCGAAGGCGATCGGAATTGGCGGTGCCGCGGCCGGAGCCGTAGGCGGCGCAATGGCTGGTGCTTACGTCGGCATGGGCACTAGCCAGATCGGCCTGCTGCTCGGCGGTCCGATTGGCATGGCACTCGGCGCGGTGCTGGGTGCCGTGATTGGCAAGACCTTCGTCGGCAAGGCACTGGGTAGCGTCTTCGGCGGCAAGCAGACGGTGGAAGACACCGGATTTACTCTGGACAAATCGAGCTTCGGCAGCATCCTGGCCGGTGGCGTCAAGGCATCCCAGTACGCCGACGTCAAGAAAGACGGCGGCTGGTTCGGCAGTGACAAGACGAGCGTGAAGATGGAAGGGTTGGGTGTCGAAGGCAACCGCCAGATCGCCAGCGTGCTGACTTCGCTGTACGACACAGTGTTCAAAGCCGGCACCATCCTTGGACTGGGCGTGGACAGCTTCAATGCGCAGCTGAGCAGCTTCGTGGTCGATATCGGCAAGGTCAGCCTCAAGGGTTTGTCGGACGACGAGATCCAGGAAGAACTGCAGGCAGTTTTCTCGAAGGTCGGCGATAGCCTGGCCGCATTCGGCGTGGCCGGCCTTGAGGCGTTCCAGAAAGTGGGCGAGGGCTACCTTGAGACGCTGGCCCGGGTGGCGTCGAACTACCAGACCCTTGACGCCATCATGGCCTCGATCGGCACCACTGTCGGCGCGGCGGGCATCGCCAGCGTGCCGGCGCGTGAGCGGCTGATCGATATGTCAGGCGGCATCAGCGCACTGGCCAGCCAGGTCAGTTCGTTCGCAGACAACTTCCTGACCGAGGCGGAGCGCTTGGCGCCGATCCAGAAGTACGTCACCGAGCAGCTCGCCGGCATGGGCTTGGCCTGGGTTGATACCAGCGCCGAGTTCAAGAATGCGGCACTCGGTATCGACAAGACGACCGAGGCGGGTGCCAAGCAGTTCACCGCCATGATGAGCTTGGCCGACGCGTTCGCCAAGGTGTACCCGGCCGTGAAAGACTTGAGCATGTCGCTCGAGGAAATCGCGGACCAGCGCGCCACGCTGCAGGACCGACTCGACGAACTGACAATGACGCGCGAGCAGCTGCTGGCGAAAGAGCGCGACACCCTGCACGACACCAACCGCCCGCTGTGGGACCGGGTCCAGTCGTTGCAGGCTGAGGCTACGGCGCAGGAGAAGATCTCGCAGGAACGCACCACGTTGCAAGAGCAGCTCGACCAGCTGACGATGACGCGCGAGCAGCTGCTGGCCCGGGAGCGCGCCGCGCTGGACGAGGGCAACCGTCCGCTGTGGGATCGCGTCCAGGCGCTGCAGGCCGAGAAGGACGCGGCTCTGTCGGCAAAAGATGTTGCCGCCGGCTTGATGAGCGACGTCGACAGCGCATTCGCCGTGCTGGAGCGCGCCGTCGATCGTGAGCGCACAGCGATCCAAAAGCAAGTGGCTGCCCATACTGAAGCGGCCAACAAGATTCGCACGATCTCAGACAGCCTGCGCAGCACCATCAACGGCATGCGTGGCCCCGGTGCCGAGGTGATGGAGCGCACGCGCGCTCAGAGCGATCTGCAGGGCTTCCTGGCGATCGCCCGCGCCGGCGGCATGCTGCCCGACTCGGACAAGCTGCAAGCTGTCCTGAGCGTCTTGACCCAAGACGCAAGTGCCCAGTTCGCCAGCTTCGCCGATTACCAGGCGGACTTCTACACAACCAAGAACACGATGGCCGACCTGGCTTCGATCTCGGACACTGCACTGTCGGTTGAGGAGCGCACGCTCAAGTCGCTGGAGAGCCAGCTAAGTTCGTACGAGCAGATGCTCGAACGTGAGCAGGAGCAGATCGACCAACTCAACGGCATCAGCACGACGGCGCTATCTATTCACCAGGCCATCCTTGCACTGCACTCCGCTGTGCGATCCGCTGCATCGAACCCGGTCAATGCGTCGGCGGGCGCGATCACCAACGCCTACCAGAACACGCTGGGGCGTACCCCAGATGCAGCGGGCATGCAGCACTGGACTGATCGCGTTGCGGCCGGCGATTCAATCTCGGACATTGTGGACGCCATCAGCAATTCGTCGGAAGCGAAAATCAAGGCGCTGTACCAGTCGACGTTTGGGCGACCTGCAGATGCTGCCGGACTTGCGTACTGGATGGAGCGTGTTGAAGCCGGTACGTCGTACGGCACGATCGAGCAGGGCTTCAAAGAAAGCAACGAGTACAAGGCCCAGATGAAAGTGCCTGGCTACGCTGCTGGTGGCGACCACGGCGGCGGCTGGCGCATTGTTGGCGAGAATGGGCCGGAGTTGGAAGCTACTGGCGCGGCGCGCATCTTCAATGCCAGCCAGACGCGCGACCTGATGTCGCGCTTCAACAACCCGAATGACAACTCGGCAGTACTGGTAGCAGAGATTGGCCGGCTGCGTAAAGATAATGAAGAAAAAGATCAGGCGCTCGCTCGCGCGCTTGCTGCGATCGCCAAGAACACGATGGATACGGCGGACATGCTCCAGCGCTGGGAAACGATCGGCTCACCGAAGGAACGCATTAAATGATTATTGTTGATCCAATCACCCTGGGCGATACGTCATTCACCCGGCCATCGCCTAAGCACATATATGACCGATTCGGTGCGCTTGTTCAGGTGCCGCCGAATACTTTGGGCGTGACGTACGATCCCGCCGACCTAAGCAAAGCGCCGTGGGCGCTGCTCGAGGCGACGGCTACGAACATCGCGCTGCAGTCGGAGACATTCGATGATGTCCGATGGGGAAAGAATGGCGTAACAGTATCTCCGAACACCATTGCCGCACCAAACGGCGCGCTCACTGCGGACAAACTGGTTGAGAATTTGTCTAGCAGTGGGCACTACGTCGACCAGACAATTACGATTAATGGCAATGCACAATATACACGCAGCATATTTGTCAAGGCTGGCGAGCGCGGGCAGGTCCGGCTTGAGATGTATTCCGTCCCGACAGTCGGCGTGCGCGCCAACATCTCTTTCGATATTGCGAGCGGCACCTTTTTCGGCGAGGTTAGTGCAACCGGCGTGGTGCAAACATATAGCGCGCTGCGGCTGCCGAATGGTTGGTGGCGCATCTTCCAAACGTTCAACTTAGGTACGGCAGACACATCCTGTTTTTTCCGCATCTGTTTGCTCGGCCCTGGTGGCGCCTCCGTCTATCAAGGCGACGGCACAAGCGGGGCCTATGTATGGGGTGCGATGATGGGAGAGGGCAGCTATATCGCCACCACTTCTGCAGCCGCCACCCGCGCCGCTGACGTCGTTGGATCGGCTGCTGGCCTGCTGTACTCCAACGTGCCGATTACTGAACCAGACTACAGCGCCGCCGCAACGTATGCGAAGGACGCACTCGTCCATGACCCGGCTACGCACAACGTGTTCAAGTCACTCATCGATGCGAATAAAGGTAAGCCGCTGACCGACCCAGCAGCGTGGAACCCGCGTGGAGCAACTAATCGTTGGGCAATGCTGGACCAGTACAACAACACGCAAACCGCCAACCCAGAAGAAATTCTCATCGTGCTCACGCCGCAAGCGATCAGCGAGGGTCTGTACATCGGCAACTGCGATGCTGACGAAATCGAGTTGTCGGTGGTTGATCAATCTGAAGGGTTGGTCGCTTCGGAAATCACAAGCCTAGTGACCGCAAGCGGAACCAGCAGCTACTTCGACTGGTGCTTCCGCCCAGCAGATCGGTCCGATTATTTTGTTACAACGTCGATGCCCCCATATGCCAACGCGTTGGTGTTGATCGCGATCCGTAAGCCCGGCGGCATTCCGAAGTGCGGAATGCTGGCCATTGGGGCCGTAGACGAATTCGGTCCTTCGCTATACGGCTTGTCGGCAGAAGGAAAAGACTATTCCAGCGTGACATTCAATTTCGATGGCACGACTAATACGGAGCTCAGGCCGTTTGCAAAACGGATGAGCGTCGACGTTCAAGTCGATAACAGTGAGATTGACTATATCCAGCGAAAGCTTTTCCAGATTCGCCAACGCCCGATCGTCTGGATCGGTGGACCGTACGGGGCTACGGCAGTGTTCGGGCGATACGGCAGTTTTAAAATCGTCATTCCGGGATTAAAGAAATCGGACATGGCACTACAAATTGAAGGAAGCGTGTAATGCTTATTACTGAATTTTTGAAACCAGATGAGTTGCCGCACCGTTCGCAGGAGAAGCCAACCTTCGATAAGAACATGGGCTTATTCTATCGCAGGCTTCCAGCCTACAACGCTGAACTCAACGCCTTCGGCGCCGAGGCGGGCGAGATGGCTATTACGATCAACGCTCGTGCGGCAGCAGCAGCTGATGCCGCTTCGAAGGCTGCAACGTCTGCTGGAAATGCCGCACGAGATGCAGCGACGGCCGCCAGCGCACCTGGCACGAACGCGACGTCGGCCACTAGCATGGGTATGGGCCTGGGCAGCAAGACGTTCACGCTGGCGCAGACTGGCAAGCTGTTTGGCAAGGGCAACACGGTCGCCATCGCCGCGCCTACCGGTGACAACTGGATGTCTGGCTCGATCACGGCGTTCAATTCGGCCACCGGCGAAATGACGGTCAACGTCACGAACATCAGCGGCAGCGGTACGTTCGTCGCCTGGACGGTGTCGCTGTCGGGCGCGGCCGGCCTGACGGGCGTGGTGAACGAGCTGCGCGCCGCGAACATCGCCTCTGCTGCGACTACCAACCTAACCGCTGCGACGGGCAACCTGGTGCACATCACTGGCACGACGACGATCAGCGCATTCACGCTGGCATCTGGCGCCGAACGTTCGGTGATCTTCGACGGCGCGCTGACGCTCATCAACAGCTCCGGCCTTTCGTTGCCGAGTGACACGAATATCGTCACCGCTGCGGGCGATCGCGCGCTGATCCGTGGTGACAGCAACGGGGCCGTCGTCACGCACTACCAGCGCGCCAGCGGGCTTCCGGTAGTGGGGGGAGTCATCAGCAAAGAATATCGTTCGCCAGATCAGGTTTTCGCCATCTCTACAACTATCACGATGAGCCATGGCCTTGGAGTGGTACCCAAACTGGTGATGGCTTTCCTGCGTTGCGTTACAGCATCGAATGGTTTCCAAGTTGGCGATATCGCGCCGGCCCCTATGGAGATCATTCAGGGCGACGGCGCCAATGGCACTAAAGGGTGCCGGCTCTTTATGAATCAGACGACTATCACCGTCGTATTTGCAGGCGGCAGTAGTGCTGGGACGGGTGATGGTGAGCCGTTCCGCAACATCAGTCGTGCCAATTTCGTTTTCTTCATCGAGGCATTCGCATGATCACAAAATATTATGTCGATTCGGCAGGCATTTTCTTGGGTGCATTCGTCGGTGTCGAGCCGCCAGCTGGTGCGATCGAAGTGTCGGACCTTCCTTCGCGAGGCACCGACATTTGGGACGGCGAGCAGTTCCAAGCTGCACCAGTTCAAGTGCCGGAAGTAATCACGTGCGGGCAGGGACGGGAAGCGCTCTACAACGCTGGCTTGTTCGGCAAAGTGCAGCCTGCAATTAACGCCATCGAAGACGCCGATACCAAGTGGCGCATTCAGAACGCATGGGACTACCGCCCGGCATGGGAGCGGCGATCGCCGTTCGTCATGGCAATGGCTGGCATCCTCGGTCTAAACGCTGCCGAGACTGACCAGCTATTCATAACCGCTGCAGGGTTGTGATCAACGCGATTTTGCAAGTGTTCTAAAAAGAACAAAGGCCTTTCAAATTGTCTCATTCTTCCGAGAAATGAGACGCTGATATCGAGACACTGGTGTTTCCCGGTGGCTCGATCTGCAACATAGCAAATGAGTTTCTTGCCGGGTTGAATACCTCCCTGAAAGAGACACATGAGCGAACCAATTTCCGGCACCGCCGCCGGCGTAGCAGGCTGGAAAATCCTCGGCGGACTCGCCGGTATGGGGGCCATTGGCCTCGGCTTGGCCGCCTTCGTCGTCATGGCAATGACAAAGCCCACGTCCGAACAGGAGTGGCGTGTCGCCTTGGCCTGTACCTTTGCTGGCTCGATCGGCGGCGGTGCGGTCCTGATCAAATACCTGGCGGTCGAACACTGGTCCCATGACGTCCTGGGCCTGACAGCACAGGGTGCGCTCATGTTTGCGTGCGGCCTTCCAGCTTGGGCGCTGATCCGTGCGCTATTCAAGTTCATCGAGAAGCGCAAGGACGCTGACTTGGCCGAGCTGGTGCGCGACGTGAAAGAGGTGCTGTGATGCGGATCTCGGCAGAAGTGATCCGCCGCATCGCACCCCAGTGCGGGACCAACGCTGCCGCAGTCGCTGCAGCACTGGCCCCAGCAGTTGAGCGCTTCGGCATCAACACTCGGCTGCGTCTGATTCACTTCCTTCCGCAAGTCGCCCATGAAAGTGGCGGCTTCATGCGCAAGCGAGAGAACCTGAACTATAAGCCTGAAGCGATCCTGGCCACCTTCAACACGGCCAAGGTGAAGCGCTTCACGCCGGTTCAGGCGGAGCAGTACGGTCGTACCGCCATGCACGCTGCCGATCAGCAAGCCATTGCCAACATCGCTTACGCAAACCGCATGGGCAACGGAGATGCAAAGAGCGGCGACGGCTGGCGCACGCGTGGCGGTGGCTGGATGCAGCTGACTGGTACGACAAACCACAATGCCTGTGCTGACTTCTTCGGCATCCCTCGTGATGTGGTCGGTGACTGGCTGGCCACCGATGCCGGCGCGGCGCTCTCAGCGGCCTGGTTCTGGCATGTCAACAACCTGAATCGATTCGCCGACGTGGATGACGTTGACGGGGTTTCAGACTGCGTGAACATCGGTCGCAAGACCCTGGCCATTGGTGACGCGATCGGTTACCAAGAGCGGAGGTTCCTTACGGACGAAACTCGGAAGGTGGTCGCATGACTAGCATCGAGAAGCTGTTGGTGGGCGCCATCGTCCTAATTGGCCTGGCGTTGCTTGGCTGGCTCAATTTGCTTGACTACGGCGTCGAGCGTTACGACGAGGGCTTTGAGGCCGCAATCAAGATCGGCAAGGAACGGCGCGACGCTGATGCGGAGATCAACCGACAAACCGAAATGGACTTACGCGCGCAACTTGGCATCAAAGACGCCACCGCATTTAAAAAGGAGAAGGACCATGCACAATCCCTCGCGGCTGCTCAGCGCCGCATTTTTACTGGCACTGACAGCCTGCGCTGTCCCGCAAGGCCAGTACCAGCCATCACCACGACCGGTGATCGACCCGCTGCCAGCGGACCTGCAGCTGACGATGATGGACCGGAGCTTGTGCCAGAGGCTGCTGCTGATCTTGTCGGCATCGCCTCAGACGTTGAGCGACTCGTGCGGCAATACGACCGCGTCGTTGATCGGTTCGAAGCATGTCGAGCCGTGAACTTGAAGTAGGGCGCTAGTTCTCGATCTCGCCCGCGATGCGGGTGATAGCCCGGCGGGTGGCTGCACCGGCGTCGTCGCCGTGCGGCTCGTTCGCCAATTTGAGATCGGCGGTCATCGCGGAGGTGTCCTGCTTATGGATGCGGACCTCAAGCCGAAGTCGCACGGCCAGGTCGAATGCGTCGCCGCTGAACATGAGCGAATTCCAGCTGTGCACGACCGAGCCGTCGGCGAAGTGCAGGTTGACGTAGCCCTCGCCATCAACGACTTCAATGCGCCCGGCTCCGATCGCGCGCGCCGCTCGCTCTAGCAGCACTAGGTCGGGTTCCGAAATGTCGACGCGTGGCGCCGCTGGCAGTTCGTCTAGGTCGTCGTAAATCTCGTTGCCCATTTTCCCTCTAGGCGTGACTTTCAGCGTAGCTTCCTCAAAATCTCATTTTTTCCCATAGGCACACACCCCTATGCACAGGCTAGACATGCTGCAAAAAAAACGGGCGGTGAAATAGCGAGGGGCCCCAGCGCACATGCAAACGTGCTCTATATACGGAATTCCGAATGAAACCAAAGTTTGACAATTGGCTTCTAAGATAGAATCAATAATTGTGAACGTCCAATTTGCGAAAACGCCATGCTTTCGCATGTCGCTGGAAGCAAGAAATTAAAACCGCGAAGTCCTGGGCTGCAGATGTTTAACTATTTCTCCGGATCGTCGTATTCAACGATGCGATAAGCTTTTCCTTGAGTCGCTCATTGTTTTCCAACAGTTCATCACTGGCCAGCTCAAGATTGCTGATGGTCTGCGCAATAAATTCCACAAAAGCTAATGTAGGTATTGCGATTTTTAACTTTGTCATGCGCTGTTCAATATCGTTTTCATTCAGACCTGCCGAAGAATAGAAACTAATTTTCGATACGATCGGGCCGACCATAAATTGTGCCGCGCCGTCGACGAATACCTCGTTTGTGTTTTCGTCGATCAAAAGATCGAAAATCGCGTCGTCTCTTCTAATTTCTACTTTTCTGTGGTTAGACATTTTTTTCTTCTAAGTGTAAGAATGCACTTGGCGTGGATTGACAGGTGATCCGGCAGCAGAGGAGCTAATAGAAACCGGAGGGGAATATGACGGGCTCGTCGAAGCAGTTCCTTGGAAAATTTTGGCTTTCGCTAAAATATTTACTGACCGTTCGAGCTGGGGAAGCTCCTCGCTAAAGGACATGGCATCCATTGAATCTTCCGAAATGGTCGCGCTCTCCATTAGCAGGCGACTATATGGAACGAGCTTAACTAATGCGGCAACGTCAAATGCTTTTGCCAGTTTCTTAAGAGTGCTGAGACTAATTTTACCGTATGAAGGATCTTCCAATCTAGCGACTGCGGATTGACTCTTAATTCCAAGTCGTCGAGCAAGCTCTTTTTGATCCCATCCGCGCTTTTCTCGCATTACTCGAATTTGAAAAGCTATGCCTTGATCGATATTTGCTGAGACAAAAGCATGCCGATACTCAGCCTTTTGAAATTTTTTCAAAATTCGCTTATTCATTATTCATCCTCGTTATTATCTCTATCATAAAGAGGCAGGGTTGTGGCCCCGCCCTCTTTAATTTCGTCCATTCTTGCTTTGGCAGTCTTGAACCACGTCTTAGGTAAGATATGTCCACCTTTTTCTGTGCACCAGATGACGAAAGTAAACTCGTCGGCTTTAGGCCCAAAAAATCCAATAGGTCTGTATTGAACATTTTTGTGCTTAAATCTGATTTCGTAAAATTCTGGCCACTTCTGCTTGTCAAGCTTCGCTGCGAAACGTCTTGGGTTAGTCCATAGCTCCCGACGAAGTGCCCCCAGGAAATTTAGGGCCACGTCGAGTTCCGCTTGTACACCAGGGAGACTTTCATCGTAGGCACATCGTACCTCGCAACGGTTGACTGGGCTGTTATAACACATGAACTGGAAAGTCATCGTATCACATATTTGTGATCGCTTGTGGCGCCCACGCAAGTTAGGGAGGAGGAATTGTACCTCTGCAGATTGCAGTTTGTTAACTCTTTCTTCAGTTCTCCACCCGAGCCGGCGGACCTCGGCGTAGTAATAGGCATAGCTTTATGGTTTAACTGCCATCTGTATAGGGGAACACGCCTATGCATCATGAAGATGTGCACCTGTACAGGGGGGGCATAGCGATCATGGACACTAGATCACTGAACTGCCCCTCCCTTCATCTTACGGAAAAGTTGTGTAAAGATGGCTTACGCATGTACCGCAAACGCGCCGTCCCTTATTTGCAGCGCTCTTACGCGTTACATCTTCAGGTTGACACGCAAAGATTGGACTGCCCTCGGCATCAGCCTTCTCCATGCCCCTGCAAATCGAATACGCGGGTACGCTGCATGCCGCATTTGGGGGCGGCTTAGTCATGCGGCCTTCGAAGAGGTGAAGTTCTTCGGTCCCCTTCTTTTTATGCATAGTATAGACAGGTTGAGACATAAACTTCTCCATAGTGTTCGATGGAAATAGACTAACACATCTTGAAACTTTTAGTATGCTTTAGCTAATTCTTATGCCTATTGAGTAGATCAGCGTTGTTTCTAAGATTGGGTTTCGAAGACGTTAATCTATGATTGATACTCATCAGTTTTTACTTACATGAGAATTAGGACTTTGATTTCTAAATACGGGAAGCTCAGTCCAGCCGGCTTGCCATCTTCTCGGCCGACTCGTTGTAGTACACCTGAAGCTGCCGTAAATCCTTGTGTCCAACCATGCGCGCCAAATCGAGCACGTTGAGCTTCTTCGCCAAACGCGTGATGGCCAGATGGCGCGTGTCGTGGAAGGTGCCGTCATCGATCATGGCCCGCTTCTTCGCTTTGCGGAATAGGGCATCGAGTGATCGAGCGGTCATGCCGAACAACGGCTCCTCGTCAGGTACCGCCGGCAGCACGCGCAGCAGCTCGGCCGCGCGGCGCGACAGCGGGACACCTCGCTTTGTTCCGTTTTTGGTTTGCCGTAGCGTGGCCGTCCGGCCTACGATATCGCTGGCCACCAAGCCGCAGATCTCGCCGGCCCGCATCGCCGTCTCAATTGCGAACAGGAATGCGACAGCCACGCGCTGGTACCCCGTAGTGGCCAGCTCGGTCTCCGCCTGGTCGAAGCCGAGCGCCAAGCAGATCCGTTCGATCTCGTCGTCCGAATACAAGCGATCGCGGGCAGGCGGATCGGCGGGGCGCCGTACGTCGGTAGTCGGCGACTTGGCGATCCACTTCCACTCCTTTGTGGCCGACGCGAACACGTGGGACAGTAGGTTGAGGTCACGATTGACGGACGAGCCTTTTACCTTATCGACGGTGAGACGCTGGTCGCGCCACCGGCCCAGAATATCCGGCGTGATATCGGCCAGCTTCATTTCGCTGAGAGGTGTCCCGGCGATCTCATAGCGACCGATCGCCCCCATGCGCAGGATCTCTTGACGCTTGCCCCGCTTGTGGACCGACACCTCTTTCTCGTACCTGCGGAATGCGTCGTCAAGGGTGCGTCCCTTTTGAATCCCGGTTGCTTCGCCCTCGCGTATTTCCGTCTCGCGCTTCGCTGCCCATGCTAGCGCCTCGGCTTTAGTGCTGAAGGTTTTTGAGTCCCTGACCCCAAGCGTTGCGATCTGCACTCGCCAAGAGCCGTCTCGTTTTGCTATCGATGCCATGCCATCCCCAAGTAGGTTTGGAGTAATTATGGCGTAAAAATGGCGTAACGCATGGCGAGAAGAAGGGGTATTAAGCGGTATAAAGCGCAGCACCGCCGATGGCGGAAAGTGGTTTAACTAGTTGAATTTATTAAGGAAACTGCATAAAGCGGGGTGTTGCGCTGCGAGTAGGTGGTGCCTCCGGCCGGAATCGAACCGGCACGCCTTACGGCGCTTGATTTTGAGTCAAGTGCGTCTACCAATTCCGCCACAGAGGCC
>Ga0308164_10003801_pt1 | contig 13273 bp, 12 predicted proteins | sample PhyTR2_FD_201031 | JGI IMG/M metagenome (GOLD analysis project Ga0308164, IMG submission 201031) | Phyllosphere microbial communities from UC Gill Tract Community Farm, Albany, California, United States - DLSLT.R2 | ecosystem: Host-associated > Plants > Phyllosphere > Unclassified | place: USA... | reverse complement strand
TCGAAATCGTCCAGCGTGTAGTTGCCGATACCGGTCGTCTTGTCCGGCGTGATGTTCGTCGAGTACATATTGCCGATCGGCGACTGGATCACGCGGCCGCCCGCAAAGGCTTTGCCGCTTGGCGCCGTGTGGCAGGCGATACAGTCCGAGGCGGTGGCGACATAGCGCCCCTTCTCGATCAGGCCGGCATCAGGCTTGGCGCCTGCTGCAAGCTGCGGACCGGGTTCGATCTTGCGCGTCTCGGTCGGTGCGACGGCGTAGCCGTACATGCCGGCAACCACCAGCGCGCCAACGATGCCAAGGGTCAGGAGGACTTTTTTCACAGGTTTTTTCGTCGTCATCTGTTCGTCCTCTTATGCCTGGACCAGTGGGCCTGGGTTCTTGATGTACTGCTCACGGATCGCCTTGGCACACCAGTACGCCAGCGCGCCGACCATGCCGGTCGGGTTGTAGCCATTGTTCTGCGGGAACGCGTTGGCCCCCGGCGCGAACACGTTCGGCACATCCCACGACTGCAGGTACTTGTTCAGGGCCGACGTCTTCGGGTTGTCGCCCATGATCGCGCCGCCAACCGTGTGCGTGCTCTGGTACTGGTTGATGTTGTAGTGGCTGCCCGGCTTCTTCGCATCGCCCTTGATGGCCAATGGATTGAGCACCTGGCACATGTCCTGCGCCTTGCCGACCAGGTATTGCGACGCGATGATTTCGTTCTCGTGCCAGTCGAACGTCATGCGCAGCAGCGGGCGACCGAAACCATCCTTGTAGTTCGGATCGAGGTCGAGATAGGCATCGTCGTACGACATGCAGGAGCCCTGCACTTCGAAGTAGAACGAATGGCGCATCGCGTCCTTGGCGCCCTTCTTCCAGTCGCTGCCCCAGCCCGGTACGCCCGGTGCGGTCGCGATGCCGCGCACGGGACCGCCGCCCGGCTGGCGCGCCCAGATGATGCCGCCGCCGATGAAGCCGGTCTTGGTCGGATCGTTGCGGTTGCCGTTCAGGTCATCGAACGTGGCGCCGCCGCCGCCAATGCCCATGAACTGGTTGGCGTGCACGGTCTCGTCGAAGAACAGCGAGACGCGGTTCAGGTTCTGGTACGAGTAGTTCTTGCCGACAGTACCGGTCTTGGTGACAGGATCGTACGCCGGGCCAATACCCGAGAGCAGCATCAAGTGCACGTTGTAGAGCGAGAACGCGGCCAGGATGACGATGTCTGCCGGCTGCTCGGTCTCGCGGCCCTGGGCGTCGAGGTAGTTCACGCCGGTGGCCATCTTGCCGTCCGGCGTCAGGTTCACCTTCATCACTTGCGCCATCGTGCGCAGATCGAACCCCTTGCGGCCACGCAGCACCGGCAGGATGTTCGCGTTCGGGCTCGCCTTCGAGTAGTTCAGGCAGCCGTAGTCGGAGCAGAAACCGCAGAAGTTACATGGTCCCATCTGGCAACCGTACGGGTTGACATAGGTGCCCGACGCGTTCGAGGCCGGGATCGGGTATGGGTGGTAACCCATCGCGTTGGCGGCCTTGTAGAAGTATTCGGCGCCCAGATAATCAGGGTTCGGTCCGAGCGGGAATTCGCGCGAGCGCGAACCTTCGTACGGGTTACCGCCGGCAACTTGCGCGCCGTTGATGATGCCGCCCTTGCCCGAAGTGCCGCACACGTATTCGAAGTGATCGAAGTGCGGTTCCAGATCTTCATACGTGATCGGGAAATCCTGGATCGACATGCCGGCCGGCAGGATCTTCTTGCCGTACTTCTGTTCCATGATGCTGCGGATCTTGAAATCCTCTGGCAGCGCGCGGAAGTGGCAGCCCGACCAGTGCGAACCGGCGCCGCCGACGCCCGTGCCCGGCTTGAACGAGCCCATGCGGCGCATCGGCACCGCCGACGTCGTGCCGTTGTGGCGGATGGCGATGGTTTCCTGCGCCAGCGACTGCAGGTACTTGCGGTGCACCGAGCCTTCGAGCTCGTCGATCACGCGCGGGTAGGCGAAGTCGGGCTGCGTGTCGCGGTCAGGACCGCGCTCGAGCACGACGACGTTCATGCCGGCGTCCGTCAATTCCTTGGCAATGATGGCGCCAACCCAGCCCATGCCAACGATCACTGCATCTGTTTTTGGTTTTACGATTGCCATGCTTATCCTCTCCGTCCCGCCAGATCGACCGGTCCGAGCGGATACGGTTTGTCGCGAATCTTGACCCACTCGAGATAATCGCCCCGCATGCCGGGGTAGCCGATCATCTTCCATGCGCCCATGTTTTTGTTGCCGCCGTGGCTCGGGTCGGCAAAGTAGCCGGCGCGCACTTCGGCGAGGAAATCAGCGAAGAACAGCTTCGACGAAATGTCGGCCAGCTTGATCTTGCCTTCTTCGAGGTCCTTCAACACCGCCTCCTGCATGCGCAGGTCGAGATCGGCAAACGCCTTGCCCGAGAAGCTGCTGGCGCAATGCGCGTCGACGGCCTTGATGCCCACGCGGATGATGTCCTTGAGCGCCAGCTTGCCCTGGTAGCCGAATTCGGACGTCGCTTCGAGGAACGGACCCTGCATATACCAGATCGCGCCGGCGGCGTACGGGCTCTGCATATGGCGGTCGAGGAATTCGGGCACGCCCAGTTCGACGGCGCCAGGGCCGTGCTGGTCATGCGGAATCAGGCGATCGACGGCGGCGATGACGAATTTCCATTCGGTCGCGGTGAAGAATTTGGGGGTATAGGCATCTGGCTTGCCTTCGGCCGGCGCTGCGGCCGTCGCGTTGGGCAAGTTCTGCTGGATCGCCGCTGCAGCGCCCGCACCCATCGGCACGAAGACCAGGGTCTTGATGAGCGTGCGGCGCCGGGAAGGAGATTGCTGGTCATCGGACATAATGTCTTTGCTCCATATTGACGTTGGATATATATGCATCAGGCATCTCGCATGATAACAATGCTGACCTTGATACGCTATTGGAAATCCCGGCGCGGGAATTGGCATTATCCATTTGGCGTCGTTAATTGACGCCGATTCGCTGTGATCCTTTCGCGTTAATTTCCGTATAGGGAAATCAGCGCCAGTATCACTAATATATTTACAAATGAAACATTCGAATATTCAGAAATTTCAAGAGTTTTAATTCAATGGATGGATTACGCGCCTGTGCAGATACAGTGGTGCATGAAGTAATTGCCGCACGGATACGCCGAAATCGTCGTCAATACGAATGTGTCTCAGTGGATGGCGTTGGGGATGACCAGCGGTAATGTGTGGGCGTACAAGGCGTATCGATCGGCGCTTGAGGAGGGCGACCGCTTCTGTGGCAACGCCTGCCGGCACGCCGACATGGGTTCAGGGTGTGACAGCAAAAAACTTCACACGTTGCATAAATGAAACACTGTAACAGTCGTTTTTAATACAGGCAAACACTCTCTCATGCCGCTCTGCCTGATCACATCCGACGAAAAGAATTAATAATAATATCAAGCCAATAATGTTTTCATGTTTCTGCCCAGTGGCATATGGCCAGGATGTAATGACAAGCCCATGCACATTTTTAATGCTCCCATCACTGAATATGATGAGAGGAAAATAAATCACCGATATGGCATCACGCCGACATTGGATTTGGATAGTCATTGGCTGGGGCAGCAAATTCAGGCCGTGCATTTACGACAATTGTGCACGTATTGCACGCCATGCCCAGATTAATGTTTCACGCAGCAACGCGCCGCCGATTATCCATAGCCGTTGCTGTTCCAGCACACGCTGGCATACACGCTGGGGCAAGAAGAAACGCCTGAACATCGACACGCCTTGCGCACGCATGCTCTGGAAGCAACCGCCGGCGACCGTCGTGTCGAACCCATCCCCGGCGCGCAGCAGGTACAGCGCCGTCCCCGAACACATTGCGATATCGGCCCGGGCATCGCGCGCCAGTGAGCTCAGCCCATGCCGGTACGACAGCACGATCGTCCGGTGCAGGTCGGGCAATTCGAGATGCAGCGGGCGCAGTATGCCGAGCCATTCCAGCAGCCCGGGCAGGCCGTGCAACTGCACACCGACGCGGTCGCGATAAGCAGCGAACGCCTCTTTCAGCTCGGCCAGCGTGGCCTGGGGCGGACGGGGCAACGGCGCAGGCCGCCCGCGCCAGCGCGCCATCCAGTACGTCAGGGCGTCGTCGTGCTGCGCGCACAAGGCGGCCGGTGTTGCAGATAGCAGATCGAACTGCGCGCCGGGCTGCATGAACCGGATGACGCCACGCAGCGGGGCCAGCGCTGGCGCCTCGAGCACGTCCAGTGGCGTGGGACGGCCGTGATTGCGCCACGCATTGTCGATGCGGCTGAAGTGCGCAAACGAGGCGACCGGCACGACCAGCCGTGGCCGGAAGGCGTCGATCTGGCACGCCATGCGCCCGATGCCGCGCTCGGCCGCTGTTTCGTCGTGCGTCGCATGGGCGGCAAAGCTGGTCAGCAGCAGATCGACACGCACCTGACCCGCGCGCAGTTGCGCGGCCGCGCGGCGGCACGCAGACGCGGTGGTCAGCACCCGTTCGCCCAGGTGCAGCAGCGTGCGGTGCCCGCACGCGATCAGGCAATAGGACTCGTCCTCGTCGGTGGCACGGGCCGTCAGGCGCAGGCCGGGGGCCAGCGCGCGCGGCACGCCGACGGGGCATGTCGCAATGGCCAGGCGATGACGCCGCAATGTGTCGGCCAGGCGCGAGTCGCCCTCGCGGCACAGAAAGGTGGCGATGCCGCGAAATTCGGCGCGAAATCGCTGCACGAAGGAGTGCGACAGGTGCTCGGAGCGGCTACTCGAGCACCAGACAAACACCGGCAAACTGCTTGCGTTGAGTGCGTCGATCACGTGCGCGTCGCGGGTAGTGTCGTCAATCAGGCAACAGGCATTGTTGTGCACGGTGCCTTCGAGCCACGGGTCGACCAGCAACAGCGCATGGTCGGTGCGCAGCAACCAGCTGGCGTGGTTCAGGAATCTGAATGTCGGGCTTGGCATAGGGGTGATGGCACGGCGGCGATGGCACTGGACGTCAATACGATCGAGTCTGGTGCGTGGCCACGCACGACGCGTGAGGCGTCGCAATCGTGCGCGGGAACCGGCAAAGCACTTCGCCAAACGGGGGAAACGCCCTACAATAAGGTTGTTCTACAGAATCTACCGTGCAGCCTGCCCGTACTGCACGCCACCCGACCCGAAACGACCGACATGCCCCTGGAATCCCTTCTGTTTGCGCTCCCTGCGCAGCTCGCACCCACGCTGGTGGCGGCCCTGCTGGGCCTGTTGGTCGGCAGCTTCCTGAACGTCGTCATCTACCGCATCCCGAAGATGATGCAGCGCGAGTCCGACAACTATGTTGCGCAAGAAAGCGGCCAGCCGCCACCGCACACGGACCGCTTCAACCTGACCGTGCCCCGCTCCGCCTGCCCGTGCTGCGGGCACCGGATCACGGCGATGGAAAACATCCCGGTCATCAGCTACCTGGTCCTTGGTGGCAAGTGCCGCAAGTGCAAGACGCCGATCTCGCCGCGCTATCCGGCTGTCGAACTGTTCACCGCCATCGTCTCGGGCTTGCTGGTCTGGACTTTCGGCAGCGGCGCGATGGGCATGGCCAGTCTGCTGTTTGCGTGGCTGCTGATCGCGATGACCTTCATCGACTACGACACGCAGTTGCTGCCGGACGACCTGACCTACCCGCTGCTGTGGGCGGGCCTGCTCATCAACCTGAACGGCACCTTCGTGCCGCTGCAGGACGCCGTCATCGGCGCCGCCGCCGGTTACCTCGTGCTGTGGTCCGTGTACTGGCTGTTCAAGCTTGCCACCGGCAAGGAAGGCATGGGCTACGGCGACTTCAAGCTGCTCGCCGGCCTGGGCGCGTGGCTGGGCTGGACCGCGCTGCCGACGATCATCCTGCTGTCGTCGGTCGTCGGCGCGATCGTCGGCATCAGCCTGATCGTGTTCGCCAAGCGCGCGCGCGACAAGGCGATCCCGTTCGGCCCCTATCTGGCGGCAGCGGGCCTGCTGACGATGCTGTACGGCGCGCAGCTGGGCGGCTTCACGGCGGGCCTGTTCGGATGACGCCGGCGTTTTCAGTAGGACTGACCGGGGGCATCGGCTGCGGCAAGAGCACGGTCGCCGACCTGTTTGCCGCGCTGGGCGCGACGATCGTCGACACCGACGTCATCGCGCATGCGCTGACAGCACCGCAGGGCGCAGCGATGCCGGCCATCGTGGCCGAGTTCGGGCCCGACTTCGCGCAGCCGGACGGCGCGCTCGACCGCGCCCGCATGCGCACCCTCGTGTTTTCGGATGCCACCGCGCGCGCGCGACTGGAAGCCATCCTGCATCCGCGCATCCGCGCTGCAACCGAGGCAGCCGGCCAGGCGGCCACGGGTGCCTATGTGATCTATGTCGTGCCACTCCTGATCGAATCGGGCAGCTGGCGCGAACGCGTCACGCGCGTGCTGGCCATCGACTGCAGCGAGGACACGCAGGTGGCGCGCGTCATGCAGCGCAGCCATCTCTCCGCCGACGAGGTGCGCGCGATCATGGCAACCCAGGTCACGCGCGCCCGGCGCCTGGCCGAAGCCGACGATGTCGTCGACAACGACGCCGGCCTGGAGGCCCTGCGGGCGCAGGTGCAGGCATTGCATGAACGGTATCTCGCGTTAAGTCTGTAACAATAGTGATGCAGGGTTTGTAATTTCGGCCCGCATGGTTCAGAATCACGCAGTTGCCTTCCAGCCTACATTCAGAGGAATGTCATTTTGATCGTCTACGAATACCCTTTCAACGAGCGGATTCGCACGTTGTTGCGGCTGGAAGACCTGTACGAGAAATTCAAGTTCTTCGTGCATCAGGAACACCCGATGCAGCACCATGTCGCGCTCGCGACAATCTTCGACATGCTGGAAGTGGCCGGCCGCGCCGATCTGAAATCCGATCTGCTGCAGGAACTCGAGCGCCAGAAGCAATCGCTGCTGGCCTACCGCAGCAATCCGGCCGTGGTGGCCGAAACGCTCGACGCCGTACTGGCCGAACTCGATGCGGCCAGCAGCGCGCTGGTCGCAAGCCAGGGCAAGACCGGGCAGAACGTGCGCGAGAACGAATGGCTCATGAGCATCCGCGGCCGCACGATCATCCCGGGCGGCGCCTGCGAGTTCGACCTGCCGTCATATTTTGCTTGGCAAAAGCGCCCGTTCGACAAGCGTTTTGACGACATCATGGGCTGGTTCGGCCCGCTCTCGCCGCTGCTCGAGGCGCTGTCGCTGGTCCTGCGCCTGCTGCGCAATTCCGGCGCGTCCGTCAAGATGTTCGCGGCCGCCGGCAGCTACCAGCAGATGTTGCAGGGTAAAATCTACCAGATGCTGCGCCTGACGCTCGACGAAACCACCGGCGCGATCCCCGAGATCTCGGCCAACAAGTACATGCTGTGGGTGCGCTTCACCAGCCAGGACGGCGACTGCAAGCCCAAGCCGCTCGAGGTGGACGTGCCGTTCGACCTGACGCTCTGTAATTTTTAACTGATTGACCGTACGATGACCGTTGTCTCCTGCCCTACCTGCAGCAAGAAAGTCGAATGGACCGAGGCGAACAAGTATCGCCCGTTCTGCTCCGAGCGTTGCAAGCAAATCGACCTGGGCGCCTGGGCCGAAGAAAAATTCGTCATCCCCGGCGCCGTGCCGGCCGACCCGCTCGACCCGTTCGACGAACCGCCACCGCCACAGCCTCCACAGCGCTGACCGCCGGATGCCCGGCTAGGTCCCGCTGCGGATCCCCTGCGGCACCACCACTGGCTTGTTGCGCCGCCCGTAGCGGTCCATGAACAGACCTTCCAGGCCTATCTCAGGCTGGCGCCCCGACAGCATGTCGGCCAGCACGCGCCCTGAACCGCACGCCATCGTCCAGCCCAGCGTGCCGTGGCCCGTATTGAGGAACAGGTTGCGGTACGGCGTCGGGCCCACCACCGGCGTACCGTCCGGCGTCATCGGCCGCAGGCCGCACCAGAACGAGGCCTTGCTGACGTCGCCGCCGTCCGGGAACAGATCGGTCACCGAGTGTTCGAGCGTGTCGCGCCGCGCCTGGTGCAGGCGCAAATCGTAACCTGCAATCTCGGCCGTGCCGCCCACGCGGATGCGGTCACCCAGGCGCGTGATCGCCACCTTGTAGGTCTCGTCCATCACCGTCGATTCGGGCGCGCCCGAGGCATCCGTGATCGGCACCGTGATCGAGTAGCCCTTGACCGGATAAACAGGAACGTGGATGCCGATCTGGCGCAGCAACTGCGGCGAGTAGCTTCCCAGCGCCATGACGAAGGCGTCGGATGTCAATGTGCCCTGGTCGGTGACGACGCCGGTGACGCGGTCGCCTTCCGTTGCCAATCGTTGGATCTTGACGCCATAGCGGAAGGTGACGCCCAGGCCCTCGGCCAGTCTGGCCAATCCCTGGGTGAACTTGAAGCAGTCTCCCGTCTCGTCATTCGGCAGCAGCAGGCCGCCGACATACTTGCCGGGCACCCGCGCCAGTGCCGGCTCGTAGCGCGTGCAGCCCGCCGGGTCGAGCAATTCATACGCCACGCCAGACTGGCGCAGCACCTCGGTATCCGTGTGCGCGCCGTCGAGCTGCTTCTGGGTGCGAAACAGCTGCAGCGTGCCCTGGCTGCGTTCATCGTAGGCAATGCCAGTGTCACGCCGCAGCTGCACCAGCACGTCGCGGCTGTATTCGGCCAGGCGCACCATGCGGGTCTTGTTGATCTGGTAGCTGTGGGTATTGCAGTTGGCAAGCATCTGCAGGATCCAGCGCCACTGGTGCACGTCCAGCTTCGGCCGGATCACCAGGGGGCTGTGCTGCATCGTCAGCCATTTGAGCGCCTTGGCCGGCACGCCCGGCCCGGCCCACGGCGTGGCATAGCCGGGCGAGATTTCGCCGGCGTTACCAAAGCTCGTTTCCAGCCCCGAACCGGGCTGGCGATCGATAACGGTCACATCATGCCCGGCCTGGGCCAGGAAATACGCCGATGCGGTTCCGATGACGCCACTGCCGAGAATGATGATTTTCATGCGATGAACTTTACGTTATGCGATCCGGAAAACGGACGCGGTCGAGCCATTCGAGCAGCGGGATGGTCGCCGGCAGCAGCGGGCTGACGCCATACGAACCCTGCCAGGCAAAGGCCTGCCCTTCCAGGCTTTGCGGCTCACCAAGCCACTCGCGGCAGATGTAGAAATACAGGCGCACGTGGGCGTGCTCGTAGACGTGTTCGACGCAGCACCATGCTTGTCCGCTCACGACCTGGACCCCGAGTTCTTCCATGAACTCGCGCTGCAGCGCCGCGAAGATGTTTTCGCCCGCTTCGACTTTCCCGCCCGGGAATTCCCAGTAGCCGGCGTAGGGCTTGCCGTCCGGGCGCTGGCCGAGCAGCACGTCGCCATTCGGGCGCATCAGCACGCCGACGGCGACATCGACGGGTTTGGCTTTCACATTACTCATGCGGCTTGATCCGGCAACTTGCCCGCATAGTCCTTCGCGAACTGCCACGCTACGCGGCCCGAGCGCGAGCCGCGCTGCAAGGCCCACTGCAGCGCTTCGGGCCGCGCCGCCGTGATCTGCTCCGGCGTGCAGCCGAAGCTGGCGAGCCAGTGGCCGACGATGCCCAGGTAATCATCCTGGCGGAATGGATAGAACGACAGCCACAAACCAAACCGCTCGGACAGTGAGATCTTCTCTTCGACCGTCTCGCCCGGATGCAGGTCACCATCGGCGCCATGCTGGTAGCCGGCGTTGTCCGACATTTTCTCGGGCATCAGGTGACGCCGGTTGGACGTCGCGTAGATCAGCACATTGTCGGACTGCGCCGAGATGCTGCCGTCGAGCGCCACCTTCAGCGCCTTGTAGCCGGCCTCGCCCTCTTCGAACGACAGGTCATCGCAAAAGATCACAAAGCGCTCTGGCCGGCCGGCGACCAGGTCGACGATGTCGGGCAAGTCGGCCAGGTCAGCCTTGTCGACTTCGATCAGGCGCAGGCCCTGGTCGGCGTAGCCGTTCAGGCACGCCTTGATCAGCGACGATTTGCCGGTGCCGCGCGCACCGGTCAGCAGCACGTTGTTGGCCGGGCGGCGCGCGACGAACTGGCGCGTGTTCTGCTCGATCTGGCGCTTTTGCGCGGCCACGTGGTGCAGGTCGTCCAGGTTGATGGTGGACGCGTGCAGCACCGGCTGCAGGTAGTTGCCAGCCCCACCAGAACGACGGCGCCAGCGGAAGGCCGTGCTGCGCTTCCAGTCCGGCTCGCGGGCATGCGCGGCCGGCAGCACCGCCTCAAGGCGCTCGAGCAGCCCTTCGGCGCGGCGCAGGAACTGGTCCAGTGGCGACGTCACCATCAGGACCGGTAGTCGGCGTTGATCGTGACGTAGTCGTGCGACAGGTCGCAGGTCCAGACCGTGGCAGTGACGTCGCCGCGCGCGAGCTTGACGCGCACCGTGATCTCGGACTGCTTCATGATGCGCTGGCCGTCTTCTTCCTTGTAGTCGGGATTGCGCCCGCCCGCCTTGGCCACCCAGACGTCGTCCAGGTACAGGTCGAGCTTCGTGACATCCAGGTCGTCCACGCCGGCATAGCCGACGGCGGCCAGGATGCGGCCCAGGTTCGGGTCGGACGCGAAGAACGCGGTTTTCACCAGCGGCGAATGCGCGATCGCGTAGGCGATCTTGCGGCACTCGGCCACATCGGCACCCTCGTCGACCGTGATGGTCATGAACTTGGTCGCGCCTTCGCCGTCGCGGATGATCTGCTGCGCCAGGTTGCGCGAAATGTCGGTGACGGCGTCTTTCAAGGCTTCGTAGTCCGCGCCTTCGGCCTTGTCGATCACGAGCGAACCGGCGCCGGTGGCAACGATGATGAACGAGTCATTGGTCGACGTATCGCCATCGATCGTGATCGCATTGAACGAATGATCGGCCGCATGCTTGACCAGTTCATCGAGCACCGGCTGCGCGACCTTGGCGTCGAACGCCAGGTAGCCCAGCATCGTGGCCATGTTCGGCTTGATCATGCCGGCGCCCTTGCTGATGCCGCTCATCGTGACGGTGTGCCCGCCGATGGTGACGGTGCGCGACGCGGCCTTCGGCTGGGTGTCGGTGGTCATGATCGCCTCGGCGGCGTTGTACCAGTTGTCGGCCTTCAGGTTCGACACCGCGGCCGGCAGGCCGGCGACGACTTTCTGCAGTGGCAGCTGTTCCAGGATCACGCCGGTCGAAAACGGCAGCACCTGGCCCGGCTCGATATCCAGCAGCTTGGCCAGTTCGGCGCAGGTAGCCTGCGCATTGGCCAGGCCCTCTTCGCCCGTGCCCGCATTCGCGTTGCCGGTATTGACCACCAGCGCGCGGATCGGCGCGCCGCCATGCTTCACGGCGGCCAGATTGGCCTTGCTGACCTGGACCGGCGCGGCGCAGAAGCGATTGAGCGTGAACACGCCGGAAACAGTGGCGCCTTCGGCCACGCGCATGACGAGGATGTCCTTGCGATTGGGCTTCTTGATGCCGGCTTCGGCGAAACCGATCTCGATGCCGTTGACGGGTTTCAGGTCGGCTGCGACTGGCAGGGGGGAATTGACGGCCATGGTGATCTCGTTGGAAAAATTATCGGATTCGTCATTGTACTGCCAAGCTGCCAGCACTGAGAACGCTACAGCAAGACGTCGAATTATTTCCCTTGAGAACTTATAGTTCCACTAAAATATGCAACTGACTATCCTATAACCTCAAATTTTTATTACCAACCAATACTATGAATCTTGCAGTCATTGAAGGAAAGTGGATCAAGAAGCGCAACACATCTGTAAGGGGTATTTTCGATCTGCTAAGCGACATTACTGAAGATTCGCCACACGCATACCACTACGAAATGTTCAACGACGCGACTGCTTTTCGAGAAATTTTCCTCAGGTTAAGTGCGGCAAGAGGCGTGCATCACATCTATGTTGCCAGCCATGGTGATACCAACTGCCTTGCTGGAACGAACGATGTGCCTATTTCAAAGACCATCATTAAAAACACTATTATTCAGGCAGCGGAAGGAAAAGGACGCCTCGATTCCGTTTATTTTGGATGCTGCTCATTCGGAAACCCGGCCATGCTGAAAAGTCTTTTGTCTGCCGGTGGTGCACTACGCTGGGTCGCAGGGTTCGAAAACGAAGTCGACTTCATTGAGTCCTCCGCTTTCGATTGGTTGTTCTGGAATGCTTATAACGAAATCGAAGGAACTGCTCTTGAACGCATCAACGTCACTGTTGGCAAATTGCGTCATGATGTCCCGGGACTGATGACCAAGTTAGGATTTCATGTCGGCGTCTGGGATGGCGGCTTCAAGCTGTTGGTGTGACATTACACTTTTGTAAAGCGGTTGCAAATATCTTGCAGTCAAATGCTAACCATAGAAAAAGCCGGATCACTCCGGCTTTTTCAATGCTACCTGCCTGCTGCGCTTACGCCAGCTTGCCGTGGCACTGCTTGAACTTCTTGCCGCTGCCGCAAGGGCACGGATCGTTACGGCCGACCTTCACGCCCATATAGCTGCTGTGGTCTTCCGCCGACACCGCATCGCCTTCGCCGTCCTTGTTCGGGTTCGGATTGAACAGTTCTTCCGGCGCGGCCGACGGGTTGTAGTCCGCGTGCTGGTAGTTGACGTTCTCGAGCTGGGCCGCTTGCGCCGCCATCGCCGCTTCGGCTGCTTCGACTTCTTCGCGCGACTGGATGTGCACTGTCATGACGGTGCGGATCACTTCGTTCTTGATCAGGTCCAGCATGTTCGAGAACAGCTCGAACGCTTCGCGCTTGTATTCCTGCTTCGGGTTCTTCTGTGCGTAGCCGCGCAGGTGGATACCCTGGCGCAGGTGATCAAGCGCCGCGAGGTGTTCGCGCCAGTGGGTGTCAACGCTTTGCAGCATGACGTTGCGCTCGAAGCCACCGAACGATTCGCGGCCGACGATACCGACCTTGCTGTTGTACGACGTTTCGGCCGCCGTCAGCACGCGCTCGAGCAGGTCGTCGTCGTTCAGGTTCGGCTCGTCCTGCAGCATCTGCTGCAGGGGCACGTTCAGGCTCCACTCGCCCGCCAGCGTCGTTTCCAGCGCCTTGACGTCCCACTGTTCTTCGACCGATTCGGCCGGCACGTGGATGCGCACCTGGTCGGTGAACACGCCCACGCGCAGCGAATTGATCATCTCGCTGATGTCGGTCGCTTCGAGCAGTTCGTTACGCTGGGTGTAGATCACCTTGCGCTGGTCGTTGGCGACGTCGT
>Ga0308164_10003800_pt1 | contig 13277 bp, 10 predicted proteins | sample PhyTR2_FD_201031 | JGI IMG/M metagenome (GOLD analysis project Ga0308164, IMG submission 201031) | Phyllosphere microbial communities from UC Gill Tract Community Farm, Albany, California, United States - DLSLT.R2 | ecosystem: Host-associated > Plants > Phyllosphere > Unclassified | place: USA... | reverse complement strand
AAATCCGGCTCCCGCAACCAAACATCAAGAAAGGCTACTCGAAAGAGTGGCCTTTTTTGTGCGCGCTCATAAAGCGTCGCTTCATGCTTCTATATAGAAGAGCTGGGCCAGCCCGGAACGCGTAGGCGGATCCAAGCATTAAGCGAGGTTATTTTCAGCTTTCGAGCATTAAAGGTTGACACTTTCTCGTTCGGCTGTAGAATTCCGCCACACAGACGCGGGATGGAGCAGTCTGGTAGCTCGTCGGGCTCATAACCCGAAGGTCGTCGGTTCAAATCCGGCTCCCGCAACCAAACATCGAAGAAGGCTGCTCGAAAGAGCGGCCTTTTTTGTGCCTGATGAAAAACCCCTCCTCCATATCAGTAACTGTCTGACAAAAAAGACTATTTGCTCCAGACACTGAAGCCCTATCATCACGAACGTCACGTAATGTTTCCATTTACGACAGTTTTTTCACATGCGGCCGATAGGCTTATGGCTAAGCTGAATCAGACCTGAATCACGGCTGAACAGCATTGACCCGTTCTATTCGCTATTCGCTCGTTAGGCGTTGACGCGCTAACATCCTGAAATATTTTTTGCGTAGGGATTGGTAACTTGGCTGTATACCTCCATCCTGTCGCGCACGATCCAAGGAGTGATTGATGCGCGACAACACGTCAGATTCCAATGAAACAGTGAATGCCGACCAACCTGGCAAACCCGCACGCCTGCAGTGGCGCGAGTTGCTGAGCAAGTATCGCCAGCCTATCGGGCTGGCAGTGATGCTGCTGCTGTTCGGCCTGGCATTGATCGCCTGCCGGCACATGCTCATCGAGATGGACTGGTACGCGCTGCACGATTCCCTGTTCGCCGTGCCCCTGGCCTCTCTGGGCGGCGCCCTGCTGGCCGCGATAATCGGCTACGTCATCCTGATGGGTTACGAGCTGTCGGCCAGTCGCTACGCCAACGTCGACCTGCCGACCAAAACGCTGATCCTTGGTGGTTTCACGTCGTTTGCGATTGGCAATGCGGTAGGTCTGTCGATGCTGTCCGGCGGCTCGGTCCGTTATCGCCTGTACTCGCGACATGGTATCGGCGCGATTGAGATTGCCCGAATGACCGTGTTCGCCAGCCTATCGCTGGGTTGTGCGCTGCCGCCACTCGCTGCGCTGGCGACCTTGAGCAACCTGTCCAGCGCATCGCTCGCACTGAAGCTTCCCGTCGAAGTTCTCGCGATCATTGCGACTGCGGTGCTGGTCGGCAGCATTTTACTGGCGGTCGCCATCTATCGCCGCCGCCTGCCGGAACAGGACATCCCCCACAATATTCTCGTACGCCTCGGTCGTCGCACCCTGCGTCTTCCAGACCTGCGTCTGACCCTGATCCAGTTGGTGATCACCGCGCTGGACGTGGCCGCCGCAGCTCTGGTGCTTTACCTGCTGCTGCCCCAGGCGCCACCGCTGGGCGCGTTCATGCTGATCTACCTGCTGGCGCTTGCCGCTGGCGTACTCAGTCATGTACCCGGTGGCGTCGGCGTCTTCGAAGCGATTCTGCTGGCTGCGTTTGCCAATGAGCTGGGCGCTGCGCCGCTGGCGGCCGCCCTGTTGCTGTATCGCCTGATCTACGTCGTGCTGCCGCTGCTGCTGGCGTGCCTGACGTTGTTGTTCACCGAAGCCCAACGATTGCTTCCGACCCGACAGGCGATGCGCGTCGCGTCAGGTCTGGCGGCGCCGATCCTGGCACTACTGGTTTTCTTGTCGGGGGTGGTGCTGCTCTTCTCTGGTGCCACCCCTGAAATCGACACCCGACTGGAAAACGTCGGCTTCATGATCCCCCATCGCCTGATCGATGCTTCGCACTTCGGTGCGAGCCTGGTCGGCGTACTCTGCCTGCTGCTGGCGCAAGGGCTGCGCCGACGACTGTCCGCTGCCTGGGTGCTCACCGTGATCCTGTTGCTGGTGGGTGCCGTGCTGTCGATGCTCAAGGGCTTCGACTGGGAAGAAGCCAGCCTTCTGCTGCTGACTGCGGTCCTGCTGATGACCTTCCGCCGCTCGTTCTATCGCCCGAGCCGCCTTCTGGAAGTGCCGTTTTCTCCGCTCTACCTGATCGCCAGCGTCTGCGTGGTCGGTGCGTCGATCTGGCTGCTGCTGTTTGCCTATCAGGACGTACCTTACAGCCATCAGTTGTGGTGGCAGTTCACGCTGGACGCCGACGCACCTCGCGGCCTGCGTTCGGCGCTGGGCAGTGCAGTTCTGCTGGTGGTGGTCTCCCTGACCTGGCTGCTGCGCACTGCACGTCCCGTGATCAAGCTGCCTGATGCAGCCGATCTGGACAAGGCGGCCGAGATTCTCAAAGCCTCCAGCCAGCCGGACGGCGGGCTGGTACTGACCGGCGACAAGGCTATCCTGTTTCACCCGGCAGGCAACGCGTTCCTGATGTATTCGCACCGCGGCCGCAGTCTCGTTGCGCTTTATGACCCGATCGGCCCGACACAACAGCGCGCTGAGCTGATCTGGCAATTCCGTGACCTGTGCGATGTTCACCATGCACGCCCCGTGTTCTATCAGGTACGTGCTGAAAACCTGCCGTTCTACATGGACATCGGGCTGACCGCGATCAAACTGGGCGAGGAAGCCCGGGTCAACCTGCTGAAGTTCGATATCGAGGCCAAAGGCAAGGAGATGAAAGACCTGCGCTACACCTGGAACCGTGGTGGTCGTGATGGTCTTTCGCTGGAGATCTATGAGCAGGGCGAAGCGCCAATCGATGAACTCAAAGCGATCTCCGATGCCTGGCTGACCGGCAAGAATGTGCGAGAGAAAGGCTTTTCTCTGGGACGCTTCAACCCCGAATACCTAAAGTATTTCCGCATTGCGATCGTTCACTTCCAGGGCAAGCCGGTGGCGTTTTCCAATCTTCTGGAAACCACCAGCCACGAACTGGCCAGCCTGGACCTGATGCGCTCGCATCCGGACGCGCCCAAATTGACCATGGAATTCATGATGGTCGGGTTGATTCTGCATTATAAGGCGCAGGGCTATTCCCGCTTCAGCCTGGGTATGGTGCCGCTGTCCGGCCTGCAGCCGAGACGCGGCGCACCACTGACCCAGCGTCTGGGCTCGATGATCTTCCGCCGTGGAGAACAGCTCTACAACTTCCAGGGGCTGCGCCGCTTCAAGGACAAGTTCCAGCCCGATTGGGAACCTCGTTATATGGCCGTGCCTGCCGGACTCGATCCGCTCGTGGCGCTTGCTGACACCGCCGCCCTGATTGCGGGCGGCTTGACTGGATTGGTGAAACGCTGATGATTCGACGCTCCTGGCGCCTTTTGCTCGCAGCTCTGGTAATTCTTCTTTTGGTCGCACTGGGAGTCTGGATCTGGAACCGCCCCGCTCCACCCGCCACACTTGAGCACTCGAATCTGGATGACGGGGCCGCGCTGACCAGCGTGACCCCGGCCACCAGCATCAAGACCCGTATCGCACTGGCTGTCACTGCCGAGGAAATGCTCACCGACAAGCAATTGCTGGCCATCAGCAAAGACGCCTCGGCGCGCATCGTTCAGGTTGTTCTGCCGAAAGACGATTGCGTCATGCAGCAGAAGACGTTCCAGAGTGCCCTCGAAAAACTCGACGGTCCTGCACTGGTCGTCGGCGGCATAGGCCCCGGCGCAACTCTGGCCTGGCGCTGGCTGGCCGGACAGACCGATGACAAGGCTCAGGCCATATCCGTGGGTTTCGCCCTGGAGCACGTGTCCAATCCGCCACCTGTGGTGGACGAAGGCGACACGCCGCCACGCATCTGTGACGTGCCGCTGCCGCAGAAAGCGCCGCATGGCCACTGGCTGGCGGCCTGGAATGACGCGCCGGATGACCCGAGCGCAGCGTTCGTAAGGGATCAGACCAACGCCGATACCAGCATCAGCGACTACGATATCCCGTTGCCACAGGTTCTGAACACCGAACTGCGTCATCTGCTGCTGGGTGAAAACGACAGCGGGGGTCTGGGTATTCCAGTCGTTGAAGTACCGGCCAGCCAACCATCCGACACCGTCACGCTGTTCATGTCAGGTGATGGCGGCTGGCGCGATCTGGACAAGGTCGTCGCAGGCGACATGGCGAAAATGGGCTATCCGGTGGTCGGCATCGACGTGCTGCGTTACTACTGGGAGCACAAGACGCCCGAGCAGACCGCCGTTGACCTCACCGACCTGATGAACCACTACCGTCAGAAATGGGGCACCAAACGCTTCATTCTTGCCGGTTACTCGTTCGGCGCTGACGTCATGCCTGCGATCTACAACCGTCTGGCAACGGAAGATCAGAACCGCGTAGACGCAATCATCCTGCTGGCATTCGCCCGCTCGGGCAGTTTCGAGATTCACGTGGATGGCTGGCTGGGCAACGCAGGCAAGGAAGCGACCACCGGACCGGAAATGGCCAAGCTGCCTGCCGCCAAGGTGTTCTGCGTCTATGGCATCGAAGAGAAGAAGGACAGCGGCTGCACCGATACCACAGCAGTGGGTGAAGCGGTCCAGTTGCCCGGTGGTCATCACTTCGATGAAGACTATCCTGCTCTGGCCAAACGTCTGATCGACGCCATCAACAAGCGTCAGGGCAAGACCGGCGCCCAGTAACCGGTCAGTTGTCAAAGCCAAAAAAAATCCCGGCACCGTGAGGTCGCCGGGATTTTTGTTTGCGGGGGAGTATCTGCCAGCTTACATCTCGACTTGCGTACCCAGCTCGATCACGCGGTTGAACGGCAGCTTGAAGAAGCGCAGGTTGCCGTTGGCGTTCTTGAGCATGAAGGCAAACAGTGCCTCGCGCCAGCGAGCCATGCCGACCATCTTCGACGGAATGACCGTCTCGCGACTCAGGAAGTAGGTGGTGCGCATCGGGCTGAAGTCCAGTTCGGCCAAGTGACACAGGGCAAGCGCAGCGGGCACATCCGGTTCGTCAATGAACCCGAAGTGCAGAATCACGCGGTAGAACCCTTCCCCGTATGACTCAACCTCGAAACGCTGCTGAGCCGGAACCCTCGGAGTATCCTCGTAGACAACCGTCAACAGCACGACCTGCTCGTGTAACACCTGGTTGTGCAGCATGTTGTGCAGCAGCGCATGCGGCACAGCATCGGAACGGGCCGTCAGGAACACCGCCGTACCCTGCACCCGATGCGGCGGCTGCACGCGAATGCTGCCGATGAAAATCGGCAGAGGCAGACCGCCTTCGTCGATACGCTCGGCGAGCAACTGCTTGCCGCGCTTCCAGGTGGTCATGAGGATGAACAGCACGGCGCCCGCCAGCACCGGAAAGGCACCGCCCTGGAAAATCTTCGGCACGTTGGCAGCGAAGAACAGACCGTCTACCAGCAACAGCCCTATCAATAGCGGAACGGCCAGCAATGGCGGCCATTTCCACAGCAGCAGCATCACCGAAGACACCAGAATCGTGGTGCAGAGCATGGTCCCGGTCACCGCTACGCCGTAGGCAGAAGCCAGCGCGCCGGAGGACTCGAAGCCGATCACCAGCATGATCACGCCCGCCATCAGCGCCCAGTTTACGGCGCCGATGTAAATCTGGCCCTGTGCATCACTGGAGGTGTGCTGGATGTACATGCGTGGGATGTAGCCAAGCTGGATGGCCTGCAGCGTCATGGAGAACGCACCGGAAATCACCGCTTGAGAGGCAATGATCGTCGCCATGGTCGACAGGCCGATCAGTGGCAGCAGCGCCCAACCCGGCGCCAGCAGATAGAACGGATTGCGCACGGTCTCGGGGTTGCCCAGCACCAGCGCACCCTGACCGAAGTAGTTGAGCAGCAACGCCGGCAACACGAGGATGAACCACGCCCGCGAAATCGGCTTGCGGCCGAAGTGCCCCATGTCTGCATACAGGGCTTCGGCGCCCGTCAACGCCAGCACCACTGCGCCAAGAATGGCGACACCGATGCCAGGATGAATAATGAAGAAGTGCACGCCCCAAGCAGGATTCACCGCCTTGAGCACTTCCGGCGACTGCATGATGCCGTAGACACCCAGCGCGCCCAGCACCACAAACCAGGTGACCATCACCGGACCGAACAGCACACCGATGCGCGCCGTACCGTGCCTCTGAATCAGGAACAGACCGATCAACACCACCAATGCCATCGGCACGATCCAGTGCTCCAGCCCGTCGAACGCCAGCTCGAGACCTTCCATCGCCGACAACACGGATACGGCAGGCGTGATCATGCTGTCGCCGTAAAACAGCGCAGCACCGAACAGGCCGAACACCACCATCAACATCTGCAGCCTGGGGTACCTGGCCGTCGCCCGTCGCGCCAGTGCCGTCAGGGCCATGATGCCGCCCTCGCCCTGGTTATCGGCACGCAGGATGAAGACCATGTACTTGAAGGACACCACCCAGATCAGCGACCAGAAAATCAGCGACAGAACACCGAGAATCGCGTCGTGCGTGACCTCGACCCCGTAGCCGCCCTGAAACACCTCCTTGAGCGTATACAGCGGGCTGGTGCCGATATCGCCATACACCACACCCACCGCCGCGATCAGCAGCCCAACAGGCCTGGCCGCCTTTCCAGAACCTTCATGACTGTTTGTTTGACTCATCCACTACTCCCGGAAACCAGACATGAGGCTCAAAGCACTATGAACTTCACAACGCGTAACAATTCAGATCCGCCCAGACATTGACATGCCGGGATGCGATGGCGCGAAGCATAACGCAGCGGTGGGTGTAATTCTCTTTCTAAGAAGCAGTGTTGTGTTTGTTTGCAGCTCTGACGAAATACCCAGTTGAGCGGCAGCCAGCATCGTTGCTCATTTCTGAAGAACCCCTTAACATCCTCATACGCCATTGACGTACCTCAGGGACTGCATGATTTTTATCGAAACACCTATATTCACTTCAGAGCTCAGGACTCATCTGAGCGACGACGAATATCGCGCGCTTCAATCGCACCTCGCATCCCAGCCGGAAGCTGGCGCGCTGATTGAAGACACAGGAGGATTGAGGAAGGTACGCTGGACTGCGCATGGGAAAGGCAAGAGTGGTGGGGTAAGGGTGATTTATTACCACTTATCCTCTGCCAATCAGATACGAATGCTTTTGATCTATCGAAAAGGGATCATGGATTCCCTGACAGCGAAGCAAAAGACACAGCTGCGAGCAATCAACAGAAGGTGGAAATAATGGAAAAGAATCTTTTTGATCGTCTTGTGGAAAGCATGACGCAAATGGACGAAATTGATCGCGATGAGCGCCAGCCTTCCCGCGAGTTCCACGTTGATGCAGTTCAGGTAAAGAAGATCCGCCAGGCTACAGGGCTATCCCAGGCGAGCTTCGCCAAACGCATAGACGTGGCTGTAGGTACGCTTAGGAACTGGGAGCAAGGTCGCCGCGAACCTGAGGGCCCCGCCAGAGCCTTGTTAAAGGCCATACACAACGACCCGGAACACGTATTGGCGGCGCTTCGCTGAAGCACCTCCGCCAGCACTCGTCGTAAATCTCGCCCAGACACTGGTCATCACGCCCGCTCATCGCTAGAATTGCGCACTTTTTGATCAGAGGCGCAACCAAGCGCCCAATCGGTGCCTGCACGTAGTGTCCAGGCCCCATCACGCCGAGGTTCGCCATGTCCACCGTCACCACGCCATCCGCCCCCAAGGTTGGATTCGTCTCTCTGGGTTGTCCGAAAGCGCTCGTTGACTCAGAACGCATCCTGACTCAGCTGCGCATGGAAGGTTACGAAGTCGTTCCGACTTACGAAGACGCCGACGTGGTTGTTGTCAATACCTGCGGCTTCATTGACTCGGCCAAGGCTGAGTCGCTGGAAGTGATCGGTGAGGCACTGGCGGAAAACGGCAAGGTTATCGTGACCGGCTGCATGGGCGTGGATGAAAGCGTCATTCGCAAGGTCCACCCGAGCGTGTTGTCGGTGACCGGTCCTCAACAGTACGAGCAGGTCGTCAATGCCGTGCACGAAGTCGTGCCGCCGCGCCACGATCACAACCCGCTGATCGATCTGGTGCCGCCGCAAGGCATCAAGCTCACACCGCGTCACTACGCGTACCTGAAAATTTCCGAAGGCTGTAACCACAGCTGCAGCTTCTGCATCATTCCGTCGATGCGTGGCAAGCTGGTCAGCCGCCCGGTAGGCGATGTGCTCGACGAAGCCAAGCGTCTGGTCAAATCCGGCGTGAAGGAATTGCTGGTGATCTCGCAGGACACCAGCGCCTACGGCGTTGACGTCAAGTACCGCACCGGTTTCTGGGACGGCCAGCCGGTCAAGACCCGCATGACCGAGCTGTGTCAGGCGTTGGGTTCCATGGGCGTCTGGGTCCGTCTGCATTACGTTTATCCGTACCCGCACGTCGACGAACTGATCCCGCTGATGGCGGCCGGCAAGATCCTGCCGTACCTGGATATCCCGTTCCAGCACGCCAGCCCCAAGGTCCTCAAGCTGATGAAGCGCCCTGCCTTCGAGGACAAGACCCTGGCCCGCATCAAGAACTGGCGTGAACAGTGCCCCGATCTGATCATCCGCTCGACCTTTATCGTCGGCTTCCCGGGCGAAACCGAAGAAGACTTCCAGTACCTGCTGGACTGGCTGACCGAGGCCCAACTGGACCGTGTTGGCTGCTTCCAGTACTCCCCGGTCGAAGGTGCGCCCGCGAACCTGCTGGACGCCGCCATTGTGCCGGATGATGTCAAACAGGACCGTTGGGACCGTTTCATGGCGCACCAACAGGCTATCAGCGCCGCTCGTCTGCAGATGAAAATCGGTCGCGAGATCGAAGTGCTGATCGACGAAGTCGATGAACGCGGTGCGGTTGGCCGCTGCTTCTTCGATGCCCCTGAAATCGACGGTAACGTGTTCATCGGTCTGGAAGACGACAGCTCGGTCAAGCCGGGTGACAAGATCATGTGCCGCGTGACCGACGCCGATGAATACGACCTGTGGGCCGAAATCATCTGACGCTGGCTCCACCTGCCGGAAAAAGCCCTGCCCTTCAAAACGGCAGGGCTTTTTCGTTGAGTTTTGCGGTCTATGGACAGACGTACGGACTGGAAACTGGGAGCGCTGGCCGATGGAATTCTACATTCCAGACAAGAACGACTACCCGGCTTTGGTAGACCTGTGGGAGCGCTCGGTACGCGCCACTCATAACTTTCTGCCAGACGCCTACATCACGCTGTTGAAAGATCTGCTGCTCAGGCAATACCTGGACAGCGTGACCCTGTTCTGTACCCGTGATGCGCAACTGGACATCACCGGCTTTGCAGGCGTCAACCGGAGCAAACTCGACATGCTGTTCATCGACCCTGAGCACCGGGGGGAAGGATTGGGCTCACAGCTGCTGACTCACGCGATCTCACAGTTCCACATCTACGAGCTGGATGTGAACGAACAGAATCCGCAGGCGCTGGGCTTCTATCTCAAGCACGGTTTCGAAGTGGTCAGCCGTTCCGAAGTCGATGGTCTGGGCAGCCCCTATCCGATGCTCAGGCTGCACCTGAGCCGCCGCGATTGACATGACTGAAGGCGCAATTGCAATGTTGCCGCGATTAACCCGGCGCAGGCGGTTACAATGGCGCCTTTCTCATCAGTAAACGGCTTCTTTCATGACAGACCCCATTCGCCTCTCCAAACGCCTCATCGACCTGGTCGGCTGCTCCCGCCGGGAGGCCGAACTGTTCATCGAGGGCGGCTGGGTCACCGTGGATGGCGTGGTGGTCGAAGAGCCGCAATTCAAGGTCGATAACCAGAAGGTCGAGCTGAGCCCTGATGCCAAGGCGGATTCACCGGAGCCGGTCACGATCATCTTTCACACGCCCGCCTCGGTGACTGCCGAAAGCGCTTTGCAGATGATCACGCCGGGCACCCTGTCCGAAGAACACAGCTATGGCAAGCGCCCGCTCAAAGGGCACTTTCTGCGGCTTGAAGCGATCTCCAGCCTGCAGGCCAACGCCAGCGGCCTGATGGTGTTCAGCCAGGACTGGAAAATCCTGCGCAAACTCACCGACGACCGCAGCAAGATCGAGCAGGAATACGTGGTGGAGATCTCCGGCGAGATGGTCCCTCATGGGCTGAACCGCCTGAACCACGGGTTGACCTACAAGGGCAAGGAATTGCCGAAGGTCAAAGCCAGCTGGCAGAACGAGAACCGCCTGCGTTTCGCCATGAAGAATCCTCAGCCAGGCGTCATCGCCCAGCTCTGCGAGGCCGTCGGCCTGAAAATCGTCTCCGTTCGCCGCATCCGCATTGGTGGCGTGTCCATGGGCAAGCTGCCCGAAGGGCAATGGCGCTACATGACAACCAAGGAAAAGTTCTAACTTTCCCCTCATTACCGGGCGTACGCATTTGCTCGTGCGCCGTCAAAAGACTTACAGGACTCACCGCTCATGATGAACAACGATGTATTGCGCAGCGTGCGCTACATGCTCGATATCAGCGACAGCAAGATTGTCGAAATCACAAAACTGACCGGTTTTGAGGTCTCCAAGAGCGACGTCATTGCGTTCATGAAGAAAGAGGAAGAAGAAGGCTGTCTGGATTGCAGCGATGAGATCATGGCGCACTTTCTGGACGGTCTGGTCTACTTCAAGCGAGGCAAGGACGAGAGCCGCCCACCTCAACCCATCGATCTGCCGATCACCAACAACATTGTGCTGAAAAAGCTGCGCGTGGCCTTCGAACTGAAAGAGGACGACATGCACGCAATCCTCAAGTCCGTCGACTTTCCGGTCTCCAAGCCGGAGCTGAGCGCGCTGTTTCGCAAGGTGGGCCATACCAATTACCGCGAATGCGGCGACCAATTGCTGCGTAACTTCCTCAAGGGCCTGACCCTTCGCGTTCGCGGCTGAGTCGGCAGGCATGACCCATACCGTTTCACCGGTCGGCTACATGCGCTCCTGCTTCAAGGAAAAGTTCGCCATCCCGCGTCAGCCACACCTGGCGCCAGCCGCGCGTGGCGTGCTGGAACTGGTCGCCCCTTTCGATCAGGGCGAAGCGGTACAGGGTCTGGAGCAGGTCAGCCATGTCTGGCTGCTGTTCCTGTTTCATCTGGCGCTTGAAGACAAGCCACGCTTGAAAGTTCGCCCGCCTCGCCTGGGCGGCAATCAGTCGATGGGCGTGTTCGCCACTCGCGCGACTCATCGCCCCAATGGCATCGGTCAATCAGTGGTCAGGCTGGATAAAGTCGAAGCCGGACGCCTCTGGTTGTCGGGCATCGACCTGCTGGACGGCACGCCGGTGCTGGACATCAAGCCCTACGTGCCCTACGCCGACGCCGTCGGGAGCGCGACCAACTCAATGGCCAGCGCTGCGCCCGAGCTGATTCCGGTGCACTGGCAGGATGCCGCGCTGGTTCAGGCGCACGAGCATGCCTTGAGACTGGGCGAACCACTGGTGGAACTGATCGAGCAATGCCTGGCTCAGGACCCGCGGCCTGCCTATCAGGTGCCCACGCCTGAACGTCGCTACGGTGCGCAGTTCTGGGATCTGGATGTTCGCTGGCATTACCCTCAGGCAGGCGTCATTTGCGTGCTGGAAGTGGTCCCGGCACAAGTTTCCGGCCAATAAAAAACCGCCTCATCCTGCGCAAGGGTGAGGCGGTTTTTTTTCAACCCGGCTTACTTCTCGACGAATGCACGCTCGATCAGGTAATCGCCAGGTTCACGCATGCGTGGGGACACGGTCAGGCCGAAGCTGTTGAGCACTTCGCTGGTCTCGTCGAGCATGCTCGGGCTGCCGCACAGCATGGCGCGGTCGTCCTGAGGATTGATCGGCGGCAGACCGATGTCGCTGAACAGCTTGCCGCTGCGCATCAGGTCAGTCAGGCGGCCTTCGTTCTCGAACGGCTCACGGGTCACGGTCGGGTAGTAGATCAGCTTGTCGCGCAGCGCCTCACCGAAGAACTCGTTCTGCGGCAGGTGCTCGGTGATGAACTCGCGGTAGGCGACTTCGTTCACGTAACGCACGCCGTGGCACAGGATAACTTTTTCGAAACGCTCGTAGGTCTCGGGGTCCTGGATCACGCTCATGAACGGCGCCAGGCCTGTGCCAGTGCTGAGCAGATAAAGATGCTTGCCCGGCTTGAGATCGTCCAGCACCAGCGTGCCCGTAGGCTTCTTGCTGATGATAATCTCGTCGCCTTCCTTGAGGTGCTGCAACTGCGAGGTCAGCGGACCGTCAGGCACCTTGATGCTGAAGAACTCCAGATGCTCTTCCCAGTTAGGGCTGGCAATCGAATACGCACGCATGAGCGGACGACCGTTTGGCTGCTGCAGACCGATCATGACGAACTGACCGTTCTCGAAACGCAGACCAGGGTCGCGGGTGCACTTGAAACTGAAGAGGGTGTCGTTCCAGTGATGGACGCTGAGGACACGCTCGTGGTTCATGTTGCTCATGTACGTGGGAACTCCTGAAAATTTTCGTGCGCGCAGGGCACGGCGCTATTGCGCGACATTCTAGTGGCAGACACAATATCTGTTAAATGAATTATCAAGATATGGGTTATCGGTTATATAGATATGCGATTCACTCTTCGTCAACTTCAGGTCTTTGTCGCCGTCGCCCAGCAGGAAAGCGTCTCGCGCGCTGCCGTGCTGCTTTCACTCTCACAGTCGGCTGCCAGTACATCGATCACCGAACTGGAGCGTCAGTCCAGCTGCCAGCTCTTCGACCGCGCCGGCAAACGACTGAGCCTCAATGCCACGGGACGCCAGTTGTTGCCCCAGGCGGTTGCCCTGCTCGATCAGGCCAAGGAAATCGAAGACCTGCTCAACGGCAAGTCAGGTTTCGGCTCGTTGGCCGTCGGCGCGACGCTGACCATCGGCAACTATCTGGCGACGCTGTTGATCGGTGGCTACATGCAGCGTCATCCGGAAAGCCAAGTAAAACTGCATGTGCAGAATACGGCGCACATCGTGCAACAGGTGGCGCATTACGAAATCGACCTGGGTTTGATCGAGGGCGATTGCAGCCACCCCGACATTGAAGTGCAATCCTGGGTCGAAGATGAACTGGTGGTGTTCTGTGCGCCGCAGCATCCGCTGGCCAAACGCGGCCGGGCGACGCTGGACGAACTGACGCGCGAAGCATGGATCCTTCGCGAACAGGGATCCGGCACCCGGCTGACATTCGATCAGGCCATGCGTCATCACCGTAACGGTCTGAACGTGAAGCTGGAACTGGAGCACACCGAGGCCATAAAACGTGCGGTGGAATCAGGGCTCGGCATCGGCTGCATTTCCAGACTGGCGCTGCGCGATGCGTTTCGTCGT
>Ga0308164_10003795_pt1 | contig 13286 bp, 15 predicted proteins | sample PhyTR2_FD_201031 | JGI IMG/M metagenome (GOLD analysis project Ga0308164, IMG submission 201031) | Phyllosphere microbial communities from UC Gill Tract Community Farm, Albany, California, United States - DLSLT.R2 | ecosystem: Host-associated > Plants > Phyllosphere > Unclassified | place: USA... | reverse complement strand
CCTAAGGTGACACAAGTAGTGCTCCAAATACTGACACAAGGTAAACGCTTACACCTAAGGTACACCAAATGTTTGACACTGTTAAGACGACCTCAAGCCAAGCTCGACCTGTATTTACTCATGCCATCCGTAAAGCGGACTCGGTGGTTACTCATAGTGACCAGAGAGGAGTCCACATCTACCAGCAAGGCCCATCTGTGCGCACCATGACGCTAGGTCTCATCATGGAATTATCAATCGGTTCTGATTTAGCGTGTTGGTCGATTGTTGATTATAAAACTGCGGGTCCACACACCGTTCTCTATCAGGTCAGTTATAAGCTCCTCGATAACCCGGTTGCTCATGAGATTACCATTGAGTTGAACTCAAAAGAGGAGGGCGCTCTGTGATGTGTGCTGCTGAGTCTTTTTCTTTGAGTAACTTCCCGTGGTTCACATTGATTATTTCATCTGTGCTTTTCGTCTACTTGCTGAGTTTGGTCTGTCTGGTCTACTGGTGCATGACAGCGCCTGATTATGTTGATGCTGATTTCAATCCACACAGGGAAGGAAGCCATTTAACACCCACTTACGGGGGTGAGGAGGTAATTGCGACTCACGATTTGGGAGAGGGCAGCGTGTCCACTCAAAACGAGTCAAAAGGAATCACATCATGAACACTCAGTCGTTATCTCTATCAAGACTAGCTGTCCCTCAGCTTGTCAGACGTCGAGGCTCAGGGCGTTATACAGTTCGATTCAGGGAGATAGGTAATTCGTCTTCTCTGGTTTCTATAGGACTGCGCACCTCGGACAAGAGGGCTGCAATGATCAGAGCAAGGGAGTTAGCTCAGACCGCGAAAGCGTTCCTTCTTGATAACTCTCAGGTCACCAGCAAGGAACTGAACGAGCACCTTAAGTCTATGGCCTTAACGTTCCTCACTGACAAGGTAGGGGACTTCTGGTCAGGGCTGGAGGTGGACCACATCGAAGACGCCAGCCTTAACCTTCGATCACTCGCAAAGGAATCAATGACAGTTGACCAGCAAGCCCACATCGTTAAGGCACTGGAGGTCCTGCAAGCTGCCCGGAGTCGTGCGCACAGTGGAGACACTCAGCCTTTACTGTCAGTGCTGGCTTCGTTGAATAGTGATAATGATACGGGAGTGAACAAAGCAGACGGTCCTACACGAAATCTGAGAGATGACCAGACCGTTACCCTTGCAGAATCCAAACAGGAGCCTCTGTTATTCGATGAATTAGCTGGTCTCTACCTTAATGAACACGCTGTGAACCTAAAGCCTGCGTCCCTGCGTGACATTCAGTCTGCACACAAGGCGCTTAAGGTGTTCACTGATGGCATCGATTGGCGCACCCATACACGCGCTGAGGTCTCCGCTATGCGTGACGCTATGAGGGAATCAGGGAAGTATGCAGACGCTACCGTTAATAAGATGATGGCTAAACTGTGCGCCTTAATTAACTGGTCATTTATGAATGGTCATATCAAACACGACTACACAAAGGGCCTGAAAGTGAAGGGAGTCAGGAGCGTGCGCCGCGCCTACTCAGTGGACGAACTGGAGAAGGTGACAGCCAGAGTCAACTCTGAGAGGGAACCACATAAGCGCCTCTTTGGTCTGGTCGCTACCATTACAGGAGCACGCGCCGGGGAACTCACACAGCTAACCAAGGCCGATGTAGTAGAGGAAGCTGGTCATCTCTGTTTAGACATTAACGACAACGGAGACAAGAGCATTAAGAACGCTGCGAGTGCTCGTGTTGTCCCGCTGACAGATGGCGCTATGGGCTTCTCACTGACCGAGTTCCGGGAGTGGGTCAAGGCGTTACCCTCTGAGGATTCCTTAGTGTTCGGTATGTCCAGAGACACAGCGTCACAGTGGTTTAACAGGGAGGTCCTACCGCAAGCACTACCAGACCGCACAGGGGACCTTGTACTTCACTCACTGCGTCACACACTGGCTACCCTATGTAAACAAGGTGGCGTCTCTGAGAGCCTCGCTGGTGACATTCTAGGACACTCAGGGCAAGGTATTACGTTTGGTCTATATGGTCGTGCTAAGTCGATTGACCAGATGGCTAACGCTTTGGCTCAGGCTTTACTGAATAATCATTCACTTTAATTGCATACAAGGAGTTGCACCCTATGAAAACTATCCGAATCATTGCGCTTGTCCTCTGTGTCCTCTGCTTATCTGCTCTCGCGGTTAAGGCTAGAGCGTCCAATGTCCCTAATCTGACAGCCGCTACAGGGCCTGTAGGTAACATCTCTCGGGTGTTCATACTGAACGATAAGCTACGCATAGAGACGCCGAGAGGTTCCGTTATGTGCTCATACATCGATAAGGGTACAGACAAGACGGCTAAGGGTAGGGTCCTTGTGGTCTATGTGTTCGCTGGGTGCACAGAGGGTTACTCACACAAGCCATACGGTGAGGCCGGGAGTCGTATAACCATCTCAACGGAAATCAAAAGTAACTTAGTGTTCCTCAATACTAAAGAGATGCCCGAGCTAGGCTTACCGGGAGTGGCCTTGCTGGGTGACCCTATGTAAGGTCCGGCAGTAACAGCAGGGAGCGATCTTTATGGGCTGGCTGAGTGCTGGCCCTTATTACGTTAGGGTCTATGAGTTTCGCTTTATATTCCATTTAATAATAACTCACTATTAGGGAAGGACACTCAGAAGAGACTGATTACATCCCGCGACTATTAGCCTGCAATTTACACCCACTAATAGGGAGACACTCCGTCTTCTCTCACACACATTCAATCTTCCCATCAATCAATAGTTATCCGCGCTGGCTTTCAGGGTGGACACACAGACACGTCATCCCCTTATAGAGGTCTCTGACTATAGGTCTGTGAGTGGATAACCGTACAGCTTCAATGACCATTGTTCTTAATTGGATTATGACCATTACCTACAGGGTGGAAACTCAAAGATCTCTTTAAGTTCTTCTCATAGTTTCTTTAAGTCTTAATAATAAGATTTAAATAATAAGATTATTAACTCTAAGAGTAACTCAATGAGTAATTCTTTAAGATGCCCTGTTGTTTGATGGTCATCCTGCGATAGCAATCCATCTCTATTAGGTCACCTCATGTCACCCCTGTGTGACCCTCTAAGCACGCCTCAGCGATTACCTCAAGCAAACGCATGGCCTAACTCAGTGCGTGGCTCTACGCTGCTCCTGTGCGGTCTGGTAAGTGTTTGGCTATAGGCGTCCTGATGCTGTCCCTCATCTTTATACAGACTGACCTGTTCCGGTGGTCCCGCTCATGGTTCTGGCTGTGGGTGGTCATCGGGTGTCTGTTGGTTTGAACGATTGCGAAACTTTCGCATACGCTACTGACGACAACAGGTCATCCCTCCACGTAGTAACTGTTAGTGACTATTAGCCTGCAATAATAACTCACTAACGGGAGAGCATACCGCCGACCCAATGCCCTCATAGTTAGAACCTATTGATTACCTTCTTTCTACAGGCTGGCAATTATCACCCGCTATAGGGAGACACACGCATCCATCCCGATCACCTAACACGGTTCTTACTGACTCAGTAGCCACAGCTACGAAACGCTCAGTTCCCGTATCGCATGGTAGTCACTTTGTGTGTGTTTGTTTGCTCAACCTTGAATACCTAACGCGCATCGCAGCGCATCAGCCTTAATCAAACACAGTCATTCTGATTGCACTCTCTTTGCCTCTGGCGGTTCCCTTGTTGTGTGGGACTGTGTGGCTGCTGGAGGGTGCGAACTTAGAGAATGCAATCAAAAGGAAATACACAATGAACATGCCAATTGAATTTAATAACGTTGTCTCAATGACCAGCTTAGAAATTGCTGAGTTAACCGGGAAGCTGCACAAGAATGTGTTAGCGGATTGCCGGGACCTTATGGAATTAGGAGAGCTGAAAAATGAGCTGTCCTCTGATACCTACCTCTCCGAGCAAAACAAGTCATTACCACTGTACCGATTGACCAAGAAGGCAACCTTTGTGCTGGTCTCCGGTTACTCCGCTGAGTTGCGCCTTAAATGCTTCGAGCGCATTGAGTTCCTAGAGGCTCAAGTTCAACGCCTAGAGGACGACAAGAAGCGCGTAGCCGTTCAATCAGCTAACCGCCGTGGGGTCACATGGGGCGACTTCTGCAAGGCCCACGACCTGCCAGCACAGCGTTTACTACAAGCTCTCAAGAAGTCTCGCGGTCTGTTCCGGTTCCGACCTGATGGGCGCGTAGAGGTGAACCCTCGTTATCGTGATTACTTCATTATCCTTAAGCCAACTGACAGGCGCTTTAGCCCGACCGGGATTAACTTTCGGTTCAATGCAAAGGGTCAGGAATACTTTAGTAATGATAAGGCGCTCGATAAGTTCCGCACAGATTTAGTGGAGCAACTCGGGTCAGACTATCAGAAGCAGCAACTGTTACTATCCCGTGCTCGTGCGGGTAAACCGGATGAACTCTGAGGCTCTACCCGTTGGAACGTTACCTAGTTCACCAAGGGAGTTACTTTCGAAATGGAACGTAGCTATTTAGAGGGTTAACGGTGGGGCTGATTGGACTCAGAGTTACCCGCTTTTCAAATGGAAACCGTTCCGTTATCCCAAATGGTGGTAACGGTGCGGTGCGTGAAGTTAAACCTACACGCTGGACTATAAGACCGCACGGCGCGAAGCTGAGAAAGACTTCCTGTGACCTTGTAGAAAACCCTTTGTAAATCAATGGGTTTGAATTAAACCTCACTATCAGGGAGAGGCAAAGAGATAGCCTACTTCCAATTATCACCCACTATAGGGAGACCACACCCAGCCCGGTTCTTACTGACTCTGCTCAGTTCCCACGGCTTGTGTCTCCTATAGCCATTACATCTATTACATTCCAAGTCAATCGGACAGTGCTCCATTGCGGCAGCACCTAACGCATACAAACGCTAGACGCTCATTTTAGAAACTCAATACACACACAACCGGGTTATCCGGTAGATGTTTAATGGGTCCTCTTCCTCTTTAAGTTAACTCACTTGAGTATGCGCAAGAGTCTAGCGGTGAGCACCGGGAGCACTGCCTGATTCACTTGATGTAATTCCTTGATGCGGTCCTTTATTGGGCCGTTCTTTTTGCTCAACTCTGAACACCTCCACCTACCCACATCTATCACCAAGGATTCCCACCATGACCACTACCCGTAAACCCGCCACGGTTGACCGTGAGTCGCTCCGTGAGCACTTATCGGCGTGGCTCAATGATCCTCAAGGCTACCGGGTCTCTCTCGAAGACCTAGCCGTTATCACTGGCAAAGTGAAACGAAACGTCAAGCGGGACGCAAAGCGCCTGATGACCCTAAAGAATCAACCTAATTGGGACGGTGAATTTATCCACGGTTCCGACTTCGTGACCCTCTTAGCTAGCTATCAATGCGCTGTGAGTTTCATTGTGGTTGACACATTGGCTGAACTCTATGCCGAACAACAGGAGCAACCATTATGAAATTCCCCAATAAGTTCAACACAGCGACACCAGAAGGTCGTAAGGCCCTCAGATTAGCCACAGTAAGCAGCAAGGCATTAGTTGACAGGTTAGCACTCGGACCTCTTGAAGGTCGCGAGAAGCTGCCTAAAGCCGCTCTATGTTACATGGCGATTGCGGCGGGTCTGAACCTGCGTGACTTTATTTAATTAACATTAAATTAACATTTATCCAATCGAGGACAATATCATGACTATCAATGATGCACTACCGACCCCCGGCCTGACCAACGAAAAGCTGACCTTAAGCGCGGACCTGCAAACCGTGCTCTATGCGGGTCAGGAAATCCCTACAGTCCACTTTGTGAAGGTCACTGTGCCTAGTCTGTTGGCTTTCTATGGTGCTGGCTCCGCTGCTGCCTTTGCGTTGCTCTCTGAGATGAACGCTCACGGCTTCTCATTGCGCGGCTATGGTAACCACACTATCCGCTGGGGCGAACAGGTCACCTCTCACCGTGAAGAACAGGAACGCCGTGAGAAAGAAATCCGAGAGCACAATGAGCGCATGGCTGCTGTGCACGCGACACCCGCTGAGATCGCTAAGGCCGTGGCTGAACGTAAAGCGCGTGAGGAAGAGATTGCCCGCAGGTTCGGCGCTCGTGGTCAGGCTGCACACTTCGGCGGCTTCTAACAGTCACCCTCCAAACGTAACACCTCTGGTCACCTTGTGAGTTCATTTACTGTGTGGACCTGCTGACCAACAATCCTAATTAACTCATTCGTTTAGATTAACTTTATAAGGTACATATCATGTCTTTTAACTCAACTCCAAAATTCACTACTCCGGCCCGTAACGCAGACGCACAGGTTAAACCTTTCGCGCCTAAGATGGCTGACGTAAACAACTCAACGTACATTGAGGCAACTGGTGAAGACACTGTAGCCTCCGGTATCCTACAGGTGAACGGTACAGGTTTTAATGACCTACCGTTACCGGGTGGCAATGACAGCGCGTCTTACTCAAAGGCTCTTGCTGATTCACTTGATGCGACCTTTAATGATGGTGAGTTTAAAGTGGGAATCAATGCAGGCGTCTTACCGTCTGAGTTCCGCGATTTCCGCAATGACCCAACTCCCGTACAGCGTCACACTCTGGTTGACCGCTCAGTCATCTATGACCGTAACAGCCCATTTGACCCAGCCAAGGATGCACCAGAGGTGACCATTCCGGCTAACACTACGATCATCATTAACCCGCTGTTGAACCCTCGTGACGATAAGCCTATGGCTACTGGCATCATGGTCTCTGCGTCCACTTTCGTTAGCGACTTCAATATGATTGGCGGTTACACCCACGGTTCACTTGAGGCATCCGTTGAGGATGTTAAATATCAATTTGAACAGAAGATGTTCGCACAGGTGGCGGGTGTTCTCGATAAGGCCGCTAAGTTACATGATGTAGACCGCTTCACCGCTCCGACTCTGGTCAACGTGTCACCAAGTAAAGCCGCTGAGGAAATCTTAGATTGGCTGACCGAGTACATGCCGCCCCACTTAGGTGATTCACTGTCTGATTTCGCTATCCTGCTGCCTGCAAAGATGCACGCTAAGTTAGAACGTGCTGCACACAAAGCGGGTCTGGATGACGTAAGCGACCTGATTGGTGCCTCCGTGTTCTCCTACGAGGGAACGGCTAACACTACCGTTTACCTGCTGCCTAAGCGTTATGCGATGCTGTCATTCCGTACCATTAATGGAGATGTAGCTAAAGTTATCCGTAGCCGTGATGCTGGTCGCCAAGGCTGGAGTGTGGAGATCATTCTGATGCTTGAGGTTATGGCTGCGCCGTCCATCAAGATTAAAGACGGTAACGGTTTACCGATTGAACTGGTTAACGGTTTCCCTCTGGTGACCGCTATCGACTTCACTGGTGAGCGCATCAAGTAATCCCGATGGTCATAACCACAACTAGCAAACTCGAAGGCTCACCCTTAGTTAACCCTATCGGTGGGCCTTTTTGTTTACTTATCGAACACATACAGACGCGCTCTGTTGGAATCTAGCAGGTAACACACCTCTGGTCATCTCTCAGATTTCAACGTAACGCGCCTGATTAGTATAAGGAATAACCAATTATGTATAACCCACAAAGCATTCACCCTGACTCGCAAACAATCAACGATGCTGTGACCAAGATGATGACAACTGGTGACCGCTCAGACTTCGAGTCTCTCCCACGGAAACACGGCTAGTACCTGTGGCCCAATTATCTCTGGTCGCTACTCTTTGCTTTAGCCGTACCTATCGGGCATTGCGGGGAATCATTTCTGATGTCAACCCAATAAAGACAAAGAGTCATACCATTATTAAGTTAATCAACAATGGACACAATGAGTTGAGGTTATCACGTTGAGCTAATCTTTTTGATTGAAGTAGTAGAGTCTGGTATTGTCAAGATCAGTCTTGCTCTGAAATGGCTATTGCGGCTGGCCTTTGATTTATTCCTGTTAGACATATTAAGTTCTCTCAGTGATAGATTTTCATCGGTTGCGTGATTGATATAAATTTTAAGTTAATCCTTTTGTTAATTAATATAGGAAATAGGTATGGCCGGACAATTAGATGATGCTGCAAAACAAATATTAGGCACGCTTCTGGAGGATTTTAATGATCGTGGTTTGACAGTTGCGGACCTAAATAACGGGTACGAAGGCCCTAAGATTGAGTCACTAGCCACAGCAGTATGCAACGTTGAAGATATAACAACAGTGGATTTTGAGGTTGCATTTTCAGATTTGGAAAAATCGAACTTAATTAAAACTGGGCCGATATATGTTCCTGATGCAAATGTGTTTGGTGATAATGTTGTATTCGTCGGCATTTTAAGTAAGCGTGAGTATGTTCATTTAACAGAGAAAGGCTATAAGGAAGCGAGGAAAAAACCTAACCGGCCTTTAAGGGTTCAAAAAGTTGTAAATAATCTAACGATAACTGGTGGGAACTTTAATCAGTTACAGCTAGCACAAGGTGAGACTGTCCAGCAAACGTTAAATATCGCAACAAGTAGTGACTCAGAGATAGCGGGAAAACTTATCGAAATCTTGGAGTCTCATGGTGTTAACGCAACAAGTGAAAAACGCGAAGACATTGAAAAAGCAATTGTGGAAGCTAATAAAGGAAATGCTGGTGCAGCTAAAGATGTTCTGGCTAAAGCTTTCGGAGCTACATGGGGAGTTGCTAAAACGGTAGTAATACCCATCGTCACTGAGGTAATTAAAAAACATCTTGGAATGTAAGTAATCCAAAGTAAATGAATATGACTCTATAAAACTTGGTTTTGAGTTTGCGAAATTTAGCACTAGGGATACATTTTGGACATAAATGAGTTTCCAGCAGGCGTGATTGAACAATTGGGATGGTACGTTTATCGCCTGATTGATCCAAGGGACGGCAGCACGTTCTACGTTGGAAAGGGTAAGGGTAATCGCGTATTCGCTCACATGAGGGGAGAGGTGGCAGCAGTCGATGACCATGAGTTACTAAGTAACAAACTTAAGCAACTTAGAGAAATCAGGTTGGCTGGTCTTGAGGTCATCCACGTTATCCATCGGCACGGTATGGTTGATGAGAAGACCGCCTATGAGGTTGAAGCCGCTCTCATTGATGCTTATCCCGGTTTAACAAACATTATGAGTGGTGCAGGAAGTAACGAGTTTGGCGCTGCGCATATTAAGGAGTTAATCGCTACGTATCAGCCCGAAACCATAGAGTTCCACCATAAGACCTTAATGATTTCTGTGAACAGAAGTTCAAAGGATACAGATCTCTATGATGCTGTGCGTTTTAGTTGGCGTATCAACGTTGAGCGTGCCCGTAAAGCTCAGGTCATATTGGCGACAGTAAGGGGCATAGTGAGAGGCGTATATATCGCTGATGAGTGGCTCAAGTCTACCCGTGAGAATTTCCCTGAGATAACTTTATGGGACACAAATGATGAATTTGAAGCTGCACAGAGTGCACGCTATGGGTTTCGTGGTAGAGAAGCTGACCCAGAAGTCACACGGCTTTATCTTGGTAAAAGGATTCCTGATGGTCTCAGGAAGAAGGGCGCTATGTCTCCTGTGAGATACTCTCCGGGATTTTAGTTTATAAGCACCAATTTCATATAAGTGTTCCATTTAAATAAGCACCCTACTAGAATTATTTTACCTTTATGTAAGGTGCTAGATAATAGTCTTTATTTCAATCAAGCATGGTTGGTAATGCTGAGTTGATGAATTTTATGTTTATGTTTCTTTCATTTATACAGCATTTATGTCGCTCATGAAGCATTCGTATGAGCGTATCGGTATTCGATGAACTTAATTTCATGTTGTAAATCATTTCCGAGATGGTGATGACGTTTATGCATATGTTATGTCGTGTGCTGGTTTCACTGAGAAGCTTAATGACTTCAGACCAGTCTTTCGATTCCCTGTACTCGTCAATAAGTACTATTCCATAAAAATCATATTTGTCACCATGTAATAGTGTTCTACCCTTGCCATCATAAACCCTTTCGCCTCTGGCAATTGCTTTATAAACCCCCTCCAATTGACCAATAGCTTTTCTACAATGTTTTATCATGTTGGATGAAGCGCGCTCACGAGACTTTTCTAAAGTTAATAGGTCTACCTGGAGGCATTTAGATTCAATCGCAATCACCTGCCTGTTTAATGAGCAAGTTAAAACATCAGTAAGCTCCCTTTCCTTTTTACCAATGGTCACTAATGGAGATAAAGTTGTTGAAGAATTATCCATCAGGCAAAGAGCTTGATAAATTTGGCGTTCTTGACGTGCGCCGTCAATCTCTGTGTCTACCTCATAGCTTGAGGACCCTTGATCGTTTACGTGGTGCGTATAAATAGTCTTAAGTTCTTCGATGCTTACTGGAAAATGAAAGGTTAAAACCTTAAATCCTGGATGCTGAATATCGTCCGATCCCAAAGAGGCACAAACGGAATCCATGAACTTGATATTATCTTGATGATTATTTGATGAGGATAAATCAAAGTTTTTAAGGATGCTAAAAATCCTTTTATTTTTAAAGTTTGTTTTTATTTTTATTTTTCCGTACACAACTGAAGCGTCAGTTTCATCAAACAAAGCTAGGTTGAGGTCTGAATCTAGGAATGATTGATCAAAAATGTTATTACTATTATTCCAGCGTTGAGCGAGTAGTGCGTGAAAAGGTGATTCTTTATTATCAAAAACCTTTAAGCCTAAAGCAATATTGTGTGGTGGTAGGGATTTCACAAAGAGATAAAATTCCACTTTAGCCCCAAGCAGCATGGACTTAATAACAGAAGTAGGTAGTTTAGCAACTATAGATCTTTCACCTAAGCTATTAGACTCGCAAAATACTCCAGTTTGCTCAGAGGTTAAAATCTCGAGGAGACTTTTTGATGGTAGATACATTATCTAATTCCTTTTATTTTTAATTCTATAAAGGGACAGAATAACCTTGTAGGCGAGATGTTAACATATCATCCGCATAAAATGTAAAAGCAATTTGTCATTAGCGATGCAATTGTCATTAACCAAAATTGAAGGAGGACACTATGTCTTACACTATCAATCCAAAGTGGCCTTTAAGCGGTCCCAAGTACATCACCAAGCCCAAAATATCCTCAACTACCAAATCCAATAAGGCACGCATCACTACCTTCACAGGCGGTCCTGAAGTTCAGTCAGTTGTCGTTGAGTTCCTGACGTTAGACGCTGAGTCACCTACAGGCATCTCGTGGGCCAAAGAGAATCACAACAAGCGCCATTTAGTCTCTTACCGTTCAGCAGGTGAACCCGCAGGGCGCAAAGAGGGTGACACCTCGTTAGTCATCAAGGGCTACCGTGTGACTGTTCAGCGTGCCATAGAGATGCTGGAAGCTGCTCAGCAAGGGCGAGTATTGGCTAACACTCATAATCAATGGGTTAACACTTCGGGGCAACATAGTGAGAGCACTAAGTTCGGAAAGTGAAATAAAAAGCTTATGAATCAATCGTTAAGATTAAACCCTCACTAAAGGGAACAGACACTAAAGAGTCACGTCTGGACCTGCTTGTAGTCTCGCTGTTTTTCAGGGGTGAGCACATTGGTACGCTTCGCGGTCTGTAAGACTGCTTCTTAGCTATTGGCTGGTGAGAGACTATGAGCTTATGACAACAATGTCACAGGGGTGGAAACTCTAAGAAGTACAAAGAGTGATCCATGAGTGATGGTGATTATCTGGCGATAGCCGACACCTTACTTAAAGTTATTCTTTTGGTTTTAACTTCAAGAGACTTAAAGACACTTGAGAAACTTAGAGTTTGAAAGTATTGATTTAATTAAAAGATAATACTCTTTGAGTAACTTCAAGATTAACTTTTAGATAAATGGTCATTATGCGATAGCAACTATCCAACTTAATGATTATTAGGATCACTCTGACCTATCCGCTTCGATGCAGCCAAGTGGATCACTATTTGATCACATCCTGAAAATCCTCATGTAGTACACCCTAAGCCCTCGCAAGGCTTCACATTTACCATTCTCAAACTCTGCATGATGTATTTCTATGCCCTCGCTGGTAGGGCTTGCTGTGCCCGTTTGGGTCTGGCGTAGGGATGCGACATAGAGTTACACCATAAGGAAATACAGCAATGAAAACTTGTAATAAATGTCTGACCGTTAAACCTATTGAGTCCTTTAGTCCTAATGGCCCCCATAGGGTCCGAGGTGCCTGTAAGACCTGTGAAGGTAAGCGCCGCAAGGCTACATATAAGCCTAAGCCCACTGTCTTTTTAAATGCGTTGACCAGTAAAGAGACACAGAAGCGATTAGCTAAAGAGTTCGCTAAGTGGATGGCCTCAGAGAATCCCTTTGCGGGATCATACCGTATAACCTCTGATGGGTGCTGGCGGTCAACCTCAAAGGTCCTAAGCAGTGGTAGACCGATGATAGGGACCATGATTCATTACCGCGCAGTGATGGCACACTTAGGCCATAGCGTAGAGGGGATGCACGTTCATCATGATTGTCGTAATCCCTTGTGCATCAATCCTGATCACTTACAGGTACTGACACCAGAGGATCATAAGGCACTCCATAGGCGCGAAGACTCAGCGCACCTGATGGGTCCACCCTTACCAACCTATGCACAACGTAAGACGCTGGCCTGTCTGTCTGCCGTTAGGTCTATCATTGAGAAACTAGGAGAGGTCCCTAAGTGGACACGGTTAGCTGAGATGACCGGATATTCAGAATACTTAATCAAGAAGGCATTAAGCCAATGACAAGGAGGCTCCTATGGGTCATTCAAACTATGACCTATCGGACCTCTTACTGATTCTGCAAGTGCTCCTATGGTCAATCAAGGTGGTTACTTAATGACCTCTTTAAAAAATATAGCTCACGTGTGAAATACCATTTAATAGATAAAGGTTCCCACTTTACCCCCATAGGGTGCCACTCTATGACCCTCTAAGTTCACCCTGTGTGATTTCCTTCCTTTATACGTTGCGTGTCTCTCCGTGATTCCTACAGCGTCTGGCGGTGACTCTCAGTGCTACCTACTGACACAAATACTGATACACGAGTGACACAAATAGTCTTGACCTAACGTGTAACCCTATGATCTACTGAGGGTCCTCCACCTAGTCACACCTCATGTTTCGTTCTTCTGAGACGTCTTGACATCGAGGACTCCGTAAACATTTAAGCGTGCCCTGGTCTGTGGACACAGCATGGTTATCTATTCTATATGATCGACGGGTTGTGATACGACTCACATTGTAAATGTG
>Ga0308164_10003794_pt1 | contig 13287 bp, 8 predicted proteins | sample PhyTR2_FD_201031 | JGI IMG/M metagenome (GOLD analysis project Ga0308164, IMG submission 201031) | Phyllosphere microbial communities from UC Gill Tract Community Farm, Albany, California, United States - DLSLT.R2 | ecosystem: Host-associated > Plants > Phyllosphere > Unclassified | place: USA... | reverse complement strand
TGCCGGCGATGAACGATGACGCGATTTTCCTGACATACCGCGTCGACTGCATCGCCGGCAAGCCGCCTCCCACAGGGCGTGTGTTTATCCAGTGATTTGGGTAAAACGATGGGCTCAGAGCAGGCACACCGTTTTACAAGGCAGAATCACGCTGCGACAAACTGCTCCGCGTAGTGACAGGCCACTTGGCGGTTGTCCACCAGACGCAGTTCCGGCACGTCGGTGGCGCAGCGCTCGGTCGCGTACGGGCAGCGCTTGTGGAAGGCGCAGCCGCTTGGCGGGTTGAGCGGGTTGGGCAGCTCGCCGACGATCTTGATCTTGGGTTTCAGCGGATCAGGATGAATGGTCGGGGTCGCTGACAACAACGCCTGAGTGTACGGGTGCAGCGGACGGTTGTAGATCTCTTCCTTGGGACCCATTTCCGCAGGCCGACCCAGGTACATCACCAGCACGGTATCGGCGACATGACGTACTACCGACAGGTTGTGCGAAATGAACACGTAGGCCGTGTTGAATTCCTGCTGCAGGTCCATGAACAGGTTCAGCACCTGAGCCTGAATCGACACGTCCAGTGCCGATGTCGGTTCATCCGCCACCAACACTTTCGGTTGCAGCATCATTGCCCGTGCCAGCGCGATCCGCTGACGCTGACCACCAGAGAACATGTGCGGATAGCGCTGATAGTGCTCGGGACGCAGACCGACCTGAGCCATCATCGCCTGCACTTTCTCGCGACGTTCGCTGGCAGACAGGTTGGTGTTGATCAACAGCGGCTCGCCGAGCTGATCACCGATCTTCTGCCGAGGGTTCAGCGAGGCGTACGGGCTCTGGAACACCATCTGCACGTCCTTGCGCAGTTGCTTGCGCTCGGACTTGCTGGCGCCAGCCACTTCCTGACCGGCAATTTTCAACGAGCCGGACGACGGCTCTTCGATCAGGGTCAGCGCGCGGGCCAGTGTGGACTTGCCACAACCAGACTCGCCCACCACAGCCAGGGTCTTGCCCGCTTCGAGTTCGAAAGACACGCCGTTGAGCGCGCGCACCAGCGCCGTGCCTTTGAACAGGCCGCGCGAGACTTCGTAGTGACGGGTAAGGTCGCGGGCGGTAAGTACGACGCTCATCACGCCACCTCCTGATTCAAGGGATAAAAGCAGCGCGCAAGGCTGTGAGCCTTGGGGTCCAGCGCCGGACGCTGTACGCGGCAGTTGTCCTGCACGTAAGGGCAGCGCGGCGACAGCAGGCAGCCTTGCGGACGGTCGTAACGGCCAGGCACCATGCCCGGCAGCGTCGCCAGACGCTCGGCGCCCATGCTGTGCTCGGGAATGGCCGCCAGCAGCGCTTCACTGTAAGGATGCGCCGGTACGTCGAACAGGCCGGGTACCTGACCCACTTCCACGGCTTGACCGGCGTACATCACGCAGACCCGCTGAGCGGTTTCGGCGACGACTGCCAGGTCGTGTGTAATCAGAACCAGCGCCATGTCCTGCTCTTTCTGCAGGCTGAGCAGCAACTCCATGATCTGCGCCTGGATGGTGACGTCCAGTGCAGTGGTCGGTTCATCGGCGATCAGCAGTTTCGGCTCGCCGGCAATCGCCATGGCGATAGCAACGCGCTGACTCATACCGCCAGACAACTGATGCGGGTAGGCATTCAGGCGTGCAGCTGCGCCAGGGATCTCGACTTTTTCCAGCAGTTCCAAGGCGCGCTGACGGGCAGCCTTGCCGGACATGCCCAAGTGCTGACGCAGCACTTCTTCGATCTGAAAACCAACGGTGTAGCTGGGGTTCAGCGCGGTCATCGGGTCCTGGAATACCATCGCCAGATCCTTGCCGATGATGCGGCGACGCTGACGGGAATTGAGTTTGGTCAGGTCCTTGCCGTCGAAGTTGAGCGCGTCGGCGGTGATGATGCCGGGGGCGTCGATCAGGCCCATCAGCGCCATCATGGTCACGGATTTACCCGAACCCGACTCGCCTACGATGGCCAGAACTTCGCCTCTATCGACAGCCAGGGACAGGCCATCCACGACGGGTACGGCCTTGGCGTCGCCGAAGCGAACGTTGAGATTCTTGATTTCAAGCAGTGACATACGAATCTCCTCAGGCGGCGTTCTTGAGTTTCGGGTCCAGCGCATCGCGCAGGCCGTCGCCCATCAGGTTGATTGCCAGCACGCTGAGCAAAATGGTCAGACCGGGTAGGCTCACGACCCACCAGGCGCGTTCGATGTAATCGCGGGCCGAGGCGAGCATGGTGCCCCACTCAGGCGTCGGCGGTTGTACGCCAAGACCCAGGAAGCCCAGTGCCGCAGCATCGAGAATCGCCGACGAGAAGCTCAGGGTGGCCTGAACGATCAGCGGCGCCATGCAGTTGGGCAGCACGGTGATGAACATCAGGCGCGGCAGCGTTGCACCGGCCAGACGTGCAGCGGTCACGTAGTCGCGGTTCAGTTCGCCCATCACCGCAGCGCGGGTCAGACGGACATAGGACGGCAGCGAGACAATCGCGATGGCAATCACGGTATTGATCAGGCCAGGGCCGAGGATCGCGACGATAGCAACCGCCAGCAGCAGCGAGGGCAGGGCGAGCATGATGTCCATCAGGCGCATCACCGACGGACCCAGAATGCGCGGGAAGAAACCCGCCAGCAGGCCCAGCAGGATGCCGGGAATCAGCGACATGACCACCGAAGACAGGCCGATCAGCAGCGACAGGCGCGAGCCTTGAATCAGGCGCGACAGCAGATCGCGGCCCAGTTCGTCGGTGCCGAGGATGAACTGCCACTGGCCGCCTTCCAGCCAGACCGGCGGGGTCAGCAGGAAGTCACGGTATTGCTCGCTCGGGTCATGCGGCGCAACCCAGGGGGCGAACAGCGCGCAGAACACGATGATGATCATGAAGATCAGGCCGGCAACGGCACCTTTGTTCTTGGCGAAAGCTAGCCAGAATTCTTTGTACGGCGAGGGGTAAAGCAGGCTTTGATCGACTGCTACCGAAGGAGTAGGTGTGCTCATATCGATGATCTCAGCGCTGGTGACGGATGCGTGGGTTGGCAAAGCCGTAGAGGATGTCCACCACGAAGTTGACCAGGATCACCAGGCAGGCGATCAGCAGGATGCCGTTTTGCACGACCGGATAATCGCGGGCGCCGATGGCTTCGATCAGCCACTTGCCGATGCCCGGCCAGGAGAAGATCGTTTCGGTCAGTACCGCACCGGCCAGCAAGGTGCCGATCTGCAGGCCGAAAACGGTCAGGACCGGAATCAGCGCGTTGCGCAGACCGTGGACGAACACGACCCGTGCAGGCGACAGGCCCTTGGCCCTTGCGGTACGCACGTAGTCTTCACGCAGCACTTCGAGCATCGATGAACGGGTCATCCGGGCGATCACCGCCAGCGGAATGGTACCCAGCACGATGGCCGGAAGAATCAGGTGATGCAGGGCGTCGAGGAACGCGCCTTGCTCATCGCTGAGCAGCGTGTCGATCAGCATGAAGCCGGTCACTGGCGGAATGTCGTACAGCAGGTCGATCCGCCCGGACACGGGCGTCCAGCCCAGCGACACCGAGAAGAACATGATGAGGATCAGGCCCCACCAGAAGATCGGCATCGAATAGCCAGCGAGGGAAATCCCCATGACCCCATGGTCGAACAGGGACCCTCGCTTGAGTGCGGCGATCACCCCGGCCAGAAGCCCGAGGACACCTGCGAAGATCAGGGCTGCCAGCGACAACTCGAGGGTTGCCGGGAACAGCGAAGTGAACTCGGTCCAGACGCTGGTGCGCGTACGCAACGATTCACCGAGGTCGCCCTGGGCGAGCTTGCCGATGTAATCGATGTACTGGGCATACAGCGGCTTGTTCAGGCCAAGGCGTTCCATGGCCTGGGCGTGCATTTCCGGGTCAACCCGGCGCTCGCCCATCATGACTTCCACAGGGTCGCCCGGAATCAGACGGATCAGTGCGAACGTCAGCAGGGTAATGCCGAAGAAGGTAGGGATCAGTAACCCCACCCGGCGGGCAATAAAACTAAACATCTTGTGGTGTACCTCATCAGCCGGTCAGGCGTACCGCCCTTGCCCTTGTGGGGCGCAGGCGGTGGTTTTTTCTACTTCACCCCGGTCGTGGTGAAGTTGTTATTGGTCAGCGGGCTGATATGAAAGCCTTCGACATTTTTGCGCATTGCCACGAACAGCTTCGGATAAGCCAGGCTGATCCAGGGCTGTTCCTGATTGAACACTTTTTGAGCCTGCTTATAGAGGGCAGCCCGTTCGCTCGGTTCGGTAATTTTCCGGGCTTCGGTGATTGCCGCTTCAAATTCCTTGTTGCACCAGCGTGCATAGTTCTCGCCATTCTTCGCTGCATCGCAGCTCAGGTTGGGTGTCAGGAAGTTGTCCGGGTCGCCGTTGTCGCCGGCCCATCCTGCGAAGACCATGTCATGTTCGCCCTTCTTGGCGCGCTTGAGCATTTCGCCCCACTCCATGATGCGAATGTCGAGCTTGATGCCTACCTTGGCCAGGTCCGACTGGAGCATCTGTGCGCCCACCATCGGATTGGGGTTGGTCACCGCGCCGCCGTTACGGGCGAACAGGGTAAACACCTGACCCTCGGGTACGCCAGCTTCCTTGAGCAGCGCACGGGCCTTTTCCGGGTCATAAGGCGTGGGCTGACTCTCGGTGTCGTAGCCCATCATGGTCGGTGGGTACGGACCTACGCCTTCAGTGGCCTTGCCTTCGCCAAACAGCGCCCTGATGTAGGACTTCTTGTCGAACGCCAGATTGATCGCCTGTCGCACGCGAGCATCGCTCAGGTATTTGTGCGAGGTGTTGATCGCCACATAGCTGGTCATCATGGACTCCATCTCGTCGATCTTGAGATTGGGGTCTGCTTTGATGTTGGCAATATCGTCAGGTTTTGGATAAAGCGCAACCTGACATTCATTGGCCTTGAGCTTTTGCAGGCGCGTGTTGTTGTCCAGAGTGATCGCGAAAATCAGCGCCTCACTCGGAACCTTGCCTTTCCAGTAATCCGGGTTGGCTTTATAGCGGACCTGAGCATCCTTGGCATAGCGTGTCAGGATGAACGGACCGGTGCCGATGGGTTTGCTGTTGAATTCGCCGGTCTTGTTGCTCTTGAGCAACTGGTCGGCGTACTCGGCGGAGTAGATTGAGGTGAACGGCATGGCCAGGTCACGCAGGAACGGCGACTCGGGGCGCGTCAGGGTGAATTTCACCGTGGAGTCGTCGACTTTCTCGACGCTCTTGAGCAGGTTCTGGAAGTCCATGCTCTCGAAATAAGGGTAACCGACCAGCGAGAGTGCGTGCCACGGGTGCTTTGGGTCCAGCTGGCGCTGGAAGCTCCAGACCACGTCGTCGGCGTTCATTTCGCGGGTGGGTTTGAAGTAGTCGGTGGTCTGGAATTTCACACCTTTGCGCAGCTTGAAGGTGTAGGTCAGGCCATCGGCGCTGATGTCCCAGCTCTCGGCGAGGCCGGGAACCGTGTCAGTCGTGCCGGGGGTGAAGGCGACCAGACGTTCGAGAATGGTTTCTGCCGAGGCGTCTGCCGTGACGGCGGTCGTGTACTGCGCGATATCGAAACCTTCAGGGCTGGCCTCTGTGCAGACCACCAGCGGCTTGGCCGAGACGGATGCAGCAGCGCTGAGCAGCGCAATGGCGATCGAAGCGCGGAGCGATAGCAGTTTCAATAGAAGCCTCCTTGATGCAATGCGAAACGGCGACCGACGTCATGCCGGTCGCCGCTTCCCGATCACTTACAGAATGTTGAACGGAATGGTGGTCACCAGACGGAACTCGTTGATGTTGCCATCAGCCTGGTTCTCGCTGGCGCGGTGAGTGGTGTAGGTCGCACGAATCGCCGTGGCCTTGAGCGGACCGGATTGTACGGAGTACGAGGTGCCGATGCCGTACTCGTAGTGGGTTTCGCCGTCCATTGCCAGGACGTCGGTGTAGCCGGTGCCCTTGTAATGAGTACCGTCGATGTCCCAGCCGCGAGCCTGGTAGATGTTGAACTTCAAGCCTGGCACGCCGTAGCTGGCCATGTTCAACACATAGGCGATCTGCAGGGATTTCTCGTTCGGGCCGTTGAAGTCCGAGAGCAGGGAGTTGGCCAGGAAGATGGCGTTGGTGTCGTGCGCGTAGTCGAAGTATTCGTTACCCGCGACTTCCTGATAGGCGATGCTCACGCTGTGGGCTTCGTGCGTACCGGTGAAGGACAAGCTGTAGGTATCGTTGTCGATCGCGCCGAGTTTGCTCTGACCCGCATCCTTGGTCTTGTAGTAATTCAGGTTGCTGCTCAGGGCAAAAACCTTGCTGTCACCCAGTTCGTGGGTGAAACCGAAGTAGTACTGGTGCCAGAAGTCTTCGAGGTTCGAGGCATAGAAGCTTGCGGTCAGGCTGTCGGTTGGTTTGTAGTCACCACCGAACATGTCCAGACGGTCAGCGGTCTGGCTGCGGTCGCCGTACTCGGAGCGGAACTTGTCCAGGCTCTGCTCCATACGAGGGGAAACGCGATCGAAGCTGCCAGCCTGCAGGGACAGGTTGTTGAACTCGTCGCTCTGTACTGCGAAGCCCTGAAAGCTGGAAGGCAGTGCGCGGTTGCCGATAAAGGCGATGACCGGCGTGTTGACCGACTGGCGACCCATGGTCAGCACGGTATTGGAAACACGGGCCTTGACGTTGCCCAGACCCATTTTGCTCCACTGACCTACTGCATCACCGTCGCTGTCCGCCAGGGTGCGGTTGGAGTTGCCGGCGAAGTCGCCAGTGTCACGGTCCAGCGCGATGGCGTTGTACAGCGCCAGCTCAGTAGAGAAACCGACAGTACCCTGAGTGTAGCCCGAGGTGTAGTTGACGATGGTGCCCTGCTGCCAGTTGATACGACGCGGCGTCTGCTTTCTCACGCCGTCATCGGTATAGGAGAACGTGCTGTCGCGACGACGCAGTTCATTGGCATACCAGTTACGTGTGGTGCCAGTTAGATGCTGATCTTCAAAAAAGCCATTGGCTTCAGCCTGGGCGTTCTTGGTGCTCAGCTCGGTCGGTACGAACGTCTGGCTGGCGGGCTCTGCCTGAACCATCGCGCCGAACGACGAGAGGGATAGAGCCAGTAATGCAGTGCTGGTTGTTTTCACGATGTACAGCTCCCTTTACTACTTTTATAAACGCCAGTTTTTTGAGTTCTGGCTTTGGTGATGCAGGGTTTAAGGCCCCGCCTTGTTATATGTTCTGGGCACAGACGAATCGCTCGCCGCCAGAAGTGGCGGTGAGCGATATCGCTGTTTACCGGTTACTCTGCGACGCTGACGCCCGAGAAGTTGTTACGACCGAACGGGCTGACGTGGAAACCTTCCACTTCCTTGCGTAACGGTTGATTGACCGTCGAGTGGGCAATCGGCGTGATCGGTACCTGCTCTTTCAGATAACGCTGCGCCTGCTTGTAGAGATCGGTGCGTTGTTCCCGATCTGTCGTGGCAATGGCGGCTTTGATGAGCGCGTCGTATTTCTCGTCGCACCACATCGAGTAGTTGTTACCGCCAATGGCGGCGCAGCTGTACAGCGTGCCGAGCCAGTTGTCCGGGTCACCGTTGTCGCCGGTCCAGCCAATCAGCGAAATATCGTGTTCGCCGTTCTTGGTGCGCTTGAGGTATTCGCCCCACTCATAGCTGACGATCCGAACCTTGATGCCGACCTTCGCCCAGTCGGACTGAAGCATTTCGGCCATCAGTTTGGCGTTGGGGTTGTAAGGGCGCTGCACAGGCATGGCCCACAGCGTCAGTTCGGTGCCTTCCTTGATACCGGCATCGCGCAGCATCTGCTTCGCTTTTTCCGGGTCGTAGGTGGCGTCCTTGATGGTGTCGTCATAGGACCATTGGGTCGGCGGCATGGCGTTGACGGCCAGTTGGCCTGCGCCCTGGTACACCGCATTGATGATGGCTTTCTTGTTGACGGCCATGTCCAGTGCCTGACGCACCTGCAGGTTGCCCAATGGTTCGTGGCGCACGTTGTAGGAGATATAGCCGAGGTTGAAGCCCGGACGTTCCATCACGTTCAGCGCCTTGTCGGACCTGAGTGCTTCAAGGTCGGCCGGGCGCGGGTTCAGCGTGACCTGGCACTCGTTCTTGCGCAGCTTCTGCACGCGCACCGAGGCGTCGGTGTTGATCGCGAAAATCAGCTGGTCGATCTTCACCCGGCTCGGGTCCCAGTACTCCTTGTTGCCGCGATAGCGGATCTGCGAGTCCTTCTGATAACGCTGGAACACGAACGGACCCGTACCGATAGGCTGCTGATTGATGTCCCGTGCATCGCCGCTGGCCATCAACTGTTCAGCGTACTCGGCGGACAGAATGCCTGCGAAGTTCATCGCGATGTTCTGGATGAACGCGGCATCAACCGTGTTCAGGGTAAAGACCACTGTCAGCGGATCGATCTTCTCGACGGACTTGATCTTCTTGTTCAGACCCATGCCGGTGAAGTATGGAAACTCGGTGGGGTAAGCCACGCGAAACGGATGGTCAGGCTTGAGCATGCGGTTGAAGGTGAACAGCACGTCATCGGCGTTGAAGTCGCGGGTGGGCGTGAAGGTCTTGTTACTGTGAAACTTCACCCCTTTGCGCAGATGGAAGGTGTAGACCAGACCATCCTGCGACACGTCCCATGAGGTTGCCAGTCCAGGCACCACAGTCGTGTCGCCTTGCTTGAATTCGGTAAGGCGGTTGTAAATGGGCTCGGAGGCGTCGTTATCGGTGGCCGACGTGTATTGAGCACTGTCGAACCCCGCTGGACTCGCTTCCGAACAGAACACCAGATTGCTCGCCATGCCGGTCATCGGAGTCAATGCAAGCAGACCCAGACTCAGGCAAGACGTCATCGCAAGAGTTTTACGCATGATGATCCCTATCCTTGAAGGACGAGCACTCAGGCTCGGTAACTAACAGGCCCTTGGGCGATAACTGAATAACACGCAGTGCTTGCAGGTAACGGGCCATTGGATGGCGGGCTTCCTGCCTTTGCCATCTCCCCTGACGGTATGTCGCTCGGGGCATCCGGTAAATAGGCTTATAGGCTGCAATACGTGTAGGAAATATTCCCCAGATAGATGGCTTAGTGCCTTTAGTTGCACTTGGCCCACTAACCGGATGGTTTTTTTATTCAGGAAGAGCGTCGACTGTGCTGCGTGAACAGCACAGTCGAATCGCGTTTACTTCACGCTTACACCATAGAAGGAATTCAGACCAAACGGGCTGATCTTGAAGTCCTGTACTTTGGTGCTCATGGGCTGATAGACCGTCGAGTGCGCGATAGGGGTCATCGGCACTGCGTCCTTGAGGAGGTGTTGCGCCTGTTTGTACAGCTCGGTGCGCTTGGCCTGGTCAGGTGTCGATTTGGCCTGCTTGATGATCGCGTCGTAAGGCTTGTCACACCATTTGGAGAAGTTATTGCCATTGATCGCGTCGCAACCAAACAGGGTGCCGAGCCAGTTGTCCGGGTCACCGTTGTCGCCGCTCCAGCCAATCAGCATCGCGCCGTTTTCACCACCTTTGGAGCGCTTGATGTACTCGCCCCACTCGTAACTGACGATGCGCGCATTGATACCGATCTTCTTCCAGTCGGACTGGAGCATTTCGGCCATCAGCTTGGCATTCGGGTTGTACGGACGCTGGACCGGCATGGCCCACAGGGTGATTTCGGTGCCTTCCTTGATGCCGGCTTCCTTGAGCAGCGCCTTGGCTTTCTCAGGGTCGTAATTGGCATCCTTGATGGTGTCATCATAGGACCACTGGGTCGGCGGCATGGCATTGACAGCCAATTGACCTGCGCCCTGGTACACAGAGTCAATGATTTGCTGTTTGTTGACGGCCATGTCCAGTGCCTGGCGCACTTTCAGCTGGGCCATCGGGTTCTCACGGTCTTCGCCTTTGATCTTGTCCATCACGTTGTAAGCGATGTAACCGAGGTTGAAGCCTGCCTGATGAGGCATCTGCAGGTTCTTGTCGGCCTTGAGCACTTCAAGGTCCGCCGGACGCGGGAAGAGGGTGATCTGGCATTCGCCTTTCTTGAGCTTCTGCATGCGCACCGACGGGTCGGTGGTGATGGCGAAAATCAGGTTGTCGATCTTGACGTCTTCAGGCTTCCAGTAATCCTTGTTGCCGGTGTAGCGGATATTGGAGTCTTTCTGATAGCTCTTGAACACGAACGGGCCAGTGCCGATCGGCTTCTGATTGATGTCCGCAGCCTTGCCTTCCTTGAGCAGCTGGTCGCCGTACTCGGCAGACTGAATCGAGGCAAAGCTCATGGCCATGTTCTGGATGAACGCGGCATCGACGGTGTTCAGCACGAACTTGACGGTGTAGTCGTCGACCTTCTCGATCTTGGCGATGTTCTTGTCCATGCCCATATCGGTGAAGTACGGGAACTCCGTCGGCGCCGCTTTGCGGAACGGCATGTCCGGATTGATCATGCGGTTGAACGTGAACAGCACGTCGTCGGCGTTGAATTCGCGAGTCGGCTTGAAGTATGGAGTGGTGTGGAACTTGACGCCCTTGCGCAGGTGGAAGGTGTACGTCAGTACGTCGTCGGAGATGTCCCAACTGGTCGCCAGGCCCGGCTGAACGGCAGTGCCGCCGCGCTCGAACTGGGCCAGACGGTTGAACATGGTCTCTGCCGATGCGTCGAAATCGGTACCAGTGGTGTACTGGGCCGGGTCAAAGCCCGCGGGGCTGCCTTCGGAGCAAAACACCAGATTCGATGCTGCGTGAGCGAAAGGTGCACTTGCGAGCAGGGTGGCGCCGACTAGAAACGGAATGACCGCGTGTTTGAGCATGGTGGCCTCAGTTGTTGTCATTTTTTGATTAGAGGAACCGACCTCGTGAGCCGATCCGTCCGATACTTATGCAGGGGCCATACCCAAAGCAAGATGCTGACGCCAAAGAAGCCACAAAGAGTGGCACGATCGTACAGGAATGTCGCGAAAGTGTAATTTCTGCGCTATTTGATCGTTTGCGTGACCAGTTTTGAAACAAATCGCGCCCCATTAAGAGGCGTCCGGGTGGGGTTAATGCACCCGGTTGGGGCTGCGACTGTTACCTCACTTGCTCAGACTGACCCCATAGAAAGGCGTGAGCCCGAATGGACTGATCTTGAAGTCCTGCACTTCCTTGCGCATTGGCTGGAAAACCCTGGAGTTGGCAATCGGCGTGATCGGCACCTGCTGCTTGAGAATGTGCTGGGCCTGTTGATACAGCTTGATGCGCTCGTCGCGATTGGTTGTCAGCTTTGCCTGCTGTACCAGCTTGTCGTACGCCGGGTCGCACCACTTGGCGTAGTTGCTGCCTTTGACGGCGGCGCAGCTGTAAAGCACGCCCAGCCAGTTGTCCGGGTCACCGTTGTCGCCGGTCCAGCCGTAGATCATCGCGTCATGTTCGCCAGCCTTGGCGCGCTTGATGTACTCGCCCCATTCATAGCTGACGATATTGGCCTTGATGCCGATCTTGTCCCAGTCGGACTGGATCATCTGCGCCGACATGCGTGCGTTGGGGTTGGAGGCGCGCTGAACCGTCATGGCCCACAGATCGATTTTAGTGCCCGGCGCCACGCCCGCTTCCTTGAGCAACTGTTTGGCTTTGGTCAGGTCGCGGGGAGCGTCCTTGATCGTCGGGTCATAGCTCCACTGGGCTGGCGGCAGTGCGTTTTCGGCCAGCTGGCCTGCGCTCTGGTAAACAGCCTTGATGATGGCCTGCTTGTCGATGGCCATGTCCAGCGCCTGACGCACCTTGAGCTGATCGAGCGGTGGGTGAGTCACGTTGTACGCCAGAAAGCCGAGGTTGAAGCCCGGCTGGCTCAATACCTTGAGCTTCGGATCCTTCTGCACTTCCTCGATGTCCTGCGGGCGAGGGTAGCCACTGACCTGACATTCGCCGGCCTTGAGCTTCTGCAGGCGCACGGCAGCATCGCTGCTGATCGAGAAAATCAGGTTGTCGATCTTCACGTCTTCGGGTTTCCAGTACTCGGTGTTACCGGTGTAACGGATCTGCGAGTCTTTCTGGTAACGCTTGAACACGAACGGGCCGGTGCCGACAGGCTTCTGGTTGAGGTCCTGCGCCTTGCCTTCCTTGAGCAACTGATCAGCGTATTCGGCCGACTGGATAGAGGCGAAGCTCATCGCCAGGTTCTGTACAAACGCCGCGTCGATGTTGTTCAGCGTGAACTTGACGGTATTGGCGTCAACCTTCTCGACCTGCTTGATCGTGGTGTTGAGGCCCATGTCGGTGAAGTACGGCGATTCGGAAGGGTAGGCCTTGCGGAACGGGTGGTTCGGGTCCAGCAGGCGATTGAAGGTGAACAGCACGTCGTCGGCATTGAAGGTGCGGGTCGGTTTGAAATAGTCCGTGGTGTGGAATTTCACACCTTCGCGCAGGTGGAAGGTGTAGGTCAGGCCATCGGACGACACGTCCCAACGGGTTGCCAACCCTGGCTCCACTTCCGTGCCGCCGCGCTTGAACTGCGTCAGGCGGTTGAAAACGGTTTCAGCCGAGGCATCGAAATCGGTGCCGCTGGTGTACTGACTGGGGTCGAAACCTGCCGGGCTCGCTTCCGAGCAATACACCAGTGTGGTGGCTGCCTGAGCAAGAGGTGCGCAGGCCAGCAGGGCGGTGGTCAGTAGCAACGGTTTGAAGATGGTGTGTCCCATGGATCCCTCACGAAGTGCGGCAATGACCGTGCTGAGTGTTGACACGTCTAGTGTCGACAAAAGATGTAACACGATAGTGCCGCACTTGGTCGGATAGGGACAAATCTTACTTGCCGGTGATCTTTTTCCACAGGTCCGACAGCGACGTGCTTTTAAAGAAGGTATCCAGGAAGTTGTCACTGCTTTTTTCGAATTGCTGCAGCGCTTCGGACGCATGACTCTGGATATGACGATGAAGCTGATCCAGTTCGTTTTTCAACGTCGCGCGTCTGACCTGTTCAGGATGGGCATCGGCCCATTCCCGCAACAGCGTGTCTTGCCAGTCAGTGTCCATGGCGTGAGCGAAGAACCGCGCAGCGACCTGCGAAGGATGTTCGGTTTCGTCTGCAGAGTGCCACTGGCCCAGTACCGCCTGTCCAACCTGAAGCACGGCATGCCTGGCCAGCAGCGCAGCCGGTTCGTGCAAGGGGTGTTCGGCGTGGTCCTTGGCCAGTTGCGAGTGGGACGGATCTGTCGAACCGTTGGTATGAGGGTCATCGCCAAGCCCGGTCTGGAGATCGTCGATGCTGTTGCCAAGCATTGCCATC
>Ga0308164_10003792_pt1 | contig 13291 bp, 11 predicted proteins | sample PhyTR2_FD_201031 | JGI IMG/M metagenome (GOLD analysis project Ga0308164, IMG submission 201031) | Phyllosphere microbial communities from UC Gill Tract Community Farm, Albany, California, United States - DLSLT.R2 | ecosystem: Host-associated > Plants > Phyllosphere > Unclassified | place: USA... | reverse complement strand
CGCTGGAGCCGGCCAGGTCGGTGCAGGCACCGGCGATCAGGCCGCCGGTGCAGCTCTCGGCGGTGGCGAGCAGGCGGCCGTCGCGCTGCAGCAGGGCGGCCAGCCGCAGGGTCAGCGCCGGGATGTCATCGGTGGCGTCGGCGTCGGCGACGTCGGGCAGGTCGTTCGGGAGCTCGTTCATCGCGGGTACCACCAGGGAAGGAGGGAAGGAGGAAGAGGGGATGGCGTGACGCCCGGATGGCGGTCGTGCGTCGTTCAGGCCACGAAGGCGCGCCACAGCGCGATCACGAACAGCGTGCAGAAGGCCGCCACCAGGTCGTCGAACAGGATGCCGAGGCCGGCCAGGTGCCAGCGCACATCGCCGGCCGGGCCGCCCTCCGGCTTGAACAGCGCATCGGCCCAGCCCACCGGTCCGGGCTTGGCGGCGTCGAAGTAGCGGAACAGCGCGAAGGCGACGATCTGGCCCCACAGGCCGGCCGGCGTGATCAGCCACAGGACGATCCAGAAGGCGACGATCTCGTCCCAGACGATGTTGCCGGGGTCGGTCACGTTCATGCGCCGGGCCGTCACGGTGCAGGCCCACCAGCCCAGCGGCAGCGCGGCCAGGATCACCGCGCCCAGCGTGGCGTCCGACCAGCCGAAGCCCTGCATGACCAGGAACGCGACCCAGCCCCACAGGGTGCCGATGGTGCCCGGCGCGCGGCGGGCCAGGCCGGCGCCGAAGCCCAGCGCGATCCAGTGCGCCGCGTGCCCGCGCATGAAGCCGAAGGTGGGGCGCGTGCTGGCCGGCGCGGTGGCGGGGCGGTCGAGGGAGGCGGTCATCGAAGGTGGGGTGGGCTCGAAGGAGGGGCCGTGGGGTGTCGCTCGAGGGCCCGGGGGATTCAGGTGTCGGGCGTCAGGCGAAGTGGTCGAAGGCCGTGAAGCGCTGCGCGACCGGCGCGCCGGCGGCGTCGACGATGCGCAGGCCGGCCTCGGCGTCGATGCGGCCGATGCGCGCCACCGGCGTGGCGGCCTCGCGGCCGGCCCGCTCGACGGCGGCGCGGGCGGCGGCCGGGGCGGTGAACAGCAGTTCGTAGTCGTCGCCACCGGACAGCGCGCACAGGCGCAGGATGTCGATGCCGAGGTCCGGCGCCAGGTCCGGCGCGCCCAGCGCCACGCGCGCCACGGCGGCATCGGCATCGAGCGTCGCGCCGACGGCGCTGGCCTCCAGGATGTGGCGCAGGTCGCCGACCAGGCCGTCGCTGACGTCGAGCGCCGCCGTGGCGATGCCGCGCAGCGCCAGGCCCAGCGCGATGCGCGGGGTGGGCGTCTCCATGCGCCGCCGCGCCAGCTCGAAGGCGGCGGCCGGCAGCGCCAGCGTGCCACGGAACACCTCCAGCGCCAGCCGGGCGTCGCCCAGCGTGCCACTGATCCAGAGGTCGTCGCCGGCGCGCGCGCCCGAGCGCAACGCGGCCGCGCCGGGCGGCACCTCGCCGAAGACGGTGATGCAGATGTTGAGCGGGCCGCGCGTGGTGTCGCCGCCCACGAGTTCGCAGTCGTGCGCCTCGGCCAGCGCGAAGAGGCCGCGCGAGAAGCCCTCGAGCCAGTCCTCGTCGACCGCCGGCAGCGCCAGCGCCAGCGTGAAGGCCAGCGGCCGGGCGCCGCAGGCGGCCAGGTCGCTCAGGTTGACCGCCAGCGCCTTGTGGCCGAGCCGCGCCGGATCGACGGTGGACAGGAAGTGCCGGCCCTCGACCAGCATGTCCGAGGACACCGCCAGCTGCAGGCCGGGCGCCGGCGCCAGCAGCGCGCAGTCGTCGCCCACGCCCAGGGGCGAGCGCGTGGCGGGGCGCTTGAAGTAGCGCCTGATCAGGTCGAATTCCCCCATGGGATCGAGCATAAGCGCTGCCGCCTCAGCCCTGGCCGCGAAAGCGCAGCGCCGCCTGGCGCACCACCTCCGGCAGCATCCGCTCGCGCGCCTGCCGCTCGCGCAGCCAGCGCGCGTCGTTGTGGCCGCGCTCGACGTCGGTGCGCAGCGCGGCGATGGCGCGGGTGGCGTCGAGCGCCTCGCTGTGCCATTCGAGCTCGGTCATGGTCATCAGGATGTGGTCGCGCAGCGGCATGTGGTCGCCGGTGGCGGGGTCGACATAGACCGCGTCGAGCCCGAAGCGGCAGGCCTGGAAGCGGTTGTAGGTGTAGACCAGGTAGTCGTCCTCGGTCGGCACGAAGGGCTGCTCCTGCAGGAACCAGGCGCCCAGCGACTGCACGTAGCCGGCCAGCGCGGCGGCGCGCTCGACCGTCAGCGGGGTGTCGAAGACGCGGATCTCGATGGTGCCGAACTCCGGCTTGGGCCGGATGTCCCAGTAGAAATCCTTCATGCTGCGGACCACGCCGGTGCGGGTCATGCGCTCGAAGTAGTTGCCGAACTCGTCCCAGCTCAGGGTGAAGGGCGCGCGGCCGGACAGCGGGAAGGCGAACACCGAGTTCAGCCGCGCCGAGTCGAACTGCGTGTCCTGGCCCTGCACGTAGGGGCTGGAGGCCGACAGCGCGATGAAGTGCGGGATGTAGCGGCTCATGCGGTGCAGCATCAGCAGCGCCGCGTCGGCATCGGGGCAGCCGATGTGCACGTGCTGGCCGAAGATGGTGAACTGCTTGGACAGGTAGCCGTAGAGCTCGGAGAGCTGGCGGAAGCGCGGCTTGTCGTAGATGCGCTGCTCGTGCCATTGCTGGAAGGCGTGCGTGCCGCCGCCGAGCACCGCGATGTTGAGCCGGTCGGCGCTGCGCACCAGGGCGTCGCGGATCGGCCCCAGCTGCTCGACCACGTCCTGGGCCGAATGGCAGACATCGGTCGAGATCTCGATCATGCTGGAGGTCATCTCCGGCACCACGCTGCCCGGCAGCTTCGTCTCCGCCATCAGGCGCAGCATGTCCTCGGCATAGGGCGCGAGGTCGTAGTCGTGCGTGTTGACCAGCTGCAGCTCCAGCTCGACGCCGAGCGACAGCGCGCGCGAGTCGTTGAAGCGCTCCAGCGCGACCGTGCGGTCCTGGCGCGCCGGCAGCGGCCGGGCCTGGGGCGAGTCGAGCGGCTGCGTGCTCATCGATGCGTCTCCCGTGCGTCGTCGTCGTGGGCCAGGAAGGCCTCGGGCCGCCACGGCCGCGAGCTCTCGCCGCAGGCGTGGATGGCCACCGTCGCCAGCACCGCGCCGAGCATCTCCATCACCAGGATGGTGGGCAGCGCGATCTGCGTGATCAGCGCGCCCAGCAGCGGCGAGGCGGTGGAGAAGTTGGAGGCGATCAGCAGCGCGATCGAGGACAGCGGCGACATCGCGCAGCCGACCCAGAAGGCCTGCTTCCAGCTCGCGCCGCTGCCCGGGTTGGCGATCGCGACGCCGGCGATCTTGGCCAGCGCGCGCACGCCGATCAGCGCCATCACCACGCCGGCGACCGGCACGCTCCAGTCGCCCTGCGCCGCGACGATCGAGACCAGCACGAACATCAGCATCGTCAGCAGCGATGCCGCCGTGCCGAGCTGGCGCTGCCAGGCCCAGGGCTTGGGATTGAGCTGCTTGAGCAGGATGCCGCCGATCAGCGCCGCCAGCGCCGCCGCGCCGCCGAAGTGGGCCGCCACCGCCGCGCCGGCGCCGATGATGGCCAGCAGCAGGATCGAGGTGTTCTCGCTGGTCGGGCTCATCACGCGCAGCGCCGAGCGCAGCGCGAGGGCCATCAGCGCGCCGACCACGAAGGACAGGCCGAGCACCACCAGCACCGGATGCAGCTTGCTGATCAGGCCCTCGGGGCCGCGCTCGAGCAGGCCGGCCTGCGCATAGCCCAGCGCCAGCGCATAGAAGGTGTTGAGGGTGGCGAGCGTCATGGCGCGCTCGGTCATCGGACCCGAGGCCCGCGTGTCCATGACCACGCGGCTGAGCACGGCGGGCGAGGCGACGATGGCCATCAGCGCGACCGGATTGGCCACCGGATCGGGCACCCCCATCGCGTGCAGGGTCCAGAAGACGCCGAAATACGTCAGCGCCGATTCCAGCAGGCTCTGCAGCAGCACCTGCGGGTTGTGGCGGAACCAGCGCAGCGGCAGCCGGCCGCCGGCCTCGAACAGCACGATCGCCACGCCCAGCTCCAGCAGGAACAGCGGGATGCCCTGCAGGGGCCAGATCGCGCCCTCGAAGCCGGCCAGGCCGACCAGCGTGCCGACCATCGAATAGCCCACCACCTTGGGCAGGCCGAGGTAGCGCTGCACCAGGTGGCCGCTGGCGGCGGCCGCGGCCAGCAGCAGCGACCACAGCACGGTCGGCAGGCCGGCCGAGGGCCGGACCCATTCGGCCCAGAAGCCCAGCAGGTCGGCCGGCAGCAGCGAGGAGATCATCGGCCGGCCCCCACGGGCAGGAAGAAGCTGGTCGCGCGGCGGCGCCAGCGCGCCAGGATCGCCGCCCGGATCAGCACCCGGTCGGCCCGGCTGACGCTGTGGGCCCGCAGCGCCAGGCGGAAGGCGAAATAGAAGCTCACGCTGACGTTGATGGCGCCGGTCACGGGGATCGCCGCCGCCGCCCACCACAGCGCCGGCAGGTGCAGCGCGTCCGGGCCGATCGAGGCCGCGGCGGCGGCGATCTGCCCGGCCGACAGCGTCACGTGGCGCACTTCCAGGCCGATGCCGAAGAAGGCCGCGAACGCCGGCGCCAGGCCCAGCATGAAGCCCAGCGAGATGTTGGAGGCGAAGCCGGAGATGTGGGTGCGCATGAAGCCGGCCCAGCGGCGCGCGCGCTTCGGACCCAGCACGGCGCCGATGCGCGGGTTGTGGCGCAGCGCCGAGTCGAGCCGGTGCAGCACGAAGGCGTTCTCGGTCCAGCCCGCGACGATGCTGGCGGCGAACAGCAGCACGCCGGTGAAGGCGGCATAGATCGCCGTCGGCCCGGCCAGGGAGAGCGACTTCAGCACCGCCATGGCGTGCTCGTCGTCCAGCACCGGGTGGTCGAGCACCACGCGGGCCAGCACCCCGACGCCCAGCATCACCGGCACCACCACGCCGACATTGCCCAGCACCGCCGCCACCTGCGAGCGCACCAGGTGCGTGACCTCGTCGACGAAGGCCTCGACGCCGCCCTGGTCCTTGAGCCGGTGCAGCCGCGCGGCCATGGCCGGCGCCGTCATGGCCGGCTGCTTGGTGGCCAGCGTCAGGTGCAGCAGCTGGATGGTGACGAAGCTCGCCGCGTACATGGCGCCGGCCCAGAAGCCGTTCCAGAACGCCGACAGCCCGAGCGCCACGATGGCGAACTTCATCAGCACCGTGACGGCGGTCAGCGCGCCGCCGCCGGCGGCCTGGCGCACCATGCGCAGGTAGGCCGGCCGGTCGCGGGTGATGTAGTGCTCGCCGGCCTCGGCGCTGCGCTCGGTGACCTTGGCCGCCAGCAGAGAGGAGTTGGTGGCGATCAGCCCGCGGATCGAGCTGCGTTCGCCGCCGGCGGTCACCAGCTTGCCCACCAGCCGCGCCACGCTCGGCGCCGGGGCCGGCGCCAGCACGCAGTCGAGCAGCTCGCGGATGCGCAGCACGCGTTCGCGCAGCTGGCGCAGGCGGAACACCAGGCCGACCGAGATGCCGTTGTCCTCCAGGTGCGCGTAGACCGAGGCGGTCGCCAGGCGGCAGTCGTCGAGCCGGTCGCGGAAGACGATGAACGCGGCCTGCAATGCCTCGGGGTCGCGCGGGGTCCGGAAGACCTCGGCGCGCAGTTGTTCGAGGGCGGCCATCAGCGTCTGGAAGGCCTGCACGCGCGAGGCCGGCGCGGCGCCGTCCGGCCCGGCGGTCGCGCCTTCGCCGCTGCCGGCGATCGGACCCATGCGCAGCCGCAGCTCGGGCGAGAAGCCGGCCGCCACCACCTGACTGGCGCAGTAGGTGACGGCATCCATGACGGTGCGGCGCCAGTAGGGCGCGGTATCGGTGGGGGTGGCGGGGGCGGTGGCGGCGGTCGTCGCCGGTCGCATCGGCGCGGTCTCGGGCAGCGTCAGCAGGCGGCCGATGCGCGAGAGCGTGTCCTCGTCGACGAGCGCGATCCAGCGGGCGTCGAAATCGCTCGGCAGCACCATGCGGAACAGGTCGGACGCATCGGTGGTCTCGGGCGTCCCCGGCAGGATCTTGCGGCGCAATCGTTCGCCCAGCTCGCTGAGGAAGGCGGTGCGCGGCGCGAAGCCGTGGTCGGCCAGCAGCGCCGTGAGATCGACCGTGCGGATGAAGACCGCCCACCAGGCCTGCGCCTTGGCGCGCAGGTCGGCGCGCGCCTCGATGGCATCGACGAGCAGCACGGCGCGGCCCGCGGCCGCCTGCGGCGAGGCGCGGTCGCCGCGCAGCCAGTCGAACATCTGGATCAGCCAGATGTGGCGCGCGGCCAGGTCGGCCTCCGGGTCGAGGCGGGCGAGCAGGGTCGACAGATCGCGCACGGCGGCCATGGGTAGGGAAGGAAGGAAGGGCAGGGGTGGGGCCGGTGGGGAAGGGGGTCCTGGCGAGCGTGGCGACGACCGGCGGACGACGGGAATCGCGGCCTGGTCGTGGCGGCGGGCGGGCGCTGCGGGCCGTCGCCCCGGCTAGTGGAGCACGCGCGGCACGGACCGCCCGCCGGTGTCGTCCTGCACCTCCAGCACGAACAGGGGCACCGGCACCTCGAAGCGCTCGCCGCGCTCGTCGATCACCAGGAAGCTGCCATGCATGGTGCCGCTGGGCGCGTGCAGCCGGCAGCCGCTGGTGTAGCGGAACGACTCGCCCGGCGAGAGCATCGGCTGCTGGCCGACCACGCCCAGCCCCTTGACCTCCTGCCGGTGGCCCGAGGCGTCGTGGATGATCCAGTGCCGCGCGATCAGCTGCGCGGGCACCTTGCCGACGTGGGTCACGGTGATGGTGTAGGAGAAGGTGTAGACGTGGTCGTCCGGTGCCGACTGATCGGCGAGATAGCGCGGTTCGACCGTCACGCTCAGTGGGTTCTGGGACATGGCGTGCATGGTAACTGGAGCCTCCCCCATCGGCTGTCGGATGGGAGGGCGACAATTCGGCCATGAGCACTCCCCACGCCCCTTTCCTCATCGCCCCCTCCATCCTGTCGGCCGATTTCGCGCGTCTGGGCGCGGAGGTCGGCGAGGTCATCGCCGCCGGTGCCGACTGGATCCATTTCGACGTGATGGACAACCACTACGTCCCCAACCTGAGCTTCGGGCCGATGGTCTGCCAGGCCCTGCGCCCGCACGCCAGGCGGCCCGACGGCACGCCGGTGCCGATCGACGTGCACCTGATGATCCAGCCGGTCGACGCGCTGGCCGCGGCCTTCGCGCAGGCCGGCGCCGACTACATCAGCTTCCATCCCGATGCCTCGCCGCATGTGCATCGCAGCATCCAGGCGATCCGCGCGGCGGGCTGCAAGCCGGGCCTGGTGTTCAATCCCGGCGCCGGGCTGGAGGCGCTCGACTGGGCCATCGACGAGATCGACCTGATCCTGATCATGAGCGTCAACCCGGGCTTCGGAGGCCAGAGCTTCATCGACTCGGCATTGCGCAAGGTCGAGCAGGCCCGCCGCCGCATCGAGGCCTCGGGCCGCGACATCCGGCTGGAGGTCGACGGCGGCATCAAGGCCGACAACATCGCGCGCGTGGCCGCCGCCGGCGCCGATACCTTCGTCGCCGGCAGCGCCATCTTCGGCGCCAAGGACTATCGCGGCGTCATCGACACCATGCGCGCCAACCTCGCGGCCGTCGCGCCGGCGTCGGTCACGGCTTGACCTTGTCGTTGTAGACCTTGTCGGTCACGGGCGCCAGGCTGGTGTCCTGCGTGTCGCCGACGGCATCGTCGTAGGCGCGCCTGCTCACGCCGACCTTGTCGTCCTTGGTGGTGTCGTCCATCTTCTCCTGGGTGCCCGAGCCGCCGGCGGTCTGGTCGCGCTCGTTGGGATTGCGGGGCAACGACTCGCCATCCTGGCTGGCGCGCGTGTTGCCCCGGGCGACCTTGTCGGCCCCGGGCGTCGCCGGAGTGTCGGTGTTGCTGGCGGCGGCGTTCTCGCGCGGATCGGCATCGGCGCCCTCGGTGCCGGCGTCGGAGCGGGGTGGGGAGGCGGGTTGCTGGGTCATGGGGTGTTCTCCGTGGATCGATGTCCTGTTCCGTCTTGTCGGTTCGATGCCTTCGCCTGTCGGTAGGACCGCCGGGCCGACGACTGTAGGTAGGATGATCCGATCATGACGCCCCCCCTGTCCTCCATCCCCTCCACCCCCAACGCATCCTCCGTCTCCGATCGCGACAGCATCCTGCGCGTCCACGCCTTCGCCAGCACCGAGCCCGGTCCGCGCCTGGTCGTGCTGGGCGGCGTGCACGGCGACGAGACCTGCGGCACCGAGGGCATCGAGCGCGTGCGCGCCGAACTCGACGGCGGCGCGCTGCACCTGGCGCGCGGCCAGCTCACGCTGGTGCCGGTGGCCAACCCGCTGGCGCGCAGACTCGGGCGGCGCGAGGGCGAGCGCAACCTGAACCGCTCGTTCCGTCCGAGCGCCGCGCCGGCCGACCACGAGGCGCGCCTGACCAACCTGCTGTGCCCGCTGCTCGATCGCCACGACGTGCTGCTCGACCTGCACTCGTTCCAGAGCGCGGGCGACGCCTTCGCGATGATCGGCCCGCGCGACAACGCCGGTCCGCTCGAACCCTTCGGGCGCGCCTGGGAGGAGGGTCAGCTCGCGCTCCACCTGGGCACCTCGCGCGTGGTGGAGGGCTGGCTCGACATCTACGCGGCCAGCCTGGCCGAGCGCGCCGGCGGGGCCGCGCCCGGCGACGCCGCGCTGGCCTTCGGCTGGGGCACCAACGAGTACATGCGCAGCCGGGGCGGCTATGGCGTCACGCTCGAGTGCGGCCAGCACCGAGATCCGGCCGCGCCGGAGGTCGCCTACCAGGCCATCCATGCCGCCTTGCGGCTGCTCGGCCTGATCGACGTGCCGGCCGCCGTGGCCGCCGCGATGGCCGCCGTGCCGCCGCCCGCGCCGACCCTGCTGCGCCTGGTGAGCGTGACCGATCGCCGCCACCAGGGCGACCGCTTCGTGCGCGACTGGGCCACCTTCGACCCCGTGGCCGCCGGCCAGCGCATCGCCGTGCGCGCCGATGGCGGGGAACTGCGGGCCGAGCGCGACGGCTTCATCGTCTTTCCCAACGCCGTGGCCGGCGTGGGCACCGAATGGTTCTATTTCGCGGTGGCGAGCGAGCGCGATCTCGGCCCCCGCTCGGATGGCGCCTGAAGTCCGGACCCGCCAGGCTCCTACAGCACGAGGGCGCGCGCGGGACTAGGTTGGCGTTTCCTTTCGTGGGAGCAGCGTCCATGCCTCGATCCTCGTCGGCTTCTTCTTCCTCCTCCTCCTCCCGGTCCTCCTCGGCGGCCCCGGCCACCGGCGGCCATGCGCCGCGCGCGCTGTGGAAGGGCGCCATCAGCTTCGGCCTGGTGCACATCCCGATCGCGCTGTATTCGGCCACCTCCGACCACGCGATCGATTTCGACTGGCTCGACAAGCGCACGCTCGACCCGGTCGGCTACAAGCGCATCAACAAGAAGACCGGCCGGGAGATCCCGCACGAGCAGATCGTCAAGGGCATCGCGTACGAGAGCGGGCGCTACGTCGTGCTCAGCGACGACGAGATCACCGCCGCCTATCCCAAGACCACCCAGACCATCGAGATCGAGAGCTTCGTGCCGGCCGATGGCATCCCGTTCATCTACCTGGAGCGGCCCTACTACGTGGCGCCGATCGGCAAGGCGCAGAAGGTCTACGCGCTGCTGCGCGAGGCGCTGCACGCGGCCGGCCGCGTCGGCGTGGCGCGCGTGGTGATCCAGACCAGGCAGCACCTGGCGGTGCTGGTGCCCAGCGGTCCCGGCCTGGTGCTCAACCTGCTGCGCTGGGGCGCCGACATCCGGCCCTGGAACGACCTGCCATTGCCGGCCGAGGGCGCCGAGGCGGCCGGCCTGAGCGAGCGCGAACTGAAGATGGCCGCCCAGCTGGTCGACGACATGAGCGCCGACTGGGATCCGGCGGCCTATCGCGACTCGTTCAAGGACGCCATCATGAAGCTGGTCGACCACAAGGTCGCCAGCGGCGAGACGTCCGCTGTCGGCGCGCTGGAGGACGCCGAGCCGGCGCCCGCGCGCAGCGAGGCGCGGATCATCGACCTCACCGAGCTGCTGCAGCGCAGCCTGCGCCGGGGCGGCGATGCCAAGGGCACCCGCGCCGGCGGACCGGGGTCGGGCAAGGGCGACAAGGACGGCAAGGGCGACAAGTCCGCCAGGGCCGGCCGGACCGCGAAGGACGGGGCCGCCCCCAGGTCGTCCCGGGCGGGCGCGACGGCGGCGCGCACGAAGGCCCCTGGCAAGGCATCGACCGGCGCCGCCGGTGGCACCGCGCGCAAGGGCGCCGCGCCGGCCAGGACGCCGGTCCGCCGCGCCGCCTGATCGCCGGGGTCCGCACCGGCGGGCCGCCGCACGACCGCACGACCGCACGACCGAAAGGAGCATTGCCATGGGTGAACGCGAATCGCTGGCCGCCTATCGCGAGAAGCGCGATTTCGAGCGCACGCCGGAGCCGCGACAGGCCACCGACCCGGCCCGCCGCGCCGGCGACGCGCTGTCGTTCGTGATCCAGAAGCACGACGCCAGCCACCTGCACTACGACTTCCGTCTCGAACTCGACGGCACGCTGCGCAGCTGGGCGGTGCCCAAGGGACCGAGCCTGGATCCGGCGGTCAAGCGCATGGCGGTCGAGGTCGAGGACCACCCACTGTCGTACGCCGACTTCGAGGGCACCATCCCGAGCGGCCAGTATGGCGCCGGCAGCGTGATCGTCTGGGATCGCGGCGAATGGCGCCCCGAGGGCGATCCGCGCGCCGGCCTGGCCGCCGGCAAGCTGAAGTTCGAACTGCGCGGCGCCAAGCTGCGCGGACGCTGGACCCTGGTGCGCATGCGCGGCAAGGGCGAGAAGAAGGCGCCGTGGCTGCTCATCAAGGAACGCGATGGCGAGGCGCGCGCCGCCGACGACTACGACGTGCTCGACGCCCTGCCCGACAGCGTGCGGGGCACGCCCCCGCCCCGGACCGTGGCGTCCGCGCCAGTCGATGCGACCGCGGCCCCGGGCCAGGACAAGGGGAAGGGGAAGGGGAAGGGGAAGGGGAAGGGGAAGGCCACGGCCCCGACCGCGCGGAAGACCAGGGCGACGGGCGCGGTGGCGCTGCCCGAGGTGCTCGCGCCCCAGCTCGCGACCCTGGCGGCCGAGCCGCCGGCGCCCCCGCAGGACTGGCTGTGGGAGCTCAAGTTCGACGGCTACCGCATCCTGGCGCGCATCGAGCATGGCGAGGTCCGCTGCTTCACCCGCAACGGCCACGACTGGACGGCGCGATTGCCGGAGGTGGCGCAGGCGCTCGGCCGGCTGAAGCTGCGCTCGGGCTGGCTCGACGGCGAGATCGTCGTCATGGGCGACGAGGGCCGGCCATCGTTCCAGGCGCTGCAGAACGCCTTCGACCGCCGCGCCACCGCGACCATCGTCTACTGGCTGTTCGACCTGCCGTTCTGCGATGGCGAGGACCTGCGCGAGCAGCCGCTGGAGGAGCGCCGCGCCCGCCTCGCCACACTCCTGGGCGATGACGAGGCGCCTCGATTGCGCTTCAGCGAGCCCTTCGACGCCCCGCCGCGCGACCTGCTGGAGTCGGTCGGGCGGCTCGGCTTCGAAGGCGTGATCGGCAAGCGGCGCGGCTCGGCCTATGTGTCGCGGCGCTCGCTCGACTGGATCAAGCTCAAGGCCGGCCGGCGGCAGGAATTCGTGATCGGCGGCCACACGGCGCCGCGCGGCGCGCGCGAGGGCTTCGGCGCGCTGCTGTTGGGGGTCCACGATGCCGAAGGCGCGCTGCGCTACTGCGGCAATGTCGGCACCGGCTTCGATGCCGAGACGCTCGACGAGGTCAAGGCGCGGCTCGACCGGCATGCCGCGCCGGCCTCGCCATTCGCGGCCGGCGAGGTGCCGCGCTCGGTCAAGGCGAGCTGGGTCGAGCCGGTGCTGGTGGCCGAGGTCGCCTTCGGCGAATGGACCCGCGACGGCCGCGTGCGCCATGGCGTCTTCCATGGCCTGCGCGACGACAAGCCGGCGCGCCAGATCGTGCGCGAGGAGGCCGTGACGCTGGCCGCCGGCACGGCGCCGCCGACCCGGGCCCGGCACGCCGGTGCCGGTGCCGGCGCCCGCACGCGCGCCACCGGCGCGGCCCGGGGCCCGCGCATCACCCACCCCGAGCGCGTGATCGATGCCGCCAGCGGCGTCACCAAGGGCGAGCTGGCCGGCTACTACGAACGCGTCGCGCCGCTGCTGCTGCCGCACCTGCGGGACCGGCCGGTGTCGCTGGTGCGCGCGCCCGACGGCATCGGGGGCGAACTGTTCTTCCAGAAGCACGCCAAGGGTCCCGGCCTGGCGGGCGTGACGCGGCTCGATCCGGCGCTCGACCCGGGCCATGCGCCGCTGCTGCGGATCGACGACCTGCGTGGCCTGCTGGGCGCGGCGCAGATGAACGTGATCGAGCTGCACACCTGGAACGCGACCTCGGCGGCCATCGACCGGCCCGACCGCATGACGCTCGACCTCGATCCCGGCGAGGGCGTGGCCTGGGCCCGGGTGCAGGAGGCGGCGCTGCTGGTGCGCACCCTGCTGCAGGAGATCGGCCTGACGGGCTTCCTCAAGACCAGCGGCGGCAAGGGCCTGCACGTGGTGGTGCCATTGCGCCGCCACTATGGCTGGACGGCGGTGCGGGCCTTCTCGCAGGCGCTCGTCGAGCACCTGGCGCGCACCATCCCCGAGCGCTTCTCGGCCCGCAGCGGCGCCGCCCACCGGGTCGGCAAGGTGTTCGTCGACTACCTGCGCAATGGCTTCGGCGCCACCACGGCGAGCGCCTGGTCGGTGCGGGCGCGGCCGGGGCTGGGCGTGTCGGTGCCGGTGGCCTGGGACGAACTGCCCGGGCTGACCGGCGGCGCCCACTGGACGCTGCGCTCCATCGACCCGCGCCTGCCGACCGGCAACGCGCCCTGGGACGGCATGGAGCGCTCGCGCAAGGGCCTCGCGGCCGCCATGAAGGGCATGGGCTTCCGGCCCCCGGCCGAGGAGCGCGCGACCCCGGCCGGCGGATGACGAACGGACCGGGCGTTGTCCGGCGGCCGGCCTGCCCCCAGGCTGGCGGGCGCGGCGCCATGCCGGCCCAACGCTTCCAGGCGTTTCCAACGAGTGCCACAACAACATGAAGAACGTCTCGACGAACGGCCACGGCGCAGCC
>Ga0308164_10003790_pt1 | contig 13294 bp, 11 predicted proteins | sample PhyTR2_FD_201031 | JGI IMG/M metagenome (GOLD analysis project Ga0308164, IMG submission 201031) | Phyllosphere microbial communities from UC Gill Tract Community Farm, Albany, California, United States - DLSLT.R2 | ecosystem: Host-associated > Plants > Phyllosphere > Unclassified | place: USA... | reverse complement strand
CACGAACGGTTCGCTGGAGAGCGTCGAAAGGTCTACGACCGAGTCCTCGGCGAACTGGTGCGATGCCGGCAAAAGCGCCACAAGGTGGTCCTGCTCCACCTCGATCATCTCGAACTCGGGATTGATAGGCAGTGGGCCGCGCACGATCGCGCAATCGAGCCGCCAATCCTCGACCGATTTTAGGAGATCAATCGTCGCGCCCTCATGCAAGTCCACTAGAATCGCGGAATGTCGCGCGCGGAACGCGGGCAAAATCCTTGGCAGGAGGTTGTATACGGCAGATCCCACGAAGCCGACGCGGATCGTGCCAGCTTCGCCGGCGGCAGTGAGTCTGGCGTTGCGCATGCTCTGGTCGCCCAGCGCGAGGACGTGGCGTGCGTCGTGTAAATACGCCGCGCCGCTGTCTGTCAGGCGCGCGCCACGACTGTCACGCAACAGCAGCGTGATGCCGATCGCATGTTCCATCTTGCGGATCGAAACGGACAGCGCGGGCTGGGCGATATGCAGGCGCTCCGCGGCGGCGCGATAGCTGCCCGTCTCGACGATAGCGACTAGCTGACGGATTTGACGAAGCTCAACGTCCACGGCGTTCTACTCCCCGCGATAGTAGATCGCGATCACTCGATGACAACTCGCTATTTGATTTGCCATGGCGCGGCAAGGCAATGTGCCGATTGTGATTAATCCCCTCGCATCCGCCCCGTCCTCCACTCTGTGCAACGATGACGGCCCGTCGGGCCGACAGCTGCCCGTCGGCGCCGCTGGTATCGCAGGGCGCGGCTTGCGAACGTTCTCGCCTTCGTGCCACCGACGACCCGCTTCGTTGCGCGACGTATGAGCAAATTCTTTCCCAACGCGGCATTGGCGCTAGATGGATTGTTGTTCAACGGCATGACGATCGCTGCCGGCGGCTTTGGTCTGTGCGGCATTCCCGAGACGCTGATCGCGGGCATTCGCGCGGTCGGAACACACGGCATTACCGCGATCTCAAATAACGCTGGTGTCGATAATTTTGGGCTCGGCATTTTGCTCCAGTCGCGCCAGATCGCGAAGATGATCAGCTCCTACGTCGGCGAGAACAAAGAATTCGAGCGACAATATCTGGCGGGCGAACTGGAGATCGAATTCAGCCCGCAAGGCACGCTGGCCGAGCGTATCCGCGCCGGTGGAGCGGGCATTCCTGCCTTTTACACGCGAACCGGTGCAGGCACGCTGATCGCCGAGGGCAAGGAACTGCGCAGCTTCGGCGACGAGGACTATATCATGGAAACCGGCCTTACCGCCGACGTCGCGCTGGTGAAGGCATGGCGGGCGGATCCCTATGGCAACCTCGTCTATCGAAAGAGCGCGCGCAACTTCAATCCCATGGTCGCCAGCTGCGGGCGCGTGACAATCGCGGAAGTGGAGGAATTGGTTGGACCCGGCGAGCTGGACCCAGATCACATCCATACCCCCGGCGTGTTCGTTCAACGTCTGATCCTGGCCACCAGCAACGAGAAACGGATCGAGCAGCGGACCGTTCGATTGCCGGAGACTGCCTGATGGCCTGGACCCGTGACCAGATGGCGGCCCGGGCCGCCCGGGAATTGCAGAACGGGTTCACTGTCAATCTTGGCATCGGCATCCCGACGCTGGTGGGGAATCATGTACCGCCCGGCGTGGACGTGACGCTGCAATCCGAAAACGGTATCCTCGGGCTGGGCCCTTTTCCGGTCGAGAGCGCAGTCGATGCCGATATTATCAACGCCGGTAAGCAAACGATAACCGAACTTGATCGCACCAGCTATGTGTCATCCGCTGACAGCTTCGCGATGATACGCGGCGGCCACGTCGATCTTTCGGTGCTGGGCGCCATGGAGGTCGATGAAGAAGGCAGTTTGGCGAACTGGATGGTGCCCGGTCGCATTGTCAAGGGGCCGGGCGGGGCTATGGACCTCGTCGCCGGCGTGCGACGGATCATCGTGGTGATGGAGCACGTCGCGAAGGACGGAACGCCCAAGTTCCGTCGGAGCTGCACTTTGCCGTTTACCGGCCGCCGGGTTGTGGACATGATCGTCACCGACTTAGCGGTGTTCTCACGTCCCGACCGGGCCAGCCGCTTCCGGCTGATCGAATGTGCGCCCGGCCTCACCCCCGCCGAGGTTCAGAGTAGAACCGAAGCAGATTACGATCAGGAAAGTACATGAGCGAACTCACCGACAGCCAGGTCGTGGAATTAGCGGACCGGGTAGAGCACTTCGTGCGCGCAGAGATCGTGCCGTATGAGCACGACCCACGCCTGGGGGCACACGGCCCGGCTGAGTCGCTTGTCCGGGAAATGCGCGGCAAGGCGCGTGACGCCGGCGTGTTAACCCCACACATTCTGCCTGGCGGCACGCACTTGTCGCAGCGCCAGACCGCGATCGTACTGCAACGCAGCGGCCTCTCGCCGCTGGGCCCAACCGCGCTGAACACAATGGCTCCCGACGAAGGCAATATGTACCTGCTCGGGAAGGTTGCCACCCCCGAGCAGAAATCCCGATTCCTCGAGACGCTAGTAGCGGGCGATGCGCGTTCGGCATTCTTCATGACCGAGCCCGCCGACCTCGAGGGTGCCGGTTCCGATCCTTCGATGATGAAGACGACGTGCCGGCGTGACGGCAACCACTGGATTATCGACGGGCACAAAACCTTTATCACCGGTGCTGACGGCGCCACGGTTGGCATAGTGATGGCAAAGGCGGAGGAAGGTGCTTGCCTGTTCCTTGTTGATCTGCCCGATCCCGCCGTCCGCATTGAGCGGGTGCTGGACACTATCGACAGTTCGATGCCCGGTGGCCACTCGCTCGTGCGGATCGACGAGCTTCGCGTGCCCGCGGATCAGATGCTGGGCGATCCCGGTTCGGGTTTCGCCCTGGCGCAGATCCGCCTGTCGCCAGCGCGCCTGTCGCACTGCATGCGCTGGCTAGGCGCTTGTGTCCGGGCGCACGAGATCGCCACCGACTATGCCTGCCGTCGTCACGCCTTTGGCAAAGCGCTTATCGACCACGAGGGTGTCGGCTTCATGTTGGCGGAAAACAAGATCGAGCTGAAACAAGCCGAACTGATGATCGATTGGTGTGCCGGCGTGTTGGACGGCGGCAATCTGGGGACGGTCGAGAGTTCGATGACGAAGGTCGCGGTGTCTGAGATGCTGATGCGGATTGCGGACCGCTGCGTACAGGTAATGGGCGGCACCGGCGTTTCGGGGGACACGATCGTGGAACGCGTCTTCCGCGAAGTGCGCGCTTTCCGCATCTATGACGGGCCGACTGAGGTGCACAAATGGTCGCTCGCCAAAAAGATCAAGCGCGACTGGTCGGCAAGCCTCCCATCATGATCGGAGCCGAAATCGAGGGTGTCACCGCTGTACGGCCTGGCTTCGATCTCGACTTGCCCGCGCTGACCGGTTGGATGGAGACCAATGTCGCTAGCTTCAGCGGGCCGCTGGCCATCGGGCAGTTCGAGGGCGGCCAGTCCAACCCCACCTATCTGTTGACAACGCCCGGGCGGCGCTATGTTCTGCGCCGTAAGCCTTCCGGCCAGTTGCTGAAAGGTGCTCATGCGATCGACCGCGAGGTGCGGGTAGTGACGGCGCTGGGGGCTGCAGGCTTTCCAGTAGCGAAGATCCACGGGCTGTGCGCCGACGACAGTGTGATCGGCGCATGGTTCTACGTTATGGACCATGTCGAAGGACGTATATTCTGGGACGCGCGGTTGCCAGAGGTCGATACGATCGAGCGTGCGGCTTTATACGATTCGATGAATGCGTCTCTTGCAGCGCTCCACGCGATCGATCCTGCCGCAATCGGCCTTTCCGATTATGGGAAGCCCGGCAATTATTTCGCACGCCAAATCGCGCGCTGGTCACAACAATATTTGGGCGATGAGGCTGCTGGTCGTGACCCGGCGATGGACCATCTCGTGGAATGGCTGCCTGCCAACATTCCGGCGGACGATGAAACATCGATCGTTCATGGTGACGCGCGCATCGACAACATCATCTTCCACCCCACTGAACCTCGTGTGCTCGCGGTGCTCGATTGGGAGTTGTCGACGCTCGGACATCCGCTCGCCGATTTTACCTATAATGCGATGGCCTATCACATGCCTCCGGACATCATAGCGGGTCTGGCGGGCGAGGATCTGGGGGCGCTTGGGCTGCCGTCGGAAGAGGCATATGTCGCGGCCTACTGTCGGCGCACGGGGCGTGTCGGCATCCCGGACTACCGCTTCTATCTCGCGTTCAATTTTTTCCGGCTGGCGGCGATCTTCCACGGGATCAAGGGCCGCGTGCTGCATGGCAATGCCTCTTCGGCCGAAGCGCTCCAGCGTGCGGAAAACTTCCCTAGGCTCGCTCAGATCGGCCTCGGCCTGACCCTATCGAGGAGCAGATGATAAAGTTAGCGAGAAGCATGGCGATCTCAGCCATGTCAATTTTGACGAGGAGCAAGCCGTGACAGAGGCGTTCATCTACGATCACCTCCGGACCCCACGCGGGCGCGGGCGACCTGATGGCGGCCTGTACGAGGTCACGCCGATCCAGCTCGCTACACAGGTGCTGGAGGCGCTGCGCGATCGCAATGACCTCGACACGGCGCTGATCGAAGACGTGGTGATGGGCGTCGTCACGCCGATCGGCGAGCAGGGATGCAACATGCCGCGCATAGCCGCCCTGCAGGCCGGCTATGCCGAAACCGTCACAGGCGTACAGCTCAACCGCTTTTGCGCATCGGGACTGGAAGCGGTAAACCAAGCTGCGGCGCGCATGATGGCGGGCGACGGTATGGCAATCGTCGCGGGCGGCAGCGAATCGATGAGCCGAGTGCCAATCTTCGGCGACGGCGGCGCTTGCTACAGCGATCCGCGCGCCAATTGGAACAGCTGGTACATCCCCCAAGGCATCGGCGCGGACACAATTGCGACCATGGACGGCTTCGGGCGCGAGACGGTAGATGCCTATGCCTTGGAAAGTCAGGCGCGCGCGGCAGCAGCATGGCAGGGCGGCTGGTTCGATCGTGCGATTGTGCCGGTGCGCGACGTGCTCGGCGAGATCATCCTCGCCCGGGACGAGCACCTTCGCCCGAACACGACGGCTGCGGATCTTGCGCGATTAAAACCGGCCTTCAAGGACAGCGCCAAGCGCAACGGGCTGGATGCCGTGATGATGCAACGCTACCCGCAACTTGAAACGATCGAGCATGTCCACACTGGCGGCAATTCGAGCGGGATCGTGGACGGCGCGGCGGCGGTGCTGGTGGGGACGGCGGAGTTCGGTGCGGCATCGGGGCTGAAGCCGCGCGCGCGCATCCGCGCCTTCGCAAACATCGGCAGCGAACCGGCGATCATGTTGACTGGGCCGGCGCCGGTTTCGCGAAAGGTTCTTCAGCGCGCTGGTATGACGGTTGACGATATCGACCTGTTCGAGGTCAACGAGGCGTTCGCTAGCGTGGTGCTGCGGTACATACGCGAAATGGGGATATCGCCAGGTCGCGTGAACGTCGCCGGCGGATCGATCGCGATGGGCCATCCGCTCGGCGCGACGGGCGCGATGATCCTGGGCACTGCAATTGACGAGTTGGAGCGCCGCGACCTCAACGTCGCACTGGTCACCTTGTGTGCGGCTGCCGGCATGGCGATCGCGACGATCGTCGAACGCGTCTGAAGGATCTGCGGCATGACAACCATTCGCTTTACAGCCGGTAGCGACGGCATTGCGCTCCTTGAAATGGATTTGCCGGGTCGCCCGCAGAACCTATTAACCCCGGAGTTCTTCGACGACCTCGATAGCGCAGTCACGCGTCTACGCGAGGATGACGCGCTAATCGGGGCCGTGCTTACCGGGGGCAAACCATCGGGCTTCATGGCGGGCGCGGACCTCAAACAGGTGTTGGACTGGCAGGATGCCGGCGTTACCCCCGTCGATGCAGCCGGTTGGGTGATAGGCAACAGCGCGGTGTTTCGCCGGATGGAAACCTGCGGCAAGCCGGTGGTCGCCGCGATCAACGGCCACGCGTTGGGCGGGGGACTAGAGCTCGCGCTTGCCTGTCATCGCCGCATCGTGCTGAACCGCTCGGAAATACAGCTCGGCCTTCCCGAGGTGACGCTCGGGCTGCTGCCGGGAGCCGGCGGTACCCAGCGGTTGCCGCGAATGATCGGGATCGAGAAGGCGCTGCCGCTGATGCTGGACGGCACACGGATGTCCCCTGCGCAGGCATTGGCGTCGGGCATCATAGACGAATTGGCCGCTGACGAGAGTGCCCTGCTCGCCGCCGCACGCATCTGGTTGCTCTCGCGTCCCGCCGGCGTGCAGCCATGGGACGTGAAGGGTTTTAAGGTGCCGGGCGGCGCAGGACCGTTAGCACCCCATGCCGGGCAGAGCTTCCAGGCAACGAGCGCGCGGCTGCGGGCGACGCGCGGCCGCTATCCGGCCCCGCACGCGGTCCTGTCTGCAGTGTACGAAGGCACGCAACTGGCCTTCGAGGTCGGCCTGCGGGTCGAGGCGAAATATTTCGGCGGTCTCATGGCCGGTGCCGTTTCCGCCAACCTTGTTCGCTCCTTTCTGCGTCAGGTCGATGCGCGCAAACCCGACGGTGCAGCTGCGCTGACGGTACGGCGCATGGCAGTGCTCGGCGCAGGGATGATGGGCGCAGGGATAGCCAATGTCGCGGCGGCTGCCGGTATCGACGTTGTGCTCGCAGATCGGTCGCGCGAGGCGGCGGAGCAAGGCGTTGAGCAGGTTCGGCGTCATCGTGTGCGTGAGGTCGAGCGGGCAACGATCACGCCGATCCGCGCCGCCGAGATCGTCGCGCGGGTCAGCGCCGCACACGAGATTGCCGCAACTGGTGAGGTCGACATGATCGTCGAAGCGGTGTTCGAGGATCGTGCGGTCAAGGCCGCAGTGTACGCGCAGGTGCTGCCGATGCTCGCCGCGGACGGCGTGCTCGCATCGAACACCTCGACGCTTTCGATCACGAGCCTGGCCGCGACGTTGCCGGATCCGTCGCGCTTCATTGGCCTGCACTTCTTCTCGCCAGTTGAACGTATGCAGTTGGTGGAGGTGATCGCCGGTAACGACACGTCGGAACGGACGATCGCTGACGCGTTCGCGCTGGTCGGCCGCCTGCGCAAGACACCGATCCTTGTCCACGACAGTCCCGGCTTCTACACCAGCCGAGTGTTTTGCGCCTATATCGATGAAGCCATGGCGATGCTGACCGAGGGTGTGTCCCCGGCGCTGATCGAGAACGCCGCCCGCCTCGCGGGTTTCCCGGCACCACCGCTCGCCGTGACTGACGAAGTCTCGCTCGACCTCCAGCGGCACGTGATTGATCAGGCCAAGCGCGACGGGCTCGACGCCCGGTTCCTGCGTGCTCATGCCGAACCGGTGGTGGAACAGATGAACGCGCTGGGCCGATTGGGCCGCAAGTCGGGCGCCGGTTTTTACGACTATGGCGAAGACGGCAAGCGGTTGTGGGCGGGCCTGGCTGAAATTTTCCCAGCCGCGGTGGTGCAGCCGACGGCGGAAGACGTTGGAAAACGCCTGCTCTATATTCAATCGCTCGAAAGCGCGCGCTGTCTTGCGGAAGGGGTCATCGACGACGAGGCGACCGCCGACCTGGGCTCGGTGCTGGGCATCGGCTATCCTGCTTGGACGGGCGGGGCCCTGTCGTTAATCTCGACCATGGGCGCGGACCCGTTCGTGGAGGACTGCCGCCGTTTTGCAAAGACGGTGGGGACGCGGTTCGATCCAGGTGATGCCGCGATCGCTGCCGCCGCCGTTGCCGCCGGAGCAGCGCGTTCGGGCAGGCTGGCGGCATGAACGGCCTGTTTTCGCTGATCGGCAAGCGCGCGATCGTCACCGGCGCTTCGGGTGGCCTCGGGCGGCATTTTGCGCAGGTGTTGGCCAAAGCCGGCGCTGAGGTTGTACTTGCGGCACGTCGGCTGGATGTGACTGAAGTAGCGGTAGCCGATCTCGTTATGGCGGGTGGACGAGCGAGCGCGTGCCAACTCGATGTGTGCGACCCGGCGTCGATCGGGGCCGTCTTCGGCGCCGAGCCCTTCGACATCGTCGTTAACAATGCCGGCGTGGCCTATGACGGTCCTGCCCTTGAAACGTCGCTGGCCGAGTGGCACCGGGTGATCGAAACGGATCTGACCGGCGTGTTCCAAGTGGCGCAATCCGCCGCCCGCCGGATGAAGAATAGCGGCCGCGGCGGCAGCATCGTCAACATATCCTCGATCTTGGGACTGCGGGTGGCCGGGAATGTCGCTGCCTATGCCGTTGCCAAGGCCGGTGTCCTGCAACTGAACCGCGCACTTGCCCTCGAATGGGCGCGGTACGGCGTTCGCGTGAATGCGCTTTGCCCGGGATATATCGAAACCGACCTCAACCGCGCATTCTTCTCTTCCAAGGGCGGCGAGGCGATGATCCGGCGTGTGCCGCAGCGCCGGCTTGGTCAGATGCGCGAGCTCGATGGCGCGCTGCTGCTGCTGTCGTCGGATGCGGGCAGTTTCATGACGGGCAGCGAGATCGCAGTGGACGGCGGTCACTTGGTTTCGTCGCTTTAGCCGTTCTCAACGTCCCTCGAAACTATCTGCAAACGACGACATCACCGAAGTGGACATCATAAATGCCTGATAATGCTCTATTCCATGACGTGGTCCACGACCGTCATTCGGTGCGGAGCTTTCGTGACGAGATCGTCCCGGACGCAGTAATTCGCTCGGTTCTAGCGGACGCGCAGTGCACGCCATCGAATTGCAACACTCAGCCATGGCAAGTCCACATCGTCTCCGGTGAAGCGCGCGACGCAATCAGCAGCGCGATGTTGGCGGACGATGACGCTGCCCGGCTGACCCCAGATTTCAGCTTTGCAGTTTCGGATTTCGACGGCTGCTACAATCAGCGCGCCAAGGATCAGGGCGCAGCCTATTACGAAGCGATCGGCGTCACGCGCGAAGCGTATGAAGCACGACGCACCGCGGCACGATACAATCTAGAATTCTTCGGCGCGCCTCACGCCGCCTTGCTGTTCATGCCTTCGGTGGGTGACCACGTGCGCGTAGCAGCAGATATCGGCATGTACGCCCAGACTTTCCTGCTGTCGCTTACCGCGCACGGTCTTGGCGGAATACCGCAGACCTATCTTGGTCATTTTGCCGGCACGATCCGCGATATTCTCGGCATCGATCCAACGCTCAAGATGCTGTTCGGAATATCGTTCGGCTATATCGACAGCGCCGCCGCAGCGAACCGGTATCGCATAGGCAAAGCGCCCCTTGAGGAAAGCGTGGCCTTCCATGACAAGATCGCCACAGAACACGGCCAATGACAACGTGCCTCGCCACTAATTCGCCGCGCCGTTGCTGGCACGCACTTATAAGATCGGGGCATGCGGAAGCGGGTCTGCGGGCCCCAGTCGGTGTGACGTCGAATGCAGCACAATCAAAAGCGGAGGAACATGTTGATGAGCCAGCAGATCGGTAAAGCCTATTACGGGTTGCCGTGGGAGTACGACAAAGGGGAGGAAGTCGCGGTTATGTTCCAAACCGATCGCCGTGTCGTCGAGCAGCTACTGCCGCCCGTCCTTTCCCCGCCCGAGGGCCCGGCAATGGGGGTAGTGATGGCGGCCCACCACCGGCGCAGCACCTTCGGACCCTATGTCGGCGTGTATCTGGGCGTTGTCGCGCTGCATGCCGGAAGAACCGTTCTGCACCGGCTAACGGGCATGAAAACCAGCTTTTCGGGTGCGGCGGGGGGCCGCGAAGCATGGGGTATGCCGCTCGATGTCGGTGATGCCGGTATGGAGTGGAGCGGCGATGTGCTGAACATCATCGCACGGCGGCACGGTAACGACTTTGCCCGTTTGGCGGTTCGCCTTGAGCGTCGAACCGAACAACCGGCGAGCTGGTTTACTGACATGACCTCCGTCGTCGAGCGTCAGCCTTGGGACCAGGGCGAGAAACGGAAGCTGCTGCTGGGTACAGGGGTGAGGCCAGCAGATCCGAAGGATATGATTTTCTGGAAGGGATCTTCGGTTCTAAAGCTGGTGGGCGGCGATCCTGGGGACGATTGGTCCGTCCTTCCGGTGCAGGAGGTGATCGAGACTCGCTTCAGCTTTGGTGGGCAGAGCGCGCTCACCGGGCCGCATGTTCTGGAGGAGTTCTGAACCTGACTGCGCGATATCCAATTGTAGTGGACTGCGCGGACAGGTGTAGCCGCAAGGCTACCGGACGACATCCGATCGGACCTATCATGTATGAAGCGAATTTAACGACCTTGGATTGTTCGTTCTTGTGAGTGTCGATGCCAAAGGCCCGTGGTATGCCGTGACGATACTATTCGTCCTATACTGTCTGTCGTTTGTCGATCGCTTCGCATTGGCGTTGCTGGCCGCGCCTATCAGGTCAACGCTTGGTGTAACCGATACGCAATTTGGTCTTCTGCTTGGCCCGGCATTCGGAATTGTCTATGCCTTGGCGGCGCTTCCACTGGCGCATCTGATCGACAACAAGCATCGAATAAGCCTGCTCAGCCTGGGGGTGATGACCTGGAGCCTGTGTACCATGGCCTCCGCTTTCGCTTCGAATTTCATCATCTTATTGCTGCTTCGCGCCGGCGTCGCGATCGGCGAGGCGGTGTTGTCGGCGGCCGCGATCTCGCTCATTGCCGATCTGTTTTCTGCCGAAAAACGAACTTTGCCGACCGCTGTCTACGTATCGGTCGGTACGTTCATGGGCGCAGGGGCGTTCGTGGTCGGAGGGGCCGCGCTCGATCTCGCCACATCTCTTGCGCCACAAGCCGGCCTCGTGCCGTGGCAACTCACCCTTGTCCTGGTCGGTCTTCCAGGACTTCTCATTGCCACGCTCCTGCGCCTGACCGTTCCAGAGCCGGCGCGGCGTAATGATCCGGGGGTGGCTGCCGGGAACTATTCGACTGTGACGCAAGCGTTCGTCTATGTCCGCAAGGAAGCGCGCCTGTACGCCTTTCTCATCGGAGGGTTGGCGATCTTTGCGATCGGCTCGTATGCCAGCCCTTCGTGGATGCCCACGCTATTGATACGCGGCCACGGCGTTGCCCCAGCCGATGCCGGGTATCTCTACGGATTGACAGGGGTGTTCGGGGGCGTGCTGGGCACAGTGTTCTGGCCGATCTTCATCAGAGCGCGGCTCCTGCGCGGGCATCGGAACGTCAAGATCAACCTGCTCCTGTGCGCGGCGATCGTCGCACCGGTCTTGCTTGCGGCGGCCGGACTTGCGCCTTCCAAGACGCTTCTGCTGCTTGCCGCTGGCAGCGCGATATTCTTCATCAGCATAGCCGCTCTCGTCCCCGCGCTTATCATTCAGGATCTGGCCCCCGCCAGAATGCGCGCGCGTCTGATGGCAACGCTGTACACGGCAATGAACCTGGTGGGATCGGGCGCTGGCCCGGTTCTTGTTCCCCTAATCGCTGGACGCTTCTTTACGGAACCGCGGGCCTTGGGCGGCGGCTTTGCGGTCATCGGCATCGTTGTTGCGGTCGTCTCCAGCGCGGCGATCTGGCTGGCGCGAAAACGCTACAGGGAGTGCATCGCAGGGCTCTCACTGTAGCGGCGGTGCGTTGGTCTACGATGATAGCGACCATGAAGTCGAGCTATCGCTTTCATCCATAAATCAGGCGCTCAAGCACCATGGCTGTTCATGAGGTCACGACAGACAGACTGCATACTTACCGTGCTGCAATGAGGGACCTGGGCAACGCCGGAAGATAAAATAGATCGTCTGGCGAGCAATCGAGTGCAGAACCCGTATACGTCGTTCCAACCACGAGAGCGAGCGATGCCCTGATTTCGGCGAGTGAGGACGTGGTGGCATTTTGGCATGGTGCAAGTCAACGTCCTCAAAAGTCTTCAGCTTTCAACGCAAGTCCAGTGGTCGATAGATCTACAACAACATTGCTGATCCGCCCTGGCTAAGCGGCAAATTAATCACGATTTAGTTCGCTACTCACTGCCCCGCGCAAATAGGGCGGCGAGTAGTTCAAGTTGACTGACAGCACCGATCGGAGTCCCTCAGCGAAACACCAGGCCGCCGTCCATAATTGGAGACTGACCGGTCATGTAATCCGAGGCGGGTGAGGCCATGAACGAAACCATCCCGGCGACGTCGTCGACCGTTTGCGCGCGCCGCAACGCCACGCGTCCCAGAATACCGCTGCGCCGCTGCGCGGCGGGTTCTCCGGTAATCCCGGCGGTCGTTCTTTCGATGTACTCGTTCATTTCAGTATCGACTAGTCCCGGGCAGAAGGCGTTTACGGTGATGCCGTGCACGCCCCACTCGCGCGCTGCGGAAACTGTCAGGGCGCGGACCGCGAATTTGCTGGCGCAGTATATCGAACTTAGCGGAGGCGCCTCGTGGCCTGCAATGCTGCAGGCGTTGATGATCTTGCCCCCTTGGCCTGCAGCGATCATCGCTTCTGCGGCGGCTTGCATCCCGAATAGTACGCCGTGCACGTTTACGGCGAACACCGCTTCCAGGTCGTCCTTAGTCACCCCCAAGCACGGACCGATACGAATGATGCCAGCGTTATTGACCATCACGGCTAAGGGGCCGAGTGCGACGGTCGCCGTCTCGACCATCGTTGCGACCGCAACCCGGTCGGTTACATCAGTGGCGATAGCGAGCGCGCGCCCGCCGACCTGCGTCACTTCCTCTGACACACGCCTCGCGGAGTCTTCATTGATGTCGCTGACTGCGACCGCAAATCCATCTCTTGCCAGTTGCAAAGCGATTGCGCGACCAATTCCCCGTCCGGCCCCCGTTACTACGGCGACCCTTCTTTCACTAGACATACTCGACTTCCAATCTTTGCAAGGTTTGTGTTGTTGCCCCCTAAAGGCCTGACAGGGCCTCGCAGGTTTGCGCGATGAACTCGCGGGGTGATCGATAGCGCAAAGCGCGGTGCGGATGCACCTCGTTATAATGGGCGAACCAGCCAGGCAGTTGGTCGATGACACTCTGCGCATTCGGCCTAGGGTTCACACGGACATAATCGGGTTTCAGGGTGCGGACGAACGCCTCCGCCATGCCGTTCGATTGGGGACTGCTGACTGGGGTCGTGCGCGGGATCAGCCCAATGCCCCGGGCAAACGCACGTGTGTTGCGAGCGGTGTAACAGCTGCCGTTATCGGTAAGCCACTCGATTGGCTCGGGCACTCGGTTCACCTGTCCGTAGCGATGCTCGACCGTGGCGACTATCAGGTCCTGGACGTCCTCGGCGGTGATGCCGCCCGTT
>Ga0308164_10003789_pt1 | contig 13295 bp, 9 predicted proteins | sample PhyTR2_FD_201031 | JGI IMG/M metagenome (GOLD analysis project Ga0308164, IMG submission 201031) | Phyllosphere microbial communities from UC Gill Tract Community Farm, Albany, California, United States - DLSLT.R2 | ecosystem: Host-associated > Plants > Phyllosphere > Unclassified | place: USA... | reverse complement strand
GCGATGCCGAAACGTTCTTCGAGGGCGCCGATCAGGCTGACCACGGCCATCGAATCGAGCTCCGGCAGGCTGCCCAGCAGGGGCGAATCTTCGCTCAGGTGTTGACCGGACTCACCCAGGGCCAGCACGTCAATCAGGATGGTCTTTACTTCGTCGAAGTACATAATCGTCATTCTCGTCTGGAGGAACCTTGAACGAATTATACAGTCGGTAGCAGCCGACCCAGTCTCATCTTGACCGTGGCGGCCATGCGGTGCACCTCGTCGAGCAATTCGTGGCGCGTCAGGCGCAACATCAGGTACCAGAACAGGGCCAGTGGCGTGAGCATCACCAGCAGGCGCACCAGCGCCGGCCAGTCGGCGGGGATGACCAGGTTCAATACGATGCCAGCGGCCATGGTGCCGACGGTAACGAATGCGCTCGGCACCATGGTGCGAAGCAATGCGCTGAACTTCCAATGAAAGTAGCGTTGCTGTTGCATGATGACGATCGGCGTGGCGGCAAGTGACGCCCAGCAGAGTGCCCAGGCAAAACCGGTCAGGCCGCCGTCGAACAGCGCCACGCCGAAGCCGATGCGGGTTGCCAGTGTAATCAGGACAGGAATGGCGCTCAGGTAAGGGCGCCCGATGGCCGTGACTGCTGCAGGGATATAGTTGAACATCATTCCGGCAGCCGCAGCAATCGTCAGCGGCAGGATCGCTGGTACGCTGGCCAGCCAAGTTGCGCCATACAGAGCCAGTACGATTTCATGGCCGAGCAATGCGGTCAACGCGAGCGCCGGCCAGCCTACCCCAGTCAGCAATGCCGTCGCCCGGCTCAGCGTAGGGATGAGCGATTCGCCACGGTGGTGGGACTGTGCCAAATAAGACACTGCGCCATAATTGACCGTCGATCCGGCGACGTAAGTAAAAATCGTGACCGTCGAATTTGCACGGCTGAGCAGGCCAACAAGGCGCGCCGAGCCCATTTTGCCCAGCAGAATATCAGGGATGGCGTTGTTGATCGCCCCGGCGCAACTGGCCAGTAGTGAGCCGATGCCGAAGTGAGCCACGCCGCGCCAGTGCCGGAAGGAAGGCGTCCACGGGGTATTTTTTGGGCGTAGTGGAATGTAGGCAATCGCACAAGCGATGATATTGATCAGATTGGCATAGGCAAGGCTCATGCTGCCAAAGCCCAGTTTGGCCAGGACCAGACAGCTCACGCAGAAACTGATGGTTCCCACGGCCATCACAATCGCCTGTTTTTCCGCTGCGAATTCGCGTGTCAGCAATGCATTCGTCACCGTTCCGAATGGAATAAGCAAAAAGCCAATTGCCAGCACGCGCATCACCGGTACGATCTCGGGTTCGTTGAACCAGCGTCCGATCCAGTCGCTCGCCAGAAACAGGCTAATTGCGATCAGCCATGAGGTCGCGAAGACAACTCCAGTGGCTGACCGGATCTTGTCCGGTGTGAGAATTGCCTCTTGTTGCAAATAGGTCGATACGCCGAAGTCCCGGAACACGTGCGCCAGGTTAACGAACACGACTGTCATCGAATAGACGCCAATCTCGCTCGGGCTGAGCATGCGGGCCAGCAGCACGCTGACGACGAACTGCAGGAATGCTGCGCCGGACGACGAGAAAAAATTGATGACCAGCGAGCGACGCAGATCTGCCATAAAGCCTGCTAGGGGAGGGAATGAAGTGGCGAAGCGCTGACTCAGGCGGCAGCGCCGCTGATCAACCGAATCGCCTGACGCGAGCGGGCTTCGTACTGGCTGTTAATAAACCGCATCGATCCGATGAAATGATAGAACGCAGTCTCTGACGTCGCAACATCCGGCGTGCCATATTTGGGAAACGGCAAGGCGACCGTGCCGCGCATGTTCGAGGCGATGTAGTTCGACGTAACTTGCTCGGTTCCCCAATCGGTCCATCGGCCGCCAAGTTTGTCAGACATGCGCCGCGAAAAATCGAGCATGGTTTCGCGCATCACGGACGAGCGCGGGAAACCTGTGAACCCGGCACAGCCTCGAATGTAGCGTGCGTCGGCAGGCAAGCCCACGTTGACCATCTCAGTTTCTGCAATGGCCTGAACATGTATGCCGGGCTGGATCCAGGGCAAGGCATTTTCGCGCACCGCGGGCAATAGCCGCATCGGCGTGTCGGGCATTTCGCCAAGAACAAAGCCGGTGTCGTTGCGAACGGCCTCGAGCACTTCCGGGATTGCCTGTAGCGTGACCGTGTCGGCGTCGAGCTGAATGACGTAGTGATCTTGCACGTAATCTGCAATGGCACACAAACGCTCCCAAGCGCCACCACGGGGGATGTCCGGATGAGTGAACTCGTCGGCACGGCGCAGTTCAACGTGAGGAATATGCTGCGTGAACAGAGCACGGTGTTCATCGGTGATCGTCGGGTCACAGACGATCACGATGCGGGAAGGGTTCACAAAAAACACAAACGATTTGACAGCCACGAGGTACGCATAGACATCGCGCGCGCACACCATAGACAGAAGAACGAACGGCAATTCGCCGCGTTCGACTGGTTTGGTAGCAAGCACCTTCCGGCTCACCTTGTCGTGCTGCGCACGGAAGTAATCGCGTTTGATGCGCTGGATCGCCCTGTTAAGCAAAGACATTTCGTGAAAACCTTGTGATTGACCTGCGGTTACCGATGCCGGTCTGCCCGCTTCCGTTTAGTAAACAAATCCATTGATTGTTGCGCTGCAACTAAAGCTTGCTGCTGCGCATGACATTATATGCTGCAAGAGGCAAAGCACCATGCCCCCATGAAAAATTATGAAAAATTAAATACTGTTGCTTTTTTGTAACGTAATGATGAAAAAGCGGGACTTTCCTGAAAAGAAAGTCCCGCTGTCACAAGCCGGCGAAGCTATCGGTTTAGCGCGGCACGATGGCCCATTGTGGGGAACGGGTATAGTCCGGCTTCCAAGTGCGAGCAGCAAACGTGGCCCAGGCCTGACGGGCGTTTGGCGTGTCCGACGCAGTGGCCACAGCCAATGCCGGCTGCATGTTCGACGGATACCCAAGGGCCGAGTCCGAGTATCCGGTCATACGGCCGAGTGCCCAGTTGTAGCCATTTGCCATCGTCAGGTAATCAGCCTGTGCTTGGCTACCGCATGGCAAGTCAATGTACCGGATGCCCTGTGGGTGCGTAAATTGATTACCATCGTCGTTGGCCAGCGATGGGCCGCTGTAGTTTGCCTTGTATAGTTTTTCGAAACTATCATAGAGTGGTGCGTCTGGTGCATCGCGGAATTTCAGTCCATACGCCGCGCCCTGAATCCAGCAGTAGCCTGGCGCCGTCATGCGACCAACCGAATACTTTGCTTTCCAGTTCAAGATAGGTGTCGCTTTGGTAAAGCCCAGTTCGGCCAGGTAACCGAAGCTCCAGGTCAGGAAATCGTCCTGCCATGGTGCCGACGCGCTCACTGCGAATGCGTTGACGCCGGATCCGTCGTAGACACCAAGCTTGTTCGGATTACCGACTACGTACGTCGTATGGTAAAAGTCCAAATTGTTGTCGAGTTGCTTGGTGAAGTAGGCTTTCAGTGGATGCGTATCTGGCGTGATGTAGGCGCTGTGGCCAAGCGTGCGCAGCGACCATGCCTGGCCTCGCAGTTGTTGCCAGCGCACCAAGCCCAAGCCACCATGGTTACCTGCAGCCGTACCGAGCGGGTTTGACGATGCCCAGAACTGAAGCTCTTCAAGGTAGTAATAGTCACCGGTCAGCAGATACGGCAGATAGGCGAGTGATGGTTGATGCGCGGTATCGTCTGCATGGACGGTAACGCATAGCGCACCGTCGTTGTTTTCACACCGAGGTACCGGCAACGGGCCGGTCTGCGACATGTTCAAGTGCAGGCTGATGTTCTTGTTGACTTCATTGTCGGTGCGAACAGGCTGGCCGGTCTTTTCATCACGGTAATGAATCGACCAAGTGCCGGAACCGTCCGCTGCCGCCATCATCGCGTCACGAGCACGCTTGTCGGCAGACAGCAGATACATGACGGACCACATAGGCAACGGGCCGATGTCGCCGCGGCCCCCGGCAGTCCCCATGAACGACACCACGGGTCCGATGGTCATTGGTCCGGTGTCCGAGTCACGAATCTGCTGGCCCAGGATGGCAAGGGTTTCCTCTGCGGGTACGACTGTGCGATCGTAGTTGGAAACTGCTTTAGTCGCCATCAGGTAAGCGCCGTTGTGTTGCACATGGACTGCCGGTTCACGCGCAGCATCCCACCAGCCGCTCTTGTGCCAGCGTGCGTGGTGGTAGTGGGTCAAGCCAGTTTTGGCATAGACCGAGCGACCGCCTACTTCGACATCGACATCGTATGTCAGGGTGCGTGCCGACTTGAAGGTCTTGTCATTGGCAACCACCACATCGACGCGTGCCTGTTTCGCAAGACCCGAATACCAGCGCACGTCAAAACGTGCAGTCAGCCAGGGGTGCGCAACTCCTGCGGCGTTTTTCAAAGGCGCAGCCAACAGCCATTCGTTGGCGACCCTACCGGACAGCCATTTCGTCGGTGCCGTATCAGCCACAGCATCTGCCAGCGATGCCGTGTATTGAACGCCTTCCACTTTGATGGTGAGCTTGCTGCTCAAACCGCTTTTGGTCAGGGTTTTCAACGTTTCAGTGCTGTTTTCGGATGCGCTCGACTTGACCAGTTGCAAAGTTTGCGTTGCGTTGGCGGCCAAGGAGGGCATGATGCCGGAAATGACCACATGCCGCACCGTCCCATCGGCGTGGGTCGCCTTGATATCGCTTTGCAAACGTATTAGCGTGCCATCAGGCAATTTTGCAGCCAGGCCTTCCGATGCTGCCATGGTACCAGCTGCAATCACCTGGCCAAATGTGAACGGCACGTTGGTCTGGGCACTGCCAAGGTTCTGGAGACGAAAATCAGTCACGGTCGCACCGGCGACGATCGGCGTCGTGGCGCCGGTCGTGTCCTGTGGAGATGCCGGTGAGACAGGCGTCGAGGTGGTTGGACTGGTTGGCTTCGGTGTGAAAGCAGTGACCGTCTTAGCCAACGACACGGCGTCGCTAGCCGGGTCGCTACCGCCACCGCCGCAGGCGGCAAGTACCGCTGCACACATAGCGGTAACAATCCGTGTGCCAGCATTTCGCACGAGCATTTGGGCCGGGTTCAGCGCGGAAATCGTTTCGGCGCTCACAGCATGTATGTTCAGAGTTTTCATTTGAGAATTCATGAAGTTGGGCAATTGATTCGCCAATGAAAGAGTTTCTTCGAAGAACTGAACTTTACCCTGATCCATCATTCCCGTCTTCTGATTCTCCCCAATTTCGATTTGTTTCCACATGAAAACAACGGAACATAAGCAAAGTGCCATGAATAAATGGCTGTATATCAAGCGCCAGATTGGCTTTTTTATTGAAAAACCAAATAAGTTAAAAATCGAGCAATGATTCATCGCTAATAGTCCGTAGAGGAGGGAAATCGGATGCCTGACCATGTCGATACTGTGCATGTCGGGATAATCGCAAGCAAGCCTACTGCGAGAAGCTTTTATCTTTGATGGCCCTTAGCCGTTCATTAATACATTTACAGATGGCTTTTTTCTTATGAGTTGAACCATTTGTCAATTATTAACTTTACCGCCTGTGAGTAGAGTTCATTTTCAAAAACAAACCAAATATTTACTTTTTTTAACATAAGTTTTATTAAAGAAACTAATTTAGGCAACAAGATAAACGTATCAAGGTATCACTGCTCAGCCTCTATTTATCCATCGCATGTTGCAAGCCCACTGTTGCGGAGACCTGTCTGCGACGCGGCATCGACCGCGCGAATGATGTGTGCAGGAAGAAGGGTGTGTTAGGATGGCAAGATTCGTTCCGCGGCCCTTCTCGCCGCAATCTAACGCATTAAAGGCGAAGAATTGTCATCCCGCGACACTGCCCGACCACTTGAAAACAGCCTTCCGGCGTGCTGCGATCCGTATCCCGGATGCCGAATCTCGGTCATCGTCCCAACGCGCAATCGGCCAGTGCTGCTTGAGCGGATGCTCGCGCACATCGTGTCGCAGACATTCGACGCCATCGAAGTTATCGTGGTCGATGACTGCTCCGATGTCGCCACGCGCTTGGCGTATGCAGGCATGCAGCAACGATTCGGCGGTCGCATGCGCCTGATCGAGCTTGGTGCCGCCGACGGCCCTGGCTTTGGTCCGTCGGTGGCGCGCAACACCGGCATTCAGTCCGCTACCGGCGAGATCATCACGTTCTGCGACGACGATGATATATGGACCTGTGACACCCATTTGGCCGCGATGGCCGAGGTGTTTGACAGCCAGCCCGACGTCGACCTGTATATCGCCAACCAGATCGCTGTTTCGCACCTTGGGGTCACCGAACGTGCGCACTGGTTGCCGGCACTCGTGACGCTGATGGCGCACCGGCCGCGCACCCATCCGCGTGGCTACCGCGTCGCACTGGACGAATTGGTGCGTGGCGGCGGCTTCGCCCAGCTCAATATCGTGGCTCTGCGCAAGAGCACCGCCGAGAGAATTGGCGGCTTCTGGACGCGCACCTCGTACGAGGAAGACCGCGATTTCTTCTGGCGCGCAGCCGATGCGGCACGAGCGGTGTTTTTCAATCCTGACCTGGTGGCACAGCACAACGTGCCCGACCCGGCGCGCCAGAACAACTTGTCGCGTAGTTTTTCCCAGCCGGAACGCTGGCTATTGTCGGCACTCGTATCGCAACACATCGCCATGAGCGTGGGCAGCACCGCGATCCGCAGGCTATGCCAGGTCTACGAAGGCGATATCCTGCGTCACCTGTCTCGCTATTGGTCCGGCCAGGGCCGGCATGCGCTGGGGATGCAGTACGCGCGCCGCGCGCTGGCTGCGCGCGCGTCGCTCAAGTGGGCTCTTTACACAAGCGTTTTGGCAGCGCGTCAAGTGATCCGGGGCCGGGCATGAGTACGCGCGACAAAGTTCTGGTGATTGGCGACGACACCCGCAGCTTCCTTGCAACCGTTCGCTCGCTCGGTCGCCAGGGCCTGGAAGTGCATGTTGCACCTTTCGACTTCCGTTCACCGGCGCTTCGTTCGCGGTATATCAGCAAGGTGCACTTCCTGCCGTACTACCTTGACGGCGGTGCCCCTTGGCTGGCCGCGATCGAAATGCTGCTGCGAGAGCACGATTTCAAGCTGGTCATCCCTTGCGACGAGCGTGGCCTGCTGCCACTGTGTCTTCACCGCGATATCCTGTCAGCTTGGTGTGCATTGGCAATACCGTCGCCTGAGACGCTCGACACGTTCTTCGACAAGGTCAAGACGCGCGAACTGGCACAGGCATGTGACGTCGCCGTTGCGCCGGGGCGAATGCTGGCACCGGACGATACGGTTGAGACCATCGTGGCCGACATCGGCCTGCCGGTGGTGATCAAGGAGCCGATGTCGTACGCCTTGCCAGAGCTGTACGTACGAACAAGCACCCGTATTGTCGATGATCGAGAAGCGCTTGCGGCCTGGCTGTCACGGCAAGACCGCCAGGCCCCGATCCTGTTCGAGCAGAAATTTCCCGGCTTTGGCGCAGGTGTCTCGGTCTTGTGCGCTGAAGGTGCGGTGCTGCAGGCTTTCGAGCATGTACGCGCCCACGAGTTCAACGGTAGCGGTTATTACCGCAAGAGCGCCACGCTCGATCCTGGCAGACTGGCGGCAGTCGAGCGAATGGTGCACGCGAGCCGTTACACTGGCCTGGCAATGTTCGAGTTCAAGATCGACGATGAAGGCGGCGGCTGGATACTGATCGAGGTGAACGCCCGGCCGTGGGGCTCGTTGCCCCTGCCGGTGTCGATCGGCGTGGATTTCCCGTATCGCCTGTACCGTTTGCTGGTGCGCGGCGAGACCACGCCAGCAGTGAACTATCCCGCCGGTCGCTATTGCCGCAACCTGGTGCTGGACATGTGGCAGACCAGGATGAGCGCTGCCGAACTGACCGGCCGGCCGGGCAAGCTGGTTGCACACTGCGCGAATTGGGCTTGGGGCTTCCATCGCTTGCTACTCGGCCACGAGCACTTTGATACCCTGGTCCTGGACGACCCCAAGCCCGGTCTGCACGAACTGCGCGAACTGGTTGCGAGCCGTCTTGCCGCGCGGCGCAGGAAGCAGCCGATTGTCGCCCGCCTGAAGCAACGCGTGGGCGAGCTGATGGCGAACGGCGATGCACGCCCCGTCGAGGTGCTGTTCGTCTGCCAAGGCAATATTAACCGCAGCAGTTATGCTGAACTGAAGGCAACACAGTTGTTTGAAGGTGCCAACATTCGCTTCGCATCTGCCGGCATGCTGCCGCGTAATCAACGCCCGTCGCCTGCAGTGGCGATTGCTGCAGCTGCGCGCCATGGCGTGGCCATGGATGCGCACCGCTCTCGTCACGCCAGTACGCCATTGCTGGAGGCGGCCGACCTGGTGATCGCGTTCGATCAGATCAATCTCGACAGTATTGCAGCGCGTTACCCGCAACTGGTCGACCGGATTTACCTTCTTGGCGAGGCTGATGTCGACAGCGCGGTCGATGTCCAGATCCTCGACCCGGAGGGAAAGGACGAGACCACCTTCCTGTCGACCTACCAGCGGATCGACGCCTGCCTGGCCGAGCTCCACACCACGGTGTCGGCTTTTCCTAAATCCTTGCAAAAAACTATCTCATAACTATCTCATGTTAGGTACGAGCAACCATAGCCCGGCCAAGCTTGCCGCGGGGGCGCCGCCAGTATTGCTGGTAATCATTGACACCGAAGAAGAGTTCGCGTGGGATCAGCCGTTCAACCGCGCCAACGTCGGCACCAGTTCGATCGCCGCCCAGCCATTGATGCATGAACGCGTGTTCGACCGCATGGGAATCGTGCCGACCTATATGATCGACTGGCCGGTTGCAACGACGCCGGCTTCGGCTGCAGTACTGCGCAAGCTGATGGAAGAAGGACGCTGCGAGATTGGTACTCATTTGCACCCTTGGGTATCGCCGCCTTACGACGAAGAAGTGTCACGTTTCAACTCGTATGCAGGCAATCTGCCGCGACAGCTCGAGTATGACAAGCTGCGCATGCTCACCGAGGCGATCACGACGTCGTTTGGCCGTGCGCCAATGGCCTTCAAGGCTGGTCGCTACGGCCTTGGACCGCATACTGCTGACTCGATCGCAGCGCTCGGTTACGACATTGATGCCAGCGTCGTCCCCTATAGTGAGTTCACTGACGATGGGGGACCGGATTTCCGCACCTTCGACGAGCATCCCTACTGGTGCAAAACGGACAGCGCCACCTTGCTCGAATTGCCTGTTACGACCGGTTACGCTGGCTGGCTGCGTCGACGCGGCCTCGCGTTGGACGATCTGGCCCAGCAGACATGGGCGCGCAAGGCACATCTGGGGGGCATCCTGGCCCGCAGCCGCGCGCTTGAGCGGATTCGTCTCAGTCCCGAAGCCGCCAATGGCGAGGAAATGCGCCGTCTGACCCGCGCGCTGCTCGCCGATGGTTGCCAGGTTTTTTCGCTGACTTACCACAGCCCATCGCTGGTGGCAGGTCATACCCCGTACGTGCGCACCGAGGCTGAGCTCGAGCATTTCATTTCTACTGTCCATGACTACTGCGCCTGGTTCCGTGCCGAGGGCGGTCAATTCATGGGATTGACACAGTTGAAAGAGCATCTGAAGCAGCAGGCCAAGTAGTACCGACCGGACAGCAGGGCTTCCTCGCTGGCCGGGTATGTCTTCCGCATTCGTGCGCTCAACTTATCTAGGATCCGTATGGTTCAGGCTCTGCATGCCGGCGTAACCTTCGCATTGGTTATTCCTGCTTATAACCGCGCACATCTGATTGGAGAAACAGTCGAAAGCGCGTTGGCGCAGCGTACGCCGTTTTCTGAGATCATCGTCGTGGATGACGGTTCCACTGATAATACACTCGAGGTGCTCGAAACCTACCGCGATCGCATCACCATTATTGGGACAAAAAACAACGGTGTTCAGTCCGCACGCAACACTGGAATTCAGGCCGCAACTAGCGATTATGTAACATTGTGCGATTCCGACGATCTGCTGGAACCGGATTTTCTCGATATTTTCTCGGCCTGGCTTGGTGCGCATCCTCAGTGCGACGTTCTTTACAGTAATTTTGTGTCTTTTAACCATAAAACTGTTTTTGGTGATCGTTTCTCTGCGTCTCCTGCTGGTCTATATGACGATGTGGCGTTTCGTGATGACGTGGCGATGTATATTGACGGACTTGTTCCTCGTATCCTAAAATTCCAGATACTATTCGTTACTGGCCTGACGATCAAGCGTGAGAAGTTCAATGAAATCGGACCTTATGATGTCCGTTTCAACCGGGTCGGTGCAGAGGATTTTGAATTCACCCTGCGCGCGGTCGTCCGGGCTCAAGTCGGTTTTTGCAGGAGGCCGCTGGCTCGTGTGAGACGGCACGATGGCAACGACTCGGCAGATCAAGTGCGTCACATTGATGGTGAGATCCAGATCATGGAGTATGCGTTGGAGCACCACCAAGGCATGCTTGCGTATCGCGCAGCGTTCGACGCCGGGATGGATGATCGATGCGCGTATGTATTCGATGCAGCGTTCGCACGCGGTGAGTTTACCCTTGCTTCGCGCATGCTCAAGAAATTCAGGCAGCAGCCTCAGGGCAGGCGCTTCACTATCAAGAAAGCGATCCTGAATATGCCTTCCATCCTCAGGCTTGTATTGTGGCGCCTGACACAGGCCAAGTAATACGTATATTTTTGTATGTAAGTGTTATGCGCTAAGGGCGTCGCGGCTTGTTCAGACTGCTTGCTTCCTTCGATTTCAGATCGATATAAAATTTTCCGCATCTATAATGAATAATAATCGCGTGCGATATATCGACACCTGGCGCTTTTTTGCGATCGCCTTGGTCATCATTTCCCACATCATCGAGTTCAGCCATCCCATTTGGAGGGAAATGTTTCCCGGTTTGATTTGGCGAGTCCATCCGTTGGGGCGGCTTGGTGTGCATATTTTCTTTTGTATCAGCGGTTATGTTATTTGCCGGGGCATGATGAATGAAGTAGCGCGCTCTGGATCGCTCAGCATGCGCGATTTCTATCTACGCCGCGTGTGCCGGATCTTTCCCCCTCTGTTTCTGTATTTGCTATTTCTAGCCTTGATGACGGCTGCCGGTGTCATCGACATGAGTATCGTACAATTTATGCAATCGGCGCTATTTCTGTGCAATATAGAAATGCTGGGCGGATGTGGCTGGTATGCGGCGCATACATGGAGCCTGGCCTATGAGGAACAATTTTATTTGATTTTCCCGATGTTGTTCGTCGGGCTCGCAATTGCCCGGAAGCGCGGCAGACTTCTGCAGGTCATCGGAATATTGATCGCTACCGTGCTGCTGGCACACCTGTCAGCGCAGCCAGCGCTGGCCTATTATTTGTCGATCTTCAGTTACATGCTGTGGGGATGCGCGTTTGCACTGTACGAAGACAAGGTGGCGCCATGGCTGAAGCGCATACCAGTGGCGCTTTGGTACGCTGGTTGCGCAGTGCTGCTTGGTGTAAATTTCGTTGCGCTGCCGACCCTGTTGATGGAGGTTGTCTACCCGCTCGCTGCACCGTTGATTATTTGTGCCGTTGTTTTCGGTACGCCGTTGCATCAGCGTCCGATAGGTAAGGTGTTTGGATACGCCTTTCTCGCTTATCTGGGACAGATCTCCTACACTATTTATCTTTGGCAACAGGCAGCAACAAAGGATCACGGATTTGCCTCCCCGTTCGTGGTGTTTGGCTTGCTCGGTTGCGTATTCGTGCTGGCCCACTTTTCGTACAAATACCTTGAAATGCCGTCGACCCAGCTAGGGCGACGTTTGTCGCGTCACCAAAGTATAGCGCCGGCAAGCGCGCCTGCTGAGGGTAACGAAATTTCTTTAGGGAAATTGAGCCGAGATTGACCCCCGGAATGCGGCAGGTTGCGCCATTCCGCACCGCAGCATCGCGTTGGCCTGGCTGACACGGTTCAAGCAGTCGCTGCGGTCTTGGGTTCGTGCTTACGCAGTTGGCGCTCATGCATGTAGGCCAGAAGCCGGCTCGCGGCCCGCATTGCCAGCGGTGGCTTGCGATCGAGTTTGGGCGCGCCGCTGGTACCACGAATGAAATCCCAGACCCCGAGCAAGGCGCTGTCAGCCTGCCGCGCAAATCCGCGATAACGCAGACGGTGGACGTGATACAGGCTTTGGTTGACCAGTTTTAGCCACAATAATTTGCGGTGTGCCGCAGGCATGTGGGTATGCCAGAAAATCAGCTCATTCCTGAACATCAGATAAAAGAAGTACGGCGGTTGCTCGGCCAAGGTGCGCAGTGCATGGATCGCCGATGCATCGAATACGACTTTGCTGCGCCAGCCACCGCGCGCCAGCCGGGTGCCGATGTCGTTATCGTCGTAATAGGCGAACAGGCGCGCATCCAGACTGCCTACTTCGCGCAGCGCCTGCACGCGCAGCAGGATTGCAGTGCCGGTCAGGCAAACGGCGTCGGGATGCGTCGCATGCAGCTGCATTGAGGCGTGGGCATCGGGAATCCAGTCATGTGAGCGCGAACGCCAGTCATGCGTGATGCCCCAGCCGTGTTCGTGCGCGGTGCCGGCTTCCGGATACAACACTGGCGATACGGCGCCACACGATGCATCTGGCACGATCGCATTGACGAGTTTCGACAGAGTGTCCGGTGCGACGGTGGCGTCGTTGTTGAGCAGCCAGATAAAGTCATAGCTCTGCTCGATCGCCATCGCGATCGCGACATTGTGCCCTCCGGTGAAGCCGAGATTGCGGTCGATGCGCTTGATGGTGACCCATGCGCTGTCGACCGATGCCTGCAATGCGGCGTAGTCGGCCGGCGCGGAGCCATTGTCGATTACCAGAACATCGACGCTGAAACCGTCGCGCACCTGCGCGCGCAACGAGCGAAGGCATTCGAGGGTATCTGGCGCTTTATTCCAGTTCAGGATGCTGATAAGAACACGCGGCGCACTCATGGAAGTCCTAGTAATCGATTGGTAAGAAATTGACGGATAGTCGAATTGGCAACGCCATCGACACTATTTTACTCGGCGCCGGCATCGCTACGACGCATGGCATGCAGCCGCGCCAGGCCTGGCCACCGGTAGCCGTTCAGGTGGTACATCGTGCGGACCTCGTCGGTCCAGCGCAGATGCCATTCCATGACGCGGCCATAGAATTCGATCCGTTCAAAGCGGTTCTCGTCAAACAGCTGGCGGC
>Ga0308164_10003787_pt1 | contig 13302 bp, 9 predicted proteins | sample PhyTR2_FD_201031 | JGI IMG/M metagenome (GOLD analysis project Ga0308164, IMG submission 201031) | Phyllosphere microbial communities from UC Gill Tract Community Farm, Albany, California, United States - DLSLT.R2 | ecosystem: Host-associated > Plants > Phyllosphere > Unclassified | place: USA... | reverse complement strand
ATCGCCATGTCGTCGAGCATTCGCTGACGAAGCGGGGTAACGGGTGCTTCGGTCGGTAGAGTCGCCATGATGGAGTTCCTCTCGTTGAAGGAACTCCATCGTCTGCCGCCGCTGCCGCAGGACCAAAACCTCAGCGCAGGCGCATTACCTCACCACCATCACCACTGCCGCGCAACGGCTTCGTGCTGTGGGTCGAGCCGGAGCGATCTGGCCACCGTTTGCTTCATGCCGCCTCGCTTTATTCGCTTAGGCGTCCCAAAAGCCACTTTTACGTGCGTGACGCCGCCTGAGGTCTGCCACATACTCGACGTGGTTTGGATGCCCGGCAAAATTGTCGATCCGCCGGGCAAGATGCTCGCAGGTCTGGAGATGGCGGGCGGCGTGACCGTAACGCTTGTACTTGGCGGCATCGAGTGAGAGATCGATCATCGCCCGCAGCACGAGCGTGGCGGCGAGCGGATGGCGCTGCTCGAGCGCGTCGGCGGCGGAGGTCAGCAGCCAGTACTGGTTGCCGTCGAGTTCGCCGGCCCGAACCATGATGAGACCTGCGGCGCGGTCGAGCGCGGGCCAGTCGATCAGGAAGGCGAGCGCTTGATGGAAGCTGGTAAAGCGTGACGCGAAGCTGAGAGCCCGCTCCTCCGCCTCCATGTCGTCGAAATCCGGCAGCCGCTTGAGGTGCGCCCGGAGGTACCCGGCATCGAGACCGCGCTCGAACACTTGCCAGCGCTCGCCCTGTGCTTCGTCGGATCGTCCGAGGGCGTCGAGCACCTCGATCCGTACGCGCTGCCAATCGGGCCAGTGGCCGCCTCGGCTAAAACCGTCAGCTGCCCCGTCGAGCGCCGCAAGCGCCTCGCTGGCGCGATCGGCCGCCAGCATCCGCTCGGCGATCGCCGCTGCTATTGCAGGGTTGGTGCGTTCCCCGTCCGAATAGCGGCCCGCGAACCCGTCGACATCGCCAAGCTCGTCTGCGATCTCGGTCAGCGCCAAGCGAACGAGGCGTCCATGACGACCCTGCTCGTAATCGTCCTGATAGATCGGCCCGCGCGTACTCAACCCGATCATCCGGCGTTCGCCGCCTGCGTCGCCTACGGGAGCGTTGGCCGCCAACTCCTCGAACTGCGCTTTGAGCCGGTTCAGCCCGTCAGGCCCGAGTGCCTGCGACATCAGGCCAATCAACTCATCGAACTGGCCATAGTCGTTCGCGCAGACCGCCGCGAACACCCGATCGGCCAATGCGCCGACTGGCTTGCCGGCTTTAACGGCGATCGCAGCGAGATCGTCGCGTGCGGAAGCGATAACGCTGCCGATTGCGCCGTTGCTGTCGTCGCAGCGCTCGTAGATCGAGGGCGCCATCTCCAGCATACGCCAAAGAAGGTCGAAGGCCTCACCCGGGCTCGTCGCCGCGACATGGGCGTTGATCGCCTCGCGCTGCGTCTCGAGGTCACGGGCGAGTTCCTTCACCTTGCGCCAGTCGACGTACGAGCGCGATCTGGCGATGGAGACGAGCCGCTTGCGGATCTCGCCCGCGACGTCACCGCCGGCGCGGCTCGCCAGCTCGAGCCGTAACCGGCGCTTGGCCGCAGCGTCACCGGCGGTCACGTCTAGCAACAGCTCCGCCAGGCGCTCGGCTCCAAGGGCTGCGAGGTTCTTTGCATTCAACGTCGTCTCGGACGGCATTCCTTTCCGTCACGAATAGGGCTCGATTCGTCAAGCGGCGCGACAAGTTGAAGACCGGCAGAAGCCGTGTGAAGCGGCCAACTTGAGAGACGGAGATCAGCGCCCGGCGCGGCTCAGACGCCTCGACTAAAGCCCCAAACCCTCCGCTCGGACGAGGTGAACCAAGGACCGGAGTTGAGAAAGGGTAAGTTGGCCCTGAATGTCGCTTTGTGGGTCCAAAGAGCGTTAGCTTACCCAGAACTGTCGACGCGGATGTCAGCACTAGAATGCGACGACAAAGAGCGATATCGAACTTGGTGTTGGTAAACGTCAGATGACCATATGTTCCAGAGCTGACGCCAGTTTATCCATGTCTGCCATCGTGTTAAACAAGGCGGGCGTTACCCGTACGCATGCTCCCGCGGCAGGCCCGTCACGGTGTACGGTGAATATTCCGAACCGGTCCAGTAGCGTCTTTGCGATCGCTACATTGTCCGCCGAGCTGGTCTTTCCGACGACCCGAAACGCAGTGATGCCGCCATGCAGCGCGGGATCCTCGGGTGTCAGGACCTCGATACCGCGGATCGTGCGCGCGCGCGTGACCCATCGATCGCGGAGCGCTGCCAGCCGGTCTGCGCGGCGCTTGCTGCCAATATTCTCCTGAAATGCCAGCGCGGCGGTCACCGTCAGCGGCGCGGCGAAATCAACCGTCCCGGTATGAATACGCGCATTGATGGTATCGCGGTCGGACGTCGGATTGGCGGGATCGCGATCGATCGCCGACAGCGCCGAGCGCCGGATATGGATCGCGCCAACGCCGAGTGGCACCCCCAACCATTTGTGACAGTTGATCCCGATATAATCGCAGTCGAGATCGGCCAGCGTCATGTCGAGCTGGCACCAGCTATGCGCGGCGTCGACGATCGTCGCGATCCCGCGCGCACGCGCCATTGCGGCGATTTCGCGGACCGGGAGGACCAGTCCAGTACGATGGCCGAGATGCGTGAGCAGGATCAGCTTGAGACGCGGGTTCGCTTCCATCGCCTGCGCATAGGCATCGATCAGCGACTGGCGCGTGGCCGGCTCCGGCAATGCGATCCGCATCACCGACACGCCGCGGCGCGGACCAAGACTTTCCATGCACGCCTGCATGCTGTCGTAATCGAGATCGGCGTAGAGTACGGTGTCGCCCGGCGTCAGGCGATTATAGCCTAGGATCAACGTCTTCAGCGCCTCGGTTGCGTTGCGCGTGAACGCGACCTCATCGGGCTGGACCCGCAAGGTGGCCGCCAGCGCATCGCGTGCCGCGATCCAGTCGGCCATCATCCCGCGCCGCGTGTAATAGCTGGTGTCGCGGTTCACGCGCTCGACGTTGCGTTCGTATGCCTGGAGGACGGGACGTGCCATCATGCCCCAATTGCCGTTCTCGAGCTGGATCACGTCGCGCGTGACGTCATACTGCGACGCGATGTCTTTCCAGAACGCGGCTTCGATCCCCCCAAATGGAATGGACTGTGCCCGTGCCGCCACCGGAAGGGCGGCAGCTCCGGCAAGGAACAGGCGGCGATCGACGACGGCCATCAGAAGTTCATCCCGACGCGGACGTAATATTGTCCGCCATCGGTGTCGTAGGGCGCGTTGCGCGAGTAGATCAGTCCGCGAACGGCTTGATTGGTCGCCTCCGCCGGATAGGTGTTGGCGACGTTCTCCGCACCGACGCGCAGGTTGAAATGCTCGCCGAACCGGTAGCTGGCGGAGACGTCGAACAAGGCGATCGAGCCGAACTTCTGGAACAGCTCGCCAGTCGCGTTGCCGGTGACGTCTGTCCAGCCGCCATAATAGCGCGCACGGGCCAGCAACGACACCGCGCCAATGTCATAGCCGAGTGAGGCCGTCCCGTTATGCTTGGGCAGGCGCTCTTCGAAAATGCGGCGTTGGGTATCGTTGGGGATCGCCGCGGTGGCGCCGCTGCGCACCTTGGTCTGGTTGTAGTTGTACGCGAGACTGAGGCTTGCGCGGCCCGGCCCTGCGCGGTGGGCGTAGGACAGCACTGCATCGATCCCGCGGGTGCGCGTGTCGAAATCGTTTGTGAAGTACGACACCGCCGTGAAGCGCTGCGGGTTGGCGAACGTCGCCGGCACCGCGAACGTCTGCGACTGGCCGAACCGGTTGTCGACGTCGATCTGATAGATATCGACCGAGCCGGTCAGCCCGATGCGGCTCTGGAAGGTCAGCCCTGCCGTCGCCGTCTTCGATGTTTCGGGCGTCAGCGGCTTGGCGCCGAGCGCGATCGCCAGCGGATCGCCGGGCGACAGGCGGCCCTGGTTGAAGATCTGCAGCGTCCTCGTGTCGAGCCCTTGCGTGGTCTGCGAGGTATTGAGCTGGCCCGGTGTCGGCGCGCGGAAACCCGTCGAATAGGTGCCGCGGGCCGCGATTCCCTTGATCGGCTCGAACCGGGCGGATAGCTTGTAATTGAAGGTGTCGCCGAACTCGGAGAAATCCTCGTAGCGTCCGGCCGCACCGAGCGTCACCATCTCAATCGGCTGCCATTCGAGATCGAGATAGCCCGCATAGCTGGTCTGGTCGAAGGTGCCGGCGAGGCTCGGCCTGAAACCCGGAAAGCCGTTGGAATTGGGCGCGAGACCGGTCGCGGCACCGGCGCCGACCGCGTAAGATGCCGGGTCGCCAGCCGAGACTTGATAGGTTTCGCGGCGCCGTTCCGCGCCGAACGCGATGTTCACCGGCTGCGCGGTACCGACCGGCAGGCGATAGACGAAATCGGCGTTGAGGTTGAATTCGCGCTGTTCGAGCTGGCCGAGGTAGAAGCTGGTCGGGCTTGCCGATCCGAGCGACGCGTTCAGGCTTTCGTTGAGCGTGTAGGCGATCCGGCTGCGGCCGACCGCAGAGCTGAGATCATAGCTGAAGCGGTCGCTGAGATCGCCGCGCAGGCCGCCATCGGCCTGATAGTCGCTGAATGTCGTACCGAAGCGTGGCGTGAAGCCGACCGGATAGATACTGCGGAACGAGAATCCGGGAAATGCGCTGCTCGGGTTGTAGACGCTGCCGGTGCCTGCGGGATTGCGCCAGTTGAAGTCGGTGACGCCTTCGCCCTGTTGCGCCGTACCGAACAGATAGACCGTGGCGGCGTCGGCAAGCGCATAATGCGCGTCGACCGCACCGCGGATGCGCTCCTCGTCAGGCTGGCCCCAGCGCTGCACCGGGTTGGGTACGGCAAGAGTCGGGTTTGCCGCCTGGAACGCGATCGCATCGGGGCGCTGGCGGGTGCGCGATGTCGCCTCGGATTTGTCATACTCGCCGGTGACGACGATCCCGCCGCGTGTCCCTAGCGCGATGCCACCGCGAGCGCCGGTCTTGTATTCGTTGCCGTCGCCTCTGTAATATTCCGAGAACTGCCCGTACGCCTCCATCCCCGCGGTATCGTCGAGGATGATGTTCACGACGCCGGCGATAGCATCCGAGCCGTATTGCGCCGACGCGCCGTCGCGCAGCACCTCGATCCGCTTGATCGCGAGCGATGGGATGCCCGCCAGATCGGGTGCCTGCGCACCGCGCGTGCCGAGCAAGGCCGACCGGTGATAGCGCTTGCCGTTGACCAGCACGAGCGTCTGATCCGCAGACAGGCCGCGCAACGTCGCCGGGCGGACGAATGCCTGGCCGTCAGCGGCGGGCAGGCGCTGGACGTTGAACGACGGTAGGAGCTGCGCGAGGGTATCGGACAGATCCCCCGAAACGCTCGAACGCACGGCGTCGCCGGACAGGACGTCGACGGGGGCGAGGGTGTCGAACTGTGTACGCGACCTATCGCGCGTGCCCGTGACGACGATCTGGCTTTCCTCGTTCGGCGGGGTCGCGGTCGATGGAAGGTTTTGTGCCGTCTGAGCCAGCGCGGGCGTGCCGGCGAGCAGCGCGACGAGCGCGCCGCTGGTGATGAATTTCATGATGCCCCTAGATGTTGCCGGCCTTATCTCCACCGGTTTGAAGGAGCAGATATGCCATCCATTTTTCGTATTGATGACGAAACAGCGGCACTTGCATGACACTGCATCTGCTCAGGGCGGGTTGGACGAATTCAGATGAATGAGCGTCCGAAACTGGGAAGGGCAATAACAGTCGCGAGCGTCCGCAGGTGGGTCACGCGGCCGCCGGTCGCCAATCAGAGATCCTCAGTTTAAAGGCGGGCTGCGATCACGGCAAAAGGACACCATCGTCATAATCGAGCATCTCGCACCTGACGCTTATGGCCTCCTTATCCTAGCGCCTGAGATTGCGCTTGGCAGCGGTTGGCTTGGCGGCGACAGGGTCGTTGGTCGCGCAGCTATCCGTGACCTATTGATCAAGGCTGCTCGTTTCAACGAAGACGAACGGCTGAGACTAACTGTCCATTTTCCAAGCAGAGCGCTCACGCTCCGGTTGGATGAGATCGAACGATACTACGGAGCGTGACACTGCTCCACGATGGTCCGCTAAATGGATGTCCGCCTTTAAGTAGCACTTTTATTGGACGGTGTGCCGGAATCGATTGAGGGCAAACGCGATTGCTCAGCGTCGGATAGCGAAGGGACCATAAGCAGGCGCAGTTTGTGATCGGATGAAGCGTTCAAACGTTTTCAAGCTACGACAAATCGAAAAGGGCACCCAAGTTGCCTTGGATGCCCTTCCAGTTCGAGCTGTGCTTGGGAGCGGCCCGTTCTGTCTCATGAAACTAGATACCGTTCGACAGGTTAGTGTCGGGATCGTTCCTCCGCATGTCCTCAGTCTGATTCTGGCCAGTTGCCCGGACGGCGTCAGCCTTGTTTTCGAGGCTGGCTTCCGCGGCGTCGCTGCCGACGTTATCTGCGGCGTCTTCCATATTGTCCGCAACAGCCTCCGTGTTAGGCTCTATATTATCGGCTGCCTGCTCGGTTAGGCTGGAATTGTATGCAGACAGTGAGACGAGCCCCGCCGCCATCGCGGTAACGGATGCCTTCTTCATGTAAAGCCCCCTGTCGGCCAAGCATAGAATAGATTAAATTATTACTGTGGCTATTAGTTCCACGTCAACTCCCTCAGTCAACGCCACAAGTTTATGATTATGACCTTCCACTCTTCGTCATCCATTACGTTGCCCTGTGGAACACCACTTTGACGTCACGACGGATGGTCAACTCCTAGTGTCAATCGCACTGCAAAGGGCGCCTATCGACGCGACAAAATCCTGTTCTGCCTGTTGTATGACCTGACCTTCGCCACGCACAACGCCTACCATAATGGTCGCACCGGTCGTCTCAGTTCCCAGCTTGGCGATCACCGGCTGCATTCGTCGGAAGCTCCGGTCATCGAACAGGCCGAGGATGCAGACGAAGTGTGCCTTGGCCGCGACAGGGGTGACTGTGCCATCCCGCCCGTTCATGCGCTGCTGTTCCTGCACTTGGTATCCACAGCGGCGCAGTAACTGTGCCGCCATTCGTGCCACCGCCGCGTCCAACGGACCGCGTCCCGGCACGCACAGCACGATGCTACCATTTCCATCGTTGCCCATCTCGGATCTGCGCCATACGGACGCTTCGATCCCATCAGAAAGGCTAGAGGTGGCCACTGGATCAGGGTGGTGCTCCAACGCCTCCAGCACTTCGAGCGTGGTCTCACATATTGCCCGGAGTGCTGTGCGTTCCACGGCACCGCGGTCGACATCAGCAACCGCGAGCCGCAGACCGCCAAGTATGACCTCGTCATAGTAGGCGGCGAGCGAGAGCGTTTCGAGAAGAGTTTCGGCTTGCTCGATGGCCTCTTCCGGATGACCTGCGAGCACACGTTGGTAGAAGGTCTCGGCTGGCGAAAGCGGGGGGCGGTCGCCGAACACGACGTCGAAGATTTCAAAAGCCGGAATATACCGACCAAGAACGACGAGCATCAGCGTTAGCGGCATCGATAGAACCAATCCGAGTGGTCCCCAGATCCACGTCCAGAACAACGCAGCGACGACGACTGACACTGGTGAGAGGCCAGTTGAGTGACCGTAGAGTAGTGGTTCGACGACATAGCCGACGAGCGGCTCTACGATCAGGAACAACAAGGCGACATAGCCGACCATCAGCCAGCCTGGGTCGACGGCAGCAGCCAACGCCAAGGGTCCGACCCCTGCAACCAGCACGCCTACATAGGGAATAAAACGAAGCAGTCCGGCCAGCACGCCCCAAAGACCAGGCGATGGTACGCCGATCAGGAACAGACCGCCCCAGATCACCGCTCCAAACCCGACATTGACGACGAACTGCGACAGAAAATAGCGACTGAGCCGCTTTGCGCCCTCGTCGAGTGCTACAGTCGTCCGGTGAAGGTCCGCGGTACCCATAAGGCGGATCAGACGGTCACGTAGATCCTCCTTCTGGAAGAGGATGAAGATTGCAACGATAAGAACGATCAGCGTCGTCTCAACGGGTGCCAGAGCGGGCAAGACATAGCTGCGAATCTCGTCCATCGCGCTTGCTGGCGGCGCGCGGATCTCTACGGGGATCGCAGCGTCGTCTCGCGGGCGGGCCATGGAGGCTGTGCCTGCTCGGCGCGCATTTTGGGCGTTCTGGCGGCTACCGCCCCCATTCGTCTGCAGTATCGAGCCAAAGCGTTCATGGATTGCGACGCGGACGACGGCCGCTTTTGCAGTGATGCGCTCCGCGTACGCCGGCGCGTCCTTCGTCAGCGTCGCTGCCTGACTTACGAGGATGGCGCTAGTCACGCCGATCGTGCCCAGTGCCATCAGTAATGCAAAGAGTACGGCCGAGGCTCGGGGCACGCGCAATCGGCGGAAGCCGGCGACGATTGGCGCCAGCAGGAAGGACAGCAGGACAGCAAGGATGATGGGCAGCAGGACCGATCGACCCGCGTAAAGCGCAAACGTGACGATCGTGGCGATGATCCAGGGTGCGGTCGCGTCAATCGCGCGATGCGACTTCCATGTCCCGTGGGGCCGTCGAACAGTAGTTGGCGTATTGCCTACGGTCACCGGTGCGCTTTCCTCAGAGGCTTCAGCAATCTCCCCTCGCGGCTACCCGTTTTGAATTAAGATTGTCGCCTCATGCCGCTGTTTTACGAGTGCTCGGTCGGGAGCAGTCGACATGCGGCGGTTCATGCGTGGGCGTTACTCGGATTGGAGATCGCGTGACGTGTTTGGCGCATTCAAGAAGGGGCGGCCCGTCCAACGAACGGGCCGCCCACTCAATCAGACCACGCGAAAACCTTCGTTTAAGGGACGGCTGGGAGCGGAAGAGCTCCCGGCCTTTCCGGCGCCGCGCGGCATCGTATCTTAGGTATGCGCGCTGTCTTGAATTGAGCGCGGCGGAGAAGTAGTTGCTGCCCAGGAGGCCTCATGCGACCCGGTCACCAGACCTAATGGCAGCCTTTTAAAGCACAAGGATCAAACCGATGGCCCCGATCGGACATCTAGAGCTGGCCTGCAGCCGGTCTGGACGAGAGCAGACTTTGTGCAACTATATGGAACCCGATAAATTAGCAGCCGTGGACATCAGCCAAAGCCGTGCGGATGCACCATCCGACCTTCGTGGGCTGGCACGCCATGTTGCTACCTTTCGCAAGCCCAGCAACGCACAAGGCGCCTTTGAACTGGCGGTTAGCGCGGTACCGTTGGTGGTGCTTTGGCTGTTGATGTTGCTCGCATTGGATCATCACTATGCGCTGACGCTCCTCCTGTCGGTTCCTGCGGCGGGTTTCCTCCTGCGCTTGTTTCTGATCCAGCACGACTGCGGCCATGGTGCGTTCTTCAAGGGCCGGCGGGCAAACGACTGGGTCGGCCGATGCATCGGGGTTGTGACACTCAGCCCATATGATCTCTGGCGGCGAGGACATGCCACTCACCATGCGGGTACGGGCAATCTCGATCGACGCGGCATAGGCGACGTCGACACGCTAACCGTAGGGGAGTTCAGCAAACTTACATTCTGGGGTCGAGTTCGCTACCGGCTTTATCGAAACCCTGTGGTGATGTTCGGACTTGGGCCAATCTGGCTGTTCTTCCTGCGCTATCGCCTGCCGCTTGGGCACATGCGAGAGGGGTGGCGACCGTGGCTGAGCGCGATGGGAACGAACGGAGCGATCCTGCTCGCCGCCGCAGTGCTGATCTACTTGGTCGGCTTGAAGGCTTTCCTCCTGATCCAGCTGCCGATCACGGTGATCGCCGCGACGGTCGGTGTGTGGCTGTTCTATGTCCAGCATCAATTCGAGCACACGCATTGGTGCGACGGCAAGGAATGGACGTTCCACGAAGCCGCGTTGCTCGGGAGCTCGCATTACGCGCTGCCCGGCGTGCTGCGCTGGTTCACCGCGAACATCGGCATGCACCATGTCCACCATCTGTGCAGCACCATCCCCTTTTATCGCCTTCCCGCGGTGCTACGTTCACGGCCTGAGCTTGCCGCCATCAATCGCCTGACGGTTCGCCAAAGCATCGCATCCGTAAAGCTTGTTCTGTGGGACGAAGCCTCCCGCCGCTTGGTATCGTTCCGCGAGACGCGCACCGTGAAACATGGTGCGCGAACGTAAGCTGTGGTCTTCTTAGGGTACACCCAACAAGGCTGCTCCGGTCAACAAAGGAAACGTTTCGGAAGACGTGCTTCGGTCGCCGGCCCGGATATCTCGGTCGCCGCTTCGATCTGGCGCGCCGGGCGCTGGAGGACGTGCAGGTACGATCGGCAATGATTATCCCTCGCCGCCAGGTAATCGCTCGACACACCGCTCTTCGTCGGGAGCAGTGCCGGAGCAGCGTTGGTCGGTCTGATTGAGGGGAAGTCGGCGCAGTCCTGTCGATCAACCATTGGCTCACGCCGCCATTCCGCCGCGTTGGAAGGTGATGGACAACGCTATGGTCCGGATCAAAGTTCGGCAGGCAGGGATCGATTAGTCATCACTTACGTCGTGCTTAAGTATTGACCTAACTTGTCTAAAACTCTGGTCAACATGCATCCATGAACCGAAACGCCGACCCCCGATCTGATGAAAAGCGTATCAACATGTCGCGGCCCGTACAATTATACAAAATCTGGGCGTTTCAACTTACCCTAATCCGTTAAGTCAAAGGGAAAAAATTCTGCCACCATTTGGTCACTAGAGGTTTAATTTCTGAACAGATGAATGGGAAACACCAGTCGAGGTGCATGTTGGCGAAGTCGTAAACGATCTGCATCGGCTGCGTACTGTTGAGACAGCGCCAGTGACCTGGTCTTATGCGCGATTGCGTCAAGTATATCAGCAGTTTGTGGACTCTTGCGCATCATTGTCTCACGTTCGTTAGAAGATGAAAGCATTGGTATGCATGGGCGATCCTACGGGGTTCGCCTGCAAACATCACACAAGAAGATACGTCGATCAGGTAAATATAAAGTTACGGAAATCACTCGAAGGATGCTGACGTCAGCGCCCTGCTGCTTCGTTCCATTCGCTTTGATGAAAATAAATTATGACGCAAAACTGAAATATATCGTGTTAAGTCTGCTTAGAGGTGACGTCTCTAGGCGCCAAGTTGATTGAGGAGCTGCGATAGCGAGGATCGTTTGTAACCTCGACGCCGATCCACTCCGGCATCGAGACCTCCTGATCGACGCTGGACAGCTCAACCTCAGCGACGACCAAGCCTTCAGCAGGTCCGGCGAAGACATCGATCTCCCAGGTCACGTCATCATAGATCACGCAGTAGCGCGTCTTCTCCAGCAGGGGCTTTGCACATAGCGACTGAAGCATCTCTTCGGCGTGCTCGACCGGGATCTCATATTCAAATTCGGCTCGCGCAATCCCGATCCGGGCGCCTTTCACGGTCAAATAAGCCTTGTCCGCGGCACGACGAACTCGAACGCTCGACAAGCTGCCTTTCGAAATGTGACCCTGACAAAAGCGGCGGCCGATCCCTGCGGTTTTTCGCCAAGCGTCGCTTTTCACCAAGAACTTACGCTCGATTTCAACGGGCATGAGTCACTTCGTTTCGGTCCTTCAGATAGGGGGCGGGCGACGCGTCATCACAGGACGAGTTGGGGGGAGTCGAAGGCATTAAGGACAGCCGCTCTGGTTCGGCAATCTACCAACAGGCTTGGCGTTTGGGAGCAAATACAGAGAAGTCGACGCAGCCAAACACCTATCTGACCTGATGCTCTCGGTTGCCGTTTAGCGCGAGCGCGGCCAAGCGGTGGGCAAAAACCCGGTCACGTGCGTCGGGCGCGAGGTCGCCCCAGGCAAACGCCGATCGATTCTGCGCGGCGTCACGCCAAATTCGTGCTGCGAGCGCTGTGAGTTGTTCCGCGGTAGGGGGCGAGCCGGTCGATACGCACTCGATCAACTCCTCAGGCACAGCAAGACTCTGGCTTTCCACGACGACATCTCCGATTGCGGACCGTCATTGGCCCGTGGCCGTGTCAGTGCCATGACAACTCCCCTTGCTCATCGCTCGTATGGCGACGTTTGCCTCCATTTCGGTTGAGTAGAAAACCGGGAGCCATGTCTGGTTTGCGACCGATCGAAGCCCCCAATGACGGGCGAGGTTAGGTTCCGGTCTTAGAGCCGCTACGAAATTACGCTTATGTGACATGAGCGGCTACTAACCTGCGCCTTGGCGCCCGAAAAGACTGTTGCGGCCAGCGCTCCAAAGGCACTTTGCGCCAACGTTGGATTAAAGCGGGTGTCAGCAGCCAGCACGGCCGCCTCCGCGACATACCGCTCGTCCAGCAGGGGGGGGCGTCGCCGTCGGTTGGGTTCGACGTGGCCAGGTATATCTGTCGCGATCGCCGGTGCGCCGACGGTGACCACGGATTGCATCTTCGATGCACCGGATCACCGGCTCAGCGCGCCTATTAGCTCCAGCCCGCCGCGCGCCATGGCGGAGCTCAATATCGTCTATTCCGTCCATCATCGCCCGCCGATGCTGCCACGGATCATGATTGGCAATCATCAGCGCTCTTTCGGTTTAGCATCAGAAGCGCAAGGGGGCGGCTCAGCCTACGACCATTGCCGGACGTTACGAGCTGTAGTTAGCTCGGCGGGGGTATCTGAACGTCGGTTTCCAGGTCCTGACCGATAGCCGCAACTATCGGTTGGAAGTGTCGTCGAAGCACGAATTGAAAGAGTGACGTACATTTTAGTTTGGCGACCGCCCGCTGCGTTAGTCGCGATCTACAGGACGGCCAATACCAGCGGCTACAATCGCATCGCGGACACGCCGAAAGAAGCTGGCCGGCAAATAGCCATAGCTTACCGCTGGCTCGTGACCTGCGATGGGCCGAATGTCATAGCCTGGCCACGCGAAGCGGTTCCACTCGCTGATGATGATCCACGACCTATCGCCCGACAGGCCGAGATCACGCCGAACGGCGTCGGGCACTTCGATCGCCAACTGATCGCGGGCAGGGGCCTTGGTGGTCAGAGGCACGACGTGGACCTGATCGATGCCGTCCTTGGGACGGGTCACCAGAACGACGGCAACCGGCCGGTCCTTTATACCTTCATCACGACCTTTTACGTACTCATATTCCCACAAGTAGCTGTAGTTGAGGACTTCACCCGGTTGCGGCAGCGTTGAGCCTTTTTTCGGCGTCTTGGGCGCCGCGGCCGGGTTCGACGCCGCGGATGGCTTCGAGGGTTTCGTCATCAAGA
>Ga0308164_10003786_pt1 | contig 13307 bp, 10 predicted proteins | sample PhyTR2_FD_201031 | JGI IMG/M metagenome (GOLD analysis project Ga0308164, IMG submission 201031) | Phyllosphere microbial communities from UC Gill Tract Community Farm, Albany, California, United States - DLSLT.R2 | ecosystem: Host-associated > Plants > Phyllosphere > Unclassified | place: USA... | reverse complement strand
CTTGCTTGTCGCGGATCTGGAAAGCCATCAGCGCGCCGCCGTCGTCGAGGTTGGCGCCGACCCAGTTCCAGCCCACGGCGTCGGGCTGCAGGGCTTCGCTCGACCATTCGTGATCGAGCCAGGCGCTGCCGGTGACGGCCGTGGCGGCCATGCCGGCGCGGCCCACGCTGCCCGTGACGGCCAGTTGCGGTTCGCTGTAATAGTAGCTGGCATGCTGCGCGCTCGGCCCTTTGCGCGAATAGCCGCCCTGGCCCTGCGCCAGCACCGGTTGCGTGGGGCGCAGGCGCAGTTCGAGCGTCAGCTGGTTCGAGCGGATCGTCACGCGGTAGGTGCCGTCCTGGTCGCGCACCATGCGCCAGTCGTCGAGTTTCAGGTCGGTGTTGCCGGGGCGGGCCCAGGCCAGGCCGAAGCCTTCGCGCGCGCTGCGCTGGTCGTGCACGAGGCGCCCGACCGCCGGGTCGGACAGCGCTGCGTGGCCGATCACCAGCTGGCGCGGCGTGAAGTGGCTTGGATTGGCGCCGTCGACGCCCGTGCGGCTGCGAAAGAACGTGACCTGAAAGCCCAGCGGGCGCTTGTCAGGCGTCTCGACCCAGCCCGTGACGTACCACCATTCGGTGCGAAACTCGGGATGGGCGCCATAGTCGCGCGGGAACGTCAGCGCGGCGCCGGGCGTGACGGGCGCAAACACGGGTGGTTCGGCGCGCGCCGGCAAAGCCAGCAACGTCAACAGCGACAGCAGTACACCCAGGATGAAACGCATTACCAATCCTCTCTGACAGCGCGCACCGGACCGCCCGACAAGGCCTGGCGGCCTGACACGAGCGCGGTGGCGACGGACGCGATCACCAGCACCGCGGCCACGCTGCCCAGCAGTGGCCAGGGCAGGTGCAGGCCCATGGTCCAGTGAAACGACTGCGGGTTGATCACGAAAACCAGGATCAGGCTGATGGTCAGCCCGAGCACGAAACCGGCGACGACGCCCAGGCCGGTGAGCAGGCCACCTTCGAAGGCGAGCAGCTGCAGGACCTGGCGCCGCGTGACGCCGACGTGGCGCAGCATACCGAATTCTCGCGCCCGTGCCAAAGTCTGCGCCGAAAAACTGGCGGCGATGCCTGACAGTCCGATGGCGATCGCGATCGCCTCCAGTAAATACGTGACGGCGAAACTGCGGTCGAAAATCTTGAGGCTCGCGGCGCGGATGTCGCCCGGGCGCATGAAGGTGAGCGCGGCGCCGAACGGCAGCGCGCGCAGACGGGTTTCCAGCGCCGCCGCGTCGACCCCGTCGCCGGTCCACAGCGCCGCGTCGGTGACATCGCCTTCGCCGGTCAGCTTGCGGTAATCGGCCAGCTGGATGACGACCGAGCCGCTCTGGTTGGCGTAATCGCGCCAAGCGCCGGCCACAAAGAACGGCGTCTCGGCGCCGCCCAGCGGCAGGCGCAGCGTCTGGCCGACGCGCGCGCCGTACAGGTCCAGCAGCGCCTCGGAGACCCAGGCCGGCCGCGCGCCGGCAGGGATCGGCGCGCTGGCACCCACCAGATACAACAGGCGCGCCGGATCGCGCACGTCGATGTCGCGCGCGATGACGACGACCGGCGGGCGCTCGGGCGCCAGCGACACGCGCCGCGTGCGCAGGAACTGGATCTGCTGCACGCCGGGCAGCGCGGTGAGCGCCGCCTGCTGCGCCGGACTCAGGTAACCGGTGCCGCCGGCATCCACCGTGCGCACATACAGGTCGGCGGGCAGGATGTGGCCCATCCAGTCGTCGACCGAGACCCGGAAGCTCGAGACCATGATCCCCATCGCCACCATCAGGCTGAAACTGGCCAGGATGCCGCCCAGCGCAATCGAAGCCTGGCCCGGTGCATTGGCCAGGCGCCCCAGCGACAGCGCCAGTACGGGCAGCGGATGCCGCTTTTTTGCCAGCAGGTTTTCGAGCGCGCGGAACGTGACCGCGGCAAAGCGCGGCATCAGGCCGATGCCGCCCACGAGCAGCAGCGCGATTGCCAAGTACCCAAACAGCGGCAGTTCGAACACGGGCGGCGCGAACGCGAACAGCGCGGCGATTGCCAGGCACGCGAGCGACGGCCACACGCGCGCCAGGCGCGACAGCGGCGCTTCGTCGGCGCCGGACTTGATCGCCACGGCCGGCCGGGCACGCGCCGCTTCCCATGCCGGCGCCAGGCAACCGAGCAAGGCCACGCCCAGGCCCAGCCCGAAGAAGACGACAGCGGCGCCGGGCGTGAACGCCACCTGCGGACGGATGCCGGGGAAGTAGCCGGCGCCCAGGTCGCCGCCAAAATAATGCAGGGCCGTCGCAGCTAGCGCGTAGCCGGCACCGATGCCGAGCAGGCTGCCGGCCACGCCCAGGCTCGCGCCTTCGAGCAGCACCTGGCGCAGCAACTGGCCCCGTTCGAACCCCAGCACGCGCAGCAGCGCGAACTGGCTGCGCCGGCGCATGACCGACAGCGCCTGGGTCGAGAACACGAGGAACGCGCCGGTAAATAACGCCACCAACGCCAGCACCGTCAGGTTGACGCGGTAGGCGCGGCTCATGTTGGAAGTGCGGCTTTCCTGATCGGCGTCGTTCGGCTGGCCCACGGTAAATCGGCCCGGCCAGGTGCGCTCGAGATCGGCCGTCAGTGCGCGCTGGAACGCGGCGCGGTCGACGCCGCTGCGCAGCTTGAGGTCCACGCGCGACAGTTTGCCAACGCGCTCGAGACGCCATTGCAGCGCGCCGATGTCCATCACGGCCAGGCGCTGGCCGCTGCGGGCTCGCTGCACAGGGCCGGCCACGCGCAGCGTGATGACGCCCGTGCCCGCGCGCAGGTTGAGTGTGTCGCCGCGCCGCTTGCCCAGCCAGGCCTCGGCCGCCGGCGACAGGAACAGCGCATCGTCGGCCAGCACGTCCAGCATGCGGCCGTTGCCTGGCACGCCGGTCAGGTCGGGCGAGATGAAGCCGGCACGAAAGGCATCGATGCCGATGATACGCAGCGGCGTGTCCTGGCCCGGCACGCCGGCCTGCACTTCGAGAATGGGCGCGGCCACCGCAACGTCCGGGTGGCTGGCCAGCTGCGGGTACACTGCTTCGTCGAACAGCAGTTCGCGCCCCTGGACCTGGATGTCGGCCTGGCCCGACAGGCTCTTGACGGCGGCCGAGAATTCATTGAAGGCCGCGGCGTTGATCAGGTGGATGGCAAAGCCCATCGACACACCAACGGCAATGGCCGCAATCGCCACCAGCGCGCGCACCGGGTGCGCACGCCACTCGCCGAGCAGCAGCCAGCGCGTGAGCCGGCTCAAGCCGGGCATTCGACCGCCAGTGTTTCAGCCTGGCGGCGCGCCTTGATGCGGGTGATGGCTTTTGCCGCATCGGTGCTGCGCGCCAGGTCGTCGTCCGCCCAGCGTGCCTGCAGGCGCAGTTTGTCGCAGCGCTTGCGCAAGGCCAGCGCGGCGCGTCCGGCGCGTTCGACATCATGGGCATCACGTTCAGCTTGCACTGCGCGTGCCCCGTCGATGGCTGCGAGCGCAGTGCGGGCGGCAGCGAGGCGAGCGGCCTGCACCGGATCGGGCTGCGGGGCGGGCGGCAGCGCGAGTAGGGCGCCGGCGCCAGGACAGGGTCGGTCGGCGTAACTCACGTGCGCTCCATCATGACATTTGTAGACCGTGCCGGCCGTGGCCAGCCGGCACATGGCGCAGCACGCCGCACACAACACAATGCTCCACAGGCAACGCATGGCAGGCTCCCGGTCATAGTATTTTCCCGGGATTCATGATGCCCAGCGGGTCGAGCGCGGTTTTGATGGCACGCATCATGCCAAGTTCGACCGGCGATTTGGTGCGCGCCAGTTCGTCGCGTTTCAGCACACCGATGCCGTGCTCGGCCGAGATCGAGCCGGCAAACGCGACCACCGCGTCATGCACGATGCGGTTCACCGCATCCTGCTGCTGCAGGAACGCTTCGTGCGCGACGCCCGGCGGCGGCGCGACGTTGTAGTGCAGGTTGCCATCGCCCAGGTGACCGAACGTGACCAGCACGCAGCCGGGAAACGCCCGCTCGAGTGCGGCGTCGGTATGGGCAATAAAATCCGGAATCGTCGAGACCGGCAACGAGATATCGTGCTTGATGTTCTTGCCGGCCGCCGCCTGCGCGAGCGGGATGTGTTCGCGCAGGCGCCATAGTCCAAGCGCCTGCTGATTGGACGTTGCCACGACGGCGTCGCGCGCGATGCCGTCTTCCAGCGCGGCGCCGATGCCGGATTCGAGCAGCGCCTGCGCATGCGCCTCGGATTCATTGCTCGACAATTCGACGAGCGCACACTGCGGATGGCGCGCGGTAAATGGCTGCGGCAGGGCAGGGAACTGTTGCGCGACCAGGTCCATGCAGACGGCCGACATCAGCTCGAAGCCTGTCAGCGCGGCGCCGCAGCGCGCCTGCAGCAGGTTCAGCAGTGCCAGCGCCTGACGCGGCGAGTCCAGCGCGACCAGGGCCGTCAGCATGCCGCGCGGCGCCGGAAACAGCTTCAGGACGGCCGCCGTGATGATGCCCAGCGTGCCTTCGGCGCCGATGAACAGGTCGCGCAGCGCGTAGCCCGTGTTGTCCTTGCGCAGGCCGCGCAGACCATCCCACATTTCGCCCTGGGCGTTGACGACTTCCAGGCCCAGGCACAGGTCGCGCGTGTTCCCGTAGCGCAGCACGGCGGTGCCGCCGGCATTGGTCGACAGGTTGCCGCCAATCGTGCATGACCCTTCGGCGGCGAGCGACAGCGGATACAGCATGCCGACTGCTGCTGCGGCGGCCTGGATGTCGGCCAGGATGCAGCCGGCTTCGACCGTCATGGTGCGGTTAGCGGGATCGATCGCGCGGATGCGGTTCAGGCGGCGCAGCGACAGCACGATGGCCTCGCCCGACCTGTCGGGCACGCTGCCCATGACCAGGCCCGTGCGGCCGCCTTGCGGGACGATGGGGACACCGGCGCTGGCGCACAGGCGCACGATTGCAGCGACCTGATCGGTGTCCAGCGGCAGCACGACGGCGCGCGCGCGGCCACTGTAGCGGCCGCGCCAGTCGGCCAGGTAGCCCGCCATGTCGGCATCCATCGTGATGACGTGGTCGACGCCCACGATGGAGCGCAGCTGTTGCAGGAAGGCGGCCGCGGACTGATCAACCATGCGGGACTTTGACCTTGTCCAGCAATTCCTTGGCCATGCGCTGCGCTTCCTTCTTGAATGGGCGCAGATACAGCAGGGCGCAGACGTAGAACACGACCACCAGCACGACCTCGCCGATGGCCATCTGGCGCGACAGCGGGTTGGTATCGGCCCAGGCCCGCACGGCGCCTTCGGCAAAATAAATCAGGATCAGCATCGACGACCATTGCAGCGTGTACAGGTCGCGCTTGATCACGCCGCGCAGTGGCAAGAGCAACGGCAGCGCTTTCAGTGCCAGCAGCCAGCTGCCTGGCTGCAGCGGTGCGACGAACGCTTCCCACGCCACCAGCCAGCCGATCAGCCAGACCAGGCTGAGTACCGCGCCGATATGAAAGACTCTGCCTTTGCCCATTATTGACCTTCGTGCAGTTTAAGGGCCGCGGTTGCCAGGCGGCGACCGAGTGCGATCGACAAGGCGCGCTCGTCCTCGGTGATGGCGCGTTTGCCATCGACGCCGGCCCAGTGGGTGGCACCATACGGGCTGCCACCGCTGGCGGTGTTCATCAGTTCGGGGTGCGTGTACGGCAGGCCCATCACGAGCATGCCGTGGTGCAGCAGCGGAATCATCATCGACAGCAGCGTTGCTTCTTGCCCGCCGTGCAGGCTGCCGGTGGACGTGAACACGACGGCCGGCTTGCCCGACAGCGTGCCGTTGACCCATTCGGCGGCGGTGCCGTCGAGGAAGTACTTCATGCTTGAGGCCATATTGCCAAAGCGCGTGGGCGAGCCCAGCGCAAGGCCCGCGCATTCGGCCAGGTCGGCCGCCTCGACATACGGCGCGCCATCCTCGGGGATCGACGGGGCAGTCGCTTCGGCCACCGACGACACGGCGGGCACGGTGCGCAGGCGCGCCTCGGCGCCGGGGACGCTGTCGACGCCCTGGGCGATCAGTTCGGCCAGCTTGCGCGTGGCGCCGTGGCGGGAGTAGTACAAAACCAGGATGCTCAAAGGGTTTGTGTTCATCCTTGGTATTATAGTGCGCTTTGTTGAAGTGACATGCCCGGGTTGACGCCCAATTCGTGGCCTGAATCGGGTATTTCCATGGCCATGCCGAACCAACCGCCGCAGCACCCTTCCCACGCCGTTACCGACAGCGCCGATGGCAGCCTCGATGGCAGTCTCGAACGCGGTCTGACCCGGGCCGAAGCCAAGGATCTGGTGCGCTTTGCGCTGCGCCGCCTGCGCGAAGAGCGCCTGCCGCAGGTTGCCGGCAGCCTGACGTTTACGACCACGCTGGCGCTGGTGCCGCTGCTCACGATCGTGCTGGCCATTTTCACGATGTTCCCGGCGTTCGGCCAGGTGCGCACGATGGTCGACGCCTGGTTCGTGCAGAACCTGATGCCGCCGGCCATTGCCAGCACGATCAGCGGCAACCTGACGCAGTTTGCCAGCAAGGCCAAGGGCCTGTCGGCGCTGGGCGCGGTGGCGCTGCTGTTCACGACGGCCGCGACCATGAGCCTGATCGAGCGCGTCTTCAACCAGATCTGGGGCGTGCGCCAGCCCCGTCCGTGGACCCAGCGCCTGCTGGTCTACTGGGCCTTGATCACGCTGGGTCCGATCCTGTTCGGCGCCTCGCTCAGTTTCACGTCGCAGCTGGTGGACGTCACGGGCGGGCTGGAGCGCGATGCCAGCGTGCTGGCCACGCTCGCCTTCACGCTGGCCTCGATCGCCGCGACGACAGGTGGCTACACGCTGCTGTACGTGGCGGTGCCGAATCGCCATGTCGCCTGGCGCGACGCGTTCTGGGGCGCGCTCGCCGCCGCGATCGCGTTCGAAGTCGCCAAGCGCGTGTTTGGCCTCTTCATCCGCCAGTTTCCCACCTACGCCATCATCTATGGCGCGCTGGCCGCGCTGCCGTTGTTTTTGGTCTGGATCTATGTCACCTGGATGATCACGCTGGTCGGCGCCTTGCTGACGGCGGCACTGCCGGTCGTCAAATACGAACGCTGGTGGTACCAGGCCGCGCCCGGCGGCGCCTTCGTCGACGCGATGTCGGTGCTCAAGGTCCTGCACGGCAGCGCCAAGCTGAGTGGCACGGCGCTCGTGTCCGGCAGCACCATCCGCCATCACACGCGCATCGGTTACAACGAACTGGCGCGCCTGCTGCACCGCATGGTGGCCGAAGGCTGGGTCGGGCGCGTGCACGACCAGGCGCCGGCGAAGATCAGCTGGCGCCACACCAAGCGCGCCAGCCAGGAGCACTGGGTGCTGCTGGCCGACCCGGATACGCTGCGCCTGGCCGACGTGTATCGCCTGTTCGTGTTCGACTTCGCGGTGGAGGAGGCCGTGCAGCGCGAAGAAGAGGCCAGCCCCGATACCGCCCTGTCGCTCGACACCGGCGCGCTGGCGCGCCGGGTCGAAGAGGCGGTCGAGGCCGGGCTGGGCGAAACCCTGCGTGAGCACTTCGGCGATACTGGCGACACTGGCGATGCCGGGGACGCCGACGCCGACGTCGACGCGGCGGCCGCGCCGGTCAGCTGATCAGTCGTTCAGCCTGCGCCAGCAGCGCGTTCGATACCGCCTCGGGCGCTTCCTGCATCATCGCGTGGCCCGTCTCGACCGTGACGATGGTTGCATGCGCGATCGCGTCCGTCAGTGCACCAGCCTTGCGCGGCGGCGTCATCTTGTCCTGCGCTCCCTGCACGAACACGACCGGACAGGTGACTGCTGCGGCGGCCGTCACGCCGTTGGCGTACGCATTGCACGCGGCCAGATCGGTGTGTAGCAGCGGCTCATTGCTACCGGCTGCCAGCCGCCGCATCATGTCGCGCGCGGCGTCGGCAACTGATGGGTCAGTCGCCGGCGCATGCGACCAGGCCACGACCATGTCGATGGCGGCGTGCTGATCTTCCAGCGCCGTGGCGAGCAGGGCGTCGGCCACCTTCATCGGGAACGTGGCGCCCAGCAAGGCCAGACCGGCGGCGCGCTGCGGCGCCCGGTACGCCGCTTCCAGCACGACCAGCGAACCCATGCTGTGACCGGCCAGCAGCGCACGCTCGACGCCCGCCGCATCGAGCAGGGCGATCAGCCAGTCGGCCAGCGCCTCGACCGTGCGCAGGGCCGGCCCGCCGCTATGCCCGTGGCCCGGCAGGTCGGGCGCCAGCACGGCAAACCCGCGCGCGGCCAGCGCCCGGCTTTGCTGCATCCACACCGTGTGGTCGTTCAGGGCGCCGTGCACCAGCACGACCGTGGGCAGCGCCGGGTCGAACGGGTTGTCGCCGGTATGGCAAAAGGCGGTATGCCCGTCGATCGTGAATTGCATGTCAGATAGCCTGTCTGGATGGAAGAGCGCCATCCTAGCAGCGTTGGCCGTTTGCGCAATCTGCACTGCACCATTCTGCGGCCGTCCCTGCACCTTGAGGTGGCGCAATGCTGGATTTTTTAGCGGGCATAGGCTACAGTCGGCGTTATGCCTTATACAAATTTATCCAACAGCAGTATTGACCGCGCGGGGGTGGCCAGCATGAAAGTTTCGGAAATCCTGCAAGTGAAGGGCAATATCCTGTACACCGTGACGCCCGACCAGCCCCTGGTCGAGGCCGTAACCACGATGTCCGAGAACGATATCGGTTCGCTCGTCGTGATGGAATACGGCGACCTGGTGGGCATGCTGACGTTCCGCGAAGTGCTCAAGACGCTGCACGCCAATGGCGGCGCGGTGGGCGCCGGCACGGTGCGTCGTCACATGGACGACAGCCCGATCACCGTGACGCCGGAGACTGAGGTCAACGAGGTGCGCCGCATCATGCTGGAAAAGCATGCGCGCTATCTGCCCGTGATGGATGCACGCACGCTGCTGGGCGTGATCTCGTTCTACGACGTGGCGCGGGCCGTGCTGGAAGCGCAAAGTTTCGAGAACCGCATGCTCAAGGCCTATATCCGCGACTGGCCAGCCGAGCAGAACGCGCCGGACTGACCATCCCATCGGTCACGCCGCGCGCGTGACCGACTCACCCGCGAGCCAGGCCAGCAGCGCCTCCGGCGTCAATGGCCGCGAATACAGGTAGCCCTGGGCCAGCGGACAACCGAGCTCGCGCAGGATCTGCGCCTGGCGCTCGTCTTCCACCCCTTCCGCGATCACCGACAAGCCCAGGTTGCGGCCCAGCTGCACCACCATCTGCGCGATGCTGCTGCCGCGCGCCGAGCCGGTAATCTCGGTGACGAACGTGCGGTCGATCTTGAGCCGGTCAACCTGCAGCCGCTGCAGATGCGACAGCGATGAAAAGCCGGTGCCGAAATCGTCGATCGCGATCGAGACGCCCGTGCGCTTGACATGCGCCAGCTTTTCGACGAGCGCGGCGGGTTCCTCCATGGCCATCGATTCCGTGATCTCGAGTTCGATGAAGTCGGGTGGTGCGCCCGTGTCGTCGAGCGCGCGGCGCAGCATGTCGAGAAAGTGCGGATGCCGCAGCTGCACCTGCGAGACATTGACCGACATCGTGAATGCGGTGTGGCCGGCGGCGCGCAGGCGCAGCAGCTCCGCGCAGGCTTCGCGCAGCACCCATTCGCCGATCTCGACGATCAGGCCCGAGTATTCGGCAATCGGGATGAAGCGGTCGGGCGGGACCAGCTTGCCATCCTGCTGGCGCCAGCGCAGCAGCGCTTCGGCGCCGATGGCGCGGTTGGTGGTCAGGTCGATCTGCGGCTGGTAATCCAGGAACAGTTCGCCGCGCTGGAAGCCGCTGCGCAGCGCATGCATCATGCGCACCCGCTCGCGAATCTCCACGCCCATGCTGCGCGAAAAATAACAGTGGCCGGCGCGCTGCTGCAGCTTGGCGCGCTTGAGCGCGATGTCGCCATCCTTGAGGGCATCGGCACCGCTGCCATCGTGCTCGCGGAGGCAAACGAGACCCAGCGTGGACGACACCTGGACGTCCTGGCCATCGATGTGGAACGCGTCGAGAAACAGCTTCTGCAGCGCGGCCGGCTGGACCAGCTCGGCACCGCCCAGCACGCAGAAGATGTCGCCGCCGATGCGGCCGATATGCAGGGCCGGTGCGAGACCAGGCGCGACTGGGGACGCCAGGCGCGTGCACAGGCGCCGGGCGACGGCGGCCAGCAGCAGGTCGCCGAAGCGGTGCCCGAGTGCGTCATTGGTTTCTGCGAAGTGGTCGATGTCGACCAGCGCCAGCACAGCGTCGCTGTCGGCGCCCGCGGCCAGCGTGGCGTCGATCAGCTCGATCATCCGCGTGCGGTTGGGCAGGCCGGTGAGCGGATCGTGGAACGCCGACTTGTTCAGGTCGGTGACCAGTTCGCAATTGTCGAGGCTGACGGCCACCATCCCGCAAAAGACCTTCAGCAGGCGCGTCTCGACGTCGCTGATCGGGCGTTCAAGCGGCATGCAGGCCACGAAATCGCGTCCGGCCTTGCCAGGGAAGAACAAGGTCAGCATGCCGTCGTCGGTCGTGCAGCCGCGCTGCGCGATCGTGCGCTCGGCGGCCAGCGCGAGCCGGGTCACGTGCGGATCGTCGTACTGCGCGCCGAGTTCGCAGCCGTCGAGGTCGCGGCTGTCGCCGCAGGCGGCCACCACGCACAGCGGACCGAAGGCGCCGGTGCCGGTGCCATCGCTGAACTCCCGCGTGCACAGCACGCCGTCGACCGGCTGCCCGACCAGCCCGGCGGCCTGGGCCAGGATGCCGTAGGCCACGTCGCGCACGCCGTGCAGCGCCATCAGCTGCGCGCAGGCGGCGACGATGCGCTCCATGCCGACCCGGTTGGCTTCGAGCGCGCAGAGTTGTTCGTACGAGCGGATGGCGGCGGCCACGGCGGTGTAGAGCTTGGTGCGGGTCAGTTCCGACTTGGTGCGGTAATCGTTGATGTCGTAGCCGCGGATCGCCTCCATCTCGGGCGCGTAACCGGGCTGGCCGGTGCGCAGGATGATGCGCACGTCATGCAAACCCAGTTCGTCGCGGATGCGGCGCACCAGTTGCAGGCCGGCGTCGGCGCGCTCCATCACGACGTCCAGCAGGATGACGGCGATGTCGCTTTCCCGGCCCAGCAGTGCGAATGCCTCAGCGGCCGAGTAGGCGTGCAGGAAGGCCAATCCACGGCCCTGCATGACGACGTTGTCCAGCGCGAAGGTGGTCGTCGAATGCACATCGGCATCGTCGTCGACAATCAGGATGCGCCACGGTGCCCGTCTGCCGGTGTCGACGGCATCGACTTCGTCGGCAAAGACGAGGTCATCCATCATGGGGTCATCTTGCAGTGGGTCGGCGGTCGGCGTCGAAGCTGGCATGTGCTACGTCTCCAGGGAGGCTTGGCATGTATACGTCAAGTATATAGGCATTTGTAAATAGGAAAGGAAGCCAGCGGTTGTTCAACAGTGATATATCTTGGTAAATATAGCCTGATAGAAACATTTTGGCGAGGGTCGATTGCAGATTGTCCGTTTCTGCTCCCCGGATCGCCTGTTAAAATGCTTTTTCGATCAAACCGCACCCCTTCATATCCATGTCCGGCAATACATTTGGCAAGCTGTTTTCCGTCACCACTTTTGGCGAATCGCACGGTCCCGCGATCGGTTGCGTCATCGATGGTTGCCCACCCGGCATGGCGCTGACCGAAGCCGATATCCAGGCCGACCTCGACCGCCGCAAGCCGGGCACGTCGCGCCACGTCACGCAGCGCCAGGAACCCGACCGGGTCGAGATCCTGTCCGGCGTCTACCAGGGCGTCACGACCGGCACGCCGATCGCGCTGCTGATCCGCAACGAAGACCAGCGCAGCAAGGATTACGGCAATATCGCCGAGAGTTTCCGGCCCGGTCACGCTGACTATACGTACTGGCACAAATACGGCGTGCGCGATCCGCGCGGGGGCGGGCGGTCATCGGCGCGTCTGACGGCGCCGGTGGTGGGCGCGGGCGCAGTCGCCAGAAAATGGCTGCGTGAGCAGTACGGCACCGAGTTCCTGGGCTGCATGCGCGCGCTGGGCGACATCGACGTGCCATTCGACGGCTGGGAGCATGTGCACGCCAATCCGTTCTTTGCCGCGACGGGCGACGCCGAGTTGCTGGCGCGCATGGAAGATGCAATGGATCAGTTGCGCCGCGATGGCGACTCGATCGGCGCGCGCATCGACGTCATTGCGCGCGGCGTGCCGGTGGGCTGGGGCCAGCCGATCTACGACAAGCTCGACGCCGACATCGCCTACGCGATGATGGGCATCAATGCCGTCAAGGGCGTGGAAATCGGCGCCGGCTTTGCCTCGGTGGCGCAGCGCGGTTCCGAGCATGGCGACGAGCTGACGCAAGAAGGTTTCATCGGCAACCATGCCGGTGGGGTGCTGGGCGGGATCTCGACGGGGCAGGACATCACGGTGTCGCTGGCGATCAAGCCGACCTCGTCGATTCGCGTGCCACGCCGTTCGATCGACAAGGAAGGCAATCCGGCGCTGGTGGAAACCTTCGGGCGCCATGACCCGTGCGTGGGCATCCGCGCAACGCCGATTGCCGAAGCGATGCTGGCGCTGGTGCTGATCGATCACGCCCTGATGCACCGCGCGCAGTGCGGCGACGTGAAGGTCGTGACACCCCGCCTGAAATAAGCGGCAGGGAGCGGGCGGCCAGCATGGCCCCCCGTTCGCTCAGACGCGGGTCGCGCTCGCGTCGATCTGGTGGCGGCGCTCCACCGTGCGCACGACCAGCGTGCGCAGATCGTTGAGCAACCCGAATTCGGTCTGGCTCAGGATCACCTGCGGATAGGTGCCGTCCCAGTCGCCATAAATGAAGCCGGCCGGCTGGCCGTGCGCGCACAGCGGAATCACGATGAAGCAGCGCGCCTCCGACAGCGTGTCCTTCCACCAGTCCGGCAGCTTGGCCGCGAACTTGGCGTCGTGCGCATTCTCGATGAAGATCACGCGGTCGCTCGCCAGCGCCGCGTGGAACACGTTCGCCTCAAAGGTATCGTCGAAGGTCAGATCCGGCTGCAGCGCCTTGGCATTCTCGCCCAGCGCCAGGCGCGCTGCGTAACGTCCCTCGCGCCGGTTGCGCAAAAACGCAAACGAGCGGGTGAACGACAGTCCCTCGTGCATGGTTTCCAGCGCCAGCGACATCATCTGGCCGGCGGTGGCGTCCGGGCCCGCGTCGCGCATGTCGG
>Ga0308164_10003785_pt1 | contig 13309 bp, 10 predicted proteins | sample PhyTR2_FD_201031 | JGI IMG/M metagenome (GOLD analysis project Ga0308164, IMG submission 201031) | Phyllosphere microbial communities from UC Gill Tract Community Farm, Albany, California, United States - DLSLT.R2 | ecosystem: Host-associated > Plants > Phyllosphere > Unclassified | place: USA... | reverse complement strand
CACGTGATGTCGCTCAAGACGCGGTTCGGCAATCTCGCCAACATCCTCGACGTCCGCGACCAGCGCGAGCGCGTGCTGGTGCTCGATTCGCCGGTGCTGACGGGCGAGCATTGGTCGCGGCTGAAGGCGCATTTCGGCAACGCGGTTGCTGAGATCGACTGCACGTTCGACGTCGGCGGTGGCCCCGAAAAGCTCCGCGCCGCGATCCAGCGGATCCGCAACGAGGCGGAGCAAGCCGTCCGCCAGGGCAAGAGCGAGATATTCCTCACCGACGAGGCGATCAGCGAAGACCGCGTCGGCATCGCCGGCGTGCTCGCGGTGGCCGCCGTCCACACGCACCTCGTCCGCCGCGGCCTGCGCTCCTATGCGTCGATCAACGTCCGCACCGCCGAATGCCTCGACACGCATTATTACGCGGTGCTGATCGGCGTCGGCGCGACCACCGTGAACGCCTATCTCGCCGAGGCCGCGATCGTCGATCGCCAGTCGCGCGGGCTGTTTGGCGATCTCGACCTCGCCGAATGCCTCCGCCGCCACCGCGTCGCGGTCGAGGAGGGGCTGCTCAAGATCATGTCGAAGATGGGCATCGCGGTCATCTCGTCCTACCGCGGCGGCTATAATTTCGAGGCGGTCGGCCTCTCGCGCAGCCTGGTCAACGACCTGTTCCCCGGCATGCCTGCCAAGATCAGCGGCGAGGGCTATGCCTCGCTCCACGTTAACGCGACCGACCGTCACGAAGCCGCGTTCGATCCGGCCGTGGCGACGCTGCCGATCGGTGGATTCTATCGCCAGCGCCATACCGGCGAGACGCACGCCTACTCCGCACAGCTGATGCATCTGCTCCAGACCGCGGTCGCGACCGACAGCTACACGAGCTATCTGCAATTCTCGCGCGGCGTGTCCGATCTGCCGCCGGTGTATCTGCGCGATCTGCTTCAGTTCAACTTCCCCGCGGAGGGCGTTCCGGTCGACCAGGTCGAGGCGATCACCGAGATCCGCAAGCGCTTCGTCACCCCCGGCATGTCGCTCGGCGCGCTGTCGCCGGAAGCACACGAGACGCTGGCGATCGCGATGAACCGGATCGGCGCCAAGGCCGTCTCGGGTGAGGGCGGCGAAGACAAGTCGCGCTTCGTGCCGTACGCGAACGGCGACAACGCGAACTCGTCGATCAAGCAGGTCGCGTCCGGCCGGTTCGGCGTCACCGCGGAATATCTGAACGCGTGCGAGGAGATCGAGGTCAAGGTCGCACAAGGCGCCAAGCCTGGCGAAGGCGGTCAGCTGCCCGGCTTCAAGGTCACCGAGTTCATCGCCAAGCTGCGCCATGCGACGCCCGGCGTGACGCTGATCTCGCCGCCGCCACATCACGACATCTACTCGATCGAGGATCTCGCGCAGCTCATCTACGACCTGAAGCAGATCAACCCGCGCGCCCGCGTCTGCGTTAAGCTCGTCAGCTCGGCGGGCATCGGCACGGTTGCGGCGGGTGTTGCGAAGGCGCATGCCGACGTGATCCTGATCGCCGGCCATGTCGGCGGCACCGGTGCCTCGCCCCAGACGTCGATCAAATATGCCGGCACGCCGTGGGAAATGGGCCTGTCGGAGGTCAACCAGGTGCTGACGCTCAACGGCCTGCGCGGACGGGTACGATTGCGAACCGATGGCGGGCTCAAGACCGGTCGCGACATCGTCATCGCCGCGATCCTCGGCGCCGAGGAGTTCGGCATCGGCACGCTGTCGCTGGTCGCGATGGGCTGCATCATGGTCCGCCAGTGCCATTCGAACACGTGCCCGGTCGGCATCTGCACGCAGAATGACGCGCTTCGCCAGAAGTTCGTCGGTACGCCCGAGAAGGTGATCAACCTGATGACCTTCATTGCCGAGGAAGTCCGCGACATCCTCGCGCGGCTCGGCGTGAAGAGCCTCGACGACGTGATCGGGCGGACCGAGCTGTTGCGGCAGGTCAGCCGTGGGGCCGAGCATCTCGACGATCTCGATCTCAACCCGATCCTGGCAAAGGTCGATGCCGACGATTCGCAGCGCCGGTTCTCGCTCTCGACCTTCCGCAACGAAGTTCCCGACAGCCTCGACGCGCAGATCATCAAGGACGCGTCCGCGGTGTTCTCGCGCGGCGAGAAGATGCAGCTGACCTATTCGGTGCGCAACACGCACCGCGCGGTCGGTACGCGGCTTTCGTCGGAGATCACGCGGAAGTTCGGCATGTCGACGCTGGCGGACAACCACGTGACGATCCGTCTGCGTGGGTCGGCGGGCCAGTCGCTCGGCGCGTTCCTGTGCAAGGGTATCACGCTCGAAGTCTTCGGTGATTCGAACGATTACGTCGGCAAGGGGCTCTCGGGCGGCACGATCATCGTCCGCCCGGCAGTGAGTTCGCCGCTGGCGTCGCAGGACAATACGATCATCGGCAATACCGTGCTTTACGGCGCGACCTCAGGCCGGCTGTTTGCGGCAGGGCAGGCGGGCGAGCGCTTCGCGGTCCGCAACTCGGGCGCGATCGTCGTCGTCGAAGGTTGCGGCGCGAATGGCTGCGAGTACATGACCAACGGCATCGCCGTGGTGCTCGGCGCGGTCGGCGCGAACTTCGGTGCGGGGATGACCGGCGGGATGGCGTTCGTCTACGATCCCGACGGCGTGTTCGCGAAGCGCGCCAACCCGGAGAACATCACCTGGGACCGCGTGAAGTCACTCCACTGGGCCGACGTCTTGCTCGATTTGGTTCGTGATCACGCCGACCACACCGACAGCAAATGGTCGAAGGGCCTGCTCGAGGACTGGGACCGGGTGGCGCCCCATTTCTGGCAGATCGTGCCGAAGGAAATGCTAACGCGCTTGTCGCACCCATTGGACGACAGCGCGGAACTGGTTGCGGCGGAATAAGCCCAAGCCCTCACACCACCCCGGCGCCCGCCGGGGTGGTGCAAGTTAGAGGGGGTCACGCGGAGACGCGGAGACGCGGAGCTAAAGTCCCTCTGCATCTCTCTTATTGCGATCGGTGGTGAAGGAGCTTCGCTCGCTGCGAACGCAACACCTCCGCGTCTCCGCGCCTCCGCGCGAACCAAATCTTCTTACGCGACGCCAACCCGCGCTAGTGACACAGCCGCCCCCCACCGCCTAAACGGATGGCATGTGGCAGCTTTATCAATTCCCCCTGTGTCCCTTCTCGCGAAAGGTGCGCCTGCTGCTGGGCGAGAAGGGGGTTGGCTACGAACTGGTCCGCGAATCGCCTTGGGATCGCCGCGATGAGTTCATGGACATGAACCCCGCCGGCCAGACCCCGGTGATGGTCGACGCGTCGCGCGGTGTCGCGCCGCTGATCGATTCGATGGCGATTTGCGAATTCTTCGAGGAGACCGTCGAGAAGGCGGCGATGATCAACGGCACCGCGACCAACCGCGCTGAAATCCGCCGGCTCGTCACCTGGTTCGACACGCATTTCTACCGCGACGTCACTGGACCGTTGCTCCACGAGCGCATGGTCAAGCGCCTCGCGCACCGCACCGCGCCCGACGCCAAGGGCCTGCGCGAAGCGATGAAGGCCGCGGTCGGGCATCTCGATTATATGGACTACCTGCTCGATCACCGGAACTGGCTCGGCGGCGCGACGATGAGCCTCGCCGATCTCGCGGCGGCGGCGCAGATCTCGGTGACCGATTATCTCGGCGGGATCGACTGGAAGGGCCACGACCAGACCGCGCGCTGGTATCGCGGCTTCAAGAGCCGCCCGAGCTTCCGCCCGCTGCTGTCCGAACGGATGGAGCTGATCTCACCCCCGGCGCACTACGACAATGTCGATTTCTGAGGTGATCGCCTATCCCGACTTCGAAAAGGTCGACATCCGCGTCGGCACGATCGTCGAGGCCGAGCCCTTCCCCGAAGCGCGCAAGCCCGCGATCAAGCTGCGGATCGATTTTGGTGCGGAGATCGGCGTGAAGCGCTCGTCCGCGCAGATCACCGAGCATTATACGGCTGAGACGTTGGTCGGCCGGCAGGTCGCCGCGGTCGTCAACTTCCCGCCGCGCCAGATCGGCCCGATGATGTCCGAAGTCCTGACGCTCGGCTTCCCCGATGCGGACGGCAAGGTGGTCCTGATTTCGCCGACCGGACAAGTCCCGAATGGGGGCCGTCTGTTCTAAAGTTTAATCCTCCCCCGCCAGGGGGAGGTGGCTGGCCCTTGCCAGACGGAGGGGGAGGAAAGCGAAACGGCTGTTCCGCGTCCTCCCCCTCCGTCACCTTCGGCGACACCTCCCCCTTGCAGGGGAGGATCAACCGAGGCCCAGCTCACTGACGCAGGTCATTCTGCGTGATCGGCACGATCTTCACCTCGACGCGACGGTTCGCGGCCCGGCCCGCATCGGTATCGTTCGACGCGATCGGCTGCGTTTCGCCGTAGCCGCGCGTGCCGATGCGCGCAGTCTGCACGCCGTGACCTGCCAGATAATCCGCGACCGACCGCGCACGACGCTCCGACAGCGTCTGGTTATACGCGTCGCTCCCGGTCGAATCGGTATGCCCGTACACGTCGATATAGGTCTGGTTGTACTGCGAAAGCGTGTCCGCGACCTGGTCGAGCGTGCGCTGGAACTGCGGCTGCACGTTGGCGCTGTCATAAGCGAAGGTGATGCCCGACGGGATGTTGAGCACCAGATCATCGCCCTGGCGGATCACCTGCACGTCGGTGCCTGCGGTGCGCGCGCGCAGGTCGCGCTCCTGCTTGTCCATGTACGCGCCGATGCCCGCACCCGCGAGACCACCGATGCCCGCGCCGAGCAGCTTTTCGGTACGGTCGTGCCGTCCTCCGACCACGTCGCCGAGCAGATAACCGCCCAGCGCGCCGCCGATGCCGCCCAATGCGGTCTTCGAGATCGTCTGGCGACCCGTCTCGGGATCGGTCGTGCAGCCGCTGGTGGCGATCAGTGCGGCAATCGCAGCACCTGCGAACATCTTGGTTTTCATAGATAATCTCCCTGGGACGTGTTGGATGACGGCATTTCGCCCGATACCGCCGATAACCCGGTGTCACGACGATTGTTCCGCCTGCGCACTGAACCGAGCCTGACCATCTTCGCGACGTAATGTCGAGTATACGCCACCCTGCGTGCAAGGACGGTTGTGCGACGAGGCGTTGTCCTGCAAAGAGCGCCTGAGCCAATGGCACCGCTTCCCCCCTTCCCTTGGATCGACGTCGCGATCATCCTCGCGCTCGTCGCGTTGAACGGCGTGTTCGCGATGAGCGAACTCGCGATCGTCTCCGCGCGCAAGGCGCGGCTCGAGGCGATGGCACGCTCGGGCAAGAAGGGCGCGCGTGCCGCGCTCGTACTCGCCGCCGACCCCGGCAAGTTCCTCTCGACCGTCCAGATCGGCATCACGCTGATCGGCATCCTCGCGGGTGCCTATTCGGGCTCCAGCCTCGGCATGCCGACCGCCGCGCGGTTGCAGGCGTGGGGCCTGTCCGCGTCGACTGCGGAGACCGCCGGGTTCGCGATCGTCATCGGCCTCACCACCTACGCCTCGCTGATCATCGGCGAGCTCGTGCCGAAACAGTTCGCGTTGCGCGCGCCCGAGGCGATCGCCTCGTTCATGGCGCCCGTCATGCGCTGGCTCGCGATCGGCACCGCACCGATCGTCTGGGTGCTCGATTCGACCAGCGCGTTGATCTTCCGCGCGCTCCGCCTCAACCGCGAATCGGAAGAGCACGTCACCGCCGAAGAACTCCACATGATCGTCGCCGAGGCGTCGAAGTCGGGGATCATCGAGGAGCATGAGCGCTCGATCATCTCAGGCGTCGTCCGCCTCGCGGATCGTCCGGTCCGCGAGGTGATGACGCCGCGCACCGAGATCGACTGGCTCGACTGCGACTGGGGCCCCGACGAGATCCGCGAGACGCTGCTCGCATCGCAACACACCCGCCTGCCGGTCGGCGAAGGCTCGATCGATACGGTGAAGGGCGTCGTCCAGGCGCGCGACATCGCCGCCGCGCTGTTCCGTGGCGAGCCGATCGACCTCCGCGCGCTTATGCGGAAAGCGCCCGTCGTGATCGACCAGATAGACGCGATGGACGCGTTGCTGGCGCTCCGCGAGGCCGAAGTGCCGATGGCGCTGATCCACGACGAATACGGGCATTTCGAGGGCATCGTCACGCCGGCGGACCTGCTCGCGGCGATCGCCGGCGAGTTCAAGTCGGACTCGGATCCGGACGACGCACCTTCGGTCGTGGTGCGCGACGACGGCTCGTTGTTGGTGGCGGGGACGATGGCGGCGGATTCGCTCGCCGACCGGCTCGGCATCGACCTGCCCGAGGACCGCGACTACGCGACCGTCGCAGGGTTGGCTCTGTCGGTGTTCCGCCATCTGCCGGGCGAGGGCGAGAGCTTCGTCGAGCAGGGTTGGAAGTTCGAGATCGTCGACCTCGACGGCCGCCGCATCGATAAGTTGCTGGTGAGCGAAGTCTAGGCTTGGTGCGGCGCGCGGAGGGTTAGATCGAACCCAACGCTTCTACGCATGTACCACCCCGGCGAAGGCCGGGGTCCAATTGGCAAGGCTGCAGTAACGAAGCGCTACCCTAGTTTACGATGTTCCCCAATTGGGCCCCGGCCTCCGCCGGGGAGGTTTGCGGGGTTAAGTTGGTTGCTTGCCTCGCACACTAGGACGCGATGATCCCCACAATCCGTTCGTCCCGAGTAGCTGCTGAGCTTGTCGAAGCGGCGTATCGAAGGACAGGTTGGCGCGCGGAACCCACGCTTCGATACGAGCCCTCGATACGCTCCTGACGGAGCTACTCGGTCTCTACTCAGCACGAACGGGGAGGGCAGGGAAGGGAAGGGAAGAAGAGACCGTTCGGCTCCGTCCCTTTTACTGACCGGTTTCGGCCGCGGGCTTCGCATCAACCTCAGGCGTCGCGACCACCGGAGCCACCATAGGCATATCCGAGACCGGCTTGGCCCCAGGCTCCAGGTCGCTCGGCACGAACGGCACCACGCTCGGCGGCGGACCCGACATCCCCGCCGGATCGCCCTCGACCCGCCCGTGGAGGTGGTCGATCTCCGCCTGCCGCCGGTTGAGATAGAACGACCGCGTCGCCGCATACGGATCGGGCGAATTGTCGTGCAGGTCCTTCAGCGTCTGGTCGAACTCCGACCGGTGATCGAGCGCACCGAGGATGCCCGCCGGGATGGCGTACGCCGTGCTAGTGAACGGCTTGCCGATGGCGACCGGCAGGATCAGGCGATCGATCGCACCGCCCAGCAGATCGCGGATCGTCGTCGGTCCGACGAGCGGCAGGAACAGGAACGGGCCGTTCTTGACGCCGTAATAGCCGAGCGTGTTGGCGAACCCGTTCGACCGCCGCGGCAGGTGGAACGGCTTCTTCTTGGCGACGTCGAGCACCCCCGCCACGCCGATCGTCGTGTTGATCGCGAACCGCCCGACCGTCTCCGCCGCCTTGCCCGGCTTGAACTGCAGCAGGAAGTTCAGGAAGACGATCGGCTCGCGCAGATTGTAGAGGAAATTGTGGATGCCGCGTCGAATGGGGCTCGGCACGGTCTTCTTGTAGGTCCGCGCGACCGGGCCGATCACCGCGTCGTCGACCTTCTGCGTCACCGCGAACGACTCGGCGTTGACCGCGCGCAGCGGATCGCCCGCGGTCTCCTTGCGGCCGGTCACGATGATGTCGTTGGGCGTCCGCTGGACGGACGGAGTCCCCAGTGGAGCGGGACCGACCGGCGGAATGTCCTGCGTCGGCAGCCCCTGGGCGAAAATCTCGATCGCCGGAAGCGCCGCGGCCAGCGCGAGCGGCGAAACCGCCATCGCCGCGACTGGCTCAAAGTCACCCGCGAACGGCGACACTACCGCGCCGGGCAGCGCCACGGTCGCACCGACGCCAGGCAACGCTATCGGCGCGGCCGTCACGTGAACGGGGGCAGCCGTCAACAGCATTGCGCTCATCGTTACCAGCATGTGCACTCATCGCCCTGTTATCGGCCGCTCTCCTACATCGAGATGCGACGCGCCTGACATGCCCGTCGGCGCGCGTGCAGCATAGAGCCAATCGTCATGGGCGCGTGCGGATCGAGGTTAACCGATCGCGCGGCGATCCTGTCCCGCGAGTGCGTAGCCTAGAGCTTGCCGAACACCGCTTCGAAGCCGGCCTTGTCCCCGGCCGCCAACAGACGCGCCTGTTCGATCCAGCGATCGCGGCCCATCCGCCCGGTAAAGTTGCCAAGCTGCGCGTCGATGCGCTGCGCCTCGCTATCCGACAGCGCCGCCATCTCGCCCACCGTCGAAACGCCGAGCGCGCCCAGCTGTGCGGCAACCTTCGGCCCGAGCCCTTTCAACTGCGTGACGGGCCCGTCCGCATAGGACGGCGCCGGTGCTGCCGGTGCGATTGGAGCGTCTGCAGGCGGCGCTACGGGTGCGAGAGCGGCAGTTTCGGTCGCTGGACTCGCCTCTAAGGGCGACGCAGCGGCGATCGGTTCGTCGGCCAGACGATCGGGCGTTTCCACCACGTCGTTGTCGCGCGAAACCGACGCCGGTTCGGGGGCGCCGCTTACGGGCGGTAAAGGCCGGGCCGGTTCCGGTCGGGTCGGCTCGAACCGTCGCGGGGCAGGCTGTGGCGAAGCGGGCGGCGGCGCAATGGGAACGGGCGCGCTTTGCGTCTGTGCCTGCGATTGCTCTGTCTTGCGCTCCTGAACAGGCTTTGCCGAGACCGGCTCGGGCGGAACGCCAGCCTCCTCCGCGTTTGCGATCACGTCGTGCACGGCCTTGGTGCGGCTGCGCTTGGCCCGGATGCCCCAGATCAGGCCGATCACGACGAGGATCGCGACGACGGCGATGATCGTGAAGTGGATCGCCGTCAGCGTGGCGATGCCGTCGGGCAGCAGGCTCAGGCCCGAGGCGGAGGTCGCGGAAGTTTCGTTCATTCCCATACCGTAGCGATGCGCGCGAAAGGCGGCGAGACCTAATTGGCTAGGTCGACTCGTCTGATCCTCCCCCGCCAGGGGGAGGTGTCGCCGCAGGTGACGGAGGGGGAGGACACGGAACAGCGGTCGTCGCCCACCTCCCCCTCCGTCTGGCAAGCGCCAGCCACCTCCCCTTGGCGGGGGAGAATCAGGCGCGCATCACCCGCGCGCGACTTCCCGCCAGCCGATATCGCTGCGGTAGAAGCCCTCCGCGAAGTCGATCGCCTCGACCGCGCGGTAGGCGTTGGCCTGCGCCGTTGCGACGGTGTCGCCGGTCGCTGTCACCGCAAGAACGCGCCCGCCGGACGCGACCAACCCACCGTCCTCAAGCCGCGTGCCTGCCTGGAACACAGTACCGCCCGCGGCCCGCGCCGAGTCCAGCCCGATGATCGACCCACCAGCCTTGGGCGTACCCGGATAGCCCTCCGCCGCCATCACCACGGTCAGCGCGGTCTCGTCGCTGAACTGCGCCGCCGGCATCTCGCCGAGCCGCCCTTCGGCGGTCGCCAGCATCGTCGCGAGCAGGTCGCCCCGGAAGCGCATCATCAGCACCTGCGTCTCGGGATCGCCGAACCGCGCATTATATTCGATCAGCTTTGGCCCCTGCGGCGTCAGCATCAGCCCCGCATACAGCACGCCCGAGAACGGCATGCCTTCGGCCGCCATCGCCGCCACCGTCGGCGCGACGATCTCGTCGATCGCGCGCTTCTCCAGTGCGGGCGTCAGGACGAGGGCAGGGCTGTACGCGCCCATCCCGCCGGTGTTCGGCCCGGTATCGCCCTCGCCGACGCGTTTGTGATCCTGCGCGGACCCGAACGGCATCAGCGACACGCCATCGGTCAGCACGAAGAGGCTCGCCTCCTCGCCTTCGAGGAATTCCTCGATTACCGCCTCGGCTTCCCCGTCCGCAAATAGTGCGTCGAGCGCGGCATCGGCCTCGGCGGCGCTGAACGCGATGACCACACCCTTGCCCGCCGCAAGCCCGTCCGCCTTGATGACCACCGGCAGCGAGAAGGTGCGGGCAAGCGCGATATCCGCCTCTTCGCGGCTCTTCACCCGGACATACCCGGCGGTCGGGATACCGGCGCGCAGGCACAGATCCTTGGTGAAGCCCTTCGAGCCTTCCAGTTGTGCCGCAGCCTTCGAAGGCCCGAACACCGGAATGTCCGCGGCGCGTAACGTATCGGCCAGCCCGTCGACCAGCGGCGCCTCGGGTCCGATCACGACCAGCCCGACCTCATGCTCGCGCACGAAAGCGACCACGGCGGCGTGGTCCGTCGCATCGAGCGGCACGAGCGTCGCAACACGCGCAATGCCGGGGTTGCCCGGCGCGGCATACAGCGTATCGAGGCCGCGAGATTGCACCAGCTTCCACGCGAGCGCATGTTCGCGACCCCCCGAGCCCAGCAGCAGGACGTTCATGCCCGATCCCTTTTCCGATGATGTGTCCAGCGACATGGGGCGGCTGGTAGCCGAGCCGGTCGCCGGCGACAACGCACTCGCCATGTCGGTCGGCGAACTCGCGTTCAAGCTGAAGCGGATGGTCGAGGGCGAGTTCGGCCATGTCCGCCTGCGCGGCGAGATTTCGGGCTGGAAACGCGTCGCCTCCGGGCATTGCTACATGTCGCTCAAGGACGATCAGGCGGTGATCGACGGCGTCATCTGGAAGGGCAATGCGTCGAGCCTCGCCTTCGTCCCCCAGGACGGCATCGAGGTGATCGCCACCGGCAAGCTCACCACCTATCCCGGCCGCTCGAAATACCAGATCGTCATCGAACGCATGGAGCTGGCTGGCGCCGGCGCGCTCATGGCGCTGCTCGAGAAGCTGAAGGCGAAGCTTGCCGGCGAGGGGCTGTTCGACGGCACGCGCAAAAAACGGCTGCCGTTCATGCCGAAGGTGATCGGCGTCGTCACCTCGGGCACCGGCGCCGTGATCCGCGACATCCTCCACCGGCTCGAGGATCGCTGCCCGACGCACGTCATCGTCTGGCCGGTCAAGGTGCAGGGCGAGGGTTCCGCCACCGAGATCGCCGCCGCCGTCCGCGGGTTCGACGCGATCGTCCCCGGTGGTCCGGTGCCGCGGCCCGACCTCGTCATCGTCGCGCGTGGCGGCGGCTCGGTCGAGGATCTGTGGTCGTTCAACGAGGAGGTCGTCGTCCGCGCGGTCGCCGCCTGCACGATCCCGATCATCTCCGCGGTCGGGCACGAGACCGATACGACCTTGTGCGATTTCGCCGCCGACCTGCGCGCACCGACGCCGACCGCCGCCGCCGAGATCGCGGTGCCCGTGCTCGCCGACCTGCGCCTGACGATCGACAGCCACCGCAACCGCACCGAGCGGTGTGCGCGGCGTCATGTCGAGCGTGGGCGTGAGCGGCTCGATGCGCTCACGCGGTTGCTGCCGAAGCGCGACCAGTTGCTCGGGCCGCAGCGCCAGCGCGCGGACGACTTCGGCCAGCGGCTGGATCGCGGGCTAGAGCGTCGTTTGACCTTGGCGCGGGGCAGTCTCGATCGCTCGGGAGCAGCCCTCCGCCCCGCTACGCTGGAGCGCAAACTCGAAGCGAAACGCGCGCAGCTCGACGCGACTTGGCGGCTGGTCCAGTCGCTTAATCCCGACGCGATCCTCGACCGCGGCTATGCTCGCGTCACCGCCCGCCCAGGCGGCGAGACCCTCGCGTCCGCCACGTCGGCGCGCGACGCGAGGACGCTGACGCTCCACTTCCGCGACGGCGTGGTGGACGCGGTGACGGACGCCGGGCTTGAGCGCCCCGCCGCCAAAACCTATGCTGCCCCCAAGGCAAAGCCCGCGCCCGACGCGCCGCCACGCCAGCCCACCTTGCTATAAAAGAAGACCCGCAATGCTGATGTCCAACTCCGACCGCGCCGCGCGCCTGCACTATATGGCGAACGGCTTCCGCGTGCTCAGCCCCGGCGACCACGTCGCCTGCGCCGCGACCGGCCACCGTATCGCGCTCGAAGACCTGCGCTACTGGAGCGTCGCGCGCCAGGAAGCCTACGCCACCGCGACGGCTGCCAGCGAAGCGATGGCCCCACGATGATCCGCGCGGCGGTGCTCGTCCTGCTGGCTGCATCCGGTGCCGCCCAACAAGCACCGCCCTCGAATACCGCGTCCCAGTCCGCCTTCCGCTGGACAGGCACGCTGAGCCAAGGCGGACTGATCCTCGGCACCGCCCCTGCCGGTACGCGCACGCTCACGCTCAACGGCAAGCCGATCGCGCTCTCCCCCGACGGCCGCTTCATCGTCGGTTTCGACCGCGACGCGGGGCCGCAAGCCACACTGATAGCCACGCTCGCCGACGGCCGCAGTTTCACGCAAAGCCTCTCGATCGCGCCGCGCGCATGGCGGATCGAGCGCCTCGACACGCTCCCCAAGTTCCCCGCGCCCGACCCGGTCTTCGCCAAACTGCGCCCGCCGGAACTCGCCCAGATCGTCGCCGCCCGTGCGCGCACTACCGACGCGCAAGGCTGGCGGCAGTCCTTCGCATGGCCCGCTACCGGTCGCATCTCCGGCCTGTTCGGATCGCAACGCGTCTACAAAGGCGAACCCGGTAGCTATCATTCAGGCACCGACATCGCCAAGCCAACCGGCACGATCGTAACCGCCCCCGCCGACGGCGTCGTGATCCTCGCGGCGGACCACCCCTTCACGCTGGAGGGCAATTTGCTGATGCTCGACCACGGCATGGGCCTCAACAGCGCCTTCCTTCACCTATCGCGTATCGACGTGAAACCCGGCGATCACGTCCGCCAAGGCCAACCGATCGGCGCCGTCGGCATGACCGGCCGCGCCACCGGCCCCCACCTCCACTGGGCGCTACGATGGCGCGACGCCAAGCTGGACCCGATGCTGGTGGCGGGTGTGATGCGACCGTAGGTGACGAGCGCTCAGTTTAGGCGCTTCGCCTTCACACCTGGCTGGCCGCCGACGCTTAGCCTGAAACTCCCCAAGGCTCCCCGCTTGATGACGACTTTATCGTTTGCCCGTGGACGCCGCGCGATCGTGTAATCGTCCGTCTGGATCCATCGCGCGCCATCGGCCAGTTGGAAACTCCATCGGCCGGCGCCGTCTACCGACGCGCCGGCGAGAGTCGTCTCGATCTGCGGCAGGTCGTTGCCGTTGCCGAACAAGCCGGTATCGGGCAGCGTGATCCCAAACAGATTTCGGCGCGTTTCGCGAACTTGTTGCTGGTCGATGACGACGACCGCTTGATCGGCTTCCGCGGTATCCAGCGCCGCCACCGAGTGATCGAAGCAGGCCAGCCGCGCCAGTGGCTCGGTCACGGTGCGGCATTGCGTAACGGCAACCAGCAGCGGGG
>Ga0308164_10003782_pt1 | contig 13317 bp, 14 predicted proteins | sample PhyTR2_FD_201031 | JGI IMG/M metagenome (GOLD analysis project Ga0308164, IMG submission 201031) | Phyllosphere microbial communities from UC Gill Tract Community Farm, Albany, California, United States - DLSLT.R2 | ecosystem: Host-associated > Plants > Phyllosphere > Unclassified | place: USA... | reverse complement strand
CGCCATGCGATGGAGGGCCTGGAAGGTGCCGTTCGTCAATCGATCAGGCCGTTTGACCTTTACGTACCGCTCCCGACCGGAGAGTGCATAGTGGGACTCGATGGCGACATGTTGGCGGCATCGATCGTTGCCAACCGTCTGATCTCGAGGGCGTCTCGCGTGGTTGTGTTCGGCGACATGCATACGCCGTTGCCACACCTGCAGGTCGTCGTTGGAATTGCCACGTTGGAGCAAGGCGAAACCCTGCGCGAAGTCGCGAACCGTGCTCGGGACTCGGCGCTGCAGGCTGCCCGTGTAGGTAATGGTGGTCGGGGGAGCCCTGGCTTGAGCCAATTCAGATAATAATCTAGGTTAACTTTCGCGCGCGAAAGTCCGACCAACTTTTTATTTATCACGATGCCACGAAAACAAAAAACGAGCGAAGCGGAAGACTTCATGGAACTTATCGCGCTGATGCCATGGTGGATGGGTTTGTCCGTTGGTGCGCTTAGTTACTTTTTTTTGCATTCAGTCGCAACGGCGCCCTTGGAGACGGCGCCGGTGACGACTGCACAGGGATTGTCTGCAATGGTCGGGCCAATGCTTGGGCGGACATTGGCCGGATTTGGGCAGTATGTCGTTCCGGTGTTGTGCTTGATGGGCGCTCTCGGCTCCGCAGTGCGGCGCAGGACGCGCGTCTCGCTTCTAAACAAGGTTGCCCGCACGGGAGGCATGGATGCCTTAAATGGAATGACCTGGCGAGAATTCGAGCAAATGGTCGGTGAATGGTTTCGAAGGCAAGGGTATACCGTCGACGAAGTGGGCGGTGGAGGGGCCGACGGAGGCATTGACCTGGTGCTTCGAAAAGACGGGGAAAAATTCTTGGTTCAATGCAAGCAGTGGCGCTCAACCCGAGTCGGCGTCAGTGTCGTGCGTGAGCTTTACGGCGTAATGGCTGCTGAGGGCGTCACCGGCGGCTTTGTCGTTACGTCTGGATACTTTACAGATGACGCACAAAAATTTGCCCGCGGACGGAATGTCCAACTCCTGGACGGGAAAGCACTTCTACGCATGCTCGAAAAATTGCCTCCTTCACCAATGCCTCGGGTTCGAACTGAAATTCAGGTACCAGGTGTTGATGCGCAAGCGTGCCCCACGTGCGGATCGATAATGGTGCGGAGGGTTGCTAAACGTGGAGGAAATTCCGGGCAACCGTTCTTAGGCTGTAGCAGGTACCCAGCATGCAAAACTACGTGTCCTTTATTGCCGTTCAAGCCATCTATTCTCGTGGAAAACACATGACAGAGATGACAAAAACGGATATCCAGCGTGTCGCACTGAAAGAAGCAGAGGATGAGCTTTGCGCCCTGGGCCACACGCTGGTCAACGAGGGATGGGATACCACTACGATCGCACTTACGCTCGATGTGGTGCGGATAGCGCTTTACGGAAGCGATGGTGCCGGCAACGGCGTCGAGCAGTTCGCGGTCGCGCGCGATCGCCTTGCATCTCGCCGCGCGGAAGAATCGGCCGCTCGCCATTAAAAGGAAATCTACATGCCCCTCACGCATCGTCAATTATGCGATCTGGCCGTAAAGTGGTTGCAAAGGCCGGCTAGTCGATCTGGTCCAGGATGCCAGGTCGCATTCTCGGAATGCCGTGCTGATTGGAAAGGGGAAAACACCGGACGCCATCGGTTTCCGGGCTGCCGTGTTCAAAGAAGCCTCGGTGGTGGTCGAGGTCAAGGTAAGCCGGGCCGATTTTCTCGCTGATCGCAAGAAGCCCCACCGCATCGATCCTTCTTTGGGCATGGGCACCTATCGATACTTCATGGCACCCGCCAGCCTTATCGCCCCTGAAGAGCTGCCGGCGCGCTGGGGCTTGATCGAGGTTGGCGATCGCTCCTCACTGAACGTTGTGTGCGGCCACGTCCTACTCAAATACCGCGAGGAAGACAATTGGCGCCACGAGCCAGCGTTAAATGCGGAATGGACGCTCCTGGTACGCATGCTGAACCGCGTTGGAGACGTCGAGAAAGCCCAGGGCTACCTGAAGGAGGCCAACAACCGCAACGCCGCGCTCGCCCGCGAAAACGATGTTCTGCGCGCGGAAAACGATCGGTTGCGCCTGCGAGTGCCCCGCCCGGTCCGAGGCCTTCCAGGAGACGATATGCCGCCTGCGAGGGCGCGTTCAAAACACGAGGATGGTCCTTCAGCGCCCTGATCGCGTCCAGTCGGAGGCGGTATGGTCTGTGTATGGCTGATGTGCCAAGCGGCTTGGATCTGCTGCAGGCCGCGGCGCCGGCCTCGTCGCTTGGTGACTGCTGTTGGGGTGGCGTGTTCCAAATGTCTGTTAGTTGCAAATCTGCGTCGTATGAAACGCATTGAAACAGGATCCCGACGCGCCGGGATCCTGTCCGTTATAGGCTCAGCTCTGGGCCGGAACGTTCTTGCTGTCGCTCGCGCACCGGCCCTTGGGTCTGCTCGCGTACCTGCACGCGATCGAGCGATACGTTGCGGCCGATGTCAATCGCGGTTGTCTTCTCCGGCTCCTTGCCGGCATTCTTGAGCATTTCTTCCCGCCCCTCTTCGGTCGTGACAATCTCCGTGTTTTGCTTGGCCCTCGAGGCGGCCACGTAGCTGGCCTCCCGGTTTAGCCAGAAAGCACCCTTTGGGCTGACCAGGAAGATTTCGCGGTGGTTGGTGACCCCTTGCTCCTTGTGCGAGGTATGCGCATACGCATGGTCAACGTAGCGCAGCTGGCGGTCGGTCATCGAAGACTCGCGGCCATCCTGCCAGCGCACCCGTGCGCCGTTCCCGTCGATCTGCTCAATCACGCCCCGGGTGCCGTTGGCGATGCGGTCCGGATCCTTCAGGCGGCCGATATTCGCTCGCGCCTCGATGGTGTCCCCCACCGCGTACACACGTTCTTCCATCCTGCCAAAGCTAAACCTGGTGTGCTTCGACGGATCGATTTCCACCAGCTTGCCGTTCTCGCGCTGCAGGACCAGGCGATTGCGGTTGAGATCGTACTCGACTACCGTCAGCATCTCCTCGCGCGCAATCCCGAGGCTCTTGTAGTCCTTCAAGGCGGTCAGCCGGTCGACCTTTTCCTGGGCGAGCGACGGGACGAACTGGTATTGCTGTCCAGTGAGCTTAGGATCGTCCAGGTGCTGCTTCTTATGGTCTAGGCCGCTGATGACACCTTCTTCGCGCAGCGCCGCGCGGATAGCCTTGTTCGCTTCTTTGCGGTCCTCGTTGGTAATGGCCACCACGCCGATCTTCGGGTCCGTGATGCCCTCGCTGAGTAATTGTTTGCGGTTTTCGATGAACCGTTCCGCGGTGGTAGCGTACAGATCATTCGTAAGCGTCGTGTCGAGCGCTTGCAGGGCGGGCGCGAAGCGGCCTTGCTTCATCTCGGCGATCGCTTTCTTCTGCTGCGCGGTCGCGTTGTCGAAACGCCTCGTTTCTTCGATCTTTGAAAGATTGATCCCGCCTTCCTGGGTTTGCAGGAACGCCCGGCCGGCCGAGACGGACCCGTGTTGCTTGGTATCGCCCTGCAAGACCACCCTCGCGCCCATGTCGCGCGCGATCTCGGATATGCGAGCGGAGTCCTTGGCGCCAGTCATCGACGATTCGTCCATGACCAGCAGGAAGGGCTTGCCCTCGACATTACCGGTGGCCAGCAGATTTTCGATCTGAGCCGTCTTCGTCAGGTACGAGCGTAGACGCGCCCGCTCCTGGACATTCTGCTCCCGGTGCTCGGCTCGCGCTGCCTTGGCTTCGGGGCGGCCGACCACTTCATAGCTGGCCAGGCTGCGCCCGACGGCTTCCTGCACGTTGCCGGCCGCCTGCGAGGCGCGTGCGCGAAAGCGATCACCAAACGTTTCCGCCCGCTGCAGCTGCTCCTCGCCGCCGGCGCGCCGCGTCTGGCCACCGTCCTGCAGCTTGATCCCTAGCGTGTTCAGCGGATGCCACGCGCCCGTCTCGGCCTTCAGCACCTCACCGCTTTTCGAATCAAAAACATAACGGCCGGGACCGAATCCACTCCCCTCCAGGTGCAGATCGCGCTTCGCAACACGCTTGACCTGCGGAATAGTGCCGGGCGAATGCGCGAACTCCACCTCGAGCTGACGTAGCTCGCCTTGCAGCATTTTGATCCGCTCGTCGCGCTCCGTGAGGAAAGCCGCTACGGTCTGGCTTCTGATTCCGGTCGCCTTTTCAAGTTCACGGGCGCCGGTGGTCGACGTGGCGATCCCGCGCGTCTCCCAGCCACGCTCCCGTGCCACTTCCTGCACAAACTCCAGCGCAGCCGTCTTGCCGGTTCCGGCATCGCCCTGGATGCCCTGGAACTTGTCCTGATGCATTAGGACATTGCGCGCGGCGTTGACCTGCTCCAGCGACAGCTTGAAGGGCGCCCCGGTTTCGGCCGTCTTTCGTTGCTCGAAGCGGTCCAGCAACTGGTTGAACTCTTCACGGGTCTGCACCAGCGCGATACCCTTGCCCTTCCCTTTCCGGATCGTGTCCTGCAGCGTGAGCTCGTTGGCGATCGCCGCAGACGTCGTTAGCTGCGGCGTGCCCTTGCCGGCGCGGTCGACCAGTGAGCGGTCCTCCTTGCGGTCCTCGATTGCCTGTTTGATCGCGTTTACGCCGGCGCCGTGGCTGAAGAAGACAGCTTCTGACTCCAGCTTCGACACCGGAAAGGCCTGCTCACGCTCAGAAAGGTGTTTCACGGCGCGGGTGACGCCATCTCGGGCCAGCTGTTCCTCGGATACCAGCTGCGGTCCGGCCTTCCTCGCCTTGTCAACGATGGCGGCAAGATCGAGGCCTGCCTCACGCGCTTTCTCCTCCCAGATTTCGCGCAAGTAGTCGCGCTCAAGGTCGACCTTGCGCGCGCGCGTCGCCAGTACGGCCGACTGGCGCGCCTGGTGAGAGGCGCTGTCGGGATCGATACCGCGCGCCTCGAGCGCCTCCCGCATCTGCTGGGTGCGCTGGCTGAACGCCTCCAGGTGCGGACCCTCCACGCCCTTGATATCGAAATCGATGCCGTTTTCGCGGTATGCAATCTCGTACCCCGCCTCCCGGAGGTTGCGCCCGAGCTCCGCTTTGTAAATGGTGTCCGCTTGCGTGCGAATCCGAAAAAGCTCGTCGTTGGTCAGCGAACGCCACTTTTGTGCGTCGTGGTCATATGTGACCGCCACGACGACGTTGTGATTGTGGAGCTGGGGGTCGTTCTCGCGGCTGGTCTCATGCTGGACCGTGGCGTAAAGCAGGTTGCCCGTCGGCTTGAACTGGTTCTGCCCATTTTCATCCTTTACCCGGACCTGGGCGCCGTGCTCTTCGAGCCATTTCATCGCAACCCGGTTTGCGTCGACATGCGCCTGCACTACCCGTTCATCGCCCCCGACCAGCCCGACGATGGAAACGCTCTTCGGCGCCGAAATCGTCATGTCGTAGCCGAGCCTTCGCTCATCCCCTCGCGAATTCGTCGACAGGTCCTGCACCTCTCCCGTTGCCGGGTTGGTGATCTCGCCGTCGAGGAATTTGACGAACTGCTCTTTGGTCACGGTCTCACCCGCGAGACCGAGCACCTCGGCGCCGTTCCCCTGCCAGGTCAAGTTGGCCTGCTCGTTAACATAATAGTTGTCGGCGCGGTCGTGAGCCGGGCCATCCGACTTGAGCGCATTATCGTGATAGCGTGCTGCGTCGTCACTGCTGCCCAGCTTGTAGAGTCCGATCATGGGCGCTCCCCGTAAAACGCTTGAACGGTGAAACTACGCTCATCCGGCCGAGGACGGACCAGAAGCTCGACGCGCTCCCTTTCGAAGCGCTTACCATGGTTGTAATCTGCGGGTGAAAACAGGATCTGGCGCAGGGGCCGGCCAGACGCATCCACCGTCAAGACGGCGATGTTAGGAAAATCGTTCGCGTCGCCCAGGTTCGTCAAATCGAACGAAATGGGAACACCCACTTGGGTGGCTGCGCCGGCACGCAGCCCGGAAACCTGCAGGAATGCAGGATCGTTCGTCTGTGGCCGCAGGCTCATCCTGCCCCGGACCCCATCATCCCACACGCGTTTTACTGCTGCGTCATTCTTGTTGAGACCGTCCGTGACGGCATCGGTGATTTCAGCGCGAAACACGTAAGCGGCCGTAGCGGCCAGTAACGTGCCCATGAACAAAGTATTGATAGCACGTCGGATAAGTGTCGGTTCGGTCGCCAGCATGATTAGAACCCCAGGTCGATTTCACGGTGCGGATTCGGCGTCGCCACCTCCGTAGATGCGGAGGTCATCGAGACGTCGATCACGCCGTCCGCGGCTTGCTGTTCGTTCGCTTGCTGCTTTTGTTGCTGCTCCTGCTCTTCCTTCTTCTTGCGCTCCGCTTCGATTCGCGCTTGCTCGGCCTCACGGCGCACGCCATCGAACGCGCTTTCGCCGCTTGGCAGGACCGGGCGCGAGATCTTGAAGCGTGCATCCCGCGGCGGGTTCTCGTTCCGCTTCGCGAACGATTCGATTCGTGCAGGAAGGATCCAAAACCTCCTGCGGAGCCATGCCGAGTAGTCGACCGCGGCGACGGGGAAGTCACCGGACAATTTTAGAAAACCGGTACAAGGAGAGAGCTGACCGAACGTCGCCGGCATGACCGCCCACTTCTCCTGCTCGTTGATTACCAGACCCGCGCCATCGCGCTGCTCAACGACTGCAACGGCCTGGTTCTGCGAGATCGTTTCCGTCTCCGCTTTACCAAATCGTTTCGCGGCGCGTTCCTTCGCTTCGGCATCGTTCATCGCCAGCTGCAGCAGCGTATTGAATCCATTCATGGCAGACTCGGCGCGGTCCTTGCCCAGGCTCGTGACAAACTGGCTGTCGACCTGGGTGCCGGCGACGATCGATACACCGAACTTGCGCAAGGTCGCCAATTGTTCGTCGACCTTGATGTCACCCAAGGTGTGCACTTCGTCCAAGAAGAACCAATATCGGTCGTGATGCACAACTTCCTGCCGGGCCGCGATTGCGTTGAAGGCGACCTGGAGCAGCAGCCGGTACAGCGGGACAAACATCGCTTTCGTGTCGTCCGTGCCGAAAATGAACAGGCGCACATCATCGTCGCGGTCGAGAAACTCGGACATCGACCATTTGCCTTCATTGACCGATGCAATGCCGTCGAGGTAGATGGAGATCGAGCTGATCACGCCTTGTCGCTGGCCCTTGGAGTCCCCTCCGATAGCGGAGCTCGCCACCGATTTCTGAATGAGCAGGTTCATCTCGTCTTCGGGCATTTCCAGGAAAGCCTCCGCAATGTCCTTCGTGTTGACCGCGCCTCGTTCGGTCAGGCGCAAGAGGATTACCGAGAAGAGCGCGCGGGCCGCATCCTCGAAAAAGCTGTTGGCGCCAACCGTTCCGGCCGTCGATTTCGGTGGCAGAAATGCCTGTGCAAGAGAACTGGAGTCGTATCGATTCTTCATCTCCATGAAGATCGACCAGGCGATCGAGCCTTCAAATGCCGGGTTGAAGAATATATCCTTTCCTGGCCGATAGTACGCCCTGAAAAATTCTCCACTCTGGTCATAGATCACCGCTTTGCGTTTGTTTCGGAAAACCTGCTGCATGAGGTCATGGATCGCCATCGACTTGCCGCTACCCTGCGCCCCGATCGCAAGAATCCCGCGCATCGGCGCATCGCGCGGCAGCAGCACGTGCGCCAGACGGTATCCTGATGGGCCAATCTTGCGCACGAGCTGACTAAGCTCGGCAGCGGTAACGATGTCTCTCGCACCGCGGATGCGCCTATTTGCTTGCTGCTGTCGCCCGCGGAAAACGAAGAGCTGCCAGACCGCGAAGTAGCCCAAAATGCCAGCACCGGTCGCGATCCATACGGTTCGTCGGAAGTCCCGTGCAGGTTCCCAGCGCTCACCCATCAAAGAAGGTAAATCCTTCGCCGCGATGTACTGGACTGGCGGACCGACTTCAGCGTCGACGCTGACAATCTTACGGGTACCGTCCAGATCGCGAATACGCCACTTCCTTGGAACCGTATCGTCCAGCACTTTTCCTTCAACGTACAATTTTGCGACGTCGAACTCCTGAGGCGAGGCGGCAGAAATCCAATATGCGATCGGCGCGACGAACATTGGAAAAGTCCCGAAGACCAAGCACTTTTTGGCCGCCTGGATTGTCAGTTTGACTCGCGTGGACACGCTCGCCTGGCCTACACCAGCATTTGTCGCTGCGATGTTACGCGCCATAATTTTGCTCCCTCGCCGGCACTTGAAGCAGGTTGCCATGTCCGTCATGATCGACGACGGTTCCCTGACGCGACGTCAACGTGTACTTCGCCAACTCAGACGGAAGTAGGTCGTGAAGCTTCCATGCAGTTGCGCCATAGCTGTCACGCCAGGCACCGCTGGCGGTCAAACAGAAGTCGCGGAAACGAAGTTCGCCTTCGTCTGTCAGGACCTGCAAGTCGACGGCGACAGTCCTGTTTCCCGCAACAGTGAGGATCTCGCTCATGGTCACCAGAGCCGACGATTCGGCGGCGGGTTGATAAATGGACTCGACCACAAAGTAGCGGCCACTTGGAAGCGACTCGAGCTTGTTGACGCTCACGAAACCGGGGAGATCAGTGATCATGGCCAACCTTTGCCTTCGCCGTCCTCGCGGCGGCAACCGATGCTATCCGTCCGCCCTTACCGAGGGCCTCAAATACCGTTTTTCGGTATTCGGTCATAAGACGCTCTTTGTATGCCTCTGGCGTTTCGTTGGCTCCCTGGCGCAAGCTCAAGACTGTTTGCTCGACGTTCAGATGGAGTGCTGCGCCCATCATCTCCTGGAGCTTTTTCATGTGCTCCAGGATCGAGAGCTGGGTTTGCATGATCTGCTCGGAATATGAGTCGTAGCGAGCCAGGCCGTCGCGGATGAAGGTGCGCAAGAGCTCCGCTTTGTCCTGTCCGCGCCGCTTCATCTCCTCCTCAAACGCCCTGTGCAGGTCAACATCGAGCCGTGTACCAACAGGAATAGTCTTCATCGGACGCTCCCAAAAAGTCAATTTAAATTAAATATTATACTTTCGTCCACTCGCAATCAATTGAAAACAAGGTAATGCCCTGATTTACCACATGTATTGGGTTTCAAGAGATGTGAGGGGTTGTTTTGACTCTCGGCTGTAAACAGACTTTCTGCTTTAGGATCAGTTAGTTAGCGCCGTTTTGTACGCAGCACGTTTCGTGCGTAATGTGTGTTCTTTTAGAGGGGGGTGTGGGGGTCTCTACCCCCACCTTTTTCATTTCTGGGACGGGGTCCGGGGCACCGGATCGCGTCCCACCGGTCAGACCTTCGCTGGCAGGACGGGAACCGGCCTGCCAGCGCTGGAGTAGTGCGCTCTTGCCGGAGTGCAACGCAGGCAAGTCGTGCATGATCCGCACGGGTCGGCGTTAGCCGAGCCGTGGGCTGGATACCGCGGCGCCGCTACCACCGCCGTCAGCGTTGACCAGGCGTGATCGGCCAAGGACCTGGTCGGCGGCGCCGGTGCGCGTCAGCGTCACCGCGCCCGGATCGGGCCAGGTGGCCGAAGTCCGCGAAGTGCCTGGGAGCGGCAGGACGGCGGCGAAGCCGCCGGCGCCGTGATCGGCCAGCACCTGGTCGGCGGCGCCGGTGCGCGTCAGCGTCACCGCGCCCGGATCGGGCCAAGGTAGCCGAAGTCCGGGAAGTGGCCGGGAGCGGCAGGACGGCGGCAAAGCCGCCGGCGCCGTGATCGGCCAGCACCTGGTCGGCGGCGCCGGTGCGCGTCAGCGTCACCGCGCCCGGATTGGGCGAGGCGGCCGAAGTCCGGGAAGTGGCCGGGAGCGGCAGGACGGCGGCAAAGCCGCCGGCGCCGTGATCGGCCAGTACCTGGTCGGCGGCGCCGGTGCGCGTCAGCGTCACCGCGCCCGGATCGGGCCAGGTGGTCGAAATCCGGGAAGTGGCCGGGAGCGGCAGGACGGCGGCGAAGCTGCCGGCGCCGTGATCGGCCAGCACCTGGTCTGCGGCAAGCGAAGCGCGCAGCGCCGGAGGCGCGGAGGCGTCAGGGATCAAGCCCGAAGGGTCGAGACCGCGTAGCGGGCTCGATGCGTAGCACGCCGAGCCCGGCCCCGTAGGGGAGACGCCCGAATGCAGGAGACTACGATACGAACGAAAACGATCAAAATCGTAAATCCTGACCAAATCGATTCGATCGAATCGACATACACAAGTGCGCAGGTTGTGATTAGAATGAAAATCACGCCGAGGCCAAACGGACGGTTCGGCTCCATCAATCAATCGAGGCCAACAATGAGCGATACGACCCAAAACCAGAAACAGAAGAAAGCGAAGTCACTTGACGAGGAAATTGCAGCAGCCCAGCAAAAGCTGAACATGCTGGTTGCGAAGAAACGAGAGGAAGAACGCAAGGCGCTGGAGCGGAACCAGAAGGCTATCGCCGCACTTTTGCGTACCGAGAAGCTGGACGCGGTGCCGATCGAACAGTGGACGTCTGCGCTCACGGCGTTGCGCAAGCTGTTGAAGGTCGAGGCGCCGAAGGGCGGCGAGACCGGTACGCCGTCGAAGCCGCAAAGCGACAGCGAGCCATCCAAGTCGGCTGAGTCGCCGGCGCTGCAAGAAGCTGCTTGACCTACGCGCGGGGCGCTCCGGGCCCCGCCATCATCTTGCGCTGGGCCCAGGAAAACAGGGAACCACGCTGCGCCTCTGATAGTCCTTCAAGCAAGACAATTCGCACAAAGTCGGCGACGGCCTCGCGGAGGTTGGCAGGCAAAAAGGCCGCACTCGCCGGGGACATGACAAAGTCGGGGTGCGTGCACGCCAGAATAATTTCCAGAATGACGAGGGCGTCGTCCGTGCCGCCATGTTCTTCAACGTGGCGAATGAGTGTTACGGCGCCGTCGTGCATTTCGGGCTGATGGTCCATCGGACTCCACGGGAGGTCGCTTGTTCAGGTCGCGCCATGTTACAGGAAAAAGAATGTGTCGCCGGATGAAGAGAGGCCAAGCGCCGGCGAAGCCGGCGCCCGCGCGCTATCGGAGATCGAGGGTGGAAGTCCGCTGCGCCAGGATCTGGCGGAGGATTCGTTCCCGCGCCGGAGCGCGCTCGGCGTCGATCCGGGCCAAGCGTCGCGCCTGCTCGCCGCTTTCGACGTCGACCATGGATGCGAAGTACACGGCGGTGCACGGTCCGGTCCATGCGCGCCACTTTGCGCCGATCCGCGCTCGTACGTCGTCCGGCTGGGCGAAGTACAGCGCCCGGGCGCGGCGCCAGACGCCGGCCGTGAACTCGCGTTGACTCTGCTCGGTTTTCACGGACAGCTGTTCGCGGCGCGCCGTCTCTTCGTCGATGCCGCGCTGCTCGGCCGCTACGTGTTCCGCAAATAGTGGGTAGCGGTTCTGCTCTTTGACCAGCTTGCGCGCGTACGCGGCACGCTGACGGTCGGTGAGCTGGCGCGGTCCGTACCGCTCTTGGCGCTTAAACCGCATCGCCGCCGCTCCGGACGTCGTTGGGATTGGCGCGACCTGGCGCGCCAATCCGCTGCTCCTGCGGGTCGAACTCGATGCATGGAATCGCGTCCACCATCTGGCGCAGGGTAGCGAGCTCCTCGCCTTCCCTTTCGCTTCCCGCGTACGGGTGCTTTTCCAGGATCAGGCTGGCGGCACGCGCAAGCTGGCTGTACGTCGGAACGTCGACGTTGTGCAGGTATGCGTTCGCGCTTGCGATCGCGTCCGCCTTGATCGCGTAGTGGGGGTCCAGGCGGATGGCCATTGCTTGCGCCAGCTGCTGCGCAGTCAACAGGGCTGAGGCGAACTGCTGGCGGATCGAATCGCCGTCTTGCCCCTCGGGCAGGATGGCGAAGGTACCGGCGCGCACGGTGATGGCGTAGGGCTTTGGCGTGGCGACGCCGACAACCCGCTCTGATTGGACGAAAAGGATGTCGCCGGGGCTGGCGGTGCCGTCCTCGCAAAGGGCGCCGGCGGCAAAGGTCGAATCGCAGTGGTGGATATTCATCTTTCGATCACATGGCGTTTGGTTGGTGGTCAGCTGGGCAACTTCGTCGGGCTCAGCGAGGTCGGGCATGCTGGTCGGCAGGACGGCAAGCGCAGCGCGCAGCACCGTCAGGTGCGGAGGCTGGCGGCGGCCGGTTCGGGCGCGGCGGCGTCCGGACCGGCTGCCGCCAGCGCTTCCCCTATCCGGCTTCGACACCGATTTCGAGACAGACACGGATTTCCTGCGCCTTACGGCGTTTGCCGATCTTGATGCCGCGGTCGTAACCGTAGTTGGCAAAGCGTAGTGCCTGCTTGACCTGGTCATCCGTCCAGCCGGCGGGAAAGCTGAATACAAAACCGTCCTCGTCGAAGAGGTTGACGATGGGGCGTCCCTCGGTCGGGCGCTCGATGATTGCGTCGGCTTCGTCCAGAAATTTTTCCATGTTTCCTCCAACAGTCTGCGGGGTAAGTGGGTTGCCGGGCGGCGGGTGTGTGCACAGCCCGGCGAGGTCGGTCTACAGCTCGCCGTGCTCGGCAAAGGAATATGCGAGTTCGCCAGTCACGATGATGTGGTCGAGCACGCTCATGTCCACCAGTCCGAGCGCCTGAGTGATGTTCCGGGTAAGCAGGCGGTCGGCTTCGCTGGGGTCGGCGATGCCGCTGGGGTGGTTGTGGAACAGGATGCAGCCGGAGGCATTCAGGGCCAGCCCTGCCTTGACCACTTCGCGGGGATAGACATGGCAGCTCGCCAGCGTCCCAATGAACAGGATTTCGCGCTTGATGATGCGGTTCCTGACGTCCAGCCAAAGGATGCCGAAATGTTCTTTTTCCGCCGCGCCGTAGGTCAGCATCAGCAGGCGCCGAACTTCCGTCGGGCTGTTGGCGCGCTCGTAGCTCGCGCGGCTGGTCCGGCGGCGCAGGATCGCCAAGGCTTCGGAAATGATTGCGTCCTCTTCCTGGCGGCGGCACATCAGGTTGGCGATCGCGCCGCTGTCGCGGCACTCAAGAGCAGTTGCATTCATCGTCACATCCTCCCGTTCAGTTGATGGAACCATTATACCGCACACACTATTGATGCACAATAGTTTGATGTTGCGTTTTCGCTCTTGCGCGAAGCGCTGCGATACCGGAACCTGGAGACCTCGGGCCGGGTGTCGGGGCCGGAACAGGCCCTGACGGTGTTGATTGCTCGCTCGATCAGCCAAGAACCCAGCGCAGGACAGGCCCGCCCCAGAGTGACACCGTGTACCTATCGCCTCGGAGGCACGGTCGCTCGCCGGCGGGCGCCGTCATGGACACCCCGCAGGCCGCATGCGGAGCGCAGCCGAAG
>Ga0308164_10003781_pt1 | contig 13320 bp, 12 predicted proteins | sample PhyTR2_FD_201031 | JGI IMG/M metagenome (GOLD analysis project Ga0308164, IMG submission 201031) | Phyllosphere microbial communities from UC Gill Tract Community Farm, Albany, California, United States - DLSLT.R2 | ecosystem: Host-associated > Plants > Phyllosphere > Unclassified | place: USA... | reverse complement strand
GACGAGGGCGGCGAGCAGGGTCAGGGCGGGAAGGTGGCGACGGCTGCGGTTCATGCGTGGATCCTTGGGTCGGGTTCGGAAAACGCCAACGATAGCGCATCCACGCAGTTTTTGCTGGGAAATTATTGCGATAAATACACGTGCTGCCCGGCTCTCATGCAGCGCTCACGCGGCGCTCATGTAGCGCTCATGTAGCGCTCACGCGGCAACCAGGCGCACAAGCGTGATTTCCGACGGCGCGCCGAAGCGTTTCGGCGGCCCCCAATAACCGGTGCCGCGGCTGGTGTACACCCACAGCGAGCGCACCCGGTTCAGGCCGGCGACGAAGGGCTGCTGCAGCGGCACGAACAGGTTCCACGGGAAGAACTGGCCGCCGTGCGTGTGGCCGGACAATTGCAGGTCGAAACCGGCATCGGCGGCGGCCGGCGCGCTGCGCGGCTGGTGCGCCAGCAGGATCTTGACGGCCACGCCGCGCGGCGCCCCGGCCGCGGCCTGCTGCGGGTCGCTCTTGTGCGCCGGATTGAACTGCGCGGCCGAAAAGTCGGTGACGCCGGCGATCATCAGGCTGGCGTCGCCGCGGCGGCGGATCACGTGCTCGTTGAGCAGCACGCGCAAGCCCAGGCGCCGCACCTCCGCGATCCATTGTTCGGCGCCGGAATAGTATTCGTGGTTGCCGGTGACAAAGAAAGCGCCGTCCGGCGCCGACAGGCGCGCCAGCGGCGCCGTGTGCATCGCCAGGCGCTGCACGCTGCCGTCGACCAGGTCGCCGGTGACGGCGATCGCGTCCGGCTTCAGCGCGTTGACCTTGTTCACGATCGCCTCCAGGTAGGCGCGCCGGATGGTCGGGCCGACATGGATGTCGGAAATCTGGGCGATCGCATAGCCGTCCAGCGCCGCCGGCAGCCCGGCGATCGGCACCTCGACCCGGACCACGCGCGCGACCCGGCGCGCGTTGACGAAACCGATGGCGGTGACCAGCAGCGCCACCAGCGGCACGCCGAAGGCCGTGTCGCGCGCCAGCGCCGGCCAGCCGGCGCCGGCAAGGTGGAGCACCAGCAACACAACATCGCGCACCAGGGTCAGCACGAACAGCGATGAAAACAGGCCCATCGCCAGCAGCCCGGCCCAGGACAAGGGTCCGGACCAGCGGCTGCGGCGCAGACTGGGCGCCACCAGGCCGATGCGCACCAGCACGCTGGACAGGGCCAGCAGCAGCGCGCCGACCGCCATCGCCATCATCCCGACCTGCATGGCCGGCAGCAGGCGCATGCCGATATACAAGTGGAGCAGGAACAGGACTGCGAGCAAGGAAAGCGAAGAACGTCGGCGCGCCATGGTTGACTTGACAAGGTAAAGGAGAACACTAGATGGGGCGGCCTGTCTTTCGTACAAGGCCGCGATCGTGCTACTTGTTACGGACCCGGAAGCAACTGTAAAAAACTGTATTAGCGCGTGGCAGTCCGGTTCGCCAAGCCTATAGTTCGTCCATGCCTGGCGTCGTCGTGATCATATCGATCCCCGTTGAGGCTCAAGGAAACTGCCATGTTGAACAAAAAATGCTTTGGTGCGGTACTTCTGGCCGCAGCGGCCGTGTCCTCCACGGCATTTGCCCAGGACCGCGGCGCGAACACCGCCATCGGCGCGCTGGCCGGCGCCGCCATCGGCGGCAGCGCGGGCGGCCGTGACGGCGCCCTGGTCGGTGCCGCGATCGGCGCCGTGGTCGGCAATTCGGTCCGCAGCAACGACGATTATTACTACCGCAACCGCGGCTATGCTTCGTCGGGCTACGTGTCCTCCGGCTACTACCCGTCGAATTATTACGCACCGGCGCCGGTGTACGTCGAATCGCCGCGCTACTACTACGATAGCCGCCCGGTCTATGTTGCACCGAGCCGCGTCTACTACGACCGCGGTTACTACGACCGGGGCCATGACCGCGGCTACGACCGGGGTTACGACCGCGGCCATGACCGTGGCCACGGCGGCGGCTGGGATCGCCACCGCTGATCACCGCAGTTGATCAATCAACCGCATCGAACACCGCGCTCCGGCGCGGTTTTTTTATGGCCGCGCAAGATGCCTGATTAACGCGAACACAGCGTTTATCGATGAGCCCGTCATTCCGGGCACGGCGCGCCCGCGCAGGCCGAGTACTGTTCCAGGATGACGCTGCGCTGTTTCGTCAATCCCTCCCGGCACAGCGCATCCACCATCGGCCATACCGTGCCGGCGCCTTCCCGCGGTCCCGCTTCATACAGGCAGGACTTGTCGCGGTAGGCGATCCAGGCGCGCTGCGCATCGCGCAGGCGCGCCCGGCTCTCTGCGCCCACCCGCTTCATCTGCTGTCCATACAGGCGGTTCATCTCGGCATCGGCGCGTGCCACACGCTGCCAGGCGCAGGCGTTCAGGTCGCGCTGGCTGCCATCCATGTCGCACGCGGCCGGCCGCGCCGCCGCTTGCCCTGCGGTGCCCATCGCGAGCGCCGCCAGGACTGTCATGCAAGCTGCTGTCATCTTCATGCAGGATCCATTTCCATCGGTAGCGTAAGTCGGCGCCATCATAGCCCGGCACGCGCCGGCCTGCTTCCCGGCGCGCGCTTTCCACCTCCCCCGGCTACCCAGATGCAGCAGCCATCGAAGGGAGCCCCATGTACCAGGCCGGAGACATCGTCGCACTCACCGCAAGCGCCTGGCGCCTGCGCACCCCCCTGTCCGCATCCAGCTACGGCGTGCTGTGGCAGGCCGAGTCGGTCCATGGCGGCGCCCCGGCCGCGCTCAAGCTGGTCAACCTCGACCAGATGGCGCTGGCCCTGCCGCCGCAGCGCGCCTGCTGGACCCGCTGCGCCGCCGGCGAGATCGCCTTCCTGCGCACCCTCCAGCCCTGGGACCGGCGCCATATCGTCGGCCTGCTCGACAGCGGCAGCCACCTGGGCCAGCCGGCGCTGGCGCTGGAACTGCTGGAGGGCGACCTGGCGCGCCACCTGGATGCGCTGCGCCTGCGCGGCGGCGATGGTGGCGGCTGCGTCACGCCTGCGCAGGCGTTCGACTGGACCGCCCAGGTCAACGCCGCCCTGGCCAGGGTGCACCAGTACGGCTGGCGCCACCTCGACCTGAAGCCGGCCAACCTGCTGCTGGCCGACGGTGGCGCCACCCTCAAGCTGGCCGACTTCGGCACCAGCCGCGCGCTGGCCGACCGCGACCTGCACTCCTACACCGGCACCGCCAGCTGGCAGGCGCCGGAACAGTTCTTCGGGCAGGACGGCGGCTACCGCACCGATGCGCGCAGCGATTATTTCGCCCTCGGCGCCCTGCTCTACCACCTCGTCACCGGCACCCTGCTGCGCCATGCGGGCGCCTGCGCAGACGCCTACCGCGCGCACGGCAGCGCCGGCGCGGCCCGGTTGCGCGCCGAGCACGGGGGCGCCCTGCCGCCCACCCTGGCGCCCGACGAAGCGGCCCTGTTCGCGCGCCGTGCGGATGCGGCGGCGGCGCCGGCCCTGGCCCTGCTGCGCGCCCTGCTCGCGGCCCGGCCCGAAGACCGCCCGCGCCATGCGCTCGAGATCAGCCGCCTGCTGGCCCGCGCGCGTGAATCGCTGGCGCAGGCCGCGCCCGGGCTGCGGAGCGCCGCATGAAGACCTGGAGACCGCTGGCCGTCGTGCTGCTGTGCGGCTTGTGCGCGCTGCAGCTGCTGGCGCTGTGGCGCGCACCGGCCGCCTGGATGCCGGCGCGCGTCTCGCTGACGCTGGCGCGCGGCGCGGTGCTGGTGCTCGACAGCGCTGCGCTGGGCGCGCCGCCCGGCGGTCCGCAGCTGCGCCTGCGCCGCGACGCCGACGGCCGCTGGTGGGCGGCGCGCGCCGGCGGCAACGGCGCGCTGGCGTTCGAACGCGACGGCGCCTGGCGCCGCAGCGGCAGCATCGGCGTGGCCGCCGGCCAGCGCTTCCAGCTCGGCGCGGCCGCGTTCACGGTCGACGGCCTCGCCGGCGGCACCGTCGCCTTCTCGCGCCCGGGCGCGCGCTGGCGCTACGACGGCGCCACCGTCCTGCGCGACGGCGCGGCGCAGCCGGCCTGTCCGCAGGCGCGTATCGGCACGCGCCTGGCGGCGCTGTGGAACCGCGCCGCGCCGGCGCCGCTGACGCTGGCGCGGCCGCTGGTCTTCGGCGGCAATCTCGATTGCGGCAACCGCATCGCCCTTGCCGGGCTGGCGGCGCCGGCCGCCACCATCGCGCGCGCGCGCGCCGGCCTGTTGCTGGCGGGCGGCGCCGGCGACGTCCCGGCGCTGCTGCTGGCCGCCGGCGCCGCGCCGGCGCCGCTGAGCGCGCGCGAGGAAAGCCTGGACGGCGTGCAGTCCCTGGTCGCCGGCCGCACGCGCCTGCAGCTCGACGCCGACGGCGACAGCCTGCACCTGCAGCCGGCCAGCCACGTCGCCCTATACAGCGAGGCGCAGGCGGCCCTGCCGGCGGGCGTCGCCTGGACCTGGACGAGGCGCGCGCTGTGGCAGCTGCCGCAGGGCGGCTGGCTGCCGCTGGCGCTGGCCGGCCTGGCGCCGCTGGCCGCCATCGGCATGCTGCTGTGGCCGCAGCGCCGCCGTCACCCGGCCAAGGACCTGGGCGCGGCACTGATCGGCGCCGCGCTGGCCGGCGCCGGCCTGGCGCTGATCGCCCTGCAGCGCCTCGGCCTCGCGGCCGGTCCCGGCATCGCGCTGCTGCTGGCCTGGGCCGCGCTGTGGCTGGCCTTGTGGGCGCCGCGCCGGCTGCCGCTGGCCCTGGGCGCCGGGGTGCTGCTGCTGGCGGTCGGCCTGCTGGCCCAGCTCGACCTCGGCCTGGGCGCGCCCGATTCCTCCTGGCTGCGCCACTTCCACAAGACGACGGCGCTGCTGGCGCTCGGCGTCGGCGCCGGCGCCGCCCTGTATCCGCTGCGGCCCGCGCTGCCGCTGGCGCAGGCGCGCATCGAAGCGCTGCTGCTGCTGCTGGCCTGCGTGGCGCTGGCGGCGCTGGCGCTACAGGTGGCGTTCGGCGACGAGACCGGCGTGTTCGACCTGCAGCCGGTCGAATTCGCCAAGCTGGCGCTGGCGGCGCTGACCGCGCATTGCCTGGCCCTCGCCGCCGCCAGCCGCGATGCGCCGCGGCCCGCGGCTTCCCGGCTGTGGCGGGTGCTGCGCCTGGCGGCGCCGGCGCTGCTGTTCATGGCGCTGCTGAGCGTGGCGCTGGTGCAGGTCGACGATTATTCGCCGCTGATCCTGCTGGCGCTGTGGGGCGGCGCGATGGCGCTGGCGCATGCGCTGGCCACGCGCCGCCATCTGGCCGGCGCCGCGCTGCTGCTGTGCGCGCTGCTGGTGGTGCTGGGCGTGGCCGGCCTGCGCGGCGCCGGGCCGGCCGGCCTGGCCGAGTGGAATTTCTATGCCGACCGCTTCCTGGTCTGGCTCGACCCGGGCAGCCACCCGCACACTGGCCAGCAACTGCTGCTCGGTGCGCGTGCCATCGCCGACGGCGGCTGGACCGGCGCCGACCGCCTGTTCGGCCTGGCCGCGCTGGGCCGCGATGCCGGACCGGCCCTGCACATTCCGGCGGTGCAGGACGATTTCGCGCCCTCGTTCTTCCTGAACCGCCACGGCCTGGCGGCGGCGCTGGCGCTGTGGTTGCTGCAGGCGGCCTTCCTGGCCGGCCTGCTCGACGTGGCGCTGCGCTGCTGGGCCCAGGCCGGCGCGCGCGATTTCCGCCGCGCCTGGCTGGCGCGCTTCCGCTGCTTCCTGCTGTGCGGCGGCGCCGCGTTCGCGTTCGGCCACTTCCTGCTGTCCTGGGGCACCAACCTCGCCATCTTCCCGGTGATGGGCCAGCCGATGAGCTTCCTGTCGGCCGGCGGCTCGCACCTGCTGTTTTTCATCTGCCCCCTGCTAGCGTTCTGCACGGCCAGCGCCCAATCCTTGGAGGAGTCCTGAATCATGTCCCGCACCGCACCCGCCTACGTTCAACGTGAAGTCCTCGCCGGCATCGCCGACGTGTTCGACGCCGACGCCATCTGGCAGGCGCCGGGCCTGGCCCTGTTCGCGCGCCGCGCGCTGCTGCGCGATCTGCTGGAGCGCGCGCCGCGCGAACAGCGCGGCCGCGCCGCCACCCGCTGCTTCTCGCACGTGACGCTGGCGCTGCCGCAGGAAGAAGTCGACGACGACCGCCACCTGACGCGCGGCGCGCGCGTGCGCGACCTGATGCAAGGCCTGGCCGCGCTGCACCAGAAGGATTTCGGCGACCTGCTGCAGGGCGACGACGTGCGCTACCAGGTGATCGGCGCCGAAGGCTTGCCGCCGGGTGAAATCGAAATCCGCTTCGGCCACGCCGTCTACCTGCCGGCACCCGGCGAAACCATCCAGTACACGGTCAGCGTGTCGCGCGACAGCGCCGTGTGGAAGACCGTGTGCCCGATCTATCCGAACGGGCGTCTGACCCTGATCGGCCACGACGAAACCGGCGCCACCCACGCGGCGCCCGGCTGGCCGTTCGGCACCGAGGGCGCCATCCTGCTGGTCAACGACGGCCCCGGCACGCCGCTGGAAGTCCAGGTGCGTCCGAAGGAAGCCCTCGAATGCACCTGGGACGCGGCCGCCGGCTATTACATCGTGCGCTCGCGCCGCGGCGGCGTGGACGCGGCCGGCGCGCCGCTGCGCCTGCTGCTGAAGGTGACGCCGGCCGTGCCGGCAGCCGCCCCGGCACCGCGCCCGGCCGCGGCAGCGCCCCTGGCCGCACCTGCATCCGCATCTGCATCTGTACCTGCGCCTGCGCCGGCCGCCGCCCAGCCGGCGCATCCGGCGCATCCGGCGCGTCCCGCGGTCTGGCAGCCGCGCATGGCGGCGCCGGCCGACATGACCGCGCTGCCGGCCGCGCGCCAGGCGGCGCCCGCCGTCCCGGTCGCCGCGGAAGCCACCTATGCGCCGGTGGCGCGCCAGCGGGTCGTGCTGGCGGCGCTGGCCTTGCCGCGGCTGTCGCGCTACCGCGATACCGGCGCCCAGGCGCTGGAGATCGGCCTGAACCGCGCCCTGGCCCCGGCCGGAGCCGGCGCCGGCGCCGACAGCGTGATCCGCTTCGCCGTCGACGGCGACGACGTGCTGCACGCGATCACCGCCGCCGGCCGCCAGCCGATCGCCGTGCCGGCGAGTTTCCGGCCGCTCGAGCATGGCACGGTGGAGCTGCTGGCGCCGCCCCCCGACATGGCGGAGCGCTATTGCGCGCTGCTGCGGCTGGCGCAGGGGCCGGCCCTGCCCCTGGCGGCCGGCGCGCGACTGGCCTTCGGGCGCGGCGAGGCGGCGCTGGCGGCGCTGCGCGTGCTCGATTCGCCGCGTTTCCTGCGCCACGCGCCGGGCGCCGCCGCCTCCAGCGCGGACCGCCTCGGCCTGTCGCGCAGCGCCTTCAGTGTCGAAGCCGGCGCCGGCGGCTACCGCATCGCGCGCCTGAGCCCGACCCAGGCCCTGTACCACCTGGACGCCGACCTCCAGTTCGTCGCCGCCCTCGGCGAGGCGACGGCGGACGCGCCCTATCTGCTGCCGGCCGGGCACCACCTGGTGGCCGGCCATTATGTGCTGCGCTTCGATGCCTGAGATGGCGACCGACCCGCGCGTGGTGGTGGCGCTCGCCGCCGCCTTTGTGCTCACGCTGGCGCTGGCGGCCTGGCTGACGCCGCGCGGCTGGTGGCGCCGCCCCAACCTGCGCGCGCTGGCGGTGCTGGCCGGCGGCACGCTGGCGCTGGGCGCCCTGTTCGTCGGCCTGCTCGGACGCGCGCCCGCTGCAGCTCCGGCTGCGGCGAGCCTACCTGCGCCGCTGGCGGCAACGACAGCAACAGCAGCGCGGCCCGCCCCCGGCGCGCGCTACCTGGCGGTGGACGGCCTGAATCTGCGCGACGGCAAGGGCGTGCGCGCCCAGCGCGTGGCGGTGCTGCGCGCCGGCGCCACGGTGGTCGCCACCGGCGCCGCCGACGACGACTGGTGGCAGGTGCGCGCGCGCATCGACGGCCGCGCGTGCGAAGGCTGGGCCAGCAGCCTGTGGCTGCGCCGCGCCGACGAAGTCAGGTCGCGCCAAGTCAAGCCACGCGAAATCAGGGCAAGATGAGCCGCATCGGGTTGGAGCGCACGGTCGGCGCCTTCATCGGCGCCTTCGCCGGCGCCGTGCGCGCGGCACCGTGCGCGTCAAGACAGGGCACGAAACCCTGGGCCGCGTACCAGGGCACGGCGTGGTCGGACGCGTTCACGGTGAAGCTGCGTGGATGATCGGGCGCGCCCTCGAGCGCGGCCGCGCGCGCGGCGTCCCACAAGGCGCGCGCGATGCCGCGGCGCTGGAAGCGCTTGTCCACATACAGGCTGTACAGGTGAGTGCGTGCGCGCACGCCGGCGAAACCGGCCAGCTCGCCCTCGATCAGCGCCACGTGGTAGACGTAGCCGGCGGCGACGAAGCCGCGCAGCCCCTGCTCGCCCTGTTCGGCCAGGAAGGCGGTGGCGTCCTGCGGCGAGGATTCGTGCAGGATGAATTCCTCGGCCGCACGGCGCAGCAGCGCGGCGGCGGCGGGGATGTCGGCATCAAGCATCGATCGGATCAGCATGCGTACGCTCCAGCGTGGGGGGATGGCCCGACGATAGCACGGGCCGGCGGCAGGGTACAATCGTCGCCCCTGTCCGGAGTCCCCATGTTGCGTACCGCCGCCTTGCTTGCCCTGATCCTGCCGGTCCCGCACGCGGGCGCCGCCCCTGCTGCAGCCCCTGCCGCAACCCTGACCGCCACGAATTGCGCGCTGGCCGCGCCGCCCGCCGGCGCCGGCGTCGACCGCCACATGGGCGCGCTGCTGAAGGTGTATCCGCGCGGCCCCGACATCGGCCGCGCCTACAGCGGCTGCCAGACCCTGTGGCTGCAGTCCGGCGACGGCTGGGAAACGCTGACGGTGCTGCATTACGCGAACGGGCGCGTGGCGCGGGTCGAGAACCCGGCCGTGCCGCACGACCCGGTGGAAGCATGCCTGGTCAGGAACGGGATCGTCGAACAGGGCGACCCGGAGCTGTGCGGCCAGCTCGACGACATGCGCATCGAATCGCTGCCGGCCGCCTGCCTGGACCGCCCGGATGCGCCGCAATGCATCCGCGAATAGGCAACTGGAGGTAAAGTAGGTACATGTCCGTTCCCCTCGAACTCCTCGCCGGCCTGGATTTCGGCGCCTTCGACGTCGCCGCCTGCTCGCGCCTCGGCGCCGGCCCGCGCCTGCGCGCGGAAAACCAGGACAATTTGCTGCTGATCGACCGCGCGGGCCACGCCGCCTGGCTGGAAGACCAGGTCTGGGTGCGGCGCCGGCTGCCAGGCTGGCCGCGCGGCCATGCGCGCCTGGCGGTGCTGGACGGGATGGGCGGCCACGGCCACGGGCGCGAGGCGGCGGAAGCCGTCGCCGCCGGGCTGCTGACGATGCCGCCCTGCGCCGGCGTGGACGAACTGGCGCAGCAGCTGGACGCGCTGCACGCCGCCCTCCAGCAGCACTTCGGCGCGGCCCGCTTCGACGATGCGCCGCGTCCCGGCACCACGCTCACCATGCTGGAACTGCCGGCGCACGGCGCCCCGCTGCTGTACCACGTGGGCGATTCGCGCCTGTACCAGATCACCCGCGCGCGCGTGGCGCCGCTGACGGTGGACCACGTGCCGGCCACGGCGCTGGCCATGGGCGGGCAGTTGCAGGAAGCGTCCTGGTGGCAGCAGGTGCACGGCGAGCACCGGCCGCAGGTGGCGCAAGCCTTCATCCTGGGGAATGCCTTCGCCGACCCGATGCACCTGAGCGACCCGCTGTTCGCCCTGACGCCGCAGCATCTCCCGCCCTGGCTGCGCCACCTGCCGGACCGGCGCGTGCTCGCCCTCGACGCCGGCGCTTCCTACCTGCTGGCCACCGACGGCCTGTGGTCCTGCTCCGATCCCTACGGCTGGGTGGCCCAGTGGCCGCAGCTGCTGGGCGGCCGCGCCGATGCCGCCACCATGCTGCGCGCCCTGCTGACCGCCTACGACGCGCATCCGGCCGCCTTCTTCTACCCGGACAATGTCAGCGCGATCCTGCTGCGCACCCCGGACGGAGAGGCGCGCGACGAAACCGCGCTGCCGCTGGCCTGAAGCGCAACAACAGGATAGCGTGGTAAAAAGATGTAATTTGGCAAAAAGTCTTGCCTTTCCATGAAAGACGCGCGCCGCGCTCCACTGCAATCGCTTAAGCTTGTCGCTGCCGCACCCGGTCAACAATTACTGCCCCTCCGCCCATGAAACGCTGCGCCAGCCCCGATCATCCGCACTGCACCACCTGGGTCCTGGACGGCGAGACCCGGTGCGCGCACGGGCATCCGCAGCCCGCCGCTGAGGAAGGCGCGCCGCCGGCTGCCGTTGCTGCCGTTGCTGCGGCCGAGCGCCCGCACCTGCACGTCAGCGGCTTCGATCCGCGCGCCGCCGGCGGCCGCCATGCGGTCAAGCTGGCGCTGCGCGGCATGCCGCCCGAGGCGCCGCCGCGGCTGGCGCTGCGCCTGCGCTCGGATCTGCTCGCCGAGGGCGGCGCCGCCACGGCGCAGCTGGCCTTCCAGCGCGGCCTGCACGGCGAATGGCGCCCGGTGTTCATCGAATTTTCCTCGCGCGGGCGCGAGCACGGCCAGTACCGGATCGACGCCGAACTGACCGCCGAGCGCACCGCCGGCGGCGCCCCGGCGCGGCGCTGGGTCGCGACCGTGGTGCTGCTGGTGCCGCGCCCCGACGCCACCCTCGGCGAAATCCACCAGACCTTCTTGTCGACCCACAAGAACGTCCGCATCCATGCCGACGACGCATCGATCGCGCGCCTGCACGGGCTGGACGGCGGCGGGCCGATGGACATCGACGTCGAGGCGCGCAACGGCGCCATCGCCGAGCTGCAGTTCGACGGCGCCGGCAACTACGGCGTACGCGGCGGCGGCAAGATCGACCTGGCGCTGCCGACCCTGGCCTGGGATGAAGACCTGATCGAGATCGACCTGCCGGCGGCATCGGTGCATCCGTGCCCGACCGCCCGCGCCTGCCTGGTGCATGCCGAGCCGGACGCCGCCTTCCCGCGCCACCTGCGCCTGTTCGCCCTCGACGAATGCGTGCTGGGCCGCTTCGAGGATGGCGGCGCGGCACCCGAGGCCGACCTGCTGCTGCAGCATCACGGCGAGCACGGCCCCGACGCCGGCGGCCTGACCCGCCGGCTGTCGGCGCGCCACGCCGTCATCCGCGCCGGCCGCAACGGCTTCGAGATCGAGGACTTGTCGCGCTACGGCCTGCTGCTGGACGGCGTGTGGCCGGGCAAGCACAAGCCGGTGGCGCTGCGGCTCGGCATGCGCATCGAACTGACCGCCAGTATCCGTGGGGTGGCGGCGCTGGTGGTGACGGCGCTGCACCCGCATGCCCTGATGCTGCACCGGGTGGATGCCGGCGGCGCCGCCGAAGGCTTCATGCTGCTGGCGCCCGACCGCGTGCCGGCACCCGCCACGGCCGGCGATCCGCCACCCGCACTGCAACTTGCGCTGCCGCGCGCCGCCGCCCTGCCGCTGCTGTTCCACCGCGACGGCGGCATCTGGCACCTGGACCGCGCCGGCGGCACGCCGACCCCGCTGACGCCGGCGACGGCGCTGGCGTCCCTGGACGGTTTCGGCGGCCTGGTGCGATTCACGGCCACATCCCGGCCTGAAGACGCGCAGGACGGCGAAGCGGCCAGCCCCATGGACGCGCTTACGGAATCAGCACCATGAACACGAGCGCCGCACCGGCCAGCAAGACGGCCTGCAGCGCGAAGACGATGACGGGAATCCGGATGTTCGGCGGAATACGCATGATCGATCTCGCATAAAGATGAACGGCACCTTGAACGCCGCGGAGAAGATGGCATGCCTGTCGCGGCGATTATGGCACCAGCGCCGCCCTTGCCGGTTCGTATCGTGCCGCCAGACGGCGCCGAAGAATTGACAATTCATCTCTACACTTGTTCTGCCGAATATAGTTTCTGTCACAATGTATCCCGTAAGCAACATATAAAGGGGTAAATCACGCCTTTTAGTTGTGATAGGGAAATTCTGCCGGTAGAGTTCGGGTTCCCCTTACCCTCGTCCCCGGTATGACTTCCACACTGACCCTCCGCATTCGTCTCATCGCGACCATGGCCCTGCTGGGCCTGATCATCGTCGCCGTCGGCTTGATCGGCATCAACGGCATGCGCACTACGCAGGCTTCTCTCGAACAGGTGTATTCGGACCAGCTGCTGTCCAGCATCTCCCTGAACAATTCCAAGAACCTGCTGGCGCGTGCCCGCTTCGTGCTGGACCGCGCCGTGCTGCATCCGGACGCCGCCGACGTCGGCAAGACCATCACGCGCATGCAGGGCTTCATGGCCGACTCGGACAAGACCTGGCAAGCCTACCAGGCCATGCCGCGCGGCGCCGTCGAGACCGCGCTGGTGAAGGAACTGGCCGCGCGCCGCGCCGACTACGTCGCCGTCATCGATGCCGTGACGCGCGCGGTGCAGGCGCACGATGCCGATGCGATCGAGACGCTGTTCATGAAGAAGCTGACCGCCACCTTCGGCGAATACAACACCGCCTCCACCAAGCTGGACGACTTCGAAATCGCCGCCGCCAAGACCGCCTTCGACGACAGCGTGACGCGCAGCGGACACCACCTGCAGCTGGCGATCGGCGCCGTGCTGCTGGGCGGCCTGCTGATCGTGGCATCCTCGGTGTCGCTGCTGCGCGCCATCATGCGCCCGCTGGAGCAGGCACTGGGCCACTTCGACGCCATGGCCAAGGGCGACCTGTCGACCCCGGTGAGCATCGGCCGCGCCGACGAAATGGGCAAGCTGCTGCAAGGCCTGGCCGACATGCAGCGCCACCTGGCCGGCACCGTGCGCAGCGTGCGCACCAGCAGCGCCTCGATCGCCAATGCCAGCAGCGAAATCGCGGCCGGCAACATGAATTTGTCGGACCGCACCGAACAGCAGGCCGGCAGCCTGGAAGAAACCGCGTCCTCGCTCGAAGAACTGACCTCGACCGTGCGCCACAACGCCGACAATGCGCGCCAGGCCAACCAGCTCGCGGTGTCGGCGTCGGAAGTCGCGGTGCGCGGCGGCCAGCTGGTGTCGCAGGTGGTGGACACGATGGGCTCGATCAACGATTCCTCGAAGCGCATCGTCGACATCATCGCGGTCATCGACGGCATCGCCTTCCAGACCAATATCCTGGCCCTGAATGCGGCGGTGGAAGCGGCGCGCGCCGGCGAACAGGGACGCGGCTTCGCCGTGGTGGCGGCCGAAGTGCGCAACCTGG
>Ga0308164_10003771_pt1 | contig 13356 bp, 10 predicted proteins | sample PhyTR2_FD_201031 | JGI IMG/M metagenome (GOLD analysis project Ga0308164, IMG submission 201031) | Phyllosphere microbial communities from UC Gill Tract Community Farm, Albany, California, United States - DLSLT.R2 | ecosystem: Host-associated > Plants > Phyllosphere > Unclassified | place: USA... | reverse complement strand
ATAGGCGTGTTCTCGCCCGCCTTTTGGTTTGCCAAAGACTCGTTGCTGGCTTATCTGCGCCGCCGGCCCGTGCCACACACCAGCCGCTTCTATTTCGTGGCCGGCCCGGCCGAGAGCGAAACCATGGTGCCCTTGATGAGCGAAGTGCGCAATGACTTGCTGGCTAGGGGTATGAAAACGAGCCACATCGCCTTTAAAACGCCTGCCGATGGCCAGCACGCCGAGTGGTTTTGGCGGCGCGAGTTTGGGCCCGCCTACCGCTGGCTGCTGGCTAAGTAGACTATTAAGCCGAAGTGGTTTTTTTGTAAGGAGCCGTTGTAGGGTTGCCGGTATAATCCCGGCTTGTATATTTGCTGCCACATGAACCGCCACCAGCTAGTCATTACCGCGATGTATTGCCGACCCAAACCGGGCCTCGGAATCGCGCGTCATGGCCAGCTGCCACGGGTACTCAGCAACTAAAATGCTCCGGCCCCCACGTTTCAGCTAAGCTTCGCAGCCCGATTCCAAGTCATTGGAATCGGGCTTTTTTTTGGTGTTTCCCTTTCATTACCGCTATGTCACTGCACTTGCTCGCCCGCCCACGCCACCCCGCTGCGCCCGCCTCGGGCATGGTTTGGAAGATGTTGTTCGACCGCCAGCAGGCGCTGCTGCACCGCTGGGCCAGCCCCACCTTCGTCCGCGCCCTCACCGAATTGGGCCTGCGCCGGGAGGCCTTGCCTAACCTTCCCGAAATTGCCGCCCTAGTGCGCCAGCGCACCGGTTGGACCTTGCTGCTTACCAGTGCGCCCCTCAGCGAAACGGTGTACTATGCCGCGCTGGCCCGCCGCGAGCTGCCCATCGTATCGCGGCTGCGCAGCTTCAGCGAGTTTGACCAGCCGCCGGGCGGCCCCGATTTATTTGCTGACCTTTTTGGGCGGCTGCCTTTACTGCTGGAGCCCGGCTATGCCACGGCGCTTCAGGCAATAGGAACTGCCTGGGAGCTAGCCACTACGCCCGCAGCCGCTACTCTGCTGCGGCGCTTCACCCGCGCCACATTCGATAAGGGCCTGCTAGCGCCGGTGGCCGAGGGCCGCCCGCACTTCTATGGTGTTCAACTGCTTACCTCCGCTCGCTACCTGCACGCGGCGGCCGCCGCCGATGCTACAACCCAGCAGCCCCTGGCTGGCGCGGTGCGCAGCCTGAGCCAGCCTCTGGCCGCTGAGCTAAGCCTGACGGCCGTGGGCCCGGAAACGTATTTTGTGGCCGCCAGCTGGGCCGACCTTGCCGCCGCCGTGCAAGAGCTGCGCCAGGAGCTGTTAAAAATGCAGCGCCAGGCCCTGGCCCACCGAGCGTTGCCCTTCGCCGCCGTGCCCACCGAAGCTACTGGCCGCGGCCGGGCTTTCGCCGCCCGCATCCCCGGCCGCTGGCTAGCCGAGTAGCTAGCCCCCGGCCTGCAAAAAGAGGCCCCGCTTTCGCACGAAAGCGGGGCCTCTTTTTGCCCCACAGATTTGCCGCGCCTACCTCTGAAACCACGGCGGCGCGGCGGCGCACCCGCTACAGGCCGCGCCCTACGCTTTGAGGCGGGCTTTCAGGTAAGCCAGGGCCTTTTGGTGGGCGTCGGTGGCTAGCTCCTTGTTATACTTGGGGTTAGAAGGGTTGGCAAAGGCGTGGTCGGCGGGGTATTCTTTTACCGTCACCTTTTTGCCGGCGGCGGCCATGTCCTTCTCAAACTGCTTCACTACCTCGGGGTTAATCCACTTGTCTTGCTCGGCAAAGAGGCCTAGCACGTCCGAGTTCAGCGTTTTGAGCTTGGCGACATCCTTTTCGGGCATGCCATAATACATAACGCAGCCCGCGGTTTGCTTGCCGCCAAGCAGCGCGCTTTGCAGGCTCCAGCCGCCGCCAAAGCACCAGCCCACCGAGGCAAACTGCGCCTTGGGGCCGGCATACAGCTGCGCCCCTTTGATGATAGCCGCCGCGCGCTCGGTTTTCACGCCCTGCATCAGTTTGCCAGCTTCCTCGGGCGTCGTAGCTACCTGGCCGTCGTAAAGGTCGAGGGCGATGATATTCACCCCCGGCATTTCCTGGGCGTAAGTGGCCGCTTCTTTCTTGATGTAGTCATTCAAGCCCCACCACTCGTGGATGACGAACAGGTACTTGTTGCTGGGCTTGGCGCTCTTGATTTCGAAGCCGTGGCCGGTCTGGCCATCGGTCGTTTTAAATGTTATCGGCTGGCCCTCGCCAGCATACGAATAGGGTAGGGGCGCATCGTGGCCGCCCGAAAAGTCCTTGTCGGTGGCTAGCATAGCAAAAGCTTCAGTAGCGTTGGGGCCAGTGGGCCGGGCGCAGCAGCTGAGCGCACTGGTAGTTTGAGCGGCGGCACTGCCCAGCGAGAAGGCCGCAGCCAGCAAAAGAAGTAGTTTTTTCATGGGTGGCGATGGCGATAAAAAAGAATGGTCCGGTAGGCTAGCCTAACCGGACCATTCCGCAGAGGTTTCAAAAACAGGGCTAGCCGCTAGCCCTGGTACTGCGTGCGCACCACGGCCCCTAGCTCGGTGAGCAGCGAAAACAGGCCCACGTACGTCCGGTTCAGGTACACGAAGTGGGCCGAGCCGCGGGGCTCGCGCTGTTGGCGCAGGTCCTGGTCCTGCATCAGGTCGTCGCCCAGCGCGTAGAGACTCTGCAGATACGCTGGGTCGCCAAAGTCAAAGGTTTCCTGGCGGAAGGGCCGGCCCACCAGCTCCAGTGACTGCGTAAGCGTGCGCAGGTACATGGCGCGCAAAGCGGCCGGGTCGGCCGGGCGCAGCACCCCGGCCTCCACGAGCAGGGTTTCCAGGCGGCTGGGGTCGGCTAGGGTCGCCGGGTCGAGCAAGGCCAGAAATTGCTGCTGCTCCAGGGGCGGCACATTTTTCACGCAGCCAAAGTCGAGCACACCCACGGTGCCACCAGCAGTAAGGCTAAATAAGAAATTGCCGGGGTGCGGGTCGGCGTGCAGCTGGCGCAGCTCGCGCAGCTGATACTGGTAAAAATCCCACAGCGCCTGGCCGAGCTGGTTGCGCACTTCCTGGCTAGGGCTGCCCGCCAGAAACTCGGTCATGTGTTGGCCGGGCAGCCAGTCCATGGTCAGAATGCGCGCCCCCGAAAGCGCTGGGTAATATGTCGGAAATTGCAGGTGCGGCAAGTGGCCGCACTTGGCCGCCACGGCCTGGCCGCGGCTCAGTTCGAGCTTATAATCAGTTTCTTCGAGCAGGCGCGCCTCCACTTCGGCAATGTAAGGCCGCAGCGTTTCCTCCTTCAGGCCCATGATGCGCAAGGCCACCGGCTTCACCATCGCAATGTCCGACTGAATGCTGGCTCCCACGCCGGGGTACTGCACCTTTACGGCGAGGTCCTTGCCCATTTTGCGGGCAAAGTGCACCTGCCCAATACTGGCCGCTTGCCGGGCTTCGGGCTCAAACTTGTCGAAAATCTGGCTGGGGGAATGCCCAAACGCGTCGCGAAACGCCTTGACTACGAGCGGCCCCGAGAGCGGGGGCGTCTGGTATTGCGCCTGCTTGAACTGCGCGGCGTAGGCCGGCGGCAGCAGGTTTTTTTCCATCGCCAGCATCTGCGCCACTTTCAGCACCGAGCCCTTCATCTCGCTGAGCGTGCCGTAGAGCTCGGCGGCGTTGGCCTCGTGCAGGTCGGCCGTGGGCGAGTCGGCCCCCACGGCTTTTTTGGCGTAGTGCTGCACGTAGTTGGCGCCCACTTTGAAGCCGGTCTTGGCGAAGCGCGCGGCGCGCGCCACCTTGGAGGTGGGCAGCGATTCCTGAGATTGGTCGGCCATGACTAAGCGCGCTTTTGCAGCAGAAAACGGCCAAAATCAAGGGCTGAGTCGAACGTGTTGCGGCCCACCAGGTCGAAGCTCAGCGTCACGGCTTTTTCCACGGCTGCATCGGTACGCTCGAAATTGGCCGACTCGTCGCGCACGAAGTAGAGCAAAATAAATTGCAGCTGACGCAGAAAAATGCGCCCGTAGCCATCCTGCAAAAACGGCCGGCTAGCCACCTCGCCAGTAGCGCGGCCTTCCTGCAAAATCTCCTGCACAAACTCCTTAAACTCGTCTTCAAAATTGCCCAATACTTTGGGTATCAAGGCAGGCTTGCGCTTTTGCGAGCGCCCCAGCGTAAGCAGCACGAAGCTGCGGTTGTTTTTTAAGATTTCGAGCAGCGTGTAGTAAAAAGCCAGCAGCTTTTCGCGGGCGCCGTAGCCCTGCCAAGCCGGCTCCTCTGCGGCCTGGGTGCGGGCCTCGCGGCCAAAATCAACCCACGCCTCGCGGTCGATGACGGCAAACGAAGCGTAGTGGCGGTAAAACTCGCCCTCCGTAATGCCCTGCGCATCGGCAAAGGCGAAAACGGTTTTGGGCGCGCGGCCGTGGCGGCGCAAATAGTCGAGGTAAGCGGGCTTCAGCAAGGTTGGCTCCATGCTGGTATAACCGGCTGGCTAGCCCCCTGGTTCAGGTCGAACGACTTATCAACTACCTGCCCGCGTGCGCACCCGTAGGGGCTGCGCTATGCTACTTGCGGCTTTTGCGAATAAGGTCAAGGGCGCGCTCGCGGCCAAACTTGTGGTCCACAATGGGGGCGGGGTACTTGTCGGTGCCGAACTCGGGCACCCATTGCTTCACGTACTCGTAGTCGGGGTCGTATTGCTGCTGCTGGCTGTCGGGGCTGTACACCCGAAACCAGGGTGCGGCCACGGCGCCGGTGCCGGCCATCCACTGCCAATTGCCGACGTTGTTGCTCATGTCGTAGTCGAGCAGCTTCTCGGAAAAGTAATGTTCGCCCAGCTTCCAGTCGATAAACAATTGCTTTACCAAAAAGCCCGCCGTGGCGATGCGGGCGCGGTTGTGCAGGTAGCCAGTGGCGTTGAGCTGGCGCATGCCCGCGTCAACGAGCGGGTAGCCGGTGCGGCCTTCGCACCACGCTCTGTACTGCGCTTCGTCATCGCGGTAGGGCAGGTGCCGCATTTTGGGGTCGTAGGCTTCCGTGGCCGTGTTGGGAAAATGCCAGAGCAACATCATAAAGAAATCGCGCCAAATCAGCTCGTTCAGCAGCTTATTGTTCAGCTCCTGCGCCTGCTGCATAAGCTGGCGAATGCTGACGGTGCCGAAGCGCAGGTGCACCGACAGGCGGGTGGTACCGCGCTTTTCGGCCGGTAGGTCGCGCACTTGGTCGTAGTTCTCCACCACCTTGGCCGGGGGCAGGTGGGCGGGCGGCGTCCATTGCTCGTGGCGCTCAAAACCCATTTCCTTGAGCGTGGGCCGGCTGGCATCGCCTTTTTGGGGGCTAGCCAGGTTTTCCTTCTTGAACAGGCGCGCCGAGGGGTGGGGCTTAAAATCGTCGGGCGTCACCTTGGCCTGCCACGCTTTCGAGTAGGCGCCGAATACTTTGGAAGGCTTGCCGTTTTTGGTCAATACTTCGTCTTTAGCGAAAATGACCTGGTCTTTAAAGGCCTTAAATTCAGCGCCGTGCTTTTCCACAAGCTTCGCAATGACCGCGTCGCGCTCGGTGGCGTAGGGCTCATAGTCTTCGTTGGTGTACACGGCGGCCACGTCATAGGCTTTCAGCAGCGCCTCGAATACCGCTTCCGTCTTGCCATAGCGCGCCAAAAAGCCCCCGCCGGCCTCGCGCGCCTCGTGGGCCAGCCGCTCTACCTGGTCGAAGATGAAGGTGAGCCGGGCATCATCCGGGGGTAGTTTCTCCAGAATAGTCTGGTCATAGATGAAAAGCGGCAGTACCGGGTGGCCACTTTGCAGCGCCGCGGCTAGCCCCGCGTTGTCCGCAAAGCGCAGGTCGCGACGGTGCCAGAAGATGGTGATTTCCATGAAGATGTACTAGAAATGGCCCGGACTCGCCACGTCTGGGCGGCACTTATTTCAGCTTGCCCATGCCGCCATCCACGGCCAGCACCTGGCCGGTGATGAATGTTGCCTGGTCGGAGAGCAGGAACGCTGCCATGTTTGCCAGGTCGCTAGCCCGGCCCACGCGCTGCAAGGGATGGCGCTTGGCGCCGGCCTCCGCTTTTTCGGGCGTGTTGAGCAGCGCGGCGGCCAGGGGCGTGTCGGTGAGGCTGGGGGCCAGGCAGTTGACGCGCAGGCCGCTGCCAGCGTACTCGGCGGCCAGGGCGCGGGTGAGGCCCTCCACGGCGGCCTTGGCAGTGGCAATGCTGGTGTGGAAGCTCATGCCCACGGCGGCCGCTACGGTGCTGAACAGCACTACGCTAGCTCCTCCTTCGGCCTTTTTGAGGCGCTTGGCGGTGGCTTGCAGCGCCTGCACGGCCCCGAGCACGTTCAACTCAAAATCGGCCCGAAAATCCTCGACGGGCACCCGCTCGAAGGGCCGCAGCTTGATGGAGCCGGGGCAGTACACAAGGCCGTGCAGCACCTCGGGCAGCGCCTCGAAGGCCGTGCCCACGGGCTGGGTAGCGTCGTACGCCAGGTGGGTGGTGCCGAGCGTGGCCAACTCGGGCGAGAGGTGGCGCGAGGCCGTAAAAAGCGTGGCGCCGCCCGCGTGCAGCAGCTGGGCCGTGGCTAGCCCAATGCCCGACGAGGCACCGACCACCAGAATATTCTTACCAGTAAAATTCATCAGTCCGGAAGCAAGCAAGTTGGTGCGCTTGGCTAACGGCTGAGCTAGGGCAAGGTTATGGCGCGGGGCCGGGCGCGCCGCAACGGGCAAACGGGGCTAGTGCGGAATGGCTACGCGGGCCATTTCGAGGGGCAAGCCGGGGAGCTCGGGTTGCAGGGCGGCATCGAGCAGGGCTTTCTCATCCAGAAAAATAGGGTCATACTCGTTGGCCAGGTTCCAGGTGCCCACGTAGTGCAACTGGCCCGCGGCTACCGTAAACAGGTAGCGCGTGGCGCCCAGGCCGGCGGTGGGCTGGCGCGCGCGCGGCTTGCGCAGGCTCTCAAAGTGCAGGTTGAGGCCGCCCAGCACGGGGTCGGGATATTCGTAGATAAACAGGGCGTAGCGGCCCGCGGGCAGGGCGTAGCAAAAAGCATTTTCGCGGCGCGATTTCAGGATGGGTTTTACACTGATGCGCACCGCCTTATGCGTAGTTAAGTTGACCAGGCGCACGTACTGGCCCATGCCGAGGCCGTTGGTGCCCAGGCGCTGCAAGCAGCTGCCGTAGATGAAGCCTTTGCCGGCGGGCAGGCGCGCCAGCCGGCCCGACCACCCCCCTAGCGGCAGCACCAGCTTTTGGTAGGGGCCGCTATCAAGCGAGTCGAACGGCTCGCCATTGCGGCCCACGTTGCCCGCGCTAAAGGTCAGCGGCACGGTGTAGGCCACGCGCACGGGCCGCCCATTCTGGGTGCCCGGCCGCCACTGAATAGCCTCCAGCCGGTGTGCATTGCGCAGCACGGCCGAGTCAACATCGGCTCGCAGGCCCTGCACCAGCTTGATGTCGATGGTGTGCCCCTGGGCATCGACGGCGAACGAAAACTTGACCTGGCCCTGCACCCCGTCGCGCAGGGCTTTGGGCGGAAACATCTTGTCCTGCTCCAGAAACCGCTTGAGGCGCTGAAACGTGTTGCGGGCACTGTCGGCGGCCTCGCGGGCCGGAAAAACCGGCAGGCGCTCAGTGTAGGTGTAAACCTTGGGCTTGGTGCTGTCGGCCGCCGGCCGGCTAGCCTGCCCAAAGGCCAGTGGGCTAGCCGCCAGCCCGCAGAGTGAGCCCAAAAAACAAACGTAGAGTAGCCGCATACGGCCCTAAGTTAGCCTGGCTAGGGTCGTATGCAGCTACTCGGGGGCGGCCTCGGGCGCCCGTGTGGGCGCGGGCTTGCGGCTCACCAGCCACACGCCCACGAAAATGAGCGCCGCCTGCCAGGCTTTGTCTAGGGTAAACCGGTCTTTGCCCGAGGCCACGGCAATGAGCACTGCCAGCACCGGCTGCAAGTAAATGTACACCCCTAGCAGCGCCGGCGAGGCATACTTCAATGCCCAGTTATTCAGAAGGTAAGCCAGGATAGTGAGGAAGAAAACCATGTAGCCGAGCTCGGCCCAGATGTAGAGCGGAAAGCTGCCATAATCGGCCGCGATGGCCTGCGGCAAGCCAATCGGAATGGCAATGACGCCGCCCACCAGAAAGATGCGCGCCAGCACCGTGAAGGCGTGGTATTTCTTCATGAGCGGGGCGGCCAGCACCAGGTACAAGCCAAACACGGTGGCGTTGAGCAGCAGGTAGAGGTTGCCGGCCAGCGCATCTTTGGCCTCGGCGCCGTTGCTGGGTCGGCTCAGTATGAGGGCCGCCGCGCCCACCGCGCCCAGCGCAATACCCGCTAGCTTGGACACCGTAATCCTATCCTTGAGCAGCACGGCCGAGGCCAGCACCACTACGATGGGCGAAATGGTTTGCAGCAGCGAGGCATTGATGGGCGTGGTGAGGTTGAGGCCCGCAAAAAACGATAACTGATTGAGCCCGATGCCCAGCACGCCGCAGGCAATGGCGCGCATATTATCGGCCCGGCCGGCGATGCGCTCGCCGGGCGCCACCACCAGCTTAATCAGCCCAAAGAACAGCGCCGCCCCGGCAATGCGCAGCGTCACGATGCCCAGCGGCTGCATGTAGTGCGGCATGATGTCCTTGGCCAGGCTATACGTGCCAGCGTAGATGAGCGAAACCAGGAACAGGGCCGCGTGCAGCCGAATTTTAGCAAACATAAAAAGGAGCCCGCAAGGACTTTTAGCACCACAAAGGACGGGCGCCGGCCGGGGAGTGCACGTAACAAGCAAGGCTGCGAAAGTCTTTAGCGACTTTTGCAGGCCGGCCGCCCCGTGTGCTGGCACTACGAACAACGTTTATGGCTTCTCTTTTCGATACTCCCAATACTGCGCCGCTGGCCGAGCGCCGCCGCCCACGCCGCCTGGCCGACTACGCCGGCCAAACCCACCTGCTGGGCGCGCAGGGTGTGCTGCGCCGCTACCTGGCCGCCGGGCGGCTGCCCTCGCTCATTTTGTGGGGCCCGCCGGGCGTGGGCAAAACCACGCTAGCCCTGCTGCTGGCCGAGGAGCTGAAACGGCCCTTTGCTATGCTTTCGGCCATCAATGCCGGCGTGAAGGACGTGCGCGAAATCATCGACCGCGCCAGGAAGCAGGCGGGCACTATCCTGTTTATTGATGAGATTCACCGCTTTAGCAAGGCGCAGCAAGATGCCCTGCTAGGGGCCGTGGAGAACGGCACCGTCACGCTCATCGGCGCCACCACCGAAAACCCATCGTTTGAGGTGATTCCGGCGCTGCTGTCGCGCTGCCAGGTGTACACGCTGGAGGCGCTGAGTGCCGACACGCTACGCGAAATTATCCGCCGCGCGCTGGCCGAGGACGAGGTGCTCAGCAAGATTCCGACTGATGTGGTGGAGGACCACGCCCTGCTAGCCCTCTCGGGCGGCGACGCCCGCAAGCTGCTGGGCCTGCTGGAGCTAGTGGTGCAAAGCACGCCGCCCGACCCTAGCGGCCGCGTGCAGCTTACCGATGCGGCCGTGCAGCTCACAGCCCAGCGCCCGCTGGCTCGCTACGACAAGGGCGGCGAGATGCACTACGACGTGATTTCGGCCTTCATCAAAAGTATCCGCGGCTCGGACCCCAACGCCGCGCTCTACTACCTGGCCGTGATGCTGGAAGGCGGCGAGGATGTCAAATTCATTGCCCGCCGCCTGCTTATTCTGTCTTCCGAAGACATCGGCAACGCTAACCCCAACGCGCTGCTGCTGGCCCAAAGTTGCTTTCAGGCCTGCACGGTTATTGGCCTGCCCGAGTCCGATTTGATTCTGAGCCAGACCGTTATCTACCTGGCAACCTCGCCCAAGAGCAATGCGGCGTACACGGCCATTCGGGCGGCGCAGGCGCAGGTGCGGCAGCACGGCGTGCACCCCGTGCCGGTGCCGCTGCGCAATGCGCCCACCAAGCTGCTCAAGGAGCTAGGCTACGGCCAGGCCTACCAATACTCGCACAATGGCGCGGGCAACTTTGCCTACCAGGAGTTTATGCCCGAGGCCCTGAGCGGCACCCGCTACTACGACCCCGGCGACAACCCCGCCGAGGCGAAAATCCGCGAGCGCCTGCGCGCCTGGTGGCAGGAAAAATATGAATATTAGCAGTGCCCGCCGCCTTAACGGACCGCAGATTTAACGGATTTAACGGATTTCGGGGATACGCCCGCTGCCGCGGGCTGGCTAAGCTAGGGTGAAGGCGGCTGTCTGGCTGTCTGGAGTTGGTGTTACTACTCCTACTAATGCTATTGCTTACTGAGCGCAGTTGGCCCAGATGGCCAGACCACGAAGAAATATCGCTGTAATGCTAGCGCCAGCCCCGCGATAACCCCAGTAGCTAACCAGTAGCTATGGAGCGGCTGTATCTTGCCGCCCAGCCAGCAAGTAGCTGCGCCTAGCTAGTCAGCCCGCGCAGCGGGCGTATCTGCGAAATCCGTTAAATCCGTTAAATCTGCGGTCCTGTGAGGCAATTTTTTAAGTTTGTGCTAGCCACGGTGGTGGGGCTGGTAGTGTTTTCGGCGCTCGGTTTTATTCTGCTGGCGGGGCTAGCGGCGGCCGTGGGCAGCGGCGCCGACAAAACGGTGGCCAGCAACTCGGTGCTGGAGCTGAAGTTCGACAAGCCCATTTCGGAGCGCAAGCAAAGCGCCGACCTGCTGGGCAGCGGCGGTGCCACGCTCGGGCTGGTGGGCATCAAGGATGCCATTCGGCAGGCCAAAACCGACGACGACATCAAGGGTATTCTGCTCAACCTGGAGCTGGTGCAGGGCGGCATGGCTTCGCTGGAGGAAGTGCGCGACGCGCTGCTCGACTTCAAGCGCTCGGGTAAGTTTATCGTGGCTTACCACGAAATTGCTTCCGAAAAAAGCTACTACCTCTCCTCGGTGGCCGACCAGATTTACCTGCACCCGCTGGGCTCGCTCGAGTTCAACGGCCTGAGCTCGGAAGTCATGTTTTACAAGCGCCTGTTCGACAAGGCCGGCATCGAGCCTTACATCTTCCGGGTAGGCTCGTTTAAGAGCGCCGTGGAGCCGTTTTTCCGCGAGAATTTTTCCGATTCGGCCCGCTACCAAACAGTTTCGTACCTCAACTCGCTCAACGACCACATGCTAGGCCAGGTGGCCGAGAGCCGGAAAATCCCGGCCCCGCGCCTCAAGGTTATCTCCGATTCGATGCTGGTGCACAATGCCAAAGACGCCCTGCGCCTGCAACTCGTGACCAAGCTCGGCTACTTCGACGAGGTGCAGGACTACCTGCGCAGTAAACTAGGGGTGAAGGCCGACAAGAAGCCTAGTGTGGTGAGCCTGAGCGACTACCAGGGGGCTAGCAAGGACGACGACGAGAAAGAAGGTAGCACCAGCGGCAACCGCATCGCCGTTATCTACGCCGAGGGCGACATCGTAACGGGCCGTGGCTCGGACGACAACATCGGCAGCGACAAGTTTGCCGAGGCCATCCGCAAGGCGCGTCTCGATAATAAGGTGAAGGCCGTGGTGCTGCGCATCAACTCGCCGGGCGGCTCGTCGCTCGCTTCCGACATCATTTACCGCGAGGTGGTGCTCACCAAAAAAGTGAAGCCCATTATCGCTAGCATGAGCGACGTGGCCGCCAGCGGCGGCTACTACATTGCCATGGCCTGCGATACCATTGTGGCCCACCCAAACAGCATTACCGGCTCCATTGGGGTGTTTGGCGTGCTGCCCAATATCCAGCCGCTGCTGGCTGATAAGCTCGGCATTACCGTGGACCGCGTGACCACCGGCAAGTTCTCCGACCTGCCCACCATCACCCGCTCGCTCACGGCCTACGAGAAGCAACAGCTTCAGTTAGAAGTAAATGAGATTTATGCCGACTTCACGGCTAAGGCCGCGCTAGGCCGCCACATGCCCGTCGAGCGCCTGCGCCGCATTGCCTCGGGCCGCGTGTGGAGCGGCAGCGAAGGCAAGCGCATTGGCCTCGTCGACGTGCTGGGCTCGTACGAAGACGCGCTCAAAATCGCCGGCGCCCGCGCCCACCTCAAGCAGGGCGACTACCAAGTGCAGCGCCTGCCGCGTACCAAGTCGGCGGTCGAGAAGTTCTTCAGCCGCTTCACCGGTGGCGACGACGACGAGCAGGCCGCCGCCGAAGCCCGCGTGCTGCAAGTCAAGCTCGGCCCACTGTACCCCGCCGTGCGCCAGTACCAGCAGCTCATGCAGATGCGCGGCGTGCAGGCGCGTTTGCCGTATGAGCTGGAAATCAAGTAGGTAATAGTGGTCAGAACACCATCAGCTCGTCTGTCAGGCTGACGAAGGAAGCATCTTGCCAGGGCTGCGTCACGGTAGCTTCGCTCTGGCAAGATGCTTTCTTTGGCAGCCTGACAGGCGATTTTACTTTCAATTAGAACAGAATGCGCCCACTACTTCTAAGTGCCCTTGCGCTGGCTAGCCTCGCGCCCACTGCCCAGGCCCAAACCAGCCTTTACCAACCCCGCGACATCAAGCGCGCCTATGCCAAGGGTACCCGTGCCGCCGATGGCCGCCCCGGCCCCAAATACTGGCAAAACACGGCCCGCTACGACATTACGGTGCAGGCCGCCCCACCCGCGCGCGACATTCGGGGCCGCGAAACAATAACGTACTTCAACAACAGCCCCGATACGCTGAAAAGCCTCGTTATCCGGCTGATTCAGAACATTCACAAACCCGGCGTTTCGCGCGACGGCGACGCTGGCCCCGACTACCTGACCGAGGGCGTGAGCATCGACTCGTTTGCCGTGGGTGGGCAAACCAGGCCTTACAAAGGGCGCGGCAGCGCCACTGCCCAAACCATTGCGCTGCCCAAGCCGCTGCTGCCCCACGACTCGGTGCGGCTGGCCTTCGGCTGGCACTTCCCGATTTCGCAGGAAAGCGGGCGCGAGGGGATGCTCGATAAAACGACGTTTTTTCTGGCCTACTTCTACCCGCGCATTGCCGTGTACGACGACTACAACGGCTGGGACCGCCTGCCCTTTGTAGACAGCAAGGAGTTTTACAACGACTTCAACAACTACACCTTGCGCGTGCGCGTGCCGGCCAACTATATCGTGTGGGCCACCGGCACGCTGCAAAATCCCAAGCAGGTATTGCAGCCCGCCTTCGCCAAGAAACTGGAAAAATCCATGACCAGCGATGCCATTATGCACATCGCTACGGCCGCCGATTTGGCCAGGAAAAACATCACCGTTCAGCAGCCCTTTAACACCTGGGTGTGGAAGGCCAACGACATTTCGGACGTGACGCTGGCCCTGAGCGACCACTACGACTGGGACGCGGCCAGCGTAATTGTGGACCCCGCCACCAAGCGCCGCGCCAGCGTGCAGGCCGCCTACG
>Ga0308164_10003769_pt1 | contig 13360 bp, 13 predicted proteins | sample PhyTR2_FD_201031 | JGI IMG/M metagenome (GOLD analysis project Ga0308164, IMG submission 201031) | Phyllosphere microbial communities from UC Gill Tract Community Farm, Albany, California, United States - DLSLT.R2 | ecosystem: Host-associated > Plants > Phyllosphere > Unclassified | place: USA... | reverse complement strand
CCTACCAGGCCGGCGACTCGATGAAGCGGCTGGCCTGGCGCCAGATCGCGCGCCTGGGCCGGGACGGCGCGCTGGTCAGCAAGCATTTCGAAGGCGGCGCGGCGAGCGAGATGCGTCTCGATTTCGCCGCCCTGCCCGCGTCCATCGATATCGAGACCCGGCTGTCGCGGATGACCCGGTGGGTGATCGAGGCCGAAACCCGCAACCTGCCCTATGCATTCAGGCTGGGCGGGTTTTCCAGCCCGGCGGCGCTCGGCGGCGCCCACCGCGAAGCCTGCCTGCGGGCGCTGGCCCTGTACGGTGCCGACGCATGAAGCGCAACGCACTGCATGCGGCCAGCCTGCGCGAACAGTTGTCGCGCGGCCTGTCCAGGGACAAATCCGACACCCTGCTGCTGATCGGCGCCTGCGCGCTGGTCATGATCCCGCATGCCTGGCACCTGCCGGCCTGGGTCACGCTGGCGGCCGGCGCGCTGCTGCTGTGGCGCGGCTGGATCACCTTCCGCGGCAACCGGATGCCGGCGCGCTGGCTGCTGCTGCCGGTGGCGCTGGTGCTGATGATGGGCGTCTACCAGAGCTACCGCACCTTCCTCGGCCGCGAGGCGGGCGTCTGCATGCTGGTGCTGCTGCTGGCGCTGAAGCTGCTGGAGATGCGGGCGCGGCGCGACCTGTTCGTCGTGGTCTTTCTCAGCTTCTTCGTCCTGCTGACCAACTTCTTTTATTCGCAGACCATCGCCACCGCGCTGCTCGCGGCGGCCGGCGTGATCGCCATCCTGAGCGCGCAGATGTCCTTCCAGTTCACCGGCGCCCATCCGCCGCTGCGGGAGCGGCTGGGCATGGCGCTGCGCCTGTTCCTGCTGGCCGCGCCGCTGACGCTGGTGCTCTTCGTTTTCTTCCCGCGCATCCAGGGGCCGTTCTGGGGCATGCCGGGCGATGCGACGGGCGCGCGCACCGGGCTGTCCGACAGCATGGAGCCGGGCAAGATCGCCGACCTGACGCTGTCGCCGGAAATCGCATTCCGCGTGCATTTCCTGGATGCCGCGCCGCCGCCGGCGAAGATGTACTGGCGCGGCCCGGTGCTGGGCAATTACGATGGCCGGCGCTGGCTCCCGCTGGCCGGGACCACGCTGCCGCCGTCGACCCGGGTCGCGGTCCGCGGCAAGCCGGTGCGCTACCAGGTCACGCAGGAACCCGGCAACCGGCAGTCGCTGTTCGCGCTCGACGTGCCGGTCTCGGTCCCGCAGCTTCCGCAGCACACGGTGCGCCTCCAGCCGGACATGCAGCTGCTTGCCGCGCAGGCCGTCACCGAGCGGGTGCGCTATGACGTCGCGTCGTCGCTGGACTACCAGCTGCAGGCCGACGAGTCGCCGGTGGTGCTGCGCGACTGGATGGAACTGCCGCCCGGCTTCAACCCGAAGACCCACGAATTCGCGACGCAGCTGCGCAGCCGGTCCGCCGATGACCTCGACATGGTCAATGCGGTGCTGCAAATGTTCCGCGAGCAGCAATTCAGCTACACATTGCGTCCGCCGCGCGTGGGCCGCAACGGCGTCGACGACTTCCTCTTTTCCACCCGCGCCGGGTTCTGCGAACACTATGCGGGCGCCTTCGTCGTGCTGATGCGCATCCTGGACATCCCGGCGCGGGTCGTCACGGGCTACCAGGGCGGGGAACTGAACCAGGTCGACGGCTATCTGACCGTCAGGCAATCCGATGCCCATGCATGGGCGGAAGTCTGGCTCGCCGGCCGCGGCTGGGTCAGGGTCGACCCGACCGCCGCCGTGGCGCCGGACCGCGTCGAGCGCAACCTGGCCGCGAACCGGCCGCGGGGCGAATTCGGCAACCTGCTGTTTTTCGATGCCGCCAGCGGACCATGGTCGGCGGCGCTGCAGAAGCTGCGCGACAACCGGGACGCCATCAACAATGCCTGGAACCAGTGGGTGCTGGACTATACGCCGGCGCGGCAGCGCGGCTTCCTGCAGTCGCTCGGCATCGACGACCCCGACTGGGGCACGCTGGCCGCGCTGGCGCTGACGCTGGGCGCCGCGGTCACCGCGCTCGTTGCGCTGCCGCTGGTGCGCAACCGCGAAAAGATGGACCCGGCGGAACGGCTGTACCGCAAGCTGTGCGCCGATCTGTCCAGGGCGGGCTGGCCGCGGGCCGCGCATGAAGGGCCGCTGAGCTACCGGACACGGCTGCGCGAGGCTGCGCTGCCGCCGGCCAGGCAGCGGGCGGCAATCGCCTTCCTGGAACTCTATGAATCCCTGCGTTACGGCATGCAGGACACGCCGAATGCGAAAAGTGCGCGCGCCGCACTTCACCAACTCAAATCCCTGTTAAAGCGATCCCGATGAATTCAAGTCGTTTGTTTCTGTCCCTCCTTGTTGCTTCCTCCTTCCTGAGCGGCTGCCAGACCCAGGCCGCCGAACCCGGCCAGCGCGCCGCCAAGGCCCGCAAGGTCGCGGTTGCCGCCGATGACGGCGGCGAATTCGCCAACTTCAGCCAGTGGCGCGACGTCAGCGCATTCATCGACGACATGGTGGCCCGCCACGGCTTCAGCCGGCCCGAACTGGAAAATGTGCTGGCCAGGGTGCGTTTCGTCGACAGCGCGATCCAGCTGATGAAACCGGCGCCGCCCGGCCGGCCGAAAAACTGGGCCGCCTACCGCGCCCGTTTCGTCGAGCCGGTGCGCATCGACGCCGGCGTCGCCTTCTGGAACGACTACGGCGACGCCCTCAACCGTGCCGAGCAGCAGTACGGCGTGCCGCCCGACATCATCGTCGGCATCCTCGGCGTGGAAACCGTCTACGGCCGCAACAAGGGCAACTTCCGCGTGATGGATGCGGTGACCACGCTGGCATTCGCCTATCCCGACACGCCGACGCGGACCGCCCGCATGGAATACTTCCGCGGCGAACTGGCCAACACGCTGTTATTTGCGCGGGAAAGCGGCATCGACCCGTTCTCGCTGCGCGGGTCGTATGCCGGCGCGGTCGGCTGGCCGCAGTTCATGCCCGGCAGCATACGCAGCTACGCGGTCGACTTCGACGGCGACGGCAAGGTCGACCTGCGCAATTCGCCGGTGGATGCGATCGGCAGCATCGCCAACTTCCTGGTCGCGCATGGCTGGAAGCGCGGCGAACCGACGGTGTTTCCGGCCAATCTCGACGCGTCGTCGGGCAATGGCTGGGAAATGTTCCTGAACCAGGGACTGGAAGCCAAGTTCCGGCTCGACGAGATCCGCACCGCCGGCATCCGGCCGACAGTGGAACCGCCGGCTGACATGCTGTTTGGCCTGGTCGACCTGCAAAACGGCGGCGCGCCGACCGAATACTGGCTGGGCGCGAATAATTTCTTTGCAATCACCCAGTACAACCGGAGCTTTTTCTACGCGATGTCCGTGATCGACCTCGGCCGCGCAGTGCGCGCCGCGCGCGGCGGCTGAGGCCTGCCGACGGACGGCTCGCGATGCGGGGCCGGCATGCCGGCCCCGCCGGCTTCAGCCGCGCGCCTTGAGCACGGTGAATTCGAGTTCCAGCGGCGTGTCGCCGTCGTTGATCCAGAACTGGCCGTCCTGTATCGTGCACTGGAACTGCATGCTGCGCCGGGCCATCGCGGCCAGCGCTTCGCTGGCGCCTGCGGCCAGGTTGTAGACGGTCAGGTTGCGGGCGCGCTCGACGCGGTTGCCGACCTGGCCCCACCAGATTGCACTGGTGCTGCTATAGCTGTAGACGATGACTTCACTGGCGCGGCCGCAGGCCTTCAGCATGCGACGGTCGTCCGGCTGGCCGACGTCGATCCAGAGTTCGATGGCGCCGGTCAGGTCCTTCTGCCAGAGATCCGGCTCGTCGACATCCGACAGGCCCTTGGCAAAGACCAGCGCCGCATGCGCATGCCGCACGAAAGCCGCCAGGCGCACCATCAGCCGCTCATCAGTCTCGGATGGATGTCGGGCCAGCGTCAGGCTGTGTTCCTGGTAATAGTGCCGGTCCATGTCCGCAATTTGCAGATCCGCTTTATAGATCGTTGACTTCAGCGCCATAATTCACATCCAAACATATTCAAGGGAGCGCAAGAATAGCCGATCCATCCGACCGCAGCCTGGCTGGCCGAAATAAATTGCGCGAAAGACGGCTGTCCGCCGCGTCGCGCACCGTGCCAGCCCGGCCCTGGCATCATCATGGACCCGCATTTCCCGTGCCTAATCAATGACCAATTCTTCTTCCGGCGATCACCAGCGCATTGTGTCCGACGTCGAGTCCTGGCTGGAAACCGCCGTGATCGGCCTCAACCTGTGCCCGTTCGCCCGCGCCGTCCACGTCAAAAAACAGGTCCGCTACGCCGTCACCGAAGCGACCGAACCGGACCAGCTGGTCGCAGCGCTGACGCAGGAGCTGACTTACCTGCATGAATGCGACCCGGAGCTCACGGACACTACCCTGCTCATCCATCCGTGGGTGTTGCAGGATTTTTCCGACTACAACGAATTTCTCGATATCGCCGACGTGATCCTGGCCGGGCTGGGCATGGAGGGCGAGATCCAGATCGCCAGCTTTCATCCGGATTACCAGTTTTCCGGCACCCAGCGTGACGACGTGAGCAATTACACCAACCGCGCGCCCTATCCGATCCTGCACCTGCTGAGGGAAGACAGCATCAGCCGCGCGGTGGCGTCCGTGCCCGATACCGATGCGATCTACAAGCGCAATATCGCTACGCTCAAGGCACTTGGCAAGGATGGCTGGGTGAAATTATTCAAAAGAAGTGAACATCCTTGAACCACGCTTTTATCCATGGTCGACTATCGCTCATATTTAACGATATGAATCAGTAATTTGCATGCGATTCTTCAATTGCAAAATACTGCACGACTTTTCGTGACAAGGTTCATGACCTTGGATAAAATCCCGCCCAGCAGTTAATAACTAAAGCGTTTTCCGGCTGTGCAATTTTACTCATAAGAAACGCATTATTTCCCATGATAAATTTTTAGCGAATTTGGCTGTCTAAATGACACCATATCGCTAATAATTGCACTAATGCATCACCGGTTCTTAAATCCCGGCATCAGCCAAGACAGGACACGCTGCCAGAACCCTGGGCATCCCCGTTATTGAAAGCGCACTATGGAAGTCACAACTATCATGAACAATCCCTTTGAAAACGCAGCAAGCAAGCGGCCTGCAGAAACAGTCGCCTATGATCCCAACAACCTGCTGGACTCGCTGATCGAAAAGCTGAATCTGAAGAACGACGCGGCCCTGTCGCGTGCGCTCGAGGTCGCGCCGCCCGTGATCAGCAAGATCCGCCATCGACGTCTCCCGGTGGGCGCTTCGCTGCTCATCCGCATGCACGAAGTCAGCGACCTGACCATCCGTGAACTGCGCGTGCTGATGGGCGACCGCCGCGACAAATTCCGCATCAGCGACAAGCAGTTCAAACCGAAGAGCGGTTCGGCTGCGGGCGCATTCAATAACGATTGACACCGCTTTCGCGGAACGACAGGGCGGCGCCGATGCCTGGCGCCGCTTTTTTCATTGCGCTTTCAGGCGCGCCGGCAATCAGGCGGGAAAAACGCCCGTGGAGAGATAGCGGTCGCCGCGATCGCAGACGATGAAAACGATCGTCGCATTCTCCACCGTCTGCGACACGCGCAGCGCCACCTCGCAAGCCCCGGCGGCCGATATGCCGCAAAAAATACCCTCTTCCACCGCCATCCTGCGCGCCATGTGCTCCGCAGCCGCCTGGCTGACGTTTTCCACCTGGTCCACCCGCGAGCGATCGAAAATCCGTGGCAGGTAAGCCTCGGGCCATTTCCGTATGCCGGGAATCTGCGAGCCTTCGTCGGGCTGCGCGCCGATGATACGGATCGCTTCGTTCTTTTCCTTCAGATATTGCGACACGCCCATGATGGTGCCGGTCGTGCCCATCGCACTGACGAAATGCGTGATCTCGCCGCCCGTGTCGCGCCAGATTTCCGGCCCGGTGGATTCATAGTGGGAACGCGGGTTGTCCGGGTTGGCGAACTGGTCCAGGATGATTCCCTGCCCTTCCTTCTGCATCTGCTCGGCCAGGTCCCTTGCATACTCCATGCCGCCGGTCTTGGGCGTCAGCACGATTTGCGCGCCATAGGCGGCCATGCTCTGGCGCCGTTCCAGGCTGAGGTTTTCCGGCATCAGCAGCACCATCTTGTAGCCGCGCATCGAGGCGGCCATTGCCAGTGCGATCCCGGTATTGCCGCTGGTGGCTTCGATCAGCGTATCGCCAGGCTTGATATCGCCGCGTGCTTCGGCGCCCTTGATCATCGCCAGCGCCGGCCTGTCCTTGACCGAGCCCGCCGGGTTATTGCCCTCGAGCTTGCCAAGGATCACATTATTGCGTCGGGCCGCTTCTTCACCGGGTATGCGCTTGAGTTGCACCAGGGGCGTATTGCCTACCGTATCTTCGATCGTGGGATATTGCATGTCGGTTCGCGTCCGCTTCAATTAAACATCCATTTTAATCGCAGACGGCAAGCGACGCTGGAGCGCCCCCATTCCCGGACGCAGCAGGCCCGGCCTGCAAAAAAGCCCCGGTTCAACGGGGCTTTCCTGTATTGCCGCACTGCGACGGATGTCAGGACTTCTTCGGGTCGTCCTTCTTGGCCGGCTTGCCCGCGGGCGCCGCGGCGGACTTCCCAACAGCCTGGCCATTGATCCGCAGACCGGCGTCGGACAGTCTCAGCGCGCGCTTTTCCTTGACGCCCTTGACCCGCTTTTCAAAGTCCGACCAGTCCTTGAAGTCGCCCTTTTTCCGTTCTTCGATGATGTTTTTGGCCAGCGACGGCCCGATACCCTTTACACCGTCGAGGCTGGCAAGGTCAGCCTTGTTGATCTCGATGTCGGCAGCAAACGCGGCGCCGATGGCGGACATGCAGAATACGACCGACAGCAACAATCTCTTGAACATGATGTTCTCCGAAAAGGACTTCGAGGGGGGAAAAGATGAGGATTGTGAATCGGACATGATCCATGTCTGCCCGCCTTAACGCGCCACCCTGCCGACGGTTGACACCCTGCCTTCAGCTGCCGAACAACTCCTCCCGGGTCACCGTTGCGGTGCCCAGCTTGCCCACGACGATGCCGCCGGCGCGGTTGGCCATTTCCACCGCATCCGCCAGCGGCAGTCCCGCGCCCAGCATGGTCGCCAGCGTCGCAATCACGGTGTCGCCGGCGCCGGACACGTCGAACACTTCCCGCGCCATCGCCGGGAAATGCCGCACGGCGTCCGCGGTGTACAAGGTCATGCCGTCTTCCGAACGGGTCACCAGCAGGGCTTCGAGCGCCAGCTCTTCGCGCAGGCGCTGCGCCTTCGTCGTCAGCTGCTCCTCGGTTTTCCAGCTGCCGACGATATGCTGCAGCTCGGCCCGGTTCGGCGTGAGCAGCGACGCGCCCGCGTACGGCGAAAAGTCGTCGCCCTTGGGATCGACCAGGACCTGCTTGCCCAGCGCCCGGGCGGCGGTGATCATGTCCGCCACGTTCACCAGCGCGCCCTTTGCATAATCGGACAGCACGACCAGGTCGTAGGCCGGCAGCAGCGCATTGAAGCGGCTCAGCTTGTCGCGCAGCACGATATCGCTGGGCGCTTCCTCGAAATCGATGCGCAGCAACTGCTGCTGGCGCCCGATCACACGCAGCTTGATGATGGTCGATATCGCGTCGTCATGATTCAGGTAGCTCGCCGTGCCGGTCTCGGTCAGCATGCGTTCGACCGCGGCGCCGGCTTCATCTTCACCGACCACGCCCAGAAGGCCGGTCTGCGCACCTAGTGCCGCCGCGTTGCGGGCAACGTTGGCCGCGCCGCCCAGGCGCTCTTCACGCCGCTGGACGCGCACGACAGGCACCGGCGCTTCGGGCGATATCCGGCTCACCTCGCCAAACCAGTACCGGTCCAGCATGATGTCGCCAGCGATCAGCAAGCGGGTGGACGACAGTGCGGCCAGCGACGGCGGGGAAGCGGGAAAAGGCTGGTGGGGAGTGTTCATCTGCTAGGCCAACAAATCGGGTTCAGGATCGGGATCGATTAATTCATCACGTTCAGTTCTTCGGTGCGGCGCGGCGGATAGGTTTCCCACTGGCTGCACCCTGGACATTGCCAGTAGAACTGCCGCGCCTTGAAGCCGCAGTGGCTGCACTGGTAACGCGCCAGTTTCTGCGCATAGCCATGCACCAGGTTGCGCACCATGGACAGGTCGGACTGGTCTTCCGGCGCCGCATTCATCATCCGCGCTTCCAGCATCTTGTCCAGGCCCAGCAATGTCGGCGTGCGGCGCAACTCGTCGCGCACCAGCTGGTTCGCGGCTTCCACGCCATTCAGTTCGAGCACCGCCTTGAAAACCACTTCCAGCAGGTCGATCGAGGATGCTTCCGCCAGGTAAAACTTCAGCAGATTGATGCCTTCCTGCGGACGCCCGAGTGCGCGGTAGCCGTCCATCAGCCGCTGCGCAACCAGGGCCACGTGCGGCACGCTTTGCTGTTCGACCCGGCGCCATGCCATCAGCGCCGCTTCGGTGTCGCCGCGCGCCAGGTGCACGTCGCCCATCAGCATGGTCGCCCGGACGTTCTTGCGGTCGGCGGCCACGGCGTTTTCCAGCATGACCAGCGCCGCGTCCGGGTGCGTGTGCACCAGTTCATCGTGCGCCAGTTCGCAGTAGAACTGGGCGATTTCCTTTTGCCGGCTGCCGGCGCCGGAATCCTGCAGGCCGCGCGCGGCCTCGATCGCCCGCGTCCACTCCTTTTCGCGCTGGTAGATCTCGAGCAGCGCCCGCTGCGCCTGCACCGAATAGCTGGTGCTGATCAGGTGGTTGAATGCTTCCTCGGCGCGGTCCAGCAGCCCGGCCTTCAGGTAATCCTGCCCCAGTTCGAACTGCGCCTGGGCCTTGTGCTCGGCCGGCAGGTCCTGGCGCGCCAGCAGGCTCTGGTGAACGCGGATCGCACGTTCGGTCTCGCCGCGGCGGCGGAACAGATTCCCCAGCGCATAGTGCAGCTCGATGCTCTCCGGATCGAGCTTCATGATCTCGATGAAGGAATCGATCGCCTTGTCCGGCTGGTCGTTCAGCAGGAAGTTCAGGCCCTTGAAGTAGCCTGTCGGCAAGGTGCGGGACTCGGACACCAGCTCGCGTATGTCGACACGGGCGGCGACCCAGCCGAGGGCAAAAAATATGGGGATGCCGAGCAGCCACCAGGTTTCAAATTCCATGCGGATTCTTGTGTTGTTATTGTGCGGCGGCGCAGCGCCGCCTGTTCAGGGACGGCATTCAGTAAGCGCCAGGCTGGGGCGGCTGCGCGCTGTCCGCGTCTAGCGGCCTGCTTCCCGCCTGCGCTGTCGACATGGCGATTTTCTGGCGTTCGCTGCTGCGCCGGTAGCGCACCACGGTCGGCGTCATCGCCAGCACGCCAAGGATCGCGCCGCCGGCAAAGAAGCCGAGCAGCATCAGCACCAGCGGTGCGTGGATCTCGTATCCCAGAAAAAAGCGCAGCGCCACTTCCTGGGTATTTTTCAGAGCGAAACCAAAGAACAGGATGAACAGGACAATGCCAATGATGCGGGATAAAAATTTCATGTCCGGTATTCCTTGTCATCCGGGCCAAAACAGCCGAAATTGTACGCGAAAAAAAACGGCATCCGAGAATGCCGTTTTGTAGGTAGTGCAACAATGACTCAGTCTTCCTTGATCGGCTGCCCAACCATCGCGTCGACCCGCTCCCGCAATTCCTTGCCGGGCTTGAAATGCGGCACCCGCTTTTCGGGAACCATCACCTTGTCGCCCGATTTCGGATTACGACCGGTGCGAGGCGGCCGGATATTCAGCGCAAAGCTGCCGAATCCCCGGATTTCGATGCGCTGGCCGGTGGCCAGTGCATCGGACATCGCATCGAGCAGGGTTTTCACCACGTAATCCGCATCTTTTGCGACAAGCTGCGGATAGCGTTCGGCCAGACGGGCAATCAGTTCCGACTTAGTCATTGAGACGCGACCTTAGTTTTTGTTGTCGAGCTTTGCTTTCAGCAACGCGCCCAGGCTGGTGGTGCCCGAAACGGTGTTGGAATCAACCGACATCTTCTGCATGACTTCCTGGGTCTCTGCATTATCTTTCGCCTTGATCGACAGCTGGATGCTGCGCGACTTGCGATCGATATTGATGACCAGGGCCTCGACCTTGTCGCCGACTTTCAGGTGGGTACCGGCATCTTCCACGCGGTCGCGGGAGATTTCGGATGCACGCAGATAGCCTTCGACTTCTTCGGACAGCTGGATCACGGCGCCCTTAGGCTCGACCGACTTCACGGTGCCGTGAACGATGGAACCCTTGTCGTTCATTGCAGCGAAGTTGTTGAACGGATCGCCTTCGAGTTGCTTGACGCCCAGCGAAACGCGCTCGCGCTCCACATCGATTGCCAGCACGACAGCTTCCAGTTCGTCGCCCTTCTTGAACCGGCGCACGGCTTCTTCGCCACTCTCGGTCCAGGACAGGTCGGACAGGTGCACCAGGCCGTCGATGTTGCCAGGCAGGCCGATGAACACGCCGAAGTCGGTGATCGACTTGATCGCGCCGCTGACGCGGTCACCCTTCTTGTGGGTGATGGCAAAGTCGTCCCATGGGTTCGGCTTGCACTGCTTCATGCCCAGGCTGATACGGCGACGCTCTTCGTCGATTTCCAGGACCATGACTTCGACTTCGTCGCCCAGCTGGACAACCTTGTTCGGGGCCACGTTCTTGTTGGTCCAGTCCATTTCGGAAACGTGGACCAGGCCTTCGATGCCCTGCTCGACTTCGACGAATGCGCCGTAGTCGGTCAGGTTGGTGACCTTGCCGAACAGGCGGGTGCCTTGCGGGTAACGACGTGACAGACCGGTCCAAGGATCGTCGCCCAGCTGCTTGACGCCCAGCGAGACGCGGTTCTTTTCCTGATCGTACTTGAGGACCTTGGCCGTGATTTCCTGGCCGACCGACAGCACTTCCGACGGATGACGCACACGACGCCATGCCAGGTCGGTGATGTGCAGCAGGCCGTCGATGCCGCCGAGGTCGACGAATGCGCCGTAGTCGGTGATGTTCTTGACGATACCGGTGACGACGGTGCCTTCCTTCAGGGTTTCCATCAGCTTCTGACGCTCTTCGCCCATCGATGCTTCGATGACAGCGCGGCGCGACAGCACCACGTTGTTGCGCTTGCGATCGAGCTTGATGACCTTGAATTCCAGGGTCTTGCCTTCGAACGGCGTGGTGTCCTTGACCGGACGGGTGTCGACCAGCGAACCCGGCAGGAATGCGCGGATGCCGTTGGTCAGGACGGTCAGGCCGCCCTTGACCTTGCCGTTGACGGTGCCGGTGACGATCTCGCCGGATTCCATCGCTTTTTCCAGCGACAGCCAGGATGCCAGGCGCTTGGCCTTGTCACGCGACAGGATGGTGTCGCCGAAACCGTTTTCCAGGGACTCGATGGCAACGGAGATGAAGTCGCCGACATTGACTTCCAGCTCACCGTTGTCATTCTTGAATTCTTCGATGGGGATGAATGCTTCGGACTTCAGGCCGGCGTTGACGATCACGAAATTGTGGTCGAGACGGACGACTTCAGCCGAAATCACTTCACCAGAGCGCATGTCCTGACGCGACAGCGATTCCTCGAACAGAGCTGCAAAGCTATCTGCACCAGAATTGCCGGACGCAGGTGACATTAATACTGTAGACATAGATTTGATTGGGGTTAGCCAGTGAAACGCGAAATGCGAGACATCTGGGTTAAGGTTTTTCAACGCCGCGCTGCACTTTGCATGCGCGCGGCACCAGGTACTGCAGGAACTTCCTAAATGGCGTCGGGAACAGTGTTTTCAACCGCCGGCGTCATGTCGTTTCCTCACTGCGGCGTACCAGTTGAGGACCTGACTGACTGCCTCGTCGGCGTTCATGTCGGAAGTATCCAGCAGGTATGCCCCTTCGGCAGGCTTGAGAGGTGCTATCGAACGGTTGGCGTCGCGCGCGTCACGTTCAGTCAAATCTTGAAGAAGGTCGGCCATGTTAGCAGCAAAGCCTTTTTCAATCAATTGCTTATATCGCCTTTCCGCACGCGCCGCAACGCTTGCGGTCAGGAAAACCTTGAGTTGTGCATGCGGAAATATGACGGTGCCCATGTCGCGTCCATCGGCCACCAGTCCGGGCGGCTTGCGAAAGCCCAGCTGCAGGCCGACCAGCGCGTGGCGCACGGCGGGCAGCACCGCGATGCGCGACGCGGTATTGCCCACTTCCTCCCTGCGGATGGCCTGGCTGACATCTTCCTTGCCCAGGTAAATGTGTTCGCCGACGAACGAGCACGGCAGCCCGGCCGCCAGCTTGGCCAGCGCATGTTCGTCCTTCAGCGAGGTTTCGTGCCGCAGCGCCACAAGCGCGGTCAGCCGGTACAGCGCGCCGGAATCGAGATAGTGGAAACCGAGGCGGTCGGCTACCCGGTGGGCAACGGTGCCCTTGCCGGAAGCCGTGGGTCCATCGATGGCGATAACGGGGATCGGCGTGCCGGTCATTAAAACAACTCGTCTTTGGTGATCGAGGCAAATGCCTCGAAGTAATCGGGAAAGGTCTTGGCGACGCACTTCGGGTCGTTGATCCGGATCCGGGCGCCGGGCCGGGCGGCGCCGGTCAGCGAGGCCAGCGAGAAGCACATCGCGATCCGGTGGTCGTCATAGGTGTCGATCGCGGCCGGCAGGATTTCCGCCGGCGGCGTGATGCGCAGGCTGTCGGCGCCCTCCTCGACCGTGGCGCCGAGCTTGCGCAGCTCGGTTGCCATCGCGCTCAGCCGGTCGGTTTCCTTGACGCGCCAGCTGCCGATGTTGCGCAGCGTCGACGGGCCGTCGGCGAACAGCGCGGCGACGGCAATCGTCATCGCCGCGTCGGGAATATGGTTGAAGTCGGCGTCGATCGCCTTCAGCACGCCGCTCGACGCGGCTTCGACCCAGTTCTCGCCCATGGTGACCTGCGCGCCCATCTGCTCCAGCGCCTCGACGAACCGCAGGTCGCCCTGGATGCTGTCGCGGCCCACACCTTCGACCCGCACCGGCCCGCCGGCAATGGCGCCGGCCGCGAGGAAGTACGAGGCCGACGACGCATCGCCTTCGACATGGATGGCGCCCGGGCTGGTGTAGCGTTCGCCGGCGGCGATGGTGAAGGACCGCCAGTCGTCGCGCTGCACTTCCACGCCGAAGCGGCGCATCAGGTTCAGCGTGATCTCGATATAGGGCTTGGAAATGAGCTCGCCGACGACGTCGATGGTGATTGCCTGGTCGCGCGCCATCAGCGGCGCGGCCATCAGCAGCGCGGTCAGGAA
>Ga0308164_10003768_pt1 | contig 13362 bp, 11 predicted proteins | sample PhyTR2_FD_201031 | JGI IMG/M metagenome (GOLD analysis project Ga0308164, IMG submission 201031) | Phyllosphere microbial communities from UC Gill Tract Community Farm, Albany, California, United States - DLSLT.R2 | ecosystem: Host-associated > Plants > Phyllosphere > Unclassified | place: USA... | reverse complement strand
TGATCCGGCAGTTTTGATGCCCTGGACAATCGGTACAAATGCTTGCGCCAGATCATCGTTCCAGATTCCGGTGCAGCCCGGCGTAATACGTCCTTCTGGCGCTACCGCCGTGGCTTCGACAATCACCAAACCTGCGCCGCCGCGCGCGAGGGACGTGTAATGCGAAAGATGCCACTCATTGACACGGCCTTCGACGGCCATGTATTGGCACATCGGTGGTACGGCGATACGGTTACGCAGGGTGACGTCCTTGAGTTTGAACGGTTGGAACAGGGCTGACATGAAATGACCTTTATGAAATAGGGTGCGGACTAATTACTAATCGTACTGACTAAGAGAGCTACGACAATATTCGTTAGTTCGAAAATATACGAACAATGGAATGAGTATAGCCGAAAGTGTAGAATGCTGCTTATGCGTCCTTTCAAACATCCTGCTGCCAGCGAGTTTTCTCTCGAACGCGTGCTTTACGCGCTCAGCGATTCGATCCGTCTTGAGATCGTTCGCCACCTTGCGCGCGTGGAAGCCGCTACCTGCGGCGAACTGGATGGTGGCCGTCCCAAATCCACGGTTTCGCATCACTTCAAAGTCTTGCGCGAGGCCGGGCTGGTCCACACCGAAAATACCGGCACGATCCATATGAATATGTTGCGTCGGGCAGATATCGAGAGCCGATTCCCAGGCTTGCTGGCAGCGATTCTCGCGCAGCAAATTTCGCCTAATGGCTGAAGTATTTTCGGACGGCAGCACACGTACTGATCCTCTGGGCTGCAATACCAACTAGCACGGCAGATTTCCGCGTCGGTCGTCGACAGAATTTTCTCTGAAGCAAGCTCTCATCGACTCATTCAGCATGAAGAAATGGCTTTCTTATGCTTTTAGCTTATATAGACATGCAAAAAGATTCGTTCTCTTTATAACGATCGAGTGCAAATATGGCGACCTGTTAGCCATATTCGTAATAAGAGACGCACATGTCCGCCACACTTGCCATTCCATCAGGGAAACTTCGTACCACACGAGTATTGCCTGGCTTCCATCTTTCACTCGGCTTCACGCTGTTCTATTTGTGCCTGATCGTATTGATCCCGCTCTCAGCGGTATTCATCAACACGTTCACGATGACTTGGGACGGATTCATTGCGGCGGTCACTTCTGATCGTGTGGTGGCATCGTACAAACTCACATTTGGTGCATCGCTGATTGCGGCCACGTTGAACGTGATCTTCGGCGGCATCGTTGCCTGGGTGTTGGTACGTTATCAGTTTCCCGGCAAGAAAATTATTGATGCGCTAGTCGACCTGCCGTTTGCACTGCCAACTGCGGTAGCGGGTATCGCACTGACTGCGCTGTACTCGACCAATGGCTGGATCGGTCAGTATCTGGAAACGCTGGGCATCAAGGTGGCCTTTACACCGCTGGGCGTCGTCGTTGCACTGACCTTCATCGGTTTGCCGTTTGTTGTGCGCACCGTGCAACCGGTTCTGGAAGATGCAGAACGTGAGCTGGAAGAAGCTGCGGCGAGTCTGGGCGCCAGTCACTGGAAAACGTTTACCAAGGTTATTTTCCCGACGGTCTTACCAGCGTTGCTGACTGGTTTTGCACTGGCCTTTGCACGCGCAACGGGCGAATACGGTTCGGTCATTTTCATCGCCGGCAACATGCCGATGGTGTCCGAAATCACGCCGTTGTTCATCGTGACCAAGCTTGAACAATATGACTATGCAGGTGCTACGGCGATTGCCATGGTGATGTTGCTGGTGTCCTTCACGATGCTGCTCACGATCAATCTATTGCAAGCCTGGTCCCGCAAACGCGGTCAGTCGGAGAAAATTTAAGATGTCTGCCATCGCTTCTACGGTCTTGCCAGTGGCAGCCACCAAAGTTAAACGTACCGCACCCGTCGTTCCCGCGGCGACGCTTGAGCCGGTCTGGGTTCGTGCATTACTGATTGGTGTCGCACTTGCGTTCCTGACCTTGTTTTTGTTCGTTCCGCTGATCTCGGTCTTTGCCGAAGCATTGAAAAAAGGCTGGGATGCCTACTTTGCGGCGATCACTGAAGAGGATGCTGTCTCGGCAATCAAGCTGACTTTGCTGACGGCTGCGATTGCGGTTCCGCTGAATCTGGTATTCGGTGTGGCGGCATCGTGGTGTATCGCCAAGTTCGATTTCCGTGGCAAGAGTTTCCTGCTGACCTTGATCGATCTGCCGTTCTCGGTTTCGCCGATTATCTCTGGTCTGATTTTCGTGCTGTTGTTCGGCGCACAAGGCTGGTTCGGTGAATGGCTACAAGCGAACAACATCAAGATTCTGTTTGCCGTGCCAGGGATTGTGTTGGCGACGATTTTCGTGACCTTCCCATTTGTGGCACGTGAGCTGATTCCGCTGATGCAATCGCAGGGTAGTGAAGAGGAAGAAGCGGCGCTGGTACTGGGCGCATCCGGCTGGAAGACGTTCTGGCATGTGACGCTGCCAAACATCAAATGGGGTCTGTTGTACGGTGTGATCCTGTGTAATGCACGTGCGATGGGTGAGTTTGGTGCGGTGTCGGTGGTGTCCGGACATATTCGTGGTCAGACCAACACGATTCCGCTGCAGGTCGAGATTTTGTATAACGAGTATCAGTTTTCCGCTGCTTTTGCCGTCGCATCGTTGCTGGCATTGTTGGCACTGGTTACACTTGCGCTCAAAACCTTTATTGAATGGCGCTTGCGCGACACACACGAACAGTATCAGGAGCAGGGATCATGAGTATTGAAGTCAAAAACATTCACAAGCAATTCGGCAGCTTTACCGCATTGAACAACGTCTCGCTGGATTTTCCGGCGGGTGAACTGACCGCGTTGCTGGGACCTTCTGGTTGCGGCAAGACCACGCTGCTGCGCATCATCGCCGGCCTGGAACAACCGGATCACGGTCAGGTCCTGCTGGATGGTGAAGATGCATCGGCGCGCCACGTACGTGAGCGTCAGGTTGGTTTCGTGTTCCAGCATTACGCCTTGTTCAAGCACATGACCGTGTTCGAGAACATCGCATTCGGTCTGCGTGTACGTCCATCGGCAACACGTCCGTCCGAATCGCAGATCAAGGAAAAAGTCACCAAGCTGCTCGAACTCGTGCAGCTCGATTGGTTGGCCGATCGCTATCCGCCACAACTGTCCGGCGGTCAGCGTCAGCGTATTGCGCTGGCACGTGCACTGGCAGTCGAGCCACGCGTTTTGCTGCTGGATGAACCGTTTGGTGCACTCGATGCCAAGGTCCGCAAAGAATTGCGTCGCTGGTTGCGTCGTCTGCATGACGAATTGCATGTCACCAGTATTTTCGTGACCCACGATCAGGAAGAGGCGCTGGAAGTGGCCGATCAAATCGTGTTGATGAACAAGGGCAATGTCGAGCAGATCGGTGCGCCGAAGGATGTCTATAACAATCCGGCATCGCCTTTCGTCTACGGCTTCCTCGGCAACGTCAATCTGTTCCACGGTCGCGTGCATGAAGGCGTGCTGCAGTCGGAAGGCATTCGTTTCGACGCGCCGGATTATGCGCAGACGCAAGACACCAAGGGTATCGGCTATGTGCGTCCGCACGATCTCGAAGTGGATCGTTATACATCGGGCGCAGAAGGCATCGTCGTGCAACTGCGTCGTGCTCATGCGATCGGTCCACTGGCGCAGCTGGAACTGGAGCGTGATGACAACGGCGAGTTGATTGAGGCGGTGATCTCCAACGAGCGTTTTTCGCAACAGCATTTCAAGGAAGGTGAAACGCTGGTCGTCCGCCCGAAAAAGCTGCAAGTCTTTATCGACGATTCGATCTAACGCGATCTCCCGGACACTTCCACGGAAGGTCGTCGGAGTGATCGCAAATGAATAATGTTGTATGCCATTCCGACGGCATTGAAAGAGGTGTCCAGTAATGAATTTTCAGCAATTACGCTCCATACGCGAAACCGCACGCTGTGGTTACAACCTGACGGAAGTCGCCAATGTGCTGTTCACATCGCAGCCAGGTGTCAGTCGCCAGATTCGCGAGCTTGAAGAAGAGTTGGGTGTCGATATCTTCGAACGCAACGGCAAGCGCCTGACTGGCCTGACCGATCCAGGTCGCGGCATTTTGCAAATCATTGACCGCCTGTTGCTTGAAGCAGAAAACCTGCAACGCGCCAGCCGTGAATATGCAGAGCAGGAGATCGGTACGCTGGCTGTCGCTACCACGCACACGCAGGCGCGTTACATGCTGCCGAAAGTCGTGCAGGCATTCCGTACGGCTTTCCCAAAAGTCCGTATCGCATTGCAGCAAAGTTCACCTGAACACATTGCAGAATGGGTCTTGTCCGGCAAGTCGGACGTTGGTATCGCGACCGAAGGTCTCAGCCAGTTCGAAGATCTGGTTTCTTTTCCTTGCTATCGCTGGCATCACGCGATCGTTGTGCCGGATGGCCATCCCTTGCTTGAGAAGGCACCGGTGACCTTGCAGGATCTGGCGCAGTATCCGCTGATCACTTACGATCTCGGCTTTACCGGACGTGGTCACATCGACGATGCGTTCAAGAATGCCAATCTCAACACCGATATCATCCTGACCGCGATGGACTCGGACGTGATTCAGCAATATGTTGCGTTGGGACTGGGTGTCGGTCTGGTGGCATCGATGGCACTCAAGCAGAATGGTCCGAATCCCGGTCTCAAGGTAATCGATGGCGCACATCTGTTTGCTGAAAACGTCACGCGTCTGGCCGTGCGTCGCGGTGCTTATTTGCGCAGCTACACTTACGATTTCATTCAGCAGTTTGCACCGGATCTGACGCGTGAAGATATCGATCTGGCGATGCGCAACGGCACCTGATCAACTGCGTTCCCTGAATATCAAAAGCCGTCAGAGTGAATACTGACGGCTTTTTTACGTGCCTTGTGCGATGCACGTGCGGGCAATAAAAAAGGCGATGCAAACAGCATCGCCTTTCTTCATTCAAACCATCGTTTTTACGGCATCAGTGGCTTGCGTGCAGCCTGTTTGGCTTTGATATCGGTCGATGCTTTCTGGATGGCGGCAAGACGAGCCTGTGTCGAAGGGTGGATGGCCGTGTAGCCATTCGCGACACTGGCTGGGTACTGCATTGCCAGTCGTTGCCAGAAACTGGCAGCGCCATCGATGTTATAGCCCGCACGTGCCAGCATATAGAGCGCGACGGTGTCTGCTGCGACATCCATCTCTTGTGGCAGTGCTTTTACACCGGCTGTGCCACCCAACACGCTGACGTCTGGCGTGACGCGCGTCATGTTGTCGATGATGGCGCCCACAGTGGCATTCATCTGCTGACGTGCAGGATGTCCGAGCGCGTTGTGCGCCAGTTCACGTGCCAGCACATAAGCGACTTCTGTATCGTTACGTGTGAAGTTGAGCATGCCACGCGTCACCAGGACACGACGGCCATCGGCATAGGCATTCACGCTATCCACATTGCCGAGCTCGATGCCAAAGCCGCAGGCCGAGGTCAACGGCACGGTGACATTGACGGGCGTACCTTTGCGCGACAGACCGAGCTTGACGCTGGAAAGCTTGTTGACCAGCGGGCCGAGTTGCGCTGCGGCCTGACGTTCTGCATTCGGGCCTTGCGGTAATTGCTGACCTTCCACCGTCACCAGTACATCGCCGCGTTGCACACCGGCACGTGCGGCACCGCTGTTCTTCAGAACACCGGTGACCTGCAGGCGTTCTTCCAGTCCCAGTGCCGTTGCGGCATCAACATAGTCTTCCGAATACGAGTAACGCGTCTTGGCCGTAAAGCCGATCAGCTTGCGCGCGCTGCTTTTGCACAGTGCGGCGTTATCCACCAGCAGCGGTGCCGATACGTTGTACAGACGATCCTGCTGGGTCGTGATCATGCGCAAGGCTTGCAATTGCTGTGACTCGGCTGCCGGACCAGGTGCAGTCGAGCGAGGCGAATCGAGTGGCACTGTCGAGCAACCGGCCAGTACAAGTGCGGCGACGGGCAGACAGGCGCGTTTCAAAAAAGGAGCGCGCAGTGAGAATTGTTGCAGTCGGGATAGGGCAGGTTGAAGCAGGCCTTGCATAAATCGTTCTCCTGAAAATTAGTGCTTGCCAGTGCTGCCGAAACCGCCGGCACCGCGTTCGCTGGCATCGAAGTCGTCAACAACATTAAAGCCGACTTGCAGCACCGGTACGATCACCAATTGTGCGAGACGTTCCATCGGATTGAGAGTGAAAGCCGTCTGGCCGCGATTCCATGTCGATACCATCAGCTGACCTTGATAATCGGAGTCGATCAAGCCGACCAGATTACCGAGCACGATGCCATGTTTATGGCCCATACCGCTGCGCGGCAGAATAACGGCGGCGTAACCGGGATCAGCGAGATGAATCGCCAGACCGGTAGGAACCAGATGCGTGGTGCCCGGTTCGATCACCAGCGGTGCATCGAGACAAGCACGCAGATCAAGACCGGCACTGCCTGGTGTTGCGTAGGCAGGCATCTGTTCTTTCATGCGTGGGTCGAGAATTTTGACGTCGATTGTTTTCATGAAGTAAAGCTTAGGAAATTGAATGAAGGGAAGTGCGTGCCAGACGCTGCTCGATCTCGCCGATCAACTGGCGTGCCAGCGTCTGCTTGTCGGCGAAGGGCAATGGTGTGTGACCCTGATCGTCGAACAGAATCAGTTCGTTACCATCCTGCCCGAAGGTCTGATGACCGATATTGCCGACTAGCAGCGGAATGTTCTTCTTGCGACGCTTGGCTTCGCCATAGGCAACCAGATTTTCCGACTCGGCCGCAAAGCCGACGCAGTAGGGTTTTTTATCCAGCGCAGCCACGGCGGCAAGAATGTCGATGTTCTCGTCGAACTCAAGCGTTGGCGTGCGGCTTTCTTCGGTTTTCTTGATCTTCTGTGCCGCAACATTGCGCACCCGCCAGTCGGCCACAGCGGCGACGGCGACAAACAAATCCTGTGCGGCGACGCGCGACATGACTACATCGTGCATTTGCTCGGCAGTCTGCACATTGATGCGATGCACGCCAAATGGTGCGTTCAATGCGGTCGGGCCGGATACCAGTGTGACTTCGGCACCCGCTTCGCGTGCGGCACGGGCAATCGCGTAACCCATCTTGCCGGACGACAGATTGGTGATGCCACGGACTGGATCGATCGGCTCAAAGGTCGGGCCGGCAGTGATCAGTACACATTTCCCTGCCAGCGATTTCGGCTGGAAGGAGGCAATGATTTCTTCCACCAGTTGCTCAGGTTCCAGCATGCGGCCCATGCCGGTTTCACCGCAGGCTTGTTCGCCTGCATCAGGACCCAGCACGCTGATGCCATCTGCACGCAGTTGCGCAACATTGCGTTGCGTGGCCGGGTTTTGCCACATCTCGACGTTCATCGCCGGTGCGACCAGCAGCGGCAAGTAGACTGGACGCGCGACGCACAGCGTCGATAACAGATCGTCGCAGGCGCCATGCGCGAGTTTGAACATGAAGTCAGCAGAGCAGGGCGCAATCACAATCGCATCGACGCCGCGTGTCAGATCAATGTGCGGCATGTTGTTGGCAATGCGTGCATCCCACTGATTCGTGACCACGGGAAGACCGGACAATGCCTGCATGGTGACCGGCGTGATGAAGTGCGTGGCGGCTTCGGTCATGACGACCTGTACGGTCGCGCCTGCCTTGCTGAGCGCACGGGTGAGCTCGGCTGCCTTATAACAGGCAACGCCGCCGCTCAGACCCAGTACGATTTTTTTACCAGCGAGATCCATATCGTCTCCTGAAAGATGCCGCTTAGTGTAGCAGGCCGGCTTTTGGCGCGACTCAACCGCGTTTTACCCGTCGCAACTCGTCGTAGATGAACAGAATGGCGCCAATAAAGATGGCGCTGTCGGCCACATTGAATGCCGGCCAGTGCCAGCCACCGACGTGAAAATCCAGAAAGTCGATCACATGGCCATACAGCATGCGGTCGATCACATTGCCGATGGCACCGCCCAGAATCAATGCCAGTGCCCAGCAGAAAAGGCGTTGCCCGGCGTGTTTTTTTAACAGATAGATGATGAAGATGGATGCGCCAATGCCGAGAATCGTAAAGAAGTAGCGCTGCCAGCCAGAGTGGTCAGCCAGAAAGCTGAATGCCGCGCCCTTGTTGTAGACGTGGACGAAGTTGAAGAAGGAAGTCACATAGACCGATTCACCATACGCCATCACGCGCACGGCGGTGATTTTGGTGATCTGATCGATCAGGATGATGATGGTGGCAATACCGAGCCAGGGCAGAAGGCTGGCGCGCGAGGAAGAAAAGGTTCGTTTGTTTGCCATCGAAGGTATCAGGTATGTGAAAGAAAAATCATGCCGGCCATCTGTCGATTATCTACAGGGCCGGCATGCTGTATCAGTGAAGCAGCTGCGATAATCAAATCAGGCAAAGCGTCGCGCTTCGCCCTTGCCGAACAGGTTTTCGACACAACGGCCGCACAAGCCTGGATGCTCGGTATGAGACCCGACTTCGGCGCGATAGTGCCAGCAGCGTTCACATTTTTCATGCGTCGATGGTGTGACGGTGACCGATTCTTCTTCTGCGCTGGCAGCTTTGGCAACACGCGCCGCCGAGGTGATCAGTACAAACTTCAGATCGTCTTCCAGGCTGGCGAGCAGGTCGTACTTGTCGCCACTTGCCTTGATGTCGATTTCTGCCTGCAATGACGAGCCGATTGCACCCGAGACACGGACTTCTTCCAGTTGCTTGGTCACGTCGTTACGGACTTCGCGCAGTGCCGTGTACTTGGTCAGCAATGCGTCCTGATCGGCAACGACCGGCAAGGTGTAGAAGGTTTGCGTAAAGATCGTATCGCCAGCATCGTCGCCTGCAAAGACCGCCCACGCTTCTTCTGCCGTAAACGACAGGATCGGTGCCATCAGACGCAACAGCGAATGCGTCAGATGCCAGATCGCGCTTTGCGCCGAGCGACGTGCATGCGAAGTCACGCCACAGGTGTACAGACGATCCTTCAGGATATCCAGATAAAAGCCGCCGAGGTCTTCCGTGCAATAACCTTGCAGCCTGGAGACGACCGGATGGAATTCATAACGATCGTAGTGCGCGAGGATGTCGGCCTGCAGCGTGTGCATCTGTGCGATCGCGTAACGATCGATCTCCAGCATGTCGGCCACATCGATCAGATCCTTCTTCGCATCGAAGTCGGACGTGTTCGACAGCAGGAAGCGCAACGTATTACGGATACGGCGATAGCTTTCAGTCACGCGTTTGAGGATTTCGTCCGAGATCGACAGCTCGCCCGAATAGTCGGTCGAAGCGATCCACAGGCGCAGGATGTCTGCACCCAGTGTGTCCGAAATCTTTTGTGGTGCCAGCGTATTGCCGAGTGACTTCGACATCTTCTTGCCTTCGCCATCGACCGTGAAGCCGTGGGTCAGCAATGCCTTGTACGGTGCACGACCATTCAGCATGGACGAGGTCAGCAGTGATGAGTGGAACCAGCCGCGGTGCTGATCTGAACCTTCCAGATACAGGTCGGCAGGGAAGGCCAGCTCATCCTTGTGAGAACCGCGCAAGACGGTCTGATGCGTACAGCCGGAATCGAACCAGACGTCCAGCGTGTCCTTGTTCTTCAGGTACTGGTCGGCTTCATCGCCCAGCAGTTCTTTCGGATCGAGCTTGAGCCATGCCTCGATGCCTTCCTTCTCGACGCGTTGCGCGATCTGTTCCAGCAACTCAGGCGTACGTGGATGCAGTTCGCCGGTTTCTTTGTTGACGAAGAATGCCATCGGCACGCCCCATTGACGCTGACGCGACAAGGTCCAGTCCGGACGGTTGGCGATCATGCCGTGCAGGCGTGCCTTGCCCCAGCTTGGGAAAAATTCAGTCTGTTCGATCGCGGCCAGTGCCGTCTTGCGCAGGCTGTCGCTGCCGTCTTTCGGCGTGACATCCATGCCGGCAAACCATTGCGAGGTCGCGCGGTAGATGATCGGCGTCTTGTGGCGCCAGCAGTGCATGTAGCTGTGGCTGAACATGTGCAGCTTGAACAGCGAACCGGTTTCGGTCAGCGCATCGCAGATAGGCTTGGAGGCTTCCCAGATCGTCATGCCGCCAAACAGTGGTAGCCACGATGCGTATTTTCCGTCGGCCATGACGGGCGCGATGATGTCGTCGTCCTTCATACCGTTTGTTTTGCACGAGATAAAGTCGTCTACACCATAAGCAGGCGCGGAATGGACCACGCCGGTACCGCTGTCGGCTGCAACGTAGTCGGCCAGATAAACTGGCGACAGACGTTCGTAACCGGCATCCGCCTTCGCCAGCGGATGGCGGAAAGCAATACCGCCCAGTGCCGCACCGTCGCAGGTCGCAATGACTTTGCCTTCAAAACCGTAGCGTTGCAGCGCGTCTTCCACCAGATCGGCAGCAAGGATCAGCAACAACGGTGCACCATCACGCGCGGTTTCGACCAGTGCGTATTTCAGTTCCGGATGGACGTTCAGCGCCTGATTGGACGGAATCGTCCATGGTGTCGTGGTCCAGATGACGATGTAGCCGTCTTTGGTCGGCAGCGATGCCAGACCAAATGCTTTTGCAATCTTGTCGTGCTCGGCAAATGGGAAGCCGACGTCGATGGCAGGATCGCGTTTGTCCTGATACTCGACTTCTGCTTCAGCCAGCGCCGAACCGCAATCAAAGCACCAGTTGACTGGCTTCAGGCCACGATAGACGTAACCTTTTTCCATCAACGTGCCGAGCGCACGCAGTTCATCGGCTTCGTTGCCGAAGTTCATGGTCTTGTATGGGTTATCCCATTCGCCGAGCACGCCCAGACGGATGAAGTCTTTTTTCTGGCGCTCGACCTGTTCGTTGGCGTAGGTGCGAGCCTTTTCCATCACTTCTGCGGTCGGCAGGCTTTTGCCGAACAGTTTCTCGATCTGGATTTCAATCGGCATGCCGTGGCAATCCCATCCCGGGACGTACGGCGCGTCGAAGCCGCCGAACTGACGCGTCTTGACGATCATGTCCTTCAGGATCTTGTTAACGGCGTGACCAAGGTGAATGTCGCCATTTGCGTACGGTGGACCGTCATGCAGGATGAACTTTGGACGGCCTTTGGAAGCCTGGCGGATCTTTTCGTAGATCTTTTTATCCTGCCATTGCTTGACCCACTGCGGCTCACGCTTGGCGAGATCACCGCGCATCGGGAACGGCGTATCGGTCATGTTGACCGGATATTTGCTGGATTGTTTGTTTTGTCCCGCTTGCTTGGCTGGTTTTTGCTCTGGCTTGTTCTGATTGTCGGACATGGTCTGCTTTTCGAAAAGGTTCGGTGGATCAAACGTGCGGCTGCTGTTCTCTAATTCAGCCGCCATGCTGCATGAGGACGTTCGATCGTCAAATTCGGTCAGTGGCCGACGTCGCGCCGTCGGTCCGTTCTGCAGGCAACTGCGCAAAGTACGCACGTGCCTCGACCGCATCGCGCGCTATGGCAGCGGTCAGCGTCGGCAGGTCGATGTACTTTTCTTCATCGCGCAGTTTTTTCAGAAATTCCACGCGTACCAGTTTGCCGTAGCAAGGTTGCGCGTAGTCAAAGATATGCGTTTCCAGTAGCACGCGGCCGCTGTCGTCCACGGTCGGGCGCACGCCGATGCTGGCAACACCAGGCAACGGTTCTGCCTCCAGTCCGTGCACCTGTACGACATAGATGCCGGAAACCGCAGGGCGATTGTGCGTGACGCGCAGGTTTAACGTCGGAAAACCGATCGTGCGGCCCAGCTTTTGTCCATGCACCACATGTCCGGAAATCGAGTACGGATGACCGAGCAGGGTTTCTGCCGCCTGCAGGTCGCCTGACTGCAAGGCCTCGCGTACCGCAGAGGATGAAATACGCGCACCGCCGTTGGTAACAGTCGGTTGCGACTCCACCGTGAAGCCATATTCCACACCCGCTTGCACCAGCGTCGACACATTGCCAGCACGGCGCGCACCGTAGCAAAAGTCTTCTCCCACGATCAGCCATTTAACGTGCAGACCTTGCACCAAAATCTTTTCGACGAACTCTTCCGGCGTCAGTGAGGCGAAATGTGCGTTGAAGTGCTCGACGATCACGCGATCAACGCCCGCCTGTGACAAGGAGGAGAGCTTGTCACGCAGGCTGGCAATACGTTTTGGCGCACGGGAAGGAACGCCGGCACGTTCCGCAAAGAACTCACGGGGATGCGGCTCAAAGGTCATGACGGCAGATTCCAGCCCCATATTCGATGCGACTTCGCGCAGGCGTGCCAGCAAGGCCTGATGGCCACGATGCACACCGTCGAAATTGCCGATCGCCAGTGCGCAGGGCGCACGCGATTCAGCATTAGGAAGTCCGCGAAATACCTTCATTGAGAATGGGAATGTAGCTGGGCGACGTGTCAGCCGCAAAGCCGAGCATTATAAATGGTTTTGAAGAGGTACTTGCCGAAAGGCAGGGGTGTAGCGTGGCTGATGCGATAAAAGTTGCTTCTTTAGCTACTTAAGGTGCTTGCAGCTACTACGGCACCGCATGAAAGTCCGTGGTGATCAGGGAAAGATTGACCACGGAGCCAGTGCTTGTTGAGAAGTTGTCAAAATGATTCAACAATCTTTTACATAAAATCCCATATTCATGGGAGTTGTTTATAAGATTGCAAGAATTAGAATTGCCGATTTGCAATTTAACTATTCCTGAATTTTTAGGCGTTTTCAATCCGTGGCGTGTTTATTTGAACGAGTGAAGACGCGGGGTTTTGAATCTAGTGCGTCCACTTAGCCCGCACGAAGGCAGGGATGTGATGCTGTCTAAATTTAGTTAGCTTTTGCATCAACCAACTAGGGGGCGTCATGCAGCAGAGCAACAAGCCAAGCAAACTCAAGAAGATCTTGACGGCCGACTTGAGAGATCTTTTCAAAAGAAAGGGCCTCACCGATGCAGAAATAGAAGGGATTGAAACAAAGCTCGATGAACTAGCAGCGTTCTCGCCGACAGTAGGAATATTCGGTAAGACCGGGGTCGGAAAATCTTCATTGTGTAACGCAGTATTTGGCAAAGAAATCGCGAAAATTAGCGACGTTGAAGCATGTACTAGACAGCCTCAAAAAATATTCGTTGAACTGACGAGTAGCGGAGACGGAATAACTCTGATTGATCTGCCCGGAGTTGGTGAAAATAGCGCCAGAGACAAAGAATATGAAGCACTTTACCGCGAATGGATTCCCCAGCTTGACTTGATCCTCTGGGTAATTCGTGGAGATGACAGAACATTCTCCACGGACGAACATTTCTATGACACAGTCGTTAAACCGGAAATCGGAATCGCTTCAAAGCCGTTCCTCGTCGTCG
>Ga0308164_10003767_pt1 | contig 13364 bp, 13 predicted proteins | sample PhyTR2_FD_201031 | JGI IMG/M metagenome (GOLD analysis project Ga0308164, IMG submission 201031) | Phyllosphere microbial communities from UC Gill Tract Community Farm, Albany, California, United States - DLSLT.R2 | ecosystem: Host-associated > Plants > Phyllosphere > Unclassified | place: USA... | reverse complement strand
CAGTATAATCTCGCGCCATGAACCTGCTCAGAACCCTCGCCGCCATCTCCAGCATGACGATGCTTTCGCGCGTCACCGGCCTCTTGCGTGAAAGCCTGTTTGCACGCGCTTTCGGCGCCTCGGCGTATACCGATGCCTTCATCATCGCGTTCCGCCTGCCCAACCTGCTGCGGCGTCTGTTTGCCGAAGGGGCGTTCTCGCAAGCGTTCGTGCCGATCCTGTCCGAATACAAGACGCAGCATGGCGATGTGGCCACCAAGACCCTCGTTGATCATGTCGCCACGTCGCTGCTGTGGGCCACGGTGCTCACCAGTATCGTGGGCATCACCGGCGCCCCGCTCCTGATCATGGTCCTGGCCGGCGACCTGCGCGAAACGCCCGGCGCCTACAACGCGTCGGTCATCATGACGCAGATGATGTTCCCGTACATCGCCTGCATGTCGTTCGTCGCACTGGCCGGGGGCATCCTGAATACATGGCGCCAGTTCAAGATCCCTGCGTTCACGCCGGTGCTGCTGAACCTGTCGTTTATCTTCGCGTCGCTCGTGCTGGTCAATTACCTCGAGCAGCCGATCTACGCGATGGCGATTGCCGTCTGCGTCGGCGGCCTGCTGCAGGTGGCGATCCAGATTCCATCACTCGTGAAAATCGGCATGCTGCCGCGCATCTCGTTCAATCCAATGACGGGCCTGCGCGACGCCGGCGTGCGCCGCATGCTCAAGAAGATGGGTCCGGCCGTGTTTGCCGTGTCCGCAGCGCAGATCAGCCTGTTGATCAATACCGGCATCGCCGCCAGCCTCGCCGCCGGCGCCGTCTCGGCGCTGCAGTATGCCGACCGCCTGATGGAGTTCCCGACCGCGATGCTGGGCGTGGCCCTGGGGACGATCCTGCTGCCATCGCTGTCGAAAGCCAATAGCGAAGGCGATACCGCCGAATACGCAGCGCTGCTGAACTGGGGCCTGCGCCTGACCTTCCTGCTCGCGCTGCCGGCCGCGGTCGGCATGGCCACGCTGGCGGTGCCGATGATCGCCACCCTCTTCCACTACGGTAAATTCGACGATGCAGCGCTGGTCAATTCATCGATGCCGCTGATGGCCTACAGCGCCGGCCTGCTGGGCATCATCCTGGTCAAGATCCTGGCGCCGGCGTTCTACGCTCGCCAAGACGTCAAGACGCCGGTGCGCATCGCCGTTGCGGTGCTGGTTGCCACGCAGCTGATGAACCTGATCTTCGTGCCGCTGATGGGCGTGGCGGGCCTGGCCCTGTCAATTGGCCTGGGCGCCTGCATCAATGCGACCTGCCTGTACATTGGCCTGCGCAAACGCGGCATCTATACGCCGCAGCCGGGCTGGGGGAAATTCTTCCTGAAGCTTGCCATCGGCGTGGCGGTCATGGGTGCGGTCGCATGGTTCGGCCAGGCGCAGTTCGACTGGGCCGCCATGAAGGTGACGCCCGGCCTGCGCATCGGTGCGCTGTTCGGCATCATCGTGGCCAGTGCCGTGACGTATTTTGCGATGCTCGCGCTGCTGGGGTTCCGGCCACGCGACTTCCGGCGCCGCGCGGCCTGAACGCTGCTTAGCCTGCGCCACCCCGGCGCAGCGCCGCGATCCGCGCCACAGCATTGCGCTGGTTCGGATCGGCCGCGACGGCTTTTTCGTACGCCGCAATGGCTGACTTGGTGTCGCCGAGCGCTTCATATGCCTCGCCTTCACTGTCGAACGCATTGGCGTACTTCGGTTCGAGGAACGTGGCCAGCTTGAACAGTTCGACGGCGCCGCGCGCGTTCTTCCCGCGCAGCAGTTGGTAGCCCAGCGTATTCATGCTCAAGGGGCTGAGTTTGAAGTCGGGCGAGCGTGCCACCATCCCGGCGTGGATCGACTGCGCATCCTTGTAGCCGGCCTTGGCGAACGCACGCAGGAAGTCGCCTTCGCCAAGGAGTTCATGGCGGGCCGGCGTGAATGTCATCGACATCACCTGCGGGCCGATACCATGGCGCGCCGGCGACTGCTTCAGCCATGCAAGCGCCTCGCCGTCCTGCTTCAGATAGGCGTCCAGGAACCGGCGCACATACAACGCGCCGCTGCGGTATGCCTGCAGCACATCGGCACGCGCATAGTCGCCGAACGCCGCATCGTCGGCAAAGCGCACATGCCACGCGCTGAAATCGGGATGCGTCATCGGCGGCAGGGTCGCGACATACACGTCGGAATAGGTCATCGTGTTGAGGTAACTTTTGCCGAGCATGTCCTTGCGCTCCATGACTTCCGCGGACGGCGCACGCGCACCCAGGTACAGCATCGGCACCGCCGTGCGCGCTGGCTGCACATAACCCGCCGCGCCCCACACCTTCGGGTGATACCGGATGGAGCCATCCAGGCTGACCAGCGCCTTGATGCGGCTGGAACGCGCCGCGGCAAACACATTGGCCATGCCGCCCCAGCTAAAACCTGCCGCCGCCACATTGCCGATGTCGGCCTGCGGCAGCGTCTGTGCATAATTGGCAAGGAAGGCGATATCGGCGGCCTGCGCCTCGACGCCGTCGACGTCGTCGGTCATCATGACCGAGCGCGCGCCCAGGCTGCGGCTGGCGAGCACCACATAACCATGGCTGGCCAGGTATTCGCACAGGTCGATGTTTTCATGGGCTTGGGCAGCAAAGCTGGGCGCGTAAATCACCACCGGAAAGCGGCCTGCGGCAGCCGCTACATCGCGCACGGCCAGCGTCGGCGCGCCGTACTGCGCGCGCTGCGGTCCCGCCAGCCAGTCTGCCCGCTGCTTGCTTGTCTCAGCAACGGGCAAGTTGAAGTCCACCTCGGACAGGCTGGCCTGCTGATAGTCTGCCGGCAGCATCGGCGCGCCACCACCGCGCCTGGCCGGATACCAGACAAGCATCTGGATTGGCCTTCCGGGCGCAGCATTGCCGGCCTTGCCGAACGCATCGACCTGCGGCTCGAGCATACGACTGTAGTCATATTGCTGGATGACGCGCAAGCCGACGGCATGCGGGCCAGCCTCAGGAATCAGATTTGGCGCGGCAGGCGCCGGCACGCCTGCACTGGCACTGACACTGACGGCGATGGAGAAGAAGATCAGGACGGGACGCAGGCTCATTGGCGATTTCATTGGCGACTTCATTGGTTGTTCACTTGGCTGGTGCGGCCGATGGCCGGATCGGCGTGTACTGCGCAGAGACCAGCTTCCAGGCGCCGTCCTGCTGCTGAGCCACGAAGCTCGAGCGCAGCGAGGCTGTGCGGGTTTGTCCGCCAACCGTCATGGCGTAGGACACCTTCGCGAGCACGATGGCGGCATTGCCCAGCACCCGCGGCGTGATCTCGTCGATGGTAATTGCCGGCAGCGGCTTGTCGTCATGCTTGACATAGAACGACAGCATCTTCGCGCGCGGGTCGACCTCGCCCAACGGGGAAATCTCGATATAGTTCTCGGCTGTCAGCGCTTCCAAAGTGGCGCGGTCGAACGTGCCCTGCGCGGTGGCAAAGCGCTGCACCAGCTCGCTGACCGACTGTTCCGGCGTGGCGGCGTGGGCGGGCGTGATCAACAGGCAGGCAAGCGCGCCCGCAATGCATAGCATGTTGCTGTAACGGCGCGACAGGACAGAAATCATGCGGCTCCTCGTAAAGTTGGTCAACGCCGGTAGTGGCGTCACGGTGACGGTCGATCATAGCAATCCGCGTTATCGTTGCCTATTAAAAATGGATACATATGGCTGCTGGGTTACTTTGCAGTGCTAATACAGTTCGCTACAAAAGCAGGCGGTCTGCCACAGCAACCGCAGTCTGCCGGCCCTCGTGCAACTTGTTTCAGGGACCACGGGAACGTACACTAAGCAACGCTGACAATCTGCTTTGGCCAAAAGCAGCCAATCGCGACAATCCCCCGGGCAAAGGGGCTTATATCACATGCCATGATCGTTATTTTTTCATTAGAGAGTAAATGATCCTATGGGGCCGATCCGCATCCGCACTCTGCAACCAATTGATGCTGAGCCATTACTGAAATTTGAATTGGAAAATCGCCAGTGGTTTGAGCGTCACATTGATGCACGCAATTCCGCCTTCTACTCACTTGAAGGCGTTACCGAACATATTGCCTCTTATTTATCCGGCCTTGATAACGGAACCTGGCATCCGCTTGTTATCGAAGATTCTGAAGGAAAAATAGTGGGCCGAGCGAACCTGAAAGATATCAACGTTTTGGAAAGATCGGCAGAAGTCGGATATCGGATTGCTGAGAACGCTTGCGGGCAAGGATTAGCAACACTGGCGGTCAGGCGGTTGATCCATGAGGCGCGGTCACATTGGAACCTGAGTCTTTTAGTCGCCAATGTACATGCTGGAAATATAGGTTCGGCAAAAGTGCTCCAACGGTGTGGATTCTCGATCAAACACGTGATTCGCCAGCAAGAGATAGAGTGCAATTATCAGTTTGTGCTTTCAATCAACGACTCCAGCCTACACGAATCGGCAATGTCAGACCTACCCTGCCCCGCTTGACCCTGCCCTGCTACTGCGTGCAAGTCATCATTCCGCACTACGCAAAGCCCTTGTCCCACATTCGATACCCCATGCTACCAAAAGGTAACTTCCTAATTCCAATTAATCTTTTTAATTACAACAAGTCTTGTAAATAATTGACGAAATTTGATATTTCGCGCATTTCTGCAGATATTGGAGTTATAGACTGCTATTGCTTTCCCTGACAGGCCAAGCCTTCGATGGCGCAGCGAATAATGTTATAAAGCATTTTACCAAAGTCTAATATGCGACGATGTTTCAATTTGCGAGGAGTGATAATGGCTCTTGTAGCGGGAATTATCTTTCTTGTTGGAGGTGCTTTCGGCCTGTATTGGACTGGGAAGCGGGCGTTTTATCGGCGCAATTCTGCTGGGATTCAGGAATTCAATAGCTATAGCGGAGCGCTCGTAACCAACGCGTTGGAGGGCATTGTCAGGATAGGATCGGTGATTGGTATCGTGCTGGGCGTCATGATGATTTCTATGTGGTTCATGTTTGGACGCTAGTCTGTAAGTCTTGCCAGGAGTGCGGCCATCGGACTACCCATAAGATCGCCTGCCTCGCCTGCTCGACGACGCATCAGCCAGGAACAAAGTCTGGTACCGACTGCGGCGAGCGCCAAGCTGGAGACCGGGCTTGAACCTGCAGGCGCGGGCGCGCTCTGTGGTAATGGTCGGCCACCCCTACCGGTCTTCAGGCGGCTTTTCCGGCGAGGCTTCGGCTTCCGGTTCGGGTGCATTCACCGGCGCAGGTTCCGGGACGGTATCCAGCGCGGTATCCGGCACGGTATCCGGCGCGGTATCCGGCACGGGATTGGGCTCCTCTGTCGTCTCTGCCGGCGGCACATCTGCCGGCGCCGTCGCAGGCAGGCCAGGCGGCGCTGTTTGCGCTGGTTGCGCAGCCGGCGCAGTCGGCGTTGCTGACGCAGCAGGCAGTGGCTGCCCAGGCGCCTGCCCCAGCGCCGGATCGCGCGCCTTGAACCGCCACGCCGAAATCGTATCCGCATTGTCCAGGCCCGCAAACCGGCTGTCGAAATTGGCGACCTTCAACGGTTTGGCCGTCGACAGGCTATGCACTGCCACCACGCCGGTCGTGCCGTCGCCCAGATACACCACACCCCACTCGGCCTTGCCCGTCAGCGGGTCGACGAAGATCTTGCGCAGGTGCCGGCGCACGCCCGGCACGCGCGGGTCCTTCAGCAATTCCTTGAGCGATGGCGGATACGGCGAGGCGCCATGCGGCGTTGCGGCCGCGTAGCTGTCGAGCGCTGCGCTGAAGGCAGCGCCAATGTCCAGCAGTTCTTCCTCGGCCGCCGCCCGTTGCAGCAGCGCGCCGATCTTGAGCGTGGCCGCGCCCACCAGGCCGATGATGGTGACAAAGATGATCAGGCCCAGATAGGTGAACCCGGCCTGGCGCCCGCGGCGTATCCCTGCCCGAACTACCATTCCAGATAGGGCCGGCCGCGCCGGTCGTTGCCCGGCGCACCGCTGCGCAGGTTGGCAAAGCCGCCCTGCTCCCCTTCGTGCGGGGCTTCGAGGATCCACGTGTCGCGCGCCTCGGTGACCGGGTCGAGCGGGATTTCGCGCAGGTAGCGCGCCTCCACCAGCTGCTCGAGCGACTCGGGATAGCGGCCGGTATCGGAGCGGTACTGATCGACCACCTGGCGCGTGTTGCGCAGGTTATCGGCCAGGATCGTCTCCTTCGCGCTGTCGATGCTGGGGAAAAAGCGCGGCAGCGCCACCGTCAGCAGCAGCGCGATGATCCCCAGCACGACCAGCAGTTCGATCAGCGTGAAGCCGCGGCCTTCTCTGTGTGTACCCATACGCATCGTGCTCACCATTTGTTGTAGGGGATGCCGTTCAGCCCCACCCGCGTGGAGCGCGAATACACATCATAGACATCGTCGCCTTCCTGCGGTTGATCCGGCTCGCTGGCATAGCTGCGCTTGCCCCAGGTGGCGGCGTCATCGAGATCGCGCTCCGGCGTGAACGGGTCGCGCGGCAGGCGCCGCATGAAATAGATCCTGGCCTGCTTCGGGCTGCGCAGGTCGGGCACGCCCTGCACCAGCAATTCCAGCCGCGCCGGATAGCCGCTGGCGTCGGCGGCCTTGGCCACGCGGCCTTCGTCGGCGGCCTTCTTGTAGGCATCCAGGCCGGCGCGGATTTCGCGCAGGCCGCGCCGCAGTTCCTGTTCGTCACGGCGCTGCACCGTGACTTCGGCCACGGGCAACACCAGGGTACCGAGCAGGCCCAGGATCGCGAGCGTGACGAGCAGCTCGATCAGCGTGAAGCCGTGCTGCGCGCGCATGCCCGGCTGCGTCATCGCTGCGGCACTGGCGGCGTCACGCCCGGCGGATAGGCGGCTGGCTGCGCCATGGCCTCGGGCGCAGCTTCCGGCGCAGATGCAGGCACAGATTCAGGCGCCGTCACCGGCTGACCCGGCGGCGCCGATGGCGGCGAACCCAGTTGCGGCGTGGCCGGCAAGGCCGACGGCGGCACCGAGAATGACGTCGCGGGTTCCTGCACGGGCGGCGGTGCGACCGGCGTCGTGACCGTGGTCGTGGTGACCGTCACTGGCGGCGCCAGAGCTGGCGTGGCAGGCCGCGCACCCGTCGTCGGCAGCAGTACCTGTGCACGCACGGCATTGTCAGGCCGGCGGCGGAAGCTCGCCTCGGTGCCGGCGCCAAACTCGGATGCGGACGCCGGCGGGCGCTGCACCGCGCGCACGATGCGCGGCGTGATCGACAGCAGGATCTCGGTGCGGCCGTTGCTGTCGGTCTGGCTGCCAAACAGGCGTCCGACGATCGGCAGGTCGCCCACGCCCGGCACCTTGGTGCCGCTGCTGCGGTCTTCATTGCTGATCAGGCCAGCGAGCACCTGGTTCTCGCCATCCTTCAGTTGCAGCATGGTGGTCGCCGAGCGGCTGCCGATGCGGTAGGCCACGGTGCCGTTGCGGGTTTCGACGCGCTCGCCCAGCGTGCTGACCTCGAGGTTGATGCGGATCGCCACCTCGTTGTTCAGGTAGATGGTCGGCTCGACGTTCAGCGTCAGGCCCACGTCCAGATAGGTGATGTTATCGGACGCGAAGCCGCCAATCCCCGACGACACCGTCGCCGAGATATTCGGGATCTTGTCGCCGATGACGATCTTGGCCTTTTCCTTGTTGCGCACGCGAATGCGCGGATTGGCCAGCGTCGTCGTGTCGCCGTCGGTCTTGCTGGCGTTGAGCGTGGCGCTGATCGGGCCTGTCGTGATCGTGCTGCTGTTCAGGCCACGCAGCTGGTCGATGGTCAGCACATTGCCGTCGAACGACGTCAGTGGCGAGAACCCGAGCGACGACGGCCAGTTGATCCCCAGGTCCATCACGCTGCTGCGGTTGATCTCCAGCACCTCGACGTCGAGCATGACTTCGGGCTCCGGCACGTCCTGCAGCGCCACCAGCTGCGTGGCGATGCGGATCGCTTCCGGGTTGTCGCGCAGGATCACCAGGTTCAGTTTTTCATCGACCACCACGTCGCGGCTCTTGAGGATCGTCTTGAACGTATTGGCAATCGCCTTGGCATCGGCGTTCGCCAGGAAGAACGTCTTGACCGTCATTTCCTGGTACTCGCGCAGCTTGGCCGCGACGTTCGGGTAGATCAGGATCGTGTTGCCGTCCATGACCTGGCGCTCGAGCTGGTTCGTCATCAAGAGGTAGTACACGGCCGCTTCGACGGTGCTGTTCTTCAGGAAGATCGAGGTGCGGGTATCGGCCTTGACGTCCTTGTCGAAGATGAAGTTCAGGCCCGAGTGGCGCGCGATGATCTCGAACACCTGCTTGAGCGGGGCATCGCGAAATTCGAGGCTGATGGGCTTGCGGTAGCTGGCCGCCAGCGCTGCCGGGCCGGATGGCGCAGCCGCCGCTTTCTCGTCGATCTCCAGCAGCAGCAGGCGCGCCGCCTCGTGCGCCGGGCGCTCGGTCAGCACGGCCGCGAGCTTGTTGCGGGCGGTCTCGATATCGTCCTTCTCGAACGCTGCGCGCGCCTCGATCAGTGCGGCCGCGTGGCGCCGGTCCGCCTCGACCTGGCGCAGGCCAGCACGGGCGCGGTCGTTGCCCGGATCGATGGTCTGCACGCGCCGGTATTCATTACTGGCCACGTCGATCTGGCCGGCGGCCAGTGCGCGGTCGGCTGCCTCCACCATGCGCACCACGGCGCCGTCGCGCGCGCGCAGGTAGGCCGCCTTGTATTCGGGATTGCCGGGGTCGGAGGCCAGCGCCTCCTGGTACTTGGCCAGGCCGGCGCCGACCTTGTCCTGGGCCACCAGTGCATTGCCCTCCTGGTAGGCGCGCTGCGCCGCGCAACCCGCGAGAAGAAACGGCAACAGCAGCAGGGTCAACCCCCGCATCGGCAAACGAGCCATCAATCGAATACTCCAATATTGAGCTGCTGGACCTGGTCCAGCGGCAGGTAAGTCAGGGTCAGCGTGGGCGGACGGATCGCGTCGACGCGGTAGGCGCCGTCGATCGTCGCGCCGTCGCGCACGAGATAGGTACGGTCGTTGCGGGCCAGGTAGATTTCCCACACGCCGTCCTGGAGCGACTTGCCGATGTACTTGAACGGCAGGGGCGGCGCCACGGGCGGCGGCGGTGGCGGCGGCGGTAGATTCGATGGCGGCGGCGGTGGCGGTGTCCAGTCGTGGCGCGCGAACAGGCCCTGCTCGCCCTCGCCGAAGCGCTCGCCGTCGGCGCCGATCAACTCGTCGCGCGGTACCAGGCGCACGATCGCGGTGTCCGCAACCGACTTGGCGACCACCGCGGCCGTGCTGCCCGCGGGCGCAGTGGCCGCCGTCTTCGCCACGCGCTCGGCCGGTTCGGCCAGCGTGTTGTCAGGCGTGGTGTCGCCAAAGACCACCAGGCCGGCAGCAAGCGCCAGCGCGCCACCCATGGCAATGTGACGGGGCTTCATCGCGCGTCTCCCGGTGCTGCGCTGCGCTCGGCGAGATAGAACGTCAGGCGCAGCCGCGCATCGACGCCTGCCTCGCCAATCGCGTCGCGGCGAAACGCCACGTCGTCGAGCGAGGCATGCGGGACCGCGCGCAACACGTCCATCGCAAACTGCCAGATCGCCCCGTAACTGCCCTTGACCGGCAGGTTGACCTGATAGGCGACCAGCCTGGCGTTGCGGTCAACGGTGGTGCGGTACTCGCCCTGCTCCAGCGTCAAGCCATGGCGCGCGGCCAGTGCGAACACCGCTTTCAACTGGCGCTCAACACTGCGCGCATTGCCCAGCGTCGCGTAGAACTGCGCCAGGTTCTGGTCGCTGCTCGGTGGCGGCGCGCTTGGTGCCGGGCGCGGTGGCAGCGGCGTGCGCGCGAGACGGCGCGCCGCCTCGTAGTCTGCTTCGAGGCGGGCGCGCGCCGGCACCAGCGCGACCTGCACGGCTGCGCCGGCCACGATCAGCGCCACGACCAGCGCCACCAGCGGATTGACGCGCGCGAGCAGCAGGCGCGCGCGCAATGGCAGGGTCGCGAGCGTCATGGCGTCCCCCATTGCACGCTGACCTGGAAGCGCAGCGGCCGGTTCGGGTCTTCCTGCATCACTTCATGGCGCATCAGCACCACACTCGTGAACCATTCCTCGGCCTGCAGGCGCGTGATGTAGGCCAGCATGTCGTCGCTGTTCTTGGCCTCGGCGCTGATGCGCAGCGTGCGCCGCTTGGCGTCCGGTTCCAGCGCCAGCAGCGCGATTGACGCTGGCGTGGCGTCGGCCAGTGCCGCCGCCAGGTCGCGCCATGGCAGGTTCAGTTGCCCCACGGCGGCGTTGACGGCGGTGACCTGCGCCGGCGCCAGGGTGACCTTCGGCGCGGCGGCCACCACGACGGGCGGCGGCGCACTGCGCACGGCCAGCGCCGCCTGCAAGTCGGTCAGCTCCTGCTGCTGCTCGACGTAGCGCTGGGTCATGAACCCTGCGGGCACGCAGATCAACAACACGGCGGGCAGCATGAAGATCAGACGTGGCGGCGTGCGAAACAGCGTGCGGCGCAGGCCCGGCGGGGCAAAATCGATGCGGGTACGTTTCACGCGGGCGCTCCCGTACGCGCCAGGCGCGCCAGGTCGGACCAGCCATCGCCGGCGTTCTGTTCGAGCAGGCTGCAGGCGAACTTCAGGCGCCCCGGGCTGCTGCCCCAGGCCGCCGGCGCGGCGCCGCACAGTTGCAGCCGTTCGGGCCGCCCCACGCCCACGCGCAGCGCTTCGCGCGCCACGTGCGATTCCAGCCAGTCGCGATCGGCGCCGGCCGGGATCGGGCTGCTGCGCACGGCCATCAGGAGCGCGCCGTCGTAGGCTGCAAGCGACAGCACGCCGCCATGCACCTGGCCGAACCACGCCCCTGCCCTGCGCGCCTGGCGCCACTGATTGAGCGCGGCCACGAACTGCGGCCGGATGTCGACCAGGTGAAAGCGGTGGGTCTCGGCGGCGAGCTGCAAGCCGTCGAGCAGATTGAGCGGCGCGGCGCTGGCCAGGAACGGCTTGACCGCATCCCAGTCGGCGCGGATCACCCACTCGGAAGGCGACGCCCCGAACAGGTGCTGGAAGCGCAGCGCGGCCGCCCCTTCGAGGTCGCCCATGCGCGTTGCTTCTTGCGGCGGCGTGACCTGCCACAGGCGGATCAATTCGTCGGCCAGCACGACACTCACCGTCCAGCCGCCAGGCGCATGGTCGGCGAACAGCGCGGAGAGGCCCGTGGCCAGCGCATCGGGCGCGAACAGGTCGAGCCGCTGCTCGGCCAGCAGCACCGGCGCGCGGCCGAACAGGCGGTTGATCCTGACGAGGGCCAGGCCATCGCTGGCAATGCCCAGGCGCAGGGTGTGTCCAAGAAGCTTACGCATGCAGGGTCACTCGCTTGATTTCATCGATGGTGGTGGCGCCGCGTCGCACCAGGTCAAGCGCGGCCAGGCGCAGGCTGCGCGTGCCGTTGGCGTGGGCCGCAGCCTTGATGCGGCGGATCGGCTGCTTGTCGACGATCAGTTCGCGGATCTCGTCGTTCAGGGTCAGGATTTCGGCAATCGAACGGCGGCCCTTGTAGCCGGTGCCACGGCAATCGCCGCAGCCCTTGCCGCGCATGAACAGGTAGTCGCCTACCTCGGCGCGCTCGAGGTGCACCGAGGCCAGTTCGAGGTCGGTCGGGTCGTGCTGCTCGCCGCAGCGCGGGCAGTTCATGCGGATCAGGCGCTGGGCCCAGATGCCGTTCAGGGCCGAGACGAACGCATACGGATCGATGCCCATGTGCGTGAAGCGCCCGAACACGTCGAACACATTGTTGGCGTGGACGGTCGTCAGGACCAGGTGACCGGTCAGCGCCGACTGCACCGCAATTTCGGCGGTTTCGCGGTCGCGGATCTCGCCCACCATGATCTTGTCCGGGTCATGCCGCAGGATCGAGCGCAGGCCCTTGGCGAAAGTCAGCCCCTTCTTTTCGTTGACCGGGATTTGCAGGATGCCGGGCAGCTGGTATTCCACCGGGTCTTCGATCGTGATGATCTTTTCGCGGCCATTGTGGATTTCGGTCAGCGCCGCGTACAGCGTCGTGGTCTTGCCCGAGCCGGTGGGGCCCGTTACCAAGAGCATGCCGTAGGCTTCCTGCGCCAGATGGCGCAGCGTAACGAGCGATGGCGCGTCGAACCCCAGCGCTTCGAGCGTGAGTGAGCCGTAGGCTTCGATCATCGCGCGCTTGTCGAGGATACGGATCACCGCATCTTCGCCGTGAATGCTCGGCATGATCGACACGCGCAGGTCGATGTCGCGCCCGGCCGCCTCGACCCTAAAGCTCCCGTCCTGCGGTACGCGGCGCTCGGCGATATCGAGTTCGGCCAGTACCTTCAGGCGCGAAATGATGTGCTCGGCCAGTTCGATGCCGCCCACCGTCGTCGCATGATCGAGCACGCCATCGACGCGGTATTTCACGGCCAGGCCGCCGGCCGTGCTTTCCAGGTGAATGTCCGAGGCGCCGGCTTTCAGCGCGTCGTACAGCGTGGAGTTGACCAGCTTGACGGCCGGGCTGCCCGCTTCGGATACCGACGCGAACGACAGCACGGTGCCGATCTTGCCGTCGCGCCGGCCGTCGGCTGCCCCACCCACGAGCGAATCGACGGCGCGCGCCGATTCCTCCTGCTTAGACAGGTAGGCCTGGATGTCGGCCTGCTGCGCCAAGCACAGTTCGAGTGGCCGGCCAGGTGTGGCGCGGGCCTGGGCGCCAAGCCACGTCTGCAGGTCGAGATCGAACGGATCGGCCACCACGCCAACGAGGCGCCCGTCGGCGTGGCGCAGCAGCGCGCAGTGACGCGACAGCGCCTGCGCCAGCGGCAGCAGGTCGAACGCCGGTGCGAGCAGCAGCATCTCGCCCGTTTCCATGACGGGCAGCGCAAACAGCCCGGCCAGGCCGTCGACCAGTTCACGCGCGTCGCGCCCGGTCAGCGCTTCCAGCTCGGCCACGAGGCCCCGGCGCGATACGTTGGCCGCTGCTCTGGCCTGCGCCAGGATGGCGGGATCGAACGGCGCGGCGGTCACGACATGTCCCCTGCCAGATCGAAGATCGGCATGTACAGCAGCACGACGATGGCACCGACCACGAGGCCGATGGCCGCCATCAGGAGCGGCTCGAAGGTGCGCGTGAAGCGGTCGATCCAGCGCCCGATTTCGCCATCGTAGAAGGCGGCCGACTGGGTCAGCATCGGCCCCATTTCGCCCGTGCGTTCACCCACGCGCAGCATGCGCAGCGAGATCGGCGTGGTCAGGCCATGGGCTTCGAAGGCGTTCGACATCGGCTCGCCCGACTCGATCGCGGCGCGCGCCGCCG
>Ga0308164_10003766_pt1 | contig 13365 bp, 11 predicted proteins | sample PhyTR2_FD_201031 | JGI IMG/M metagenome (GOLD analysis project Ga0308164, IMG submission 201031) | Phyllosphere microbial communities from UC Gill Tract Community Farm, Albany, California, United States - DLSLT.R2 | ecosystem: Host-associated > Plants > Phyllosphere > Unclassified | place: USA... | reverse complement strand
CGAAATAGCGGCCCGCGCTGTCGGTGCCCAGCAGGCGACCGTTGAAGGTGGTGAGCGTGTAGTCAGGACCCAGGCCGCGGATGCTGACCCGCTGGCCTTCACCGCCGGCCGTGCGGGAAATCGAGACGCCGGTGATATGGCTGAGCGAGTCGGCCACGTTGTTATCGGGGAAGCGCCCGAGTTCCGTCGCGCTGATGCTGTCCTGTACGACAGCGGCGTTGCGCTTGAGTTCCAGCGACTGCTGCAGGCTGGCACGGGTGCCGGTCACGACGACTTGCTCCAGCTTGCCGGCATCGGCCGCAATGACCTCCTGAGCGCGGGCCGGTGTCGCAAGTGTGGCAAGCGCGAGCAGACAGGCAGACGTGAGCGGATTGAGCACAAACCGATCCTGACGATTGGCGCGCGAGCGGCACTGTGAAGGAGAATTCATGAAACGCTTCCTTTATAAGTTGTTGGAGCAGCGTGGCGATGGCTGGCAAACGAAAAGGCTGTTGAGTTGCGATCACTGCCTTCACGAGCCGGAGTGCAGACCAGCTGATGCGACTTGTCTCTATCTTTCGTTTTATTTCGTATTGCGTGAATCCTCAGCGCACAGGTTTCGGTTGATAAATATCGAAAGTCTTTGACATTGCTCGAACCGTCGCTGTGACACCAAGTCTATAGCGAAATTCCATGTAATACAAAACATCTTTCGTTTTTTCGAATTTCCGTTGTGTTAACGTATTTCACGAAAATTCTTTCATTCGAAAGCCGGGTCTGCTGCCGATTTTTGTTTCGTGAGGTGCGCCTGTGCACAGGCAGGTCGGTAGTACGATTGAGCCGCGCCGAGCCGGTTGGAAGCGGGAGGGGAGGGGAGTAAAAACTGGTGACCGGGGGAGATGGGCTATCCCCGATGTGGCTTCGGGACGAGACCGTGGTTAGTAGAGGTGAGGATGGGCGGGAACGAATGCGAGAGCGCCAGGAACGGGACAGGCCACCGCGCACGGCAGCGGGCTACGAGCAGCCCGAAATTCGCGCCAGCCTGTCCGGGGTCAGCGGCTTGTCAGCCCGCCAGGTAGTCGTCGGCAGAGACCACCAACGCGTAGGCAAATGCGAGCGCCGACATGAACGCGGTGTGCACCTGCGCGGCCGGCACGGTTTGTCCACCGAACTCCAGGTCGCGCGTGGCGCATGCATCGTGTACGACCGTGGTCTTGTACCCGAAGTCGGACGCTGCACGGGTCGTCGCATCGATGCACATATGACTCATGGCGCCAATGACCGTCACCCCATCGACGCCGTGGTCGTCCAGCAGTGCCTTGAGATGGGTCTTGAGAAAAGCATTCGGGAAGTTCTTGACGATGACCCGTTCGCCCTGCGCCGGCGCCACGGTGTCGTGGATCTGGACGGCATCCGTTCCCGGCGTGAAGACGGGCGCGTCCGGGTCCGTGGACTCGTGGCGAATATGGATGAGCAGGTCGCCTTTGGTACGGGCATCGGCGATCACGCGCGCTGCATTGGCCAATGCGTCATGGATGCCGGCCAGGGCCAGTTTTCCGGTAGGGAGATACTCGTTCTGGAGGTCGACGACGACGACAGCACGTTTGTTCATGGTGGTGTTCCTTTCATTGAAATGAAGCGCCCAACGACAATATCGTGCACGCGTCGGGCAAGCCAAAACACCGATTGTGCTCACAACGGTCACCACCGAACATTGGCCCGCAGGCTAACTTTCGATATAATCGGGCCATGCCTGCTACGACACCTGCCGCACTTTGCAAAAAAGTCGCCGTTATCGCCTTCGACGGCATCACGCCGTTTCACCTGTCGGTGCCTTGTCTGGTGTTCGGTAGCCGCGTGGTCGACACCGATGCGATGTCGTTCGCGATCACTGTCTGCGCGCCGCAGGCGGGCACATTGTCGACCTCTGCCGGATTCGCGATCGCAATCGATGCCGATCTCTCGGCAGTCGACGAGGCTGACATCATCGTCATGCCGTCCTGGCACGCAGACGGGCGCAGCGCACCGGACAACCTGCTTGACAGTGTGCGCCGCGGCCATGCGCGCGGCGCCACCATCGTCGGCTTGTGCCTGGGCGCCTTTCCGCTGGCACAGGCCGGCTTGCTCAATGGGCGGACGGTGGCAACGCACTGGGAGGCGGCAGACATGCTCGCGCAACACTATCCCCGACTTGCCGTGGACCGGCACGTGTTGTACGTGGATGATGGCGACATACTGACGTCGGCGGGTGTTGCCGCCGGCCTCGATTGCTGCCTGCATCTGCTGCGGCGGCTGTGCGGCGCCGAGGTCGCCAATCGTGTCGCAAAGCACATCCTGGTCGCGCCGCACCGTGACGGTGGGCAGGCCCAGTTCATCGAGCGGCCGTTGCCGGACGACGCTGCGGCAGGGCGGTTCGCCCAGTTGCTCGAGTGGGTCGGTGAACATCTGCACGAGGAGCACAGCATCGACATGCTGGCCGAGCGTGCTGCCATGAGCCGGCGCAATTTCACACGTCATTTTCGCCTTGCGACCGGCACCTCCTTCAAGCAGTGGTTGCAGAACCAGAGACTGATCCATGCCCAGCGGCTGCTCGAGGCAGGGGACTTGTCAATCGAGCGCGTCGCGCACGCAGCCGGGTTCGGCACGGCGCTGTCGCTCCGGCAGCATTTCAAGGCAACCTTGCGCACATCGCCGTCCGACTACCGCAAGCGCTTTCGGGCAAATAGCGTTGAGCGGGCTGAAACCTGATCACGTCAATCGCTGGAAAGGTGTCGCAGGATCGCCTGAAGAGGGTCAGCTCTTTTCGGTAAAATGTAACTAACCAACGTTTAGGAGGAGGAAAACATACACCCCGCGTTAGCGGCGGGGCAGACTTTGGGGCACATGGAACTGTGACCAGATCACGTGATTATCACGTCGGCCAGCGACGATCTGGCGCCGCAATAATGCTAGAATGGCGCGCTGCATGCGTGGCGCCAGCGACTGGCAGCCCACCTGCAAGTGTGTGAATAATAATAAAGCCCTGTTTTTACAGGGCTTTATGTTTTTGAACGATTTTGAGCGTTACTGAGGAAATCTGCGATGGAAATTAAGGTCAACTTTCTCGACAAGCTTCGCCTCGAGGCGAAGTTCGATGACTTCACGGTGATTGCCGACCAACCCATCCGCTACAAGGGTGACGGTTCGGCACCGGGCCCGTTCGATTATTTCCTGGCCTCGTCGGCCCTGTGCGCGGCGTACTTCGTCAAGCTGTACTGCGATACGCGCAACATCCCGACCGAAAATATCCGCCTGTCGCAGAATAATATCGTCGACCCGGAAAACCGTTACCAGCAGATTTTCAAGATCCAGGTCGAGCTGCCTGCCGATATCTCGGACAAGGACCGCCAGGGCATCCTGCGCTCGATCGACCGTTGCACGGTCAAGAAAGTGGTGCAGGCCGGCCCCGAGTTCGTCATCGAAGAAGTCGAGAATCTCGACGCCGATGCGCAGGCCTTGCTCACGCTGCAGCCATCGACCGACTCGCGCACCTACATCACCGGCAAGGACCTGCCGCTCGAACAGACCATCGCCAATATGTCCGGCATGCTGGCCGATTGGGGCATCAAGATCGAGATCGCCTCGTGGCGCAATATCGTGCCGAACGTGTGGTCGCTGCATATCCGCGACGCACATTCGCCAATGTGCTTCACCAACGGCAAGGGCGCGACGAAGGAAAGCGCACTGGCGTCGGCGCTGGGTGAATACATCGAACGCCTCAATTGCAACCACTTCTACGCCGGGGCGTTCTGGGGTGAAGACATCGCCAATGCGCCGTTTGTCCATTACCCGAACGAGCGCTGGTTCAAGCCAGGCCCGAACGATGCGCTGCCGGCAGAGATTCTCGATGCCTACAGCCTCGCCATCTACAACCCGGACGACGAACTGCGTGGCTCGCACCTGATCGACACCAATTCGGGCAATGCCGCGCGCGGCATTTGCGCGCTGCCGTACGTGCGCCAGTCCGATAACGAGGTCGTGTACTTTCCGACCAACCTGATCGAGAACCTGTACGTCAGCAATGGCATGAGCGCCGGTAACACACTGGCCGAAGCCCAGGTGCAGTGCCTGTCCGAGATTTTCGAGCGCGCCGTCAAGCGCGAAATCCTGGAAGGCGAACTGGCGCTGCCGGACGTGCCGCAAGAAGTGCTGGCGAAATATCCTGGCATCGTGGCCGGCATCGCGGCGCTGGAAGAACAGGGCTTCCCGGTGCTGGTGAAAGACGCGTCGATGGGCGGTACGTACCCCGTCATGTGCGTGACGCTGATGAACCGCAAGACGGGTGGCGTGTTCGCCTCGTTTGGCGCGCATCCGAGTTTCGAAGTCGCGCTCGAGCGCAGCCTGACCGAACTCCTGCAAGGCCGCAGCTTCGAAGGCTTGAACGATTTGCCGCAGCCGACCTTTGCCAGCAATGCCGTCACCGAGCCAAATAACTTCGTCGAACACTTCATCGATTCGAGCGGCATCGTCTCGTGGCGCTTCTTCAGCGCCAAAGCCGATTTTGATTTCGTGGAATGGGATTTCTCGAGCGCGGGCGAACACGCCAATGCCGAAGAAGCGGCGACGCTGCTGGCGATCCTCGCCGACATGGGCAAGGAAGTCTATACGGCAGTGTACGACCAGCTTGGCGCGACCGCGTGCCGCATCCTGGTGCCGGGTTATTCCGAAATCTATCCGGTCGAAGACCTGATCTGGGATAACACGAACAAGTCGCTGCTGTTCCGCAGCGATATCCTGAATCTGCATCGCCTCGACGACGACAGTCTCGAAGCGCTGATCGATCGCCTGGAAAACAGTGAGCTCGACGAGTACTCGGATATCGCCACGCTGATCGGTATCGAGTTTGACGAGAATACCGAGTGGGGCCAGCTGACCGTGCTCGAACTCAAGTTGCTGATTCATCTGGCGCTCGGCCAGCTCGAGGATGCGCATGAACTGGTCGGTGCGTTCTTGCAGTACAACGACAACACCGTCGAACGCCGCCTGTTCTATCAGGCGATGAACGTGGTGCTGGAAGTCTCGCTCGACGACGATCTGGAACTGGACGATTATGTTGCCAACTTCCGCCGCATGTATGGCGACGAGCGCATGGACGCCGTGCTCGGCTCGGTGGACGGCAGCGTGCGCTTCCATGGCTTGAGCCCGACCAGCATGGCGCTGGAGGGGCTCGACCGCCATCATCGCCTGATCGACAGCTACAAGAAGCTGCACGCAGCGCGCGCGAAGGCGGCAGCCCGCTGAGCTGGTGGCAGGGCGGTTCGCGTCGCTGTCTACAGCAAATAGGATTTGCGGAAATAGACGTGACGCGAAGCGCTGCGGTGCCGGGCTAAGCCTGGCTGATTTTGCCAATCGCTTCAACTGGCCTTGGGATCAGGATCGTGACCGGCAGCTTTCAACCCTGGGCGGGCCTCAGCCCAAAAACTGATGGCCGCCTCTGATTGCGCGGTTCCGTAGTTCGATTTTCCAATCGCTGTCTAGTTGTGCGAGGCAGTCTTTGAGCGGCCACCCAGGTGCCGTCTCGATCAGATGCATTAACGAGGAGGCAAGTCCAAAGCAGCCATCAGGGCCGAACAATTCGACGAGTACGCAGGCCTCGTTATCCGTTATTGGCTTTGCAATGGCTCGGTAAAGCGCTTCGAACCTGGCGAGCTGGGCAACTTCCGCTTCATCCTCCGATGGCAGGGGGCCAAGCTGTTCAAGCTCGGCTATCTCAGTTCGTACGCTCGTATTGGACATTTGATTCGTAGGTTGGTGCGGGTCAAGGGGCGAAAGGTGTGGTTTCGCACTAATTGCTTTTGCCGAACCCGACCGATCAAGCGAGCATAGCAGGTGGCCAAATTGAGATGTCACTGACTGTCTCGGCAAGCCGCTGTCGACCCACCCTGGCCGTTTCTGGCCAGTCTCTACTTGGCAGTCCACGGCAGCCCGTTCCTGAGAAGCTGACGCCGAAATCAACCGAAAGTGATCAAAAGGAACGGGCTACTCGGACAGATCGGCAGTGGCTGCGCGTTCGAGAGCATCAATGTCGCCGGCTTGAATCTGATTGAGATGCTCCGTGATCCACGCTGGGGAACGATTCCACCACGCAACCGATTGCAGACGCCGCACGCTGTCAGCATCGAAGCGCCGTCGCACGACCTGAGCAGGGTTTCCGCCAACGACCGTGTAAGGAGGGACATCGGTCGTGACCACCGAACGCGCAGCGATGATGGCGCCATCGCCGATTGTCACGCCAGGCATGATCAATACATCGTAACCAATCCATACATCGTTGCCGATGATGGTATCGCCTTTGTACGGAAGTTCGCCCGCAGCTGGACGAGCAACTTCCCAACCGTTGCCAAAAATGAAGAACGGGAAGGTTGAGATATCACTCATCTGGTGATTGGCGCCATTCATGATGAATTTGACGCCACGCGCGATTGCGCAAAATCTACCGATGATTAGCCGATCCACAATGAAAGGGAAGTGATACAACACGTTATTTTCGAAGTTTTCTACGCCATTGGGATCATCGTAATACGTGAAGTCGCCGATTTCGATGTTCGGACGGGTAACGGCGTTTTTCAGGAAGCAGATCTGAGGAAAACCATCCATCGGATACACCGTGTCTGGGCTTGGGCCGTGCATGTGCAGTCTCCATTATTCATTTCTAGTTCTACAACTTGCAACGCAAGCGGTTGCAAGCGACTGTTACTGGCCGATCTTGGCCGCACAGTGTTCGGCAGCTTTCGACCCTTAGCGGACAGTCAATCAGAGACCGCTTGCCTTAATTGCTCGACAGTTTGAAAATCACGGAGCGCTACGTTGAAGCTGTATTCCATGTCGATGGCACGTAGGTCTACCGCAAGCGCTCTCTGTAATTCAAGCGCAAAAGATAAGGCGCAAGTGTCGAGAGACTCAGCGGTGACGGTTTCCGCTTCTTTGCTCAGTCGGATGACCATGATCGTTCCTGCACAGCCGTACTCATACTCGAAGACCGCGCCGATGAAGTTTCCACGTTTGGCGTTTCTTACGCCATTCATGGCCACGATAGCGTTGATTGTAAGCTCAACGTCGAACCTCTGATTTTCCCTGATAAAGATCAGTAATTTGGTCAATTTTTCTCATGCTCGATGGTCCGCCTTTGGGCGAAAGCGGCCTGTCGCACCAGGTTAGCAGCTTGCAAAACGGAAAAATCTACGGATTGTCACAGACGCCGTTTTACTTGATGGCATCCTTCAGATCGGCCAACGTGAGCAAATTCCTGATCTGATATTCCGAAGGCGTGGCAACGAATGCCACGTGGTCCGGAACGGAAGTGAGCGTAGCAAAGTTTCCTTGCATGGCTGCGCGTACCTTCACTTCCATTGCCCCCTTGCGTCGAGCACTTTCTTCCTTTCCTTCCCCGCGCCGTCGAACCGGGTCGCCAAAACGGAGAGAATTTCGGCCGCTTCTTTGAGGATGCGCTGTTTTTTATCGTTCAGCCCGCCCACCGCTCAACCGGGCTCGTATGCCAGCCTCGTTGCACGCGACAACGATCTTGATGCTCAGCCAAAAGCATCTACAGGAAGGGACGGAAATCGTACGATAAGGTGAATCGAGGCGGCGATGATCATTCCTGGCGATCCTCAACCGTTCTGCGCCGCCTTGGCGTCTGCCAGCTCGTCGGTGCTAACCATGTAGCCCTCATCGGCGGCCAGCTGCGCGTCCGGCTGCAACTGCTCGTGTTCGCGCGCGCGGGTGAGGAGCACTTGCACCGTGTCGATTTTATGGCGCACAGTCTCGGATAACGCGGCCAGGGTCAGCGGCTCCGGGAGCATCACTTCGCATTCCTCGGCGGCGCGCGCGGCCGGGTGCTCGCGCGCGAGTTCGCCGGATTGTCCCGTCTCGTCGCGCTCGATCAGGCGCAGCACGTTGCGCAAACCCTGCTCCAATTGTTCCAGCCGGCTCGATTCCATTCAAAACCTCCCGTGTTCGCGATAGAAAAAAGGCACTTCGGCCAACTGCACGCCGCAACGCCCTGCAAAGCATACACATTCTTCCTCGCCGACGACGCGCTGCTCGGAGCTAACGCCAGTGAGATGGATGCGGCGACATGTACCTCAACGTGAAACGCCGTGGCGGGGCCTTAAACTGGCTGGAACAGCTATCGCCGCGCGATTTACCGCTCTTCCTGCAGACGCTTTTAACTAAGTGTGCTGACCTGTGGCTTTAGCATCGAGGCCGGCACACTAGCCCGGTTGAGCAATGGGCGGGGCGCGGAGTTTGCGACACGTCTAGAGCGATTTATCCGGGTCTTGCGTCCCGAAGGGATGGCCGCTTGCAAGTGACGGACTGTCACGACAGGCAGCAATCGCCCCATTGCTTTCCGTTCTATTTCCTGTCCACTTAGGAGGCCGACCGCCTCAAGCCGCAAGGCATCCGAACTTCCGGTTTCGACCCATACCGGACCTTACCTGCAGCGGACCTTGCATTCATTTAGCCAGCACTTGTTCCAGCCACCTTGCAACTACTGGGTTCTCGCCTGCCTGCAGGTTGCTCGAAAAGGATAGTAGTTCCTGACTCGACTCGACGGCTCGCCCAAGGTACTCGACTTGTTTCAACGACCACCAACGGTCGAATACTGCTTCGGAAATATCTGCTAGTCCGAATATGTGAGCGCGCTTGTTTTCGTCTTGAAAGATTTCTAATGTCTGCGCAAGATAAGCAAGCTTCACAACCGCTCGTATGCTGGCCTCTGTCCAGGCGGACTTATCACCAAATTCGTGACTCATTACTTGAGACGAACAGCAAAGCAAAAGCTCATCTTCTGTAAGGCGCTGAGCAAGCTCGGCTGATGTCTCCTTACGAGGTTCGATCAAGAAAAACCAGTTATGCAACATTAAGTATCCAAGCCTATTTGTGCATCTTGTGAATGACCGCTTCTGGCCGAACCCGGCCTATCGGTCAAGCATACCAGGTTGACAACATGAAAAGCAGGGACCGGCGCGGTACGCCGCATCCGACCCGGAGTGACCAGTCGGCATGCTTGAGCACGGCGCGTTACCGATCATGCGTCGTCCGCAGCCTTGAATGTTGGCGAGTGACTGGGAATGTCATCCGGGAATACGGTACAAACAAGCTTGCCACTAAGAACCTGCGATAGAAACGCTGTCATAGAAAGGTTGTACATTTCCCAATGCGGACCGCGCGCTTCATTCACGACCACCGGCCACAAGTCAGGCTCGCCGTCTGTCTTCCAGTAAAGGGAATCCCCATTGTCGGTAGATCCGAAAGGAAATAAACCGCCCGGCGCTGGAAAATAGAGAAATGGGATCTGTTCACCGCATTGGGCCAACTGTGCAAGGACATCGCCAACGACCTCCAGTTTACGCTCCAGGTTGACATACTGGTTGCGAGTAAACGGCGAAAAAATCCAGATGAAAGAATCAATTGATCCTAACCCGAACGCATCGATAAATGCTTTGTAATCGGCAGGGAGGCGGGTTCCCAGACGTTCTTCGACGCGGGCCCACGCCTGCCGGTCCTCCTCAGCGCAAATCGCAGGTGGCGAAAGTATTTCTTTTAGAGTTTTCATTAACAGTCAGATTCCTTGACGAGCGATTCGCCGGAAGCGCACCGTGAGCATGAATTTTTGCCAGTCTCGACCGGCTGGTTTTGGCCGAAAGCAGAACTTAATCCGGCTAGTTAACATCAGCAAGGATTAGTTGCCTCCGCCATTCACAGCCAGTGGTTGCAGCAATTTCCAAAACGTCACATCTGTTTCGAAAAGTCACAGCAGGAACGCCGGCCCGCCGCCACCCGGCAGCACGTCATCCTGCGTCGTCTCGTCCTTGAGTGCCACGCCGCTCAACTGCCGTTGCTGCGCCTGCCCGAGCAAATAATGCAGCCGGGCGGCGGCTTGGGCATAACCCAACCCCGCAGGCCTGACGTTCGAGATGCAGTTACGGCGCTCGTCCGTCAGGCCGACGCGTGGCCCCCACGTCATGTAGATGCCCATGCTGTCCGGTGCACTCAGGCCCGGCCGTTCACCAATCAGCACGACGGCGATCTTCGCCCCCAGCAATTGACCGACTTCGTCGCCCACGGCCACGCGGCCTTGCTGGGCGATCGCCAGCGGACCCAGCGTCCACGCTTCGGCGGCAAGCTGCAAATGCAGTGCTGCCAGAAAGGGCGCGGCATTCTGCGCGATCGCGTGTGACGACAGGCCATCCGCCACAACGATCGCCAGGTCAACGGGGCGGTTGCCATCGTCGATATCAGCCAGGATCGCGCGTGATGGCGCATCGAGCCGCCGCCCCAGATCCGGCCGCTGCAGATAGACGTTGCGATTGGCAGCAGCACTGTGCAGCAGGAGGGGCGGGCCGGCGTGCGGCCACGCTGCCTGCAGTGCAGGCATGAGCGCATCAACGTCGAGGGGGAGGTGGACCGCGTCGCGCGCCCGCGCATGCGCGAGCTGGAAGTCGAGCTGTGCGGCTGTCGGCTGGCTGATGCCGGCGGCGCCCAGCGCAATGCGGGCGTCCGTGAATTTACGCAAGGCTTGCCAGGGTGCGGGGACGGCATCAAAGTCGTCGGTCGAATCGGACATAAAAGCAACCTCAGGATGACTGCAGCAGCGCGCGCTGGAATGCCGGGGGCACGGTCCGCCCCAGCTCGGCTTGACCCGCGCCCTTGAAAATACCCAGTGCGCGCAACCACGCATCGAATTCGGGCGCCGGTTGCAGGCCGAGCGCGCGGCGCGCATACAGCGCATCGTGGAACGACGTCGTCTGATAATTGAGCATGATGTCGTCCCCACCGGGAATGCCCATCACGAAGGTGCAGCCGGCCGCGCCCAGCATCGTCAGCAGCACGTCCATGTCGTCCTGGTCGGCTTCGGCGTGGTTGGTATAGCAGACGTCGCACCCCATCGGCAGGCCAAGGAGCTTCGCGCAGAAGTGGTCTTCCAGGCCGGCGCGGATGATCTGCTTGCCGTCGTACAGGTATTCCGGCCCCATGAAGCCCACCACGGTGTTGACCAGCAGCGGGTCGAACTCGCGCGCCACGGCATACGCGCGCGCTTCGCAGGTTTGCTGGTCGACGCCGTGGTTGGCGTTGGCCGACAGCGCGCTGCCCTGACCAGTCTCGAAATACATGACGTTGTTGCCCACCGTGCCGCGGCCCAGCGACAGGGCAGCGGCGCGGGCTTCGCCGAGCAGCGCCAGGTCGATGCCGAAGCTGGCGTTGGCCGCCTGCGTGCCGGCGATCGACTGGAATACCAGGTCGACCGGCGCGCCGCGCCCGATCGCCTCGATCGTATTGGTCACGTGCGTCAGCACGCAGGACTGGGTGGGAATCTCGTAGCGGCTGATGACATCGTCCAGCATCGTGACGAGCTTGACCACCTGCGCGACATTGTCGGTGGCCGGATTGATGCCGATGACCGCGTCGCCGCTGCCATGCATCAGGCCGTCGAACAGGCTGGCAGCGATGCCCGACATGTCGTCGAGAGGATGGTTCGGCTGCAGACGCGTCGACAGCGTACCGGCCAGGCCGATCGTGTTGCGAAAGCGGGTGATCACGCGGCACTTGCGTGCTACCAGCACCAGATCCTGGATGCGCATGATTTTCGATACGGCTGCCGCCATCTCGGGTGTGATGCCAGGGGCGACGCGCGCCAGCACGGGCCCGTCGACCGCGTCACCCAGCAGCCACTCCCGGAAACTCCCCACGGTCAGGTGGCGAATCGGCGCGAACGCGGCAGCGTCGTGACTGTCGATGATCAGGCGCGTGACTTCATCGGCTTCGTACGGCACGACGGCGTCGTTCAGAAAGGTGCGCAAGGGCAGGTCGGCCAGCGCCATTTGCGCGGCGACGCGCTCTTCGGCGCTGCCTGCGGCAACACCGGCGAGATGGTCGCCCGAGCGCGCGGGCGTGGCCTTGGCCAGCAGGTCGCGCAGATCGGCGAACCAATACGTTTTGGTGCCGACGACGTGGGATATCCGGGGCATGAAGACGGTCCTTCGCTTTTAGGGGGCAATACCGGGCGATTGCGCCGCACTGCCGTGGCGTCAGCAGCGATAGTGCCACAGGTCGGTCGTGTTCAGGGCGCGTGGCGACGGCGTCAGCGGTGTGATAGCATCGCCGCTGATCTTGCACCATTGGCAACTCGCCTCCATCACGCCGACCCCGACCGATCCGACAATGTGAGAACCCCTTCCGACACGCCTGCTTTTTCCTGGCGAATGCGCCTGGCACTGCTGCTATCCCTGGTGATCCACGCTCTGCTGCTGAGCATTCCGCTCGAGGGCGATGTGTTCGGGCTCCCAGGATTGCGCATGCCGTGGGAAGAGCGGCGCCTGGCCGCGACTGAATTGAATGTCAGGCTGGCGCCGGCGCCAGCCGCAGCACCAGCCGCAGCACCAGCGCCGCCGCCCGCACCCGTGGCGAAGGCTGAAGCACCGGTCGCCGCGAGCCAGCAGACGCCGCCAGCCGTTCCAGCAGCAACCGCGCCTGCGCCCTCGGTACCGCAAGCGCCGGTCACCAGGATCCAGCCAGCGCCAGCGCCGACACTACAGAACGACGACGCGGCGGGTGCACGCATCATTGCGCTCGATGACGACAAGCGGGAGACGGCGATCGAGGAAGAACGCGTGCGCCAGCAGGTTGTTCAGCGCGAGGCCGCGCGCGCAGCGGCAGCCGTAGCGGCTGAACAGCAGCGGACTGCCGACCTGGCAGCACGAGCGCAGGCACAAGCACAGGCACAGGCACAGGCACAGGCACAGGCACAGGCACAAGCACAAGCACAAGCACGCGAGCAAGCTGCGCGCGACGCGCTGGCCAGCGCCGAGGCGGCTCAACGCGACGCCGAACGTGCCGATGCACAGCGCCTCGAGGAAGCGAACCGCAATGCGGCGGCCCAGCGTGAGGCTGCCCGCGCAGAAGTCGCCCGTCATGAACAGGCCAAACGGGAAGTGGCGCGTCAGGAGCAAGCCCGTCTTGACGCCGCCCGTGCTGAAGCAGCCCGCCAGGAGCAGTCGAGACTGGCGCAACAGGAAGCAGCACGTCAGGAAGCAGCACGTCAGGAAGCAGCCCGCCAGGACGCGATCAAGCAGGAAGCAGGACGCCTCGCGCCGTTGTCGCAAACGCCGGCGGCGCCGGTGCAAACCGCACAGGAAGCGCAGCGTGAAGAGCGCCTGCGCGCGATCGGCCGGCAGTTGAACCAGGAGGCCGCACAGCGTGACGCCGCCGGCGGGCAGCGTCGCGGGTGGTTGATGGGCCGTGCCGACGCCAACGCTGACCTCGTGGCGTACGCCGAAGCCATGGGCCGCAAGATCGAGCTGAACATGAGCCTGAACGCCGTGCGCGATATCGTCAAGCAGCCGC
>Ga0308164_10003764_pt1 | contig 13369 bp, 14 predicted proteins | sample PhyTR2_FD_201031 | JGI IMG/M metagenome (GOLD analysis project Ga0308164, IMG submission 201031) | Phyllosphere microbial communities from UC Gill Tract Community Farm, Albany, California, United States - DLSLT.R2 | ecosystem: Host-associated > Plants > Phyllosphere > Unclassified | place: USA... | reverse complement strand
CCACGGCGCGGGTTTTCACGACGAGCAGCTGCGCCTGCTGCAGCCCATGGTGGCGCAGCTGGCACCGCCGGGAGAAGACGTCATCGCCTGGTTCTATACCCCGATGGCGCTGCCGCTGCTGCAGGCCTTGCCGCCGGCGCTGGTGGTCTACGATTGCATGGACGAACTGGCCTCGTTCAAGAATCCCCCGAAACAGTTGCTGCAGCGCGAAAGCGCCTTGCTGAACCTGGCCGACCTGGTGTTCGCCGGCGGCCCCAGCCTGTACGACGCCAAGAAGCACCGTCACCCGAACGTGCACTGCTTCGCGAGCAGCGTCGACGTGGTCCATTTCCAGCAGGCGCTCGACCGCGAGCGCGTGCACCCGCAGCAGGCGGACATCCCGCACCCGCGCCTGGGTTTCTACGGCGTGCTGGACGAACGCTTCGACCCGGAACTGGTGGGCGAAGTCGCCGATGCCCATCCGGAATGGCAGCTGGTGCTGGCCGGTCCGGTGGTCAAGATCGACCCCGCGCGCCTGCCGCGCCGCCCCAACATCCATTACCTGGGCCAGCAGCCGTACACGGCGCTGCCCGACCTGCTGGCCGGCTGGGACGTGTGCCTGATGCCGTTTGCCATCAACGAAGCCACCCGTTTCATCAGCCCGACCAAGGTGCTGGAATACATGGCCGCCCAGCTGCCGATCGTGAGCACGCCGATCGCCGACGTCGCCAATCCCTACGGCCACGTGGTGGCGATCGCCACCTCGGCCAGCGAATTCATCGCCGCCTGCGAAGCCGCGCTGGCGCACACGCCCGAACAGCGCCGCCGCATGGTCGACGCCATGCTGGCGATCGTCGCCGCCACTTCCTGGGACAACACGGCCCAGCGCATGGCCGAGCTGCTGGCATCGACGCCGGCGCGCGCGGTCGATGGCGACGATGCGCGGACAGCGATCAAGGGTGCCGTCAACGGTGCTGCCGGCGCTGCCGGCGGCGTCGCGGCTGCCGCCGCCAACGGCGCGCTGCGGACGGCACTGCGCCCCGGCGCCGCCGGGACCGCGGCGGAAGCGGTCGCCGTTGCCGCGCCGGTCACCAAGGTCAGCCCGCGGCGCGCTTGACGCCGTCATCGACGCGGCAATCGACGCGGCAATTGAGGCCGCAATCGGCGCCACGATGGGCGCCGGCTTGCAAGGTACGCGAGCCCGGCTTCCTGCGGTACATGCCACCGGGGGAAGACGGGCTCGCCGTCAATGCGTTGCGCCTGCCGCGGCGCTGTCGATTCGCTGGGGCTGATGTCGGCGCTGGCCGGCAATGCGGGCTTCAGTGCTGGATGGTGCCGCCCGTCAGCGACACCCGGTCGCCACTGCGGAAATCCGGCGTGGCCGATTGGCTGACGACCTGGGTGCTGCCGTCGTCCATGCGCAGGGTCACGCGGTAGGTGCGGTCGCTGCCCGACGAGCTGGCGGTGCTGCCGCCGGAACTGCTGCCGAGCGACGACGAGCCGCTGCCCGCGCCCTCGGTGCTGCCGGCGCTGCCCTGGCCGGGCACGACCTCGATCGCCGCCACGGTGGCGTTCGGGCTGGCGCTGGATGCCGCCGCCGTGCTGCCGCCGGTGGTGCCGGCGGCGCCCGTCATGCCGCCGGTAGCGGCGCCCTGGTCGGTGCCGGTGCCGGAGCCCGAGGTGCCGGACGTGCCCGAGCTGCCCGAGCTGCCCGACGTGCCCGAGCTTCCCGACGAGCCCGACTGGTCGTAGCTGGAACCGCTGCTGCTGCTTCCGCTACTGCCGCTGCTCCCGCTGCTGCCCGAGCTGCCGCTGGCGCCGCTCCCGGCGGCGCCGCTGCCGGCACTGCCGCTGGTGCCGCTGCTGGTGTCGGTGCTGCTGTCGCTGCCGCCGCGCATGGAACTGCACGCGGGCAGGCCAAGTGCCAATGCCAGCAAGCCCGTCAGGAACACACTCTGGTGTTGTCGCTTCATGTTCAACTCCTTTATGGAAACGGTGTCAGGGTAAGTGCGTGACGATGCCGCGTGCCACTCGGGTAAGAGGCATGTTTGGAATCCGCGTTCCAGCTGACTCGGGTTGAACATGAGCCACGTCAAAGACGCAGCAGGCGCCTGCCAGGACGCGTTCAGTGTTTCGCGACGCTGACGGTTTTCGGCCACAGCAGGCACAGCAGGCCGACGGTGACGATGGAGGCGGTGCAATCGACCGCCCAGTCGCGCACGTCGGCACCGCGGTAGGGGAAGAAGCTCTGTATGAATTCGTCGCCGGCGCCCAGCGCGGCGATCGCCAGCACGGCCTTCAGCGCGCGCACGGCCAGGCTGCCGGTGCTGCCCAGGAAGAACAGGATGGTCAGCACCGCGTAGGCGGTCGAATGCAGGGCGACGCCGGACGCGTAATGGCCGATGTCGGCACGGGCGCCGGGCAGGTTACCGGCGATCACGATCGTCAGGTACATGACGATGGCGCAAGCGATCGACAGCAGGCGCACTTTCGGGTTCTGGAGCAGGGAGGCGAGGACGACGGTCATGGCGGGGCCGAATGCAAAACGCTCACCTTACCATGGGGTATGCGGGCTTGCACGCGGCAAGCGGCCCTGTTCGCCCTGCGGGATCGGCGTGCCCTTGTGTGGACGTCGGCCGAGGGCGCGGTGCGCGCGTCAGATCGTGAGCGCGGGGGTGCCGTTCTGGTAATGGGCGTCGAAACAGCTGGTGCAGTCGGCGCAGAACAGATGCGCGATGCGTACCGAGGACTGGCGCAGGACCAGCTTGAGGTGGCCGGTGCGGCATTTCGGGCAGAACTCCCGGACGCTGCCGAAAGTCAGTACGTGAAGCGGCTGGCCTTCATCGTCGACATGGTCGACCACCATGTGCGGGTTGAGCTCGCTGAGGACCAGGTTGTCTTCCGACGTGTTGCGGCGCTGGCGCAAGGTGGCGGTGGATGGCTGTTGGGGTGACATCGTTTCACGTAAAGTCATTGGACCGGCTCCATGTTTGATTGTCTACTTCCCCACGCGAATTGTTTGGAAAACGCGAGGCGCGAGATTCATCATAGCGGAATCTAGAGATCGTTCAAGGCCATGGGCAGCGAATCCGATTTTTCTCAGCGGACGCTACGACAACGATACGGAACAGGTGCGTCGTAAAAAAAAGTGCCCGTCAACGGAGGACGGGCACAACCCAAGATCGGGCCAAGAGACGCGGAAATCGGTGCGGTGTATCGCATCGGAATGCGGTACACCTTACTGCGATCACGTATATCGGTTACGTGTATGCAGGTGAACTTAGTATAGGCAGGGAATATGACCCGGGCATGACACACCTCAAGCGTAAGTATTTTAGGTGCGAACGATTGTGGTTGGGGCTGGTCACTTGAGGCTGCGGGGAAAGAGGCCAAAAAAAAAGCCCGCTTGAGCGGGCTTCAAACTATTTTCTTGGAGGAGAATAGTGGAGACAGGTGCATTATGTTGCACTGCGAGATCGCTGTCCAATTCCGTTTTCGGATACCAGACATCAGATCCACTGATAATCGTTGAGTTAACTCAAGCGTCATCCTTGACCGCCACCGTGTAATTCAGCGCCATCCGCCCGCCATCGGCATACAGGGTCTGGCCCGTCATATACGACGCGTCGTCGCTGGCCAAAAACGCCGCAATGCCCGCGATTTCCTCGGGCTCGCCGCAACGCCCCAGCGGCGTGCGCGACAAGATCGTGTGGCGCGCGTCCGGGCTGCCCAGCACGGCCTGCTTCGCGAGTTCCGTCAGGATGGTGCCGGGGCCGATCGCATTCACGCGGATGCCGTGCGCGGCCAGGCTGATCGCCGCCACCCGCGTCAGCTGGTTGACGCCGCCCTTCGAAATCACGTATGGCACCTGGTTCGGGATGGTCAGCTCGGCGTTCACGCTGGACATGTTGATGATGCAGCCGCTCCCGCGCTTGACCATCTCGCGCGCCACCGCCTGGCTGCACAGGAACATCGATTTCAGGTTGATGCGCAGCACGCGGTCGAAGTCTTCTTCGGCCAGGTCGAGGAAGTCGGCGGCATGGGTGACGCCGGCATTGTTGACCAGGATATCGACCTGACCGAAAGCGGCGAGCGTCGCGGCCAGCATGGCGTCGACGTCGGACTTCTGGCTGACGTCGGCGACGACGAAGCGGGCGGCCTCGCCCAGCGCCGCCGCCGCGGCCGCGCCTTCGGGACGCACGTCGACCAGCATCACGCGCGCGCCTTCGCGCACCAAACGCTGGGCGCAGGCAAGGCCGATGCCCTGGCTGGCTCCGGTGACGATGGCGACTTTCTGGGCAAGTTTCATAAGATGTCCGTGGGAAGATCTGAAAGCCGCCATTCTAACGTCAGAGCATCAGCGGCTGGTCCGGCAGTTCGTTGGGACGGGCGCCGTTCGACGGGAAGTGGGTGCGCAGCAGTTCGTTGACCTGCGCCACCGCCGCCAGCGTCGCGTCGTGGTAGTCGCCGCGGCCGAAGCCGCGCGTCATGGTGGCGCACACGGCTTGCCAGGTGGCGGCGTCGATCTTGCGGTCGATGCCGCGGTCGGCCACGATGTCGACCTTGCGCTCGGCCAGGTTCAGGTAGATCAGTACGCCGCAATGGTCTTCGGTGTCCCAGATGCCGTAGTCGGCGAACAGGGCGATGGCGCGCCGGCGGTTGCTGACGCCGGACCAGGCCGCCGCCAGCGGCAGCGCCTTTTCGATCACCAGCCGCACTTCGCCGCGGTGGGTGCGTTCGCCGGCCGTGATGGCCTCGGCGATGGCCCTCAGGGTCGCTTCCGGGAAGGCGCGTGCGGCCATGGCGCGGGTGCTGCGCCAGTGCTGCAGGACGCGTCCGAATTTTCCGCTAGATCCTTGTGCCATCACCAGTCTCCCGAGGCGCCGCCGCCGTCGAAGCTGCCGCCGCCGCCGCCGGAGAAACCCCCACCATCCGAAAACCCGCCGCCGCCGGAAAACCCGCCGCCGCGGTTGTTCATATTGCTGAGGACACTGCCGAGGATGAAGCCGGCGGCGCCGCTGTTCCAGCTGCCGCCCTGGGCCAGGCGCGCGCGCCGCGGCCGGAACATGGAGCGCAGGAACATCAGGCCGATCACGATAAAGAAAATACTCGTCAGGATGCCCGGGCCGCCGCCGGAGCCGGTGTTGCCCTGTGCCGCCGCAGGGGGCTGCGCAGCCGGGGCAGGGAACTTCTCCTCGTTCAGCAGTGTCGATATCGCGCCCACGCCGGCCACCAGGCCGCCGTACCAATCCTTCTGGCGGAAGTGGGGCGCGACGGTGTCGCGCAGGATGCGGCTGGACTGGGCGTCGGTCAGCACGCCCTGTACGCCGCGTCCGGCCTCGATGCGCAGGCGCCGCAGCGCAGTCGGATTGTCGCGCGCCACCAGCAGCAGCACGCCGTCGTCGACGCCCTTGCGGCCCAGTTTCCAGGCATCGGTCACGCGGATGCTGTACTGCTCGATGGCTTCCGGTTCGGTGGACGCCACCAGCAGCACGGCGATCTGGCTGCCGGTCCGGGTTTCGTAGTCGGCCAGTACCGCTTCAAGGCGCTTGCGCTGGTCCGCCGTCAGCATGCCGATCTGGTCGGTGACGCGCGCCTCGTAGGGCGGCACCGGCTTGAAGGACTGCGCCGCAGCCTGGCCCGTCAGTGCAGCCGCCAGCGCGGCCGCCAGCAGGGGCGCCCAGAGCAGGCGCAGCAGGACAGGCATGGCTTACTTGCCGAAGTTGACGGTCGGCGCGGTCGAGATCGCTTTTTCGTTCTCGACCGTGAACGAGGGCTTGGCCTGGTAGCCGAAGGCCATCGCCGTCAGGTTGGTCGGGAAGCTGCGCACGGTGACGTTATAGTCCTGCACCGCGCCGATGTAGCGCTGGCGCGCCACGGTGATGCGGTTCTCGGTGCCTTCCAGCTGCGAGGCGAGGTCGCGGAAGCTGGCGTCGGCCTTGAGCTGGGGATAGTTCTCGGAGACGGCCATGAGGCGCGACAGCGCGCCCGACAATTCGCCCTGCACCTGCTGGAACTTCTGGAAGGCTTCCGGATTGTTCAGCACCTCGGGCGTGATCTGGAAGCTGGTGGCGGCGGCGCGCGCGCGCGTCACGGATTCGAGCGTGTCCTTTTCGTGGGTAGCGTAGCCCTTGACGGTGTTCACCAGATTCGGGATCAGGTCGGCGCGCCGCTGGTACTGGTTGACCACTTCGCCCCAGGCGGCCTTGGTGGCTTCGTCCTTGGACTGGAACTGGTTGTAGCCGCAGCCCGAGAGCAGGACGCTGGTCAGGACAGCGGTCAGCAGCAGGCCGGACCAGCGCGTGAAAAGGGATGGCTTCATGGTAAATCCGTAGCAAGTTGTCGAATGGTTAAAAATATACCCGAAATGGCCATTCCATGGCGTCCCGGCAGGGACGAGGCGGCACGCAGGCTACAATAATGGGTTTGCAACGAACTGGAAGGCCTGCCATGAACTTCATCAACAAGCTGAACGCCGCCTGGACCGGCAACGATTCCCTGCTGTGCGTGGGCCTGGACCCGGACCTGGCACGCCTGCCCGCCCAGCTGGCAGGGCGTCCGGACGGCATCGCCGACTTCTGCAAGGCGATCATCGACGCCACCGCCGACCTCGCCTGCGCCTTCAAGCCGCAGATCGCCTATTTCGCAGCGCTCGGCGCCGAACGCCAGCTGGAAACCATTTGCGCCTACCTGCGCGAGCGCTACCCGCACATTCCGCTGATCCTGGACGCCAAGCGCGGCGACATCGGCGCCACCGCGCACCAGTACGCGCGCGAAGCCTACGAGCGCTACGGCGCCGACGCGGTCACCGTCAATCCCTACATGGGCTTCGATTCGGTCGAGCCCTACATGGCCTGGACCGAGCGCGGCGTGATCGTGCTGTGCCGCACCTCGAACGCCGGCGGCTCCGACCTGCAATTCCTCGACGTCGGCGGCCAGCCCCTGTACCAGCACGTGGCGCGCCTGGTGGCCGACAAGTGGAACCGCAACGGCCAGTGCGCGCTGGTGGTCGGCGCCACCTTCCCGGAAGAACTGGCGCAGGTGCGCCAGATCGTCGGCGACATGCCGCTGCTGGTGCCGGGCATCGGCGCGCAGGGCGGCGACATCGCGGCGACGGTGGCGGCGGGACGCACCGCGGGCGGGACCGGCATGATGATCAGTTCCTCGCGCGCGATTCTGTATGCGCCGACGCAGGATGGCGAGGATTTCGCGGCCGCGGCGCGGCGGGTGGCGTTGGAGACGCGGGATGCGATCAATCAGTATCGCCGGTGATTTTATGTGCAGCGATTCGGGCAATTCAACCGGTCGTTGAACGCGTGGACGGCAAGCCGTCCACCCTACCGTGAGGCGTCGATTGTCGGCGTCAATGCGCCGCGCAGGCACCGGACATCAATACCGCTCCGGCACGATCGCTTCGGCGTAATCGTAGAGCGCCCCCAGGATCCCCTCGGCCCGTTCGTCCGCCGTCTCCGACAAGGCATCGATCTCCCCGAACAATTGATCGATCCCGCGCGCGCCGCCTTCGCCATCGAACAGGCGCGCCGCGCGGTGCGCTTCCCAGGTCTGGGCTTCCTCTTCGCTCAAGGTATCCGGGAAATTGCGCGCGCGATAACGGAAGAGCAGTTCTTCCAGCCGCGCATCCTCGAACGAAGGCCGGGCAGCGGCCAGGCGCTCGGGCGAGTCGCCGCGCAGCGATTCCAGCTTGCGCCGGTCGTTGCTCGAGACGAAGCCGTTGTACAAGTCCTCGTCGACATCCGCCGCCGGCCCGGCCTCGCGCTTGAACACCTCGGCCCAGATGGCGGACATGTCCGGTCCGCCCGCCGCGATGCGCGCATGCGCCAGCGACGTTTCCAGGTCGAGGTCCCATTGCGCCGCCAGCGCCGGGTTCAGGGTTTTCAGATTACCGACCAGCATCGGCGACTTGTTCAGGTGCACGCTCTTGATCGGCAGGCGCGTCACGCCTTCGGGCAGGTCGGCGCTGCGGGTGAACATGCGCTGGCGGATGGCGTCCACGCCGAGGGTGAACAGTTCCGACGGGTCGTGGCGGCAATCCCAGACCAGCACTTCGTTCTTGTTGGTCGGGTGCGACGCGATCGGCCACACCATGGCCAGGCAGCCGCGCTCGGCCGGGAACATGCCGGACACGTGCAGGAAGGGCTGGCGCTGGGCGCGTTCCAGGTGCAGGCCCATCTCGGCCGCGACCTTGTCCTTGCGCCGCAGTTCCAGGCAGAAGTCGAACAATTTCGGCTGCTTGCTGCGGATCAGGCGCGCCAGCGCGATGGTGGCGCGCACGTCGGACAGGGCGTCGTGCGCGGCTTCGTGCAGCAAGCCGTTGGCGCGCGCCAGGTCTTCGAGGCGGAAGCTGGGCTTGCCGTCGTCGCGCCGCGGCCATTCGATACCGTCCGGGCGCAGCGCATAGGTCATGCGCACCACGTCGAGCAGGTCCCAGCGGCCGCAGCCGTTCTGCCACTCGCGCGCGTACGGGTCGATCAGGTTGCGCCAGAACAGAAAGCGCGTGACTTCGTCGTCGAAGCGGATGGTGTTGTAGCCGACGCCCACCGTGCCGGGCTCGCTGAAGGCGCCCTGGATGACGGCGGCGAATTCATGCTCGGGCACCCCGTGTTCGAGGCAATGCTGGGGCGTGATGCCGGTGATCAGGCAAGCCTGCGGATCGGGCAGGTAGTCCGGCGCCGGCTGGCAGTACAGCATCAGCGGCTCGCCGATTTCGTTGAGCGCGGCGTCGGTGCGGATCGCCGCGAACTGCGCGGGGCGGTCGCGGCGCGGTTCGGCGCCGAAGGTTTCGTAGTCGTGCCAGAGAAAGGTATGGGTGCTCATGAATCCGGGAAACGTGAAGGGGTGGCGCTGCGGGAGTGGCGAAGCAAGATTCTAACGCGCCGCGCGACGCGGCACTGGCAGGCAATCAAGTCCCTTCCGGGAACCGGAAGGGAAGGCCGTGGTCGTTCAGGTGCAGATGCGGTTGCGGCCGGCCTGCTTGGCGCGGTACAGGGCGGCGTCGGCCGCGGCGATCAGTGCCAGTTCGTCCTGGTCCGGCACCAGCGTGGCCAAGCCGAAGGAGCCGGTGACGTGGGGCAGCGGCAGGCGCATGTCGGTGAAGACGGCGGTTTCGCGCAGGCGGTTGCAGAGGCGCTCGGCCACCAGCTGGGCGGCCGGCATGCCGGTGTTCGGCAGGATCGCCATCATTTCCTCGCCGCCGTAGCGCACCGCAAAGTCGGACGGGCGCAGCGCTTCCTTGATCACGCCGGCGGCGGTCACCAGGGCATGGTCGCCGAGGATGTGGCCGTGGGTATCGTTGAAGCGCTTGAAGTGGTCGAGGTCGATCATCACGAGCGACAGCGGGGTGGTGTCCTTGCGCGCGCGCGTCACCAGCTTGGGCAGCATGTCGGCCAGCCAGGCGCGGTTGTAGAGGCCGGTCAAGCCGTCGTTCAGCGACAACTGGCGGTAGAACTCGCCCAGCTTCTGGCGCCGCCGCAGCAGCGCGTTGGCGGCGCGGATGCGGAAGGACAGCAGGCGCAGCAGGTTGCGGCCGACGCCGTGATGCTCGTCGATCAATTGCCACAGCAAATCGGGTTCGATCACCAGCAGGTCGGTGTCCTCGAGCGCCGTCATGGTTGCCAGGTTGGCGGCATCGTCCAGCACCGATTGCTCGCCCACGCTCTCGCCGGGCACGATGCGTTCGATGGTGCCGTCGCCCATCGCCGTTTCCGCGGCCAGGCCAAGCGCACCGGACAGCACGATATAGAGGCGTGCGCGCACGCTGTCCTGCAGCTGGTCGCCCTGCGCCACGCGCAGCACCCGGCAGGCGGCCAGGGCTGCGGTCACGGCCGGGGTCACGGCATCGCGGAACAGCTGCAGGTCGTGGATATCGTAGCGCGAGGCGCCGAAGCTGTCGATGTGGTCCATGTGGATTCTTATGTTTCCAGAAAGAATACGTGTTGACAATCCCGCATGATACCGCATCGGATTGCGATCCCCATGCCTGCACGATAAAGTGTTTCAATAGCGGTATGAACACGAATCACGATCTCGTCGACGCCCTCGGGCGCCGCCACCTGCCGGCGCTTGAGGCCCGCATCGTCTGCCTGGTGCCTTCGATCACCGAACTGCTGTGTGACCTGGGCCTGGCGCCGCGCCTGGTCGGCCGCACCGGCTTCTGCATCCATCCGCACGAGACCGTCGCCGACATTCCCAAGGTGGGCGGCACCAAGGACGTGAACATCGACAAGATCCGCCGCCTGGCGCCGACCCACGTGGTGGTGAATATCGACGAAAACGAAAAGCCGACCGTCGACTTGCTGGCCGAATTCGTGCCGCACGTGGTGGTGACCCACCCGAACGCGCCGCGCGACAACCTGGCATTGGCGCGCCTGATGGGCGGCCTGTTCGGCGCCGAGGCGGCGGCGGAACGCTGGTGCGCGGACTTCGAGGCCGAGTACGCGCTGCTGCAGGGCGAGCGCGGCGGGCCGGCGCGGACCGTGCTGTACTGCATCTGGCAGGATCCGTGGATGAGCGTGTCGCGCGATACCTATATTGCCAGCATGCTGGCCGAGATCGGGTGGCAGGTGCCGGTGCTGGAGGCGGGGACGCGGTATCCGCGCTTTGCCTGGTCGGACGCGCTGGTGCACCAACTGGATGCGGTGCTGCTGTCGACCGAGCCCTACCGGTTCACGGATGCGCACGCGGATGCCCTGGAAAAGCAGATCGGGATACCGGTGCTGCTGGTGGATGGCGAAATGATGTCGTGGTACGGGAGCCGCGCGCTGGAAGGGGTGCGTTACCTGCGGCGTTTGCGCGAGATGTTGTAGGGTGGGCACCCCGTGCCCACGCGTGACGTACGCGAACCGTTGACGTCGCCGTGGGCACGGGGTGCCTATGCCGGCCGCGCCCACCCTACCGGTACGTGTTACAGGTTATCGGTCAAACCCTTATCCGCCTCGGCATCGATCACCAGCGGCTCGCGCTTGTTCTTGTCGTTCAGGCGGCCCAGGGCGCTGTCGAGCGCGCGCTTCAGTTTGCCGGCTGCGCCGGAAATCGACAGGTGCAGGTTTTCGGCGTGCGCATGCACGACCACCGGCTCGTAGCCGGCCACGCGGGCTTCCATCATGCAGTAGTTGTCGCCGTCGGCGTGCTTCTGGCCATTCTGGTTGCTCAGGTGAACATCGACGCGGCGCACTTGCTCGAAACGGCTGATGCCGGACTCGACGGCTTCACGGACGCGTTCGTCCAGGCCCTGGTGGCGGTCGATGGTGTTGTCGGTGTTGATATTGATTTCCATAAGACGCTCCAAATGTGAACATTGTGGAAATTATCTTACCCGGTTCCACCGAGACCTTGCGTTCGCTAGTGCACCGAGAGCGTGCATTAGCCGTTGATCAAGCCCGCGGCGATATTGATCGACAAGCCGAGGATCAGCAGATTGAAGAAGAAGGCCAGCACCGACTGTCCCAGCACCAGCTTGCGCATCGGGCGCGAGGCGATCGCCACGTCCGAGGTCTGGACCGCCACCGCGATTGTGAACGAGAAGTACAGGAAATCCCAGTAGTCCGGTTCCAGGTCTTCCTGCGGAAAGCGCAGCGGCGGTTCGCTGTTGCCGGCGCGGTAATAGATATGGGCGTAATGGACGCAGAACAGGAAGCCGACCAGCAGCCAGGAACCGATCACGGTCAGCGCCGTGAATGCATAACGGGCCGCGAGCTGGTCGGCCGAAGGGTGGTCCATGTGCGTCAGTTCGGACACGATCGCGTACAGGCTGAAGCCGGTGCCGGCCAGCATCGTCGCCAGCACCAGGCCGGCGCTTTCGTCCTCGCGGCCGGCGATGCTGCGCACCTTGCCGTGGTCGGCGCGCGCCATCATCCACATCATGCTCGCCAGATAGGTCCAGACGCCGCCGTTCCAGCCGATCAGCGCGCGCTGCAGCCAGCTCGCGTGCAACGGCCACAGCAGGCCCAGCGCGACCCCGAGCGCGACCGCCAGCGCCAGGTGCGGGCGTCGGTGGATGATCCGCTGCAGCAAACGCTTGTCGTTGCCTTCCTTGTGCGTGCTCATTGCGCGGCCTTGGCGGCGCGCGCGGCTTCCTCGGCCTCGTGGTGCGGGAAGCGGTCCATGCGCGACAGCACCGGGAACAGCTTCATCCAGGTGCCGGTGACCACCAGCGTGACGGCGCCGCCGAACAGGATCGCGCGCACCAGCCCGAACCAGCTGGCGGTGACGCCGGACTCGAATTCGCCCAGCTCGTTGGAGGCGCCGATGAACACCGAATTGACGGCGCTGACGCGGCCGCGGATCTCGTCCGGCGTCTCGTACTGCACCAGCAGGTGGCGGATGTAGACGCTGACCATGTCGCCGGCGCCCATCAGGAACAGCGCGCCGAGGGCGATCGGGAACATGTCGGTCAGGCCCATCACGATGGTGCCCAGGCCGAACAGGCCGACGCCGCCGAACATCCAGGCGCCGACGCGGCGCTGGATTGGCCAGAACGCCAGCGCGATCGAGCACAGGGCGGCGCCGGCGCCGGGCGCGGTACGCAGCAGCCCGAGGCCGGTGGGGCCGGCGCCCAGCACGTCGTGGGCATACGCCGGCAGCAGGGCGGTGGCGCCGCCGAACAGCACCGCGAACAGGTCGAGCGAGATCGCCCCCAGCACGATCGGGCGGCTCCACACGAAGCGCAGGCCTTCGAGCAGCGTGTGCCAGCTGACCGGCGCCGTGTTCCTGGCCTGCGGCGCGCTGTTCGTGCGCGCCATCAACAGCACCGACAGCGCCAGCAGCACGCTCGACACCAGGTAGACCACCTGCGGGCCGAACACGTAGAGCAGGCCGCCGACCACCGGGCCGGCGATCACGGCGACGTGGAAGGTCGACGAACTGAGCGCCACCGCCTGCGAAAAGTCCTCGTTCGGCACCAGGTTCTTCAGCACCGCCTGCGACGCCGGCATGCTGAAGGCGCGCGCGCTGCCGTACAGGACCAGGATCGCGAACACCGGCCACACGACCTGGCTGCCGGACCAGGTGAACACCTGCAGCAGCAGGCTGCACAGCAGCTGGGTGCCCATGCACAGCAGGATGATGGTGCGGCGGTTGTGGGTGTCGGCGACGTGGCCGGCCCACAAAATCAGCGCCAGGAAGGGTGCGAACTGCGCCAGGCCGATCAGGCCGAGGTCGAACAGGCTATGCGTGATCTGGTACACCTGCCAGCCGACGGCGACGCTCTGCATCTGGACGGCGAGGGTATTCAGGAAGCGGGCGGACAGGTAGAACGAAAGATTACGGTTGCGCAGGACGCCGAGACGGCCCGTGGGGGAGGTCGATGACATAAGGGAGGATGAGGGCTGGCGGGAATGCGAGGCTCATTGTGCCTGATCCGGGCTTGTGATGC
>Ga0308164_10003763_pt1 | contig 13369 bp, 11 predicted proteins | sample PhyTR2_FD_201031 | JGI IMG/M metagenome (GOLD analysis project Ga0308164, IMG submission 201031) | Phyllosphere microbial communities from UC Gill Tract Community Farm, Albany, California, United States - DLSLT.R2 | ecosystem: Host-associated > Plants > Phyllosphere > Unclassified | place: USA... | reverse complement strand
CGGGGGCTGGCGACGGGGTGGAGGCGCGCGCGTTTTTTCATGCTGAGTACCGGATGAATCACCGGCTGTTCGTCTATGCCAAGCCGATCGTCGCGTTCATGGACGGGATCACGATGGGCGGCGGCGTCGGGCTCGCCTTGCCGTGCACGTACCGCGTGGCGACCGAGAACACGAAGTTCGCGATGCCCGAGACGGGGATCGGGTTGTTCCCCGATGTCGGCGGCGGCTGGTATCTGTCGCGGCTGCCGGGGCGGATCGGTCAGTATCTCGCGCTGACGGGGCATCGGCTCGATGGTGCGGAGTGTGCCGCACTCGGATTGGCGACGCATTATCTGCCGAGCGAGGCGCTCGACACCGCCAAGGCGCGGATCGCGCAGACGCCGCAGGATATCGCCGGCGTGCTCGATGCGCTGTCGATCGCGCCGCCCGAAGCGCAGATCCTCGCGCGCAGGGACGAGATCGACCGGCTGTTCGCGTCCGACATACTCGAGGAGATCTACGCCGCTCTCGACGCCGATGGCGGGGAGTGGGCCGCAAAGACGCTTGCGACCCTCAAGACCAAGTCGCCGCAAACGATGAAGGTGTCGCTCCGGCTGCTCCACGAAGGCGCGGCGATGGCCAGTTTCGCGGACGAGATGAAACAGGAATATGCGGTCGGCGCGCATGTCGTGCAGCGGCACGACTTCATCGAGGGCGTGCGCGCGGTGATCGTCGACAAGGACAATGCGCCGCGCTGGGATCCGGCGACGCCCGAGGATGTGACCGATCACGTGATCGACCAGATCTTCGCGCCGTTGCCGGAAGCCGAGGCGTGGACGCCGGGTTAATCCGTCATCCTGACGAAAGTCAGGATCCAGAGCCATGTACGATGACGCTCGTGGCTCTGGATCCTGGATCAAGTCCAGGATGACGATGCTTATTGGAGACTGACATGGCCGATTACGAAACGATCCTCGTCGAGCAGCGCGGTGGCGTCACGCTCGTCACGCTCAACCGGCCGCAGGCGCTCAACGCGCTCAACTCGCAGGTGCTCGCCGACCTGATCGCCGCGTTTGCCGCGTTCGATGCGGATCCGTCGCAGGGCTGCGCGGTGTTGACCGGCTCGGCCAAGGCGTTCGCGGCGGGCGCGGACATCAAGGAGATGCAGAGCCAGGGCTTTGCCGACATGTATGCGAGCAACTTCTTCGCCGGCTGGGAGCAGGTGACGCGGACGCGCAAGCCGATCATCGCCGCGGTCGCGGGCTATGCGCTGGGCGGCGGCTGCGAGGTCGCGATGATGTGCGACTTCATCCTCGCCGCGGACACCGCCAAGTTCGGCCAGCCCGAGATCAAGCTCGCGGTCTCCCCCGGCATGGGCGGATCGCAGCGCCTCACGCATGCGGTCGGCAAGGCCAAGGCGATGGAGATGGTGCTGACCGGGCGGATGATGGACGCGGTCGAGGCCGAGCGCGCAGGCCTCGTCTCGCGGATCATCCCCGCCGCCGAGCTGGTCGAGGAAGCGGTGAAGACCGCCGCGACGATCGCCGCGATGGCGCCGCTCGCGGTGCTGGCGAACAAGGAAATGGTCAACGCGGCGTTCGAGACGGGGCTGGCGATGGGCGTCCAGTTCGAGCGGCGGCTGTTCCACGGGCTGTTCGGCACCGCGGACCAGAGCGAAGGCATGGCCGCGTTCGTCGAGAAGCGTGCGGGGACCTGGACGGGGAAGTGATGCAATTCCCCTTCCGCTCGCGGGAGGGGCTAGGGGAGGGGCGTGCCCCGGTTGCCGACGCAACCTATGCGGCGCTGCCCTCCCCCAACCCCTCCCGTAAACGGGAGGGGAGCGAAATTCAGGAGAGAGAACATGGCACGCATCGGATTCATCGGGCTCGGCAACATGGGCGGCGGGATGGCTGCCAACCTCGCGAAGAAGGGTCATGACGTTCGCGCATTCGACCTGAGCGCCGATGCGCTGGCCAAGGCGAAGGCCGCGGGCTGCCTGCCGGTCGCCTCAGCGGCCGAAGCCGCAGACGGTGCCGAGGCGATCGTGACGATGCTCCCCGCCGGCAAGCATGTCGCCGAGGTGTACGACACGCTGTTCGGCGTCGCGTCGCCGTCCGCGATCCTGATCGACTGCTCGACGATCGACGTCGCGACCGCCAAGCAGGTCGCCGAGGCGGCGCAGGCCAAGGGTCTCGCCGCGGTCGACGCGCCGGTCTCGGGCGGGATCGGTGCGGCCAATGCGGGCACGCTCACCTTCATGGTCGGCGGTTCGCGCGAGGCGTTCGATCGCGCGCAGCCGATCCTCGCCGACATGGGCAAGGCGGTCATTCACGCCGGCGCGAACGGCGCGGGGCAGGCGGCGAAGATCTGCAACAACATGATCCTCGGCGCGACGATGATCGCGACCTGCGAGGCGTTCGTGCTGGCCGACAGGCTCGGGCTCGACGCGCAGGCCTTTTACGACATCGCCAGCGTATCCTCGGGCCAGAGCTGGTCGATGACGAGCTACGCGCCGCTCCCCGGGATCGGCCCCGATACGCCCGCCGACCACGACTATCAGGGCGGGTTCGCCGCCGCGCTGATGCTCAAGGACCTGCGCCTCGCAATGGCGGCGGCGCAGGACGTCGGCGCCGACACGCCGATGGGCGCGAAGGCCGCCGAGCGCTACGAAGCGTTCGCGGCGGCCGGGCAGGGTGGGCTCGACTTCTCGGCCATCATCCGCACCTTGCGCGACTGAGCCTCAGAGGAAGCGGATCAGCATCAGCAGCAGCCCGAGGATCGACGCCAGCCAGCACAGGCTGCGGACGTAGCGGATACCGAACAGGTATAGCGGAATGTACGCGATCCGCGCGCCGAACCACAGCCAGGCGCCGATCGCACCGAGTCCGCCGGTGCGATCGGTCACCGCCAGCCCCAGCGCGAGCGCGACGAATACCGGGTAGGTTTCCTGGAAGTTCTTGAGCGCGCGTTCGGCGCGGCCGGCCATCTCGCCGAGTGGTTTCTGCTCGCCGTCGCGTGGGCCGGCATTCCAGTCGAGCCCGCGGTCGCGTGTCGCGGTCTGCCCCTGGATCATGACATAGGCGAACAGCAGGACCGTCGACCAGCCCAGCAGCAGCAATTCGGTAGGCAGCGTCATCGTCGATCTCCGCAAAGGTGCGGGTCTCGAACGCCGCTACCCGCGCGAGGTTGCGCCGTGTCGGGGTGCGCTGGCAAGCTGCCGCGCATCATGCGCGCGGTGGAACGCGCGGTCGGCATCATCGATCGCGCCGAGCAACGCACCGAAGCACGGCGCCTCGTCGATCGGATAGACTCGCGACAGGTCGTGGCCGAGCGCGAAGACGTCGCGCTGCGTGAGCAACCCGATCGCAACGATGCGGTCTTGATCAGGCATAAGGCAGGCTCCAGTGGTGTAACGCATGTTAACACACTGAAACGATTGTGTATCGCAAATATCGGATAAAGAGCCGAGCCGAGCCTTAGCCGAGCCCAAGTCGCTCGCGCGCGTGCCAGCGGGCGATCATCAGCACCGATACCACGGCGAGCCCGGTCGCCAGCCCGGTCCAGATCCCGACGCCGCCCCAGCCGCGCGCGAAGGCGAGCCACGCGCCGACGCCGATGCCGATCCCCCAATAGCCGATCGCCGCGAACAGCATCGGCACGGTGGTATCGCCCAGCCCGCGCAACATGCCCGCGCCGATCACCTGCGCGCCGTCGACGACCTGGAACACTGCGGCCACCGCGAGCAGCGAGATCGCCAGCGCCACCACCGGCGCGTTGGCGGGCGCGTCGACGTCGAGGATGATGCCGATCAGCAGTTGTGGTGCTAGCACGAGCAGGAGCGCGGTCAGCACCATGAACCCCTCGCCGATCGCGAACGCGGCCCAGCCCGCACGGCCGATCCCGGCGCGGTCGCCGCGCCCGGAGGCGAGCCCGACGCGGACGGTGGCGGCCTGCGCGATGCCGAGCGGGACCATGAAGGTGACGCTGGCGATCTGGATCGCGATCGCGTGCGCGGCCAGCGGGACGGTGCCGAGCAACCCCATCAGGAATACCGCGGCGATGAACACGGTCGATTCGAACCCGAGCGTGATCGCGATCGGCAGCCCGAGCCTCCACACCGCGCGGTACCGCGGCCAGTCCGGGCGCCAGAACCGGCCGAGCAGCCGGTAGCGGCGGAACGGTTTTGCGCAGACGATGACGATCGCCATCGCGACGAAGCTCAGCCCGTTGGCGATGCTGCTCGCCATGCCCGACCCGAGCAGGCCGAGCGCGGGAAGGCCGGCGTGGCCGAAGATCAGCATCCAGTTGAGCGCGGCGTTCACGCTCAGCAGCCCGACCATCACCACCAGCGACCAGCCCGGCCGCTCGAGCGCGGCGACGAACGCGCGCAGCACGAGGAAGGCGAGGCTGGGCAACATCCCCCACATCACCGCGCGCACGAACCGCGCCGCCTCATGCGCGAGCGCCGGATCCTGATCGAGCAGGTGGACGAGGATCGGCTCGGCCTGCCACAGCAGGATCCAGGACGGGATGCACAGCGTGGCGGCGACCCAGATCGTCTGGCGCACGGTCCGCCGGATATCGCGCACCGCATGCGGCCGCGCGCCCCGCTCACGCGCGATCATCGGCACCGCGGCGGTGGTGAGCCCCATGCCGAAGACCAGGAAGACGAGGTACAGGTTCAGCCCCAGCGTCGCCGCCGCCAGCGTATCGGGGCCGAGCCGCCCGAGCATCGCGACGTCGGTCGCGCCGACCAGCGCCTGGGCGAGGTTGGTCGCGACGAGCGGCCAGGCGAGAGTCAGCGTCGCCGCGAATTCGGTGCGCCAGGGGCGGGGCGGGGTGGTCATGCGCCGGCTTTACCCGGGTTCTCGCCCAAGTCGATCACCGACCGATGCTCCCCCACAGATCGACGCGGATCGATCCGACGCGTGCTTGTGGCGATTACCCCGCCACCACCACTCCGTCATCCTGACTTTCGTCAGGATGACGGAAGGGGGGAGTGCGAACTGAAGACCGCGACGCCGCTATGCCGCCCTACCGCATCAACCCGGCGGCGCGGAGCGCGTGCTCGATCGTCGCCTGGATCCCCGCCGGCGCCGCCGCGCGAGGCTTCGCCGCGGGCTTGGGAGCCACGGGAATCGCGATCTTCGCAACGCGGCCGACCGCCGCCGGCTTGGCCGCGACGGCGGCGTCGGTCTCGGCAATCAAACCCCAGGACCGGGCGATGATCGCGGTGCTCGAAATCCCGACGTCGAGCATATACGGCCCCGCGGCGCCCAGCCGTTCGCCCCGCGACGGATCGATCGGCGTGCCATGGCCCATCCCCGGCACGGTCCAGTCCTCGACCACGTCGCGCCCCTGTGCGTCCGACCAGATCCGGTGCACCGCGGTTCCCTGGCGTTCCACGCGCACCGCTTTCGCGTCGACGCCGTGGATGCCGCGCCACTGCCGGGCGATCGTGTCTGCGTTCGAGACGCTCACCGTCGCGTCCGCCCCGCCATGCCAGATCGCCAGGGTCGGCCAGCGCCCGTCATGCCCGCGCGATCCGCTGCGGACCGCGTCGACCAGCGCGGCATCGCTGGTGTCGCCATGCCCGCGCATCCGGTCGAACGCCTGCGACACGCCGGTCGCGGTGCCATAAGCGAGCCCACCGATCACCGCGCCGCCCGCGAACAGGTCGGGCCGGGTCGCGAGCATCGCCAGCGTCATCGCACCACCCGCGGACAGGCCGGTGACGTAGACGCGGCCCCGGTCGAGGCCGTGGCGGGCGATCATCGTCTCGGTCATCTGCGCGATCGATTCCGCCTCGCCGCCCGCCTGCGCGGTGTCCTCGGAGGCGAACCAGTTGAAGCAGCGGTTGGGATTGTTCGCGTGCGTCTGCTCGGGATACAGCACCGCGAACCCCGCGCGGTCGGCCAGCCGCGACCAGCCCGATCCGTGGTCATAGCTCGCCGCGGTTTGCGTGCAGCCGTGCAGCACCACGACCAGCGGCGCGCCGGCCGGCAGGGTCTTGGGCACATGGACATGGCCGAGCAGCGCGCCCGGATTCGTCCCGAACGCGGTCAGCGCGACGAGGCGGCTCGGCCCATCATGCGCGCTTGCGGGCGCACCTGCGCGGGCCATGCGTGCGATGGTATCGGCGATGTTTCTCAAGACTAGGGGCCTTTCACCACAGGCCGTGGGGGCCGCGATAGCGTATCAACGCACGCCCTAGCCTATTTGTTGCTGCACTGCAGCATCCAGGTCAGGATCCGTGTCCGAGCCGGTCGCACGCCTCGCCGATCGCAGCATAGATCCGGTCGAGATCGGCATCGTCGATGCAGTAGGGTGGCATGACGTAGACGGTGTTGCCGAGCGGCCGGAGCAGCAGGTCGCGCGCGCCGAAAAAGGCGAGCAGGCGCGGGCCGATCTGCGAGAGATACCCGTCCTCGCCGCGCAGTTCGACCGCGGTGATCGTGCCGATCTGGCGCGCATTGGCGATTCGCGGATGCCGGGCAAGTGCCTCCAGCCGCGTGGCCTGACGGGCGGCGAGATCGGCGATCCGGTCGCGCACCGGCTCGTCGCGCCAGATCGCGAGGTTCGCATTGGCGGCGGCGCAGGCGATCGGGTTGGCGGTATAGCTCGACGAGTGGAAGAACATCCGCGCGCGGTCGGTGCCGTAATGCGCCTGGTAGATCGCCTCGGTCGCCATCGTCACCGCGAGCGGGATCGCGCCGCCGGTCAGCCCCTTCGACAGGCACAGGATATCGGGCACCACGCCTGCCTGTTCGCAGGCGAGCAACGTGCCCGTGCGGCCCCAGCCGGTCATCACCTCGTCGGCGATGAACAGCACGTCGTGCGCGGCACAGATCCGCCGCATCTCGGCCAGCAGGTGCGGCGGATAGATGTGCATCCCGCCCGCGCCGAGCAGCAACGGCTCGACGATGAACGCGGCCGGATGCGCGGCACACGCCGCCTCCAGCGCGTCGAGTGTCGCCTGCTCGCGCCCGGCGGCGGGGAAGGGGATCGTCCCGACATCGAACAGCAGCGGCGCGTAGGCGCGGTTGAAGACGCCGCGCGCGCCGACCGACATCGCGCCGATCGTGTCGCCATGATAGCTGTGCTCGAGCACGAGGATGCGGTGGCGATCCTCGCCGCGATCGAGCCAATAGCCGAGCGCCATCTTCAGCGCGCACTCGACGCTGGTCGACCCTGAGTCCGAGAAGAACACGCGCGTCAGCTCGGGCGGCATGATCGCGGTCAGCCCGCGCGCGAGGTCCTCGGCGGGCTGGTGCGTCCAGCCGGCGAAGATGATCTGGTCGAGCGTGCCCGCCTGCTCGGCGATCGCCGCCATGATCGTCGGGTTGGCATGGCCATGCGTGGTGACCCACCAGGACGAGATCGCATCGACGATCCGCCGGCCATCCGATGTGTAGAGCGCGGCGCCCTCGGCATGCGTGACGAGCGGGATCGGCTCGCGCAGGCCGTGCTGCGTGAAGGGGTGCCAGACGGGGGAGTCGCTCACCGGAACGCCTCCAGGTCGAAGGCCGCGGCGAACGCCTCGGCCAGCGTCGCCGCGTCCAGCGGATCGAGGCGGGGCAGGCGGCCGAGCCGGCGGACCTTGCCGAGCGTGGCGATCGTCGCCTCGCTATCCTCGACCGCGTCGCCGACGAACGCGATGCCGAGGATCGGCACGCCGCGGTTGCGCAGCGCCTCGATCGACAACAGGCTGTGGTTGATCGTGCCGAGCCCGGTCCGCGCGACGAGCACGACCGGCTTGCCCCAGCGCGCGAACAGGTCCGCGAAGATCAGCTCGCGGGTGACGGGCACCATCACGCCGCCAGCGCCCTCGACCACCAGAGCGCCGTCGACCTCGGGTAGCGCAAGCCGGTCCGGCTCGATCGTCACGCCATCGATCTCGGCCGCGAGATGTGGCGAACACGGCGTCGTCAGCCGATACGCTTCGGGCAGAACGCGGTCCGCGGGCACGCCGAGCGTCACGACCGACGCCGCATCGCTGCCGTCCGCCAGCCCCGCCTGCACCGGCTTCCAGTAGCGCGCGCCAAGCGCGGCGGTCAGGCCGGCGGCGAAGACCGTCTTGCCGATGTCGGTGTCCGTCCCGGTGACGATGATCGTCATTGCAGCGCCTCTCCCATGATCACTCCCAGTGCCTCGATATCCGCGACGGTCGCGTTGAGCGTCAGCGATATCCGCAGCCGCGATCCGCCCTCGGGCACGGTCGGCGGGCGTATCCCCCGCACGTCGAACCCGGCGCGCTGGATCGCGTCGGCGACGCGCATCGTCCGCGCGGCGTCGCCGAGGACGAGCGGCAGGATCTGCGACCCCGTCGCCGCGACGCCGTGTGGCGCGAGCACGCGCGCGGCGGTCGCGACGAGGTCCCACAACCGCTCGCGCCGCCCCGGCTCGTCCGCGACGATCCGCAACGCCTCGTCCACCGCCAGCGCCATCAGCGGCGACGGCGCGGTCGAAAAGATGAAGCCGCGCCCGCGATTGACGATGAAGTCCCGCATCACCGCGGGCCCGCACAACAGTGCACCCTCGCAGCCCAGCGCCTTGCCGCAGGTGCGCAGGGTGATGACGTTCTCGCGTCCGTCGAGTCCTTCGGCCAGCCCGCGGCCGTCCGTACCGAACACCCCGGTCGCATGCGCCTCGTCGATCAGCAGGATCGCGTCGTGGCGATCGGCCACGCGCGCGAGATCGCCGAGCGGCGCGCGGTCGCCGTCCATGCTGTAGAGACTCTCGACCGCGATCCAGACCTGCCCCGTGCCGCCCGCGCTGCGCCATGTGGCGATCGCATCCTCGACCGCGCCGGCATCGTTATGCGCCGCGCGCACGCAGGTGGCGCGGGTCAGCCGCATGCCCTCGTGTGCGCTTGCATGGATCAGCGCGTCATGGACGATCAGGTCGGCACGCTGCGGCAGCGTCGCGAACAGTATCGTGTTGGCGACATACCCGCTGGCGAAGAACAGCGCCGCCTCGGTCCCGAAGAACCGCGCGGCCGCCGCCTCCAGCGCCTCGTGCTCGGGCGCATTGCCGCGCAGCAACCGCGAGCCGCCCGAACCGACCGGCACGCCGCGCGCCAACGCCTCGGCCATCGCGCCGCGCAGTCGGTCCGATCCGGCGAGCCCGAGGTAGTCGTTCGACGCGAAATCGACGCCTGCGCGCGGGCGGAGCGATCGGTACCGGTCGGCGGCGGTCAGCGTGGCAAGGTCTCGGTGCTGGTCGGCGAACATCATCGCGCCGCCCTAACCGCTACGCGGCGCGAAGACGATAGTGCGGCGCGACCGCGCGGTTAGCCTGCCTGCAACGTCGCGATGAACCGCGCGGCGCGCGCGCCGACCTCTGCCGCGGTCATGCCCGGCGCATAGAGCGCAGAGCCGAGGCCGAAGCCTGCCGCGCCTGCCTTGCGCCACTCGGCCATGACCTCGGGCACGATTCCGCCGACCGGCAGCACGCGCGTGCCCTTGGGGAGGACGGCGCGCATCGCCTTCAACACGGCCGGGCTGGCGGCTTCGGCGGGGAACAGCTTCAGCGCGGCGGCGCCCGCGTCGAGCGCCGCGAACGCCTCGGTCGGCGTGGCGATGCCAGGCAGCGCGACATAGCCGCGCTCGGCCGCCGCCGCGATCACCTGCACGTTCGCGTTGGGCGCGATGATCAGCGTGCCGCCCGCCGCGCCGACCGCCGCGACGTCCTCGACTCGCAGCACGGTGCCCGCCCCGACGACGGCGCGGCCTTCGAGCCGGCGCGCCAGGCGGGCGATGCTGTCGAGCGGATCGGGCGAGTTCATCGGCACTTCGAGGATCGTGAACCCGGCCTCGACCAGCGCGTCGCCGATCGGCTCCACCTCGTCGGGCGTCACGCCGCGCAGGATCGCGATCAGCGGGCAGCGCGCGAACGCGTCGTCAAAGGCCTGGCGGTGGGGCGTCGTGAAAGTCATGCGGCAAGATCCTTGATGCGCGTGATGCCGGCCACGAACGCGGCCTGGCTGTCGATAGCGTGCGACGTGCCGCCGAGTGCATCGATCGCCCCGGCATAGAGTGCGCCGAGCGCTGGGTCGGCGAGAATATGGACCGTCGTGCCGGACTCGATCCGCGCGGCGGTATCCGCGCCGATCAGCAACCCGCTCGCGAACGAGGCCGCATCCGCATCGTCGGCAAGCCCGAGCACGCCGCGCGCGCGGATCGCGAACAGGCTCGCGGCGAGATCGCGTTTCGCCCCCTCCGCGACGCCGGCGAGGAACGCCGCCCCCGGCTCGACCGGGTGGCCGAGCTGTCGGGCGAGGACGCCGTGCGTGCGGAGCAGCGCAAACAGCTCGCCGGTCATCGCGGTGGTGAAGCGCGTGATCGCGCCGCGCTCGACCGTCGCCCATTTGCAGTGCGTGCCGGGCTGGCACAGCAGCGCCTCCGCGGGCACGAGCCCGGCCGCGACCGCGCCGAGCAGCTGGACTTCCTCGCCGCGCATGACGTCTGCATGCACCCCGTCGCGGTACGACAGCCCCGGCACGATCGCGGTGCGGTCGTCGATCTGGTCTAGCGCAGCGGCGATGTCGGCAAGACCCGCGGGCGCGGCGACATAGGGAACGCTGCGCCAGCCGATGTTCGATCCGACCATCCCGGCGAGCAGCATCGGCAAGTCGCCGAGCCGCTGGCGGATCCCCGCGACCTCGGCGGGATAGTCCGCCGCGGCGACGCTCGCCGCGCCGCGATCGTCGCGTTCGGACGCGACCACCTGGCCGTCCTCGATCCGGAACGCGCGTCGGTTGGAGGTGCCCCAGTCGACTGCGATGAAAGACGTCATGGTCGCCACCTTGCTCCCGTCGCGACGCAACGGCGTAGGTCCTCCGAATTATACGATAAAACAACCATGTCCAGCCTCCACCGAGTCGTCCGCCCCGGCAAAACGCATTCGGCCGAAACGCACTGATCGAAGATAGCGCCGCAGGAACAGACACCGAACCCCCTCGTTCAGCCCCGACCAGCGAGAGGAATGCGTGTGCTTCAGATTAGCGCTCAGGCCGAGACCGACACCGGCACTATCGAGGCAGCGCCTCCCGAATCGGTCGCGGTGGCGATCGCCGACCGGCTCGCGCAAGGAAGTCTGGTCTATGTCGCGCTGGACGACCGGCGCGCGACCGACATCGCGGCGATCGCCGCCGCGCTCGTGCCCGATGCGGTGGTGATCCAGCTGCCGTCGAGCGATGCGTTGCCGGGCGACGACGCGCCGGCCTCGCCCGCCAATGTCGGGCTACGCGTCGCGGCACTGCGTCGCGTGCGGCATGCGACCACGCATGAAACCGGACCGGTCCTGCTGGTGACTACGGCTGAGGCGACCGCGGTGCGCTATCCCGAACCGGCATCGTTCGATGCGGCGCCACCCCGGCTCGAGGTCGGCGATACGCTCGACATCGAGGCGTTCGCGGCGGCAGCGGCGGAGATCGGCTATATCGTCGACGACCGGATCGACGAGCCCGGTGAGATCGCGGTGCGCGGCAACGTGATCGACATCTTTCCTGCGGACCGCGAGACCCCGGTCCGCATCGAATTCGCCGACGGACGGATCACTGCGCTGCGCGACTATGATCCCGTTTCGCAGCTCGGCTCCGCCGACATCGCCTGTGTCGAGGTCGGGCGCGCGACCGAGCCGCTGGTCGAGAAGGGCGTCGCGCTCCTCGCGCATCTCGCCGATGCGGCGATCGCGTTCGATCCCGGCGTCGATCGCCGTCGCGCACGGTTCATGGCGATCGCCGCCGATGGCCTGCCGCGTCGCAAGGCCAGCGCCGATCTGGTCGCGACCCGGTCCTGGGATGCCGCGGTCGCCAAGCGCGACGTCGTCGCGATCGCGCCGGATGCCACGCCGTCGCCCCGCTTCGTCGAACAGCGCGATCCCGCGCGAGGGTTCGCCAAGCTCGCCAAGGACGTGCTGGCCGATTCGCGTCTCGTGCTGGTCGGCTCGCCGCGCGACCTGCGCTTTCTCCAGCCGCGGCTCGAGCGGCGGGCGAAGATCGATCTCGTGCCCGTCAAGCGCTGGTCGGAGGTCGTCGCGGCCAGGCTCGGCACGGCGATGATGCTGGTCGCACCGATCGATCGCGGCTTTGCGAGCTCTGGCGTCACCGTCGTCGCGGGTGCAGACCTGCTCGGCGGCCGCGCGCGCGGCGACGAGATCGCCGCGAGCGGCGCGGGCGCGCTCACGGGTCTTTCGAGCGAGCTGCGCTGCGGCGACGTCGTCGTGCACGAGGAGTTCGGGATCGGCATCGTCCGTGGACTCGAAACCCTGCCGGATACCGGCGGCGACGCGATCATCCTGTGCTACGCCAAGGAAGGCCGCCGGCTCGTCCCCGTCGCCGAGGCCGACCGGATCTGGCGCTATGGCGCGGACGCCGACGCGGTGACGCTCGACACGCTCGACGGCGCGTCGTGGCAGAAGCGGCGCGGCGCGATCGACGCGGCGATCGCCGACAGCGCGCGCGATCTCGCGGCGATCGCCGCCGAGCGCGCGGCGCAGACGACCGACCCGATCATCCCCGACCGGGTGGCCTATGAGCGGTTCGCCGCCGGGTTCGCCTTCACCGAAACGCCCGACCAGGCGCGCGCGATCACGACCACGCTGGCCGATCTGGCGAGCGGCAAGCCGATGGACCGGCTCGTGATCGGCGACGTCGGCTACGGCAAGACCGAGATCGCGCTCCGCGCCGCCGCCGCGGTCGCGCTGGCGGGGCGTCAGGTCGCGATCACCGCGCCCACGACGGTCCTCGTCCGCCAGCATATCGAGACGTTCACGCGGCGGTTCGAGGGGACCGGCGTTGCCGTCGCCGGTCTGTCGCGCCTGTCGAGCACCGCCGAAAAGACGCGCGTGAAGGCCGGGCTTGCGGACGGATCGATCGGCGTCGTCATCGGCACCGGCGCGATCGCGGGCAAGGGTGTGGCGTACAAGGATCTGGCACTGGTCGTGATCGACGAGGAGCAGCGGTTCGGCACCGCGGACAAGGCCAGGCTGCACGCGCTGGGGGCGGGGCACGTCCTGACGCTCAGCGCCACGCCGATCCCGCGGACGCTGCAATCGGCGATGATCGGGCTCCAGGGCATGTCGGTGATCGCGACCCCGCCCGCGCGTCGCCAGCCGATCCGTACCGCGGTCGCGGCGTTCGACGATGCCACCGTCCGCGCGGCATTGCGGCGCGAGCGTGCACGCGGCGGCCAGAGCTTCGTCGTGGTCCCGCGGATCGACGACATGGCGCCGCTGGCCGCCCGGCTCGCCAAGCTCGTCCCCGAACTCGGCATCGTCCAGGCGCATGGCAAGATGCCCGCCGCCGAGATCGACGAGGCGATGGTCGGGTTCGCCGCGGGCGATGGCGACGTGCTGCTCGCCACCAACATCATCGAGGCGGGGCTAG
>Ga0308164_10003760_pt1 | contig 13375 bp, 12 predicted proteins | sample PhyTR2_FD_201031 | JGI IMG/M metagenome (GOLD analysis project Ga0308164, IMG submission 201031) | Phyllosphere microbial communities from UC Gill Tract Community Farm, Albany, California, United States - DLSLT.R2 | ecosystem: Host-associated > Plants > Phyllosphere > Unclassified | place: USA... | reverse complement strand
ACGGTTTAATGCGCCCCGTTGCCCGGATAGCTCAGTCGGTAGAGCAAGGGATTGAAAATCCCTGTGTCCTTGGTTCGATTCCGAGTCCGGGCACCATATTTAAAGAAACCAGCCTAACGGCTGGTTTCTTGCTTTCTGGGTTCTTATAAAAGATCATGGACTCTCCATCGAACCTCATCCCCAATTGTCTGACGCTTGCTCAGCCCACATCATTTCCTGTGAAATCCCCCACTGTTATCCCCTATAAACTCATATTAAACCTGCACTTGAGCTGATACATTGCAGATTGAACATTGAGCAAATTTATAGGATATAAAATGCCTTCGTCCACAAATCCGCTACTCGCTTCTCCGTTGAAAACCGGCGATACCGTTGGTTTTTTCTCTGCGTCGTCACCTGTTACTGCTACGGCACCTGAGCGTTTTTCTCGTGGAAAGAAATTCCTTGAAGAAAAAGGATTTGTGCTGAAAGCGGGCTCACTGACGGGGCATTCTGACCATTACCGTTCAGGTTCAGTTGCCGCCAGAGCGGAAGAATTCAATCAGTTGATCCGCGATCCGCAGGTGCGTTGTGTGATGTCGACGATTGGAGGCAATAACAGCAACTCGCTGCTGCCTTATCTGGACTACGATGCGCTGCGCGCTGACCCGAAAATCATTATCGGATACTCCGATTCCACGGCGCTTCTGGCCGGAATTTATGCCCAGACCGGTCTCATCACGTTCTACGGTCCGGCGCTGGTGGCTTCTTTCGGCGAGTTTCCCCCGCTGGTTGATGAAACCTGGGCCTCTTTTGCCGATATCCTGATGACCCGTCATAAAGCGCCTTACCGTTATCCTCTTCCTGCATACTGGACGGACGAAAAGCTCAACTGGAATGACGTCACGCCAGTAAGAGCCAAAAAATTGTATGCAAATACCTGCCGTTTTCTCGGGGCAGGACGCATTGAGGGACGGGTTATCGGCGGGAACCTGAATACTTTATCAGGCATCTGGGGTAGCCCTTATATGCCGGAAATTCATCAGGGCGATATTTTGTTTATTGAAGACAGCCTTAAAGATATTGCCACCGTTGAACGCTCTTTCTCGATGCTGAAGCTCAACGGAGTTTTCGATCGTGTGAGCGCCATTCTGCTCGGAAAACACGAACTGTTCGATAATACCGGTACGGGAAGACAGCCGGCGGACGTTCTGCTGGAGATTCTGAACGGGCAGGAAATTCCCCTGGTCGATGGCTTTGACTGTTGCCATACCCATCCGATGTTAACACTCCCTCTGGGTACTGATATTATTGTGGACTTTGATCACCAGCATATCGACATCTCTGGTCATTACTTGCGCTGATACCTCCGAAATCACGTACTACTAAAATTCCGTATGTGATTTATTATCATCTTCCTGTTTCATATCCCGGCCATTTACATTTCAAGTGACTGCTCTGTAAACATTTACTACAGAAATCTGTTTTTAAAATAGAAGGGTTTATACTAACTGCCCTCTGTGAAGCAGTATATAAAGATAAAACACCCGTAAAGCAGCACTGTACTAATTAACTGATGCAGCGGAAATGACCGAATATTCTAAACAGGGAGGAGTGGCATGCCCATGGTTTATCTGATTGAAAATCAAATAGTCTTCAATCCGGAGGAAAATTCGCTTTCATTACTGAGTGATGATGAAAGTAAGATCACCGTCTCAAATCCTGCACGGAGAATATTATTATTGTTAATTGAACAACAAGGCGTGGTCGTTCAGCGTGAAACATTCTTTAAAAAAGTATGGGATGACTACGGCCTGAACGCTAGCAATAATAACCTTAATCACTGTATCAGCAAATTACGTAAAGTCATCTCAACCCTGGGATACCAAAATGAATTTATCGTTACTGTCCCTAAGGTCGGTTTTATCATCCGGAAGGAAATCATTATTGAGACCTGTGCCAATAAGATTGAGACTCAGGTATTAGTAGAAAATGGTGATGAAACCGCTAAAGAACCCGATATTGTTCCGGGCGAAGCGATGCCGGATGACGAAATAATAAATCATTCTGTGGCGCCACAGCAAAATGCAACTGAACCTGAACCGCAGAAGGGAAAACATCATCATTATTTTATAATGAGTATTCTGGTCACTGCCGCACTGACAGTCTGGGCAATTTCCATTTTTTACAATGACATGAGTGATCCGAAGGCTGACTTAGAGATTGCCAAAATCGGATCCTGCAGCTTGTACGCAACGGCCCCGGTTTCCCGGTCAAATAAGAGTAATTTTATTCAACTGGCAGAAGATTTTCTGCATAAGAACAATATCTCATGCAAACCAGGACACATTCTTATATTTCAAAGCGAGCTTTTCTCTTCGCCAATAAATACCGGTTCAGTGCGGGAGTTTCTCGCACAATGCAGCACCGATGACAATCATAAAGCAAGTGTTTGCATAAGCTATTATACAAATGACAGGACCACGCATGATCAGTGATAGAAAATTTATTCCTCCGGGCAAGAAAACTATTATTTACACGTTACTTCCTGTCGCTGCGTTGCTGTTAGTGTTATATGGAATGTCTCTGAGAAAGGACAAGCATACGTTTCCGGTTAATATCCCTTGCAGGGGAAGTATGATCGTAGAAGCACAATATGATCATCAGAGAGCGAAAATGGTGACCTCTTTGTACTTTAGTTTTCTTGATAATCGTAAAATTTTAGTTTCACTCAGTGGAACTGCATATTTATACAATGAGGAAGGAAAACTGGTAAACAGGAAAACTTTGCTGAGGAATATCTATTATGACTACGTACAGGAGAGCAAAGTGACCGATACCTATTCAATGACCAGCAGACAGATTAACATTGATAGCATAGACAATATGGACTGGGGGATTTCTTCGCTTCTGCTGATAAACAGTTTTTTTCTGACTGGGCATACCGATACGATGGTGTTGAAGAAATATGATGACAACACCATGCTGATAGAAAGTAATCAGTCTCCGTTTGCATTATGTGTTTTCAAAAAATCTTTTTAAAAACAGCGAAATGGATGAAGCCTGGTTATTTATAGTAAAGATATAAATCATAACCGCAAGCCTGGGCATAACGAGACAAAGTACTGAAGCTTGCCTGAGCTGGCCGCTTCTCAAGACGGGTGATTGCCGGTGGCGTGATCCCAAGCCGTCTGGCCAGTTCAGTTTTACTCAATCCGGCATCTTCGCGCAGGGTTTGCAGCAGGGCGTGAATGTGCTTTTCTGCGATGAGTTCCGGTGCCTGTGCGGAGTATATGGGTTCCTCCAGCGCCTGAGCCCGCAGTTTTGCCGTTCTTAGCATATCGTTCTCCCTTATCTTTGCGGTCAGTAATAGTTAATCTTGACGATCACCGACGCATCAAACTGCCCGAGAGAAAGTGTTTTTCCCGGGATGGCACTCAGTTTTGCAGTGAAGTTTTTGGTGACCTCATTCACATTGTTAAGCTCTGCAAAGTTATCGTACCGGTTGAAAGTAATGGCCTTCTGCTGGTCGTTGTAGAGCATGAGCTTGGCACCGTTCGAAAGGTCAATCGCGGTGTCATCCAGCAGCGGACTGGCCGTTGAAAATTCTGCCTGTAGTGAGAAGTTATCCAGACATCCTTGTTTTACAGCCTTGATGGCAAACGGCAGTGAAATACCTGAAGACCGTGAAAGGGTCGTGCTTTGAATGGCGCCAAAATCGACAATCTGAGACTCCGGATACACTTTCAGATCAGAACCGCAGGCCAGAAAACGGATCCCCTGCAAGCCAGAAAGATTGTATTTGAGGTTTTTAGCACCGGGGGATTTGTTAATACCTCTGCTGCCATCAAGCTGAAAGACGGTGAACTGGTCCGCGCCCTGGTAATGCCCGCTGGAAGGTGCATTTCCACTGACTTTGATATACAGGCGGAACGTCACGTTGACGGTGACGTTCTGGCCTTTTTTGATAGGCGTACTGTTAGTACTGAGTCTCTGCTCGTTCTGTTCCAGATCCTGCCCGTTGTAGCTCACGCCCAGCAATAAGCCTTCCCCGATCGACTGGGATTTAGGGTTAAAGTAGAAATGCACAACGTCAATAATCGACCCCAGCACATTGTCGCAATACGCCGTGACGTTGATGTCATTCGATTCCCAGACCTTGGTGCCGACAGGTACATTCGCCGGAATAGCCAGTTGCCCTACAGGTATCGCCGGTTTATCCACAATACCTGTGCCTTTCTCCACACAATCGAGCGCCAGGGCGCTGCGGGAAAATAAGAAGAGCAGGATGATGATTGCCATCCGGCCAATGGATAATCTGCAAATATCAGGCATAACAATCCCTTTTCTTTATGGTAAATCCGTTCAGTCACGGCTTCTCACGTGGTTGCTATCGCTTATCATCCTTGCTGATAAGCTGACATTGCACGGACGGGCAATTGTATTGATTGACCTGAAGACCGCCGTAATCGTCCATGTACCCGAGACTGTAACGTTCGCTGACGTACTGACTGCCGGTCAGAGATTCCGTCGCAAACGGCGCCAGCATGACGCTGTCAAAACCCGAAGCATTGCCTTTGTTGTCTTTACCCAGATATCCGACAGTGATGTAAAAAGGTGTCGGATTCGTCAGTTTCAGCCCGTTGCTGAGCCGCGAAACCTGGAGCTGTTCCTGCCAGTTGGCTTTCAACAGTTTTCTCAGTTCCGCCGGGCGGAAGAACAATTTCACGCGGCTTTGGATCGCCACCTGCATCACGTTCGCCATATCACTTTTTGGCGGCACTTCGCGCACGTTGAAGTAGAACAGCGACTCACGGTCTTTCGGTAAACCGGCGGTTTCCGGCAGTTGCAGGATACGGATCTGGCTTTTCTGCCCGGCATCAATTCGCTGCATCGGCGGCAGCGCCACCAGCGGCGAGGTGATTTTTTCGCCCTGTGCGTTCTCCAGCCAGACCTGCGCCAGATAAGGCAGCTCCTTGCTCTGGTTCTCGAGCATGACACTGACGGATTTATCGCTGGCGTTATAGATGATGCGCGTCCGGTCAAGATTCACCGCGGCGACTGCCGGATAACATGCTCCGGCCAACATCAGTACGGCTACGCAGCGTAAAATCATTTTTTTCATCTGGTTATTCCCTTACTAGTGCGATCCCTTCAGACCGCTTTTCATCATTAATTGCACGGCAGCAATACCTGCCCTGAAGAGGTTTCAGGCTGCGGCGGCACCTGAACCTGGCACTGCTGGTCGTCTCCCCAGCGGACAGTCAGGGATTTCTCACCTGACACCCCGGCCAGATAGGCCAGACCGCCGTCACCGATTAGTCCGGCTTCAAAACCGGAACTGTTGTCGGTAACTGATGCCCCGAGCGGCGGATGACTGCCATCTTTCAGGCGGATCACCGCCATCAGACGCTCACCTTTAATCGCGCGGATTTTGCGAAAACCTATTGCTCCTTCGGTCAGGGTTTTACTGACCACTGAGCTGTAGACTTCCACGTCATCCGGTAAATGGTTCACATCAACGCGGATATCAGAGGTCTGATAACTGGACACGCCATTCACCACCGCAATGCCGTAATCATTGGTCACGGACGCCCCGTCGCTTATCGGAATGCCTTTCACGCCGGTCGACACCATCATGCGAGGCTCGCTGCCCGCGCTGCTCTGATGCAAGGCCGCACCCGCCGCAGTGGCGGTAAACGAGCCGTACCAGTTCGCATTCACCGAACGGTAATCGTTATTTTTCACGCTGCCGTTAGCGCCGAACTGGCCGTACGGCGACATATGCTGATAGTTCGCGCGAAACACGCCGTTACCTTTTTGTATATCCGGGCTACTCCCGCCCGCGCCAACGCGCCAGGTATTATTCGGGTCCTGACTGTTGTAATACGACGCGGTTTGCGAGAAGCCGCTTTGCGAATCCTGCTGCGCGTCGTAGCTGATTTGTTGTCCTGAAGACAGCGGAAGGCTGAGTGACAGGAACATCTGGTTTTCATCGGTATCACGGTAGTTCAGCTTGCTGGCCGAAAAGGTGGCAGAGACACCGGTAAAACGCCCGATATCGAAAATCTTGCTAACGGATACGCTGTAGTTGTTACTCGGATCCTCGTTCCAGTAGACCTTATGCGTCGCTGACAGATATAAGGTGATCGCCGGCCACGGCAGATACTGGTTAGCGGTCACTGTGTACGTTTGTTTGTCATCACGGGAATAGCCGTCGCCGTTCACCTTGTCGAGATACTGGTTAAAAGACATAAACGTCTTTTGTGAGAAGCGATAACCTGCGAACGTGATCTGACTGCCGGTCGAATCAAAGCGTTTGGAATAGTTGGCGCGGTAGCTGAAACCGGTTTGTTTACCCGCATCTGGTACGGTCGCAGAAGAGCGAGTCACGTCAAAAGATACCGCGCCCAGTTTTTGCAGGTTTTGTCCGATACCCAGCGCCTGCGCCTGATAATTCCCGGTCGTCGCAATCAGCCCGCCATAAAGCGAGAAATCATTTAGCGCCCCCCACGACATTTCCCCGCTGTAAAAACCCGGCTGTAAAACGCGGTTGCTGCTGCCTGTGGTCGGTTTCCCCATGGCCGTTTTAAACCGCACCTGGCCTTTGCGGGTCAGAAAGGGAATGGTGGCCGTCGTCACCTGATAGGTAGTGACGCTGCCATTTTCTTCTTCGATTTTGACGTCCAGCGAACCCTGTACTGCTTCGGTCAGGTCCTGAACCACGAATGGCCCCGGCGAGACGTTGGTCTGGTAGATGACCCGTCCATTCTGGCTGATACTGACTTTGGCATTGGTTTTGGCGATCCCGGTCACCTGCGGCGCATAGCCACGTAACGACGGTGGCAACATGCGCTGGTCACTGTTTAGCGACGCACCGAGAAAGCGGAATGAATCAAAAATGTCAGAACTCAGATACGTTTGTCCCCCGGTCAGGCGTGCGCCGATAGAGGGTAAAGCGCGATACACGTATTTCTGCGTCCAGGTGAAATTATCACTGGCTGGCGAACCTGAGGTGCGGGAAGAGGAATACTGATAATCCGCACGGGCGCGCCACGCCCCGAGGTTAAACCCGGTGGTACCGTAGCTGCTGAAACTGGTCGAAGTATCGCCCTGTTGAGGCATGTAACGGCTACCCAGCAGGTTATAGTCGAGCAAAACGCCGTTTACACCCTCATCCCATTGAGAAGGTGGCACCCAGTTCTGGTCGTGGAACGTCAGCCAGGCTTGCGGAATGCTGATATTAAGCGTCTGCCTTTCCTGATCGTAACGTGTGGTCACTTCCGGCATTTTATCCAGTGACGTACATTTGCCGTGATGCCAGAGGGTTATTTTTTCCCGGGCTGCTTTGGTCAGATCAAATTTATCTACCAGTGAAGGTGGTAAGCATAACCGGCTATTTTTATTATCATCGACCGGAATATATTGAATGACACTCTGGTCACCGAAGGTGCGACCATTAAGCATCACATCCAGCAGGTACTCTCCAGGCGCGATGTAATTGGCAACCTGAAAACGCGACAGATCGACGTTATTGCGATCGGCAGAATCAATAAAGTTAACGTTAAATTCCACCGCCAGGCTTCTGATTGAAATTAAGCATCCCGACAAAAGGAAAATAAGCCAAAAACCTGTCCCCTTCCTTGTCGATGTTCCATCCATCGCAAACAACATAATAAAATCACTTTTTGCTTTTATAGATCAAACATAAACCCCTGGCGCAGGTGCACCTGGAAAATAAAGGGGAGATAACTCCCCTAAATAATAACAATGCTTATTTATAATTCAGGGCGTACGTTGCCTGAGAAACGATAGTACCGGTCGAAACTGGCTGTGAGTTGGCTTCAACGCGCGCAGCAAACACCAGCTCATTATTACCGGTGACAAGGTTAATATCTTTAGAGGTATCACCGACTTTCAGCAGGTCACCGTTCGCATCAATCAGACGAATGCCCGCACCTTTTGCACTGCCGGTGTTAGCCAGCAATTCACTCGCGCTGCTGTCAGGTGTGCCGGCAAATGAAACGGCCACTTTAGACATCGCCGGATATTCGACGGTGCCCGCAGTTTGTGCAGTCAGGTCGCAGCCTTGCAGGTGAATGGTGTAGTTAACGTTTTGGGAATATTTATTACCGCTTTCCAGCACCTTATTTGCTACCTGACCCATGTTCACATTAATGTCCTCATCTCCTGGAGCAATTGAGCAAGGCGCATTAATAACGGTTCCGGTGAAATGAATGCGGCCAGAGCCCTGATCGGTTCCTGTCGGCGGTGTTGTAACATCATCTGCGAAAGCTGAAGCAGAAATAAGGGCAGATAAAGCGATAACCAGTGTCTTGTTCTTAGCGTTAAACATAGTAAGTCCTTGAGATTGTAACGGTAGCTATTAAGCGTTAAGCAGCTGTTAAGCGATATTATTCGCTGTACCGAAGAGAGCACCCCTCTCTTGCCAGATCAATATACTGATATTTTTAATTTAACGTTATAATAATTCGCTTAATGCAAATATTAAGAGTTTTACGCTCGGATTAATCTTTAAACATTGCCATTATGAAAGGAAATTAACTTATAAGTTAAAATAAATGATATTAAATGTTCTCTAATGAATAATAATTTTCGCATTAGATAAGGTGAGTTAAGCTTTATTTAACCAATTTATTACATTTTTAATCATAAATTTTTACTAAACACTCCTTTTTTCTCTTCCCTGGCTCCATTTTATTTATGTGGAGTGCTCCGCAATGAACATGCGCATATCCTGCTGTTTTTACTCTGCTTGCGTGATCTGACCCCCAAAAACCAAACAAAGCCAAACAGCAAACTACACTTAACCTTTGATTGACATATCATTAACAAATCAAAGGAGAAAAACCATGAGCCATGTTTATAAGCACCCTATTCCTGCCTCTGTCGCAGAACGTACCCTGATCACACCTGAGAAATATCAGCAGTTTTATCAACAGTCTGTCGAAGATCCGGATGCATTCTGGGCCGAACAGGCGAAAGTTCTGGACTGGATCAAACCTTTCACAAAAGTGAAGAACACGTCATTCGCACCGGGAAATATCGATATCCGCTGGTTTGAGGACGGTACCCTCAATCTGGCCGCGAACTGCCTGGATCGTCATTTAGCGGAAAAAGGCGACCAGACGGCGCTGATATGGGAAGGCGATGACCCTAAGGCTGAAAACAAACACGTCACCTACAAACAGCTTCACCATGATGTCTGCAAGTTTGCGAATGTACTGAAAGGATTGGGTGTTAAAAAAGGCGACGTTGTCGCTATTTATATGCCGATGGTGCCGGAAGCTGCCGTTGCCATGCTGGCCTGCGCGCGTATTGGTGCCGTGCATTCAGTTATCTTTGCCGGTTTCTCACCTGAAGCCGTCTCTGGTCGTATTATCGACTCCAGCGCGAAAGTGGTTATCACCGCTGATGAAGGGTTGCGTGCGGGACGCACTATTCCGCTGAAGCAGAATGTGGACGATGCGCTGAAAAATCCTTCAGTCACCAGTGTGACACATTCCATTATTTTCAAACGCACCGGCAAACAGGGCGAGTGGAAAGAAGGTCGTGATATCTGGTGGCATGATGCCATTGATGGCGTTTCAGCTGATTGTTCGGCCGAAGAAATGAAAGCGGAAGATCCGCTCTTTATCCTCTATACCTCAGGTTCTACCGGTAAGCCAAAAGGCGTGCTGCACACCACAGGCGGTTATCTGGTCTATGCCGCTCTTACATTTAAATACACCTTTGATTATCACGATGGGGACATTTACTGGTGTACCGCCGATGTTGGCTGGGTAACGGGTCACAGCTATTTGCTCTACGGCCCGCTGGCATGCGGCGCAATCAGCCTGATGTTTGAAGGTGTACCAAATTATCCGACACCGGCTCGCATGGCTCAGGTCATTGATAAGCATAAAGTAAACATCCTCTATACGGCTCCTACCGCTATCCGTGCACTGATGGCTGAAGGCGATAAAGCGATTGAAGGGACCAGCCGTGAATCGCTGCGGATCATGGGCTCGGTGGGGGAACCCATTAACCCGGAAGCCTGGGAGTGGTACTACAAAACAATAGGCAACAGCCATTGCCCGATTGTCGATACCTGGTGGCAAACCGAAACTGGCGGTTTCATGATAACGCCATTGCCAGGCGCCACTGAGCTGAAAGCCGGTTCGGCAACGCGACCGTTCTTTGGCGTTCAGCCTGCGCTGGTGGATAACGAAGGTGTTCCACAGGAAGGTGCGTGCGAAGGCAATCTGGTGATCACCGATTCATGGCCCGGACAGGCGCGTACGCTCTTTGGTGATCATGAACGCTTCGAGCAGACCTATTTCTCAACGTTCAAGAATATGTATTTCAGTGGCGACGGTGCCCGTCGTGACGAAGATGGTTATTACTGGATCACCGGTCGTGTTGATGACGTGCTGAATATTTCCGGCCATCGTCTGGGAACCGCTGAGATTGAATCCGCGCTGGTTTCACACCCTAAAATTGCAGAAGCGGCTGTTGTCGGCATTCCGCATAACATCAAAGGGCAAGCTATTTACGCCTATATCACTCTCAATCACGGCGAAGAACCGTCACCGGAACTCTATACCGAAGTGCGCAACTGGGTGCGCAAAGAGATAGGGTCCATCGCCACACCAGACGTTCTTCACTGGACGGACTCATTACCTAAAACCCGCTCCGGAAAAATCATGCGCCGTATCCTGCGCAAAATTGCTGCCGGTGACACCAGTAATCTGGGAGACACCTCTACGCTGGCGGATCCGGGCGTAGTCGACAAATTGTTGGAAGAAAAACAATCAATGAAAGTGCCGTCGTAATTTTCACCGCCCTGGCGCGGTGAACTCTATCAATGCCTCACAGGAGTCACTGAGATGAATGATCTCATTTATCAGAGAGTTGTAAATAATCCGCGCTTTAGGGAACTGGTGCAAAAACGCAGTCGTTTTGCCTGGTTACTGTCAGGGATTACCTTGGTTCTGTACGTTGCCTTTATCCTGCTGATTGCTTTTGATCCGCAGTGGCTGGGAACCCCACTTTATGAAGGTGCAACGATTACCCGGGGTATTCCTGTTGGCGTGGGGCTGATCGTTATCTCTTTCGTCCTGACCGGGATTTATGTCATCCGTGCGAATAGCGAATTTGACCGGCTGACGGCAGATATTATCCGCGAGGTGCAGCCATGAAGGCGCGTCGTGGCTCTCTCCTTTTACTGGCGTTGGCTTCAGCCTTCCCCTTCAGCCTGTTTGCCGCCGAAGGGATTGCAGGTGAAGTGAAACGTCAGCCTCTTAATATAGAAGCGATTGTAATGTTCGTACTGTTTGTCGGTGCGACGTTATATATCACCTATTGGGCAGCAAAACGTACGCGATCCCGTCAGGATTACTACACTGCGGGCGGGCGTATTACCGGCCTGCAAAACGGTATGGCGATTGCTGGTGACTTTATGTCAGCCGCGTCTTTCCTGGGCATCTCTGCGCTGGTTTACACCTCCGGATACGATGGCCTGATTTACTCCATCGGTTTCCTGATTGGCTGGCCGATTATCCTGTTCCTCATCGCCGAACGTCTGCGAAACCTGGGTAAATATACCTTTGCCGACGTGGCGTCTTACCGTCTGAAACAGAAACCCATCCGGCTGCTTTCAGCCTGTGGTTCGCTGGTCGTAGTCGCGTTGTATCTTATTGCACAGATGGTCGGTGCCGGTAAGTTAATCCAGCTGCTGTTTGGTCTTAACTATCATGTTGCCGTGATCCTGGTCGGGATCCTGATGGTGCTCTATGTGTTGTTTGGCGGGATGCTGGCGACAACCTGGGTGCAAATCATCAAAGCAATTCTGCTGCTGGCGGGTGCGACATTCATGGCCGTGATGGTCATGAGATCTGTCGGCTTTAACTTCAATACGCTCTTTACTCAGGCCGTTGCGGTGCATTCTAAAGGGATTGCGATCATGAGCCCGGGAGGATTGGTTTCAGACCCGATATCAGCTCTGTCTCTTGGCCTCGCGCTGATGTTCGGTACCGCCGGTCTGCCGCATATCCTGATGCGTTTCTTCACGGTTAACGATGCTAAAGAAGCGCGTAAAAGCGTATTTTATGCCACCGGCTTTATTGGTTACTTCTATATTCTGACCTTCATTATCGGTTTCGGCGCCATCGTTCTGGTCAGTGGGAATCCTGCCTTTAAAGATGCCAGCGGTGTATTGCTCGGCGGCAATAATATGGCAGCAGTCCATCTGGCTGATGCCGTCGGAGGAAGCTTCTTCCTTGGCTTCATCTCTGCCGTCGCCTTCGCTACTATTCTCGCCGTTGTTGCAGGTCTGACATTAGCGGGCGCTTCAGCGGTATCGCATGACCTTTATGCCAGTGTTATCAAGGATGGGAAAGCCACTGAACGGGATGAGTTACGCGTTTCGAAGATAACAGTCATCTTGTTAGGGATCGTGGCGATTGCTCTGGGTATTTTGTTTGAAAAACAGAATATTGCGTTCATGGTCGGTCTGGCTTTCTCCATCGCTGCGAGCTGTAACTTCCCGATTATCCTGCTTTCAATGTACTGGTCCAAACTGACTACGCGCGGAGCAATGATTGGTGGCTGGCTTGGATTACTCACTGCAGTCATACTCATGATCCTCGGGCCAACTATCTGGGTGCAGATTTTAGGGCATGCCAAACCTATTTATCCGTATGAATACCCAGCCTTATTCTCGATGATTGTCGCCTTCGTGGGGACCTGGTTCTTCTCGATTACTGATAACTCTCTGGAAGGCCAGAAAGAAAGGGAACGTTTCTATCCTCAGTTTGTACGCTCACAAACCGGGATCGGGATCTCTCAAAGTTCTAATCACTGATTGTTCTGATTTCAGAAACGCAAAAGGCCATCCCTGAGGATGGCCTTTTGTTTGAATCTTCAGTCTAAAATCGCAAAGCCTTTGAATGTAGAAAAGACAAAAGCCCCGTACTTTCGTACGGGGCTTTTGTCTTTTTTTGATGCCTGGCAGTTCCCTACTCTCGCATGGGGAGACCCCACACTACCATCGGCGCTACGGCGTTTCACTTCTGAGTTCGGCATGGGGTCAGGTGGGACCACCGCGCTAGTGCCGCCAGGCAAATTCTGTAATTTACCGAACTCTACGCTTATTACTGGTGCTGATACCCAGAGTCGAACTGGGGACCTCACCCTTACCAAGGGTGCGCTCTACCAACTGAGCCATATCAGCACGCTTATTCTTCTAACAGCTCGCTTATAAGCAAGCTTTACTAATTTGATGCCTGGCAGTTCCCTACTCTCGCATGGGGAGACCCCACACTACCATCGGCGCTACGGCGTTTCACTTCTGAGTTCGGCATGGGGTCAGGTGGGACCACCGCGCTACTGCCGC